>Ga0306920_100000098_pt1 | contig 109014 bp, 76 predicted proteins | sample flu12Cox44000170_FD_204666 | JGI IMG/M metagenome (GOLD analysis project Ga0306920, IMG submission 204666) | Lab enrichment of tropical soil microbial communities from Luquillo Experimental Forest, Puerto Rico - flux4day.12C.oxic.44.000.170 (v2)... | ecosystem: Environmental > Terrestrial >...
GCCAGTAAACGCCGCGCCAGGCTGCCTTGTGCTTTCTCGAACCCGTCCGCCATCGCCTGGCACACCTGATCCGATGTCTGCAAATTCGCCTGGACTGCATAGACATCGCCAGTAAATCCGCAGCTCTGTGGCGAGGCAAAACTGCCGGTATAAGTCGCCACGGTCACACCAGTCGGCGAATCGGGCGCCAGGGCCGCCACTCCCAACTGCCGATTTGCGCGCGTCGGGTCGGCAGCCACGGCATTGGCCAGTGCCGTCGGCGCATCCTCGCCGGCGTGGATACCCGCAATGATCGCCTGGGCCGTCGCGTAAGAGGGCGTCGACTGATTGGCAACGATCACTCCCGGCTCGCCCACGGGAACTACTGCCGGTACTCCCGTAGGAAACGACACCACCGCCATCCCCACCTGACCGGTCGCCGGATCCGCGGCCACAATGGACCGCGTGTGAAACACGGCATTGCTCAGCAGACAACGACTTTCCAATTCTTCCAGTCTCAACAACCGTTTTCGGCTCATGGATTCGCTCCTTTTTGCAAAGGTGGTGTGGTGAAAACCCCGCCTCGGGACCAGGTCCTCCCCTCCGCACTCGCGATTCATTATCTATTCCGCCGGCTCCGCGATGACCAGGGATCGGGCCGCAGCAGTCAAAATTGTTTGCGCACTTCCTGTTGGTAGCAGATTTGCCGATCGAAAGGCCTTATTCCCTACTTTGCCAGCTTTTTTCAGCGCCTTTCATTGCCGTTCCCGGCCGCGTCAAAATCGTGACCTACAATTGACATTGTCCTCTCCCGGCGTTGCTCCGCCTGATCTCCAGCCAAATCTTGCGCCGTAACTTTCCGGTCTCCTGGCATGGGAGGATATCATGAGGACAAGAGGGTTTACTCTTATCGAACTGTTGGTGGTCATCGCCATCGTCGGCGTTTTGATTGCCCTGTTGTTGCCAGCCGTTCAGAAGGCCCGCGAGGCCGGCAACCGTGTCCAGTGTGCCAACCATTTGAAGCAAATTGGCATCGCCATCCACAATTATCACGGCGTCTACGCCTGGCTGCCTCCGAGCCGTCTGGACCGCGACGGCGGCGTTACCTGGGCGGTGATGATCCTCCCCTTCATCGAAAAGGAAAACTTCTTCAAGCAGTGGGACTTGCACCGCTGGTACTACGATCAGAGGCCCGATGGTGATGCGCTCCGCCAGACTCAGGTGCCGGATTACTACTGCCCCAGCCGGCGCTCCCCGCCCTGGAACAGTATCATCGGCGACCGGCCCGATCGCCCGTTTGAAAGTCGCACGCATTATGGCGGAGCGTTGGCCGACTATGCCTGCTGTGCCGGAACCGATTTGGAGTCGGACTTTTTCGGTCCGGGCGGCAATGGCGCGATGATCATTGCCCGGCAGCCGCCCCAATATATGCGGGGCTACAATCCTCCGCGTTTGGCGAGTTGGACTTCCCAGACCCGATTCGAGTCGATCACGGATGGGTTGAGTAATACGTTTTTGGTCGGGGAAAAGCATGTCGAATTGGGTCGGTTTGGTACAAATGTTCCCAACGATATCCACGCCACCGCCGGGGATGGATCGACTTATAACGGCGATCATCCCTGGGTTGCTTCCCGCGTCGCCGGTCGCGGGCATCCCCCGGCCCGTTTCGCGACCGATGCGTTCGTTTCCCAGTTCGGCAGCTACCACCCTGGAATTTGCCAATTCCTCTTTGCGGATGGCCGAGTGCAAGCAGTTTCCGTATCGACGCCGGTGGATGTCCTGGGCCGATTGGCTCAGCGGAACGACGGCGCGGCGATACCTGATTATTGACTCCACGTTCGCAGCGTCTCTCTGCGACACTTGCCTGACATCGGAAAGGCCTGAAAAACAGCCGAAGGCACAGTTTGCCCACTTGGCCAAACTCACTGAAATTTCGTATATTCGACTATTTAAATTTCCATTTCTTTTTCATTCGATGTTGCTGTCACCCCTCGGTGAAATAGATCTCACTCGGTGAAATCCATGAAATGGATTCTTTGCTGACACGAACTGCAAGGATTTTTCTCCGATATCTGCCCCTGCTATCGTGGTGTCTTCGCTTGGCCCTTTTGTTTAACACATATCGCGCAAAACCAAGGCGCTGGGGCTTTTACCGGTTTCGGGCTTCGCTTTCGGCATAGGGCGCAGCGATAGCGCTTGCCCTTGACGGCGGTTTTTGGGCGTCGCTTCTTCCCGGTTCTCAGAATCCTCGCCATTGCAATCTCCTTGGGCCTGCCATGGTTTCTTCCAGTCAAATATCTTACTCCTGCTCTTTTTCTTGCTCTTATTCCTCTTCATAATCTTACTGCTCGTCTTAATCGTTCTCTTCTTCGCCGCCGCAACTTCGTGCACGGTGATTTAGAAGCGTTTGCCGGTCCCACTCACGCACAGATCGTTCGCCAGACACGACGCCTCTTGTGGCGCTCAGTAAAATGAATAGAGAGGTGCATCCATGAGTCGTGAGTCTCGCAGATTGGCCGGCTTCCTGTTCATCGTCCTTCCGACCGTGATCTATGGCGGCGTCAGCCTGCTCAGCTTTCTGATGCACGAACCTGCGTATTTGGCGAACAAACTTCGGCAAGATTTATTGCGGGCCGGGCATGCGCATGCGGGGCTGTTATTGGTTTTCTCGCTCGTGATCCTGCGCTATTTCGATGACGCGCGCCTTTCCGAAGGCTGGAAGTGGGTCGCGCGGCTTGGCGCGCCGATTGCCGCCATTCTCTTGCCGACCGCGTTTTTCCTGTCGGTGCTGACGCCCGATGCCACCGAGCCCAACGGTTTCATCTACCTCGCCTTTGTCGGCGCAGTCGTCTTGGCACTCGGTTTCCTGGTGCTGGGCATAGGCCTGCTCCGAGAGCCTGCCGATGTCGGCCCGCCGCCTGTCACCAATGGAGGATAAGCTCATGAGTTCTCCCGCCAAGTCGCCGCTCGACCGCGCCGCCTTTGCGAGTATTTATGCCGGCAAGGCCCCGTGGGACATCGGCAAGCCGCAGAAACCATTCATTGCCGCCGCTGGCCAGGTCGTCAGCCCGCTCCTCGACGCCGGTTGCGGCACGGGTGACACGGCCTTGTTCTTCGCCGCGCGCGGCCACCAGGTCACGGGCATCGACTTTCTGGAAGAGCCGATCCGACGAGCTCGGCGCAAGGCGGCGGAGCAAGGCTTATCGGTCGACTTCCAGGTCAAGGACGCGCTTACCCTGGGCGCTTCCGGCGAGCGCTTTGCCAGTGTCATCGACAGCGGCCTGTTCCATGTTTTTTCGGATGATGACCGCCGTAGCTACGTCCAGGCGCTGGGGCGTGTCATCGAGCCCGGCGGCCGGCTCTTCTTGATGTGTTTCAGCGATGCGGAGCCGGGCACAGCCGGCCCCCGGCGCATCGCGCGCCGGGAGTTGTATGAAGCCTTTACCGGTGGCTGGGAGATTGAATCGATCGACCCGGTGCAAGTCGAGGTGAACCCCCAGTTTACGGAAACGACGTTTTCACCAGGCGGCCCAAGAGCGTGGTATGCCATTATCCGCCGGAATCCTCCGGCGGCCGCCTCGACGAAATAGCGGATTTTGTGATGTTTCCAACCGAAGGAGGTGCGACATGTCGGTACCTATGCGACTTGGCCCCCAGGAAGTCCACAATAAAGTGCAGGCCGGGAAAGCGCTCCTCATCTGCGCCTATGAGAGTGATGTGAAGTTCCGGCAAGCTGCCCTGGTAGGAGCGATTTCCTTCAGCGAGTTCGAGCGGAGGAAAGTATCCCTGCCGCGCGACATGGAGCTGGTCTTTTACTGAGGCTGACCCGGTGATGCATCGGCCGTCGGTCAGGCGGCCCGGGTCCAAGCTCAAGGATTCTCTAATGCCGCGGTGCTCAGCGGCGGCATCCAGGCCTGGCAGGACGCCGGATTCAGCATGGCGCTGGCGGAACAGGAAGCAAAGGCATGATCGGAGCACGAACCACAGGACTCCCTCATTCGCCAATCCGAAGAGGATGAGCAGTCCGACGCAGTGCCGCGCCTATCGAAAACTCGGGCTCATAAAGCTTCCATCGACAAAAACCCCCGCCTGTTTGCCAGGCGGGTGAACCAGTTTGGCGGCTAAAACGGCAAACGCCCCCCTTTTTTGCAAAGATCTTAATAGTGCTGACCACTCCCACCCAACTGGTTCGCCCGCCTGGCAAGCAGGCAAGCGGACAGACGACGTTCAAGTTCGCAATCATAGATCAGGGATCAGGTCGTTGTTGTCCACGTCGATGACGGAGACTTCGTCCGGGACGCTGACGCCCATCAGGACCTTGGCTTGTGACAGAAATAAATTCCTTCCTTGGGGTCCAACCCCAGGCGACGAATGTCGCGGCCGGAGAATTCCCGAACAAACCAATCAACGGTCACCTGGAAGCCTGCCTGTTCCAGGCGGTCTTTATAATCGGTCCCGTAGACGTGGACATGATCCCACTGTCCAAAAGCCTCGGCCCTTTCTTCCGGGGTTTGAAGGGATCAATCTTCATAGGTCCTTTCCCTTTCTAGTTCAAGCGGCACTTGCAAGAGCGCCCAACCTCCGGGTTTCAGGACCCGAAACAATTCTTGCATCGCTTTCTGGTCCTCAGGTACATGTTCGAGAACATGACTACAATAGATGGCGTCAAAGGACTCGTTGGGAAACTGAATATTCGTTACATCCATGCGCACCATGGCCCTCGGGTCCGACAAGCCGGCGCTCAAGTAATCGATCTGGGAGGCCTCGGCAAAGGTCTTGGCAAACCTGACCTCAACACCAGGGCCGACATGAAGGAACTTGATAGGAGTAGGACTGAAACGTGGCTGCCGAAGCAAGCCGGAACGGTTTGGCTCGCGAAGGATTCGGTGCTTCTCATCGCTGTGTACATCCCCTTGTGGGGGGTTGGCGGCCTGATATGGGGAGTGATCATGACGCTCTTAACCGATGGTCAGCTCGTCAAATGGCTTATGGGAGGCATTTTATGGGGAGCAACTTGCTGGTTTCTCATGTCGATTTTCTTGGTCATTGCCTACAGGCAAGTCACCATCAGCGTTCCCGTCAATGATCCTGCAACTCTCGCACAACGCCTCTCTGAGGCAGCCAAATCACTGCGATACTCAATCAAGCAGGATTCATCTGCCAGCTTCGTGGGCACACCAAGACACTTGACGGCTCGTGTCTTCGAGTGTAACGCACTCGACATCCGGCTGGTCGAGGAAAGCATTGAAGTAACTGGGCCAGCGTTTGTCGTTAACAAGCTACGAAAGAAATTGCAGGCTTGAGCCGCGTACAGATGCATGTCGATGTATTCACGCAAGTTCTTGCCAAAAGACGAAAACCGCGGACAACTGGCGTCGGCGGGCTACAAACGTCGGGGCAACTGGATTCGAAACAACGTGGCAATGCTGCGAAGATTAGCCGGGTAAACCCATCCGCACTCCATTCCTCACTGCCAACGCCACGATGAACGGTGAAGAGGCCGTCGGGATCGTATCCTATGCCACGCCCGGATTTGTCTTGCGTTGCGGGTTGCTTTGCCAGTCCACCCGGCTCATTCTAAAAAAGTGAGGGGATGCGCCCGCTCTGTGGAGCGCGAACTGCGGGAACAGAAGGGGGAGAAATCATACTTTTCGATGACAGGTAACGGTCCCGACAGATGCCCAAACGTCGCTACGAGGCACAGGCGGCCAAGGGAGATTGGCCGACCGCCTGTGCCTTTGGATGTTTTTCAGCTTGTCTTCGTGTAACGGATTTGTCGTTGCAAGTACCCAACGAGCAGTCGATCCACAACGTGGCGGAACGCAAGAGTTGAAAGGCTGCCGGTGGATCTTTCCTGTTCCGCCCCGACCTCGTGCACTGTTATACTTTCACAGGTAATTCATTACCTCGGAGAGATACAATCACCATGACCACAGCGGCAGTTTGCCGAGTCATTGGCAGTGCGTTGGTAATTTTGATCGGCGCCGCCTTGGCACTGGGAGGCATTCAACTTTGGCGACGTGGGCCGCAAGTGTGGCCCGATGTTATTGCAAATAAAATGACCGTGAGACGTACGGCGACCGGCATGATCGTTATGGCGGCGCTCTTGCTCGTTGCCGGACTTGCCGCGCTTGGCAACGTCCCCTGGGGTGGTCGCGCCGCGGCGATTGCAACGATTGTTGTCGTATTAGCAGCGTTTCCGGCGAACTACGCTTTGTTCGGAAACATGCGCCCAGTGCATACCGGCACAAACATATTCGTGGCCGCTATCATTTTGGCGTTGTTGTGGTTTGGCCACATCGGCCAGAATTGACTCCCGAAGAATCAGTAGCCGCAAGCTTCAGCTTGCGGCTACCTCAAAGCGAGGGCGACGGGACTCGAACCCGCAACCACCGGATCGACAGTCCGGTACTCTAACCAATTGAGCTACGCCCCCTCCGTCAGCAACTCCCTTTGCTTCTCTCTTTCAGAAATATATTGGCCGATTTAAACGCCAGCAAGACCACGTTTGGCGAAGTTCAACGCGCGCTGCCGCATCAATCACGCTGATAATAGGGGTGGTAGCTGCCGTTTTCACCCCGTAACATAACAAAGTTCCTATTTCCTCCTGTTTTTTGCGAGACTCACTGTGGCTTATCCCAAATTTGTACGCATTCGCCAGCAATTCGACCGCCCTAAAAGTGAGGACATTGAAAAAACAGTTCGCATCACTCTCGAACAGTTGGACCTCGGGACTAGAGTTCGGCCCGGGCACACTGTCGCCTTGACTGCCGGCAGCAGGGGAATTGCCAATATCGCTCGGATCTTGAAAGCCACTGCGGATTACCTCAAGACTCTTCAGGCCAGGCCGTTCCTGGTTCCCGCGATGGGCAGCCATGGGGGCAGCACCGCCGATGGCCAACGCCGAATTATCGAAAGCTATGGCGTAACCGAGGATTATGTCGGCGTTCCCATTCGCGCCGGCATGGAGGTAGTGTCGCTGGCGTCCACCAGCGAAGGGTTTCCGGTTTTCATGGATCGGTTTGCCGCCGGGGCGGACCATATCGGCGTCGTCGGCCGAATCAAGCCGCACACCGGCTACCATGGACCGATCGAAAGCGGGTTGCTGAAAATGATGATGATCGGGCTCGGCAAGCAGGCCGGCGCCCAGGCCTATCACCGGATTCTGCTGGATTATCCCTTCGATCAGGTTGTTCGCTCGGTGGCCAGGACCGTCCGCGCAAATGCGCCCATTGCGTTCGGTTTGGCAATCGTGGAAAATGCCTACGATGAGACCGCCCTAGTCGAGGCGGTTTTCCCCACGCAGTTCGAACAGCGCGAGGAAGATCTGCTGGTCCTGGCCAAGCGCTGGTTGGCCAAGTTGCCTTTTCAAAAGGCAGACCTGTTGATCGTCGATGAAATCGGCAAGGACATCAGCGGCTCCGGCATGGATACTAACGTTGTGGGCCGAAAACGGGCATTCCGCCAACAGTCGCTAGCGAACCAGCCCGAAATGCGCCGGATCTACGTTCGTGGTTTAACAGAAAAGACCCACGGCAACGCCACCGGCATCGGGCTCGCCGACTTTACCACGGCCCGGCTTGTCAAAGCCATGAACTACCGCGACACGGTAATCAACTGCATGACGGCCGGCTACCCCGATGGGGCCAACATTCCGGTGTATTACGATACGGACCGCGAAACACTGGACGCCGCCCTTGCCATTATGGGGACGAGAAACGCGCAAGATGCGCGGATGATGCACATTCGCAATACGCTGTGTCTCGAAGAAGTTGAAGTGTCCGAGCCTTGCCTTCAGGAAACCAAGGCCACGGAATTTGCCGTGTCCGGTAGCGCGAAGTCGCTCGCGTTTGATCGAGAAAACAACTTGGCGGTGGACTGGTAGAATGTTGTTCAAACCCCAAGCGCGGCTCTCAGCCGGGAAATCTGCTCGGTGATGGGATACGGGGGAGTCGGGGTCTTTTCTCCCAATCGACCTTCAACCTTGATCCAAATCACCACCGGCCCGGGACCCGTCAAGGCTTCGCCGGCCTTTTGCTTCCAGTCGTCCAGTTTGTCGAAGGCATACACGCGCGGAATACCGGCCGCTCGCGCCAGGCCGGCAAAATCCGTTCGGCCGCTGCCCGCCACCGGCTGGCCGCCGGTCACTTCGTAAATTCCATTGTCGATAATCACCATGTAAAGTGGTGCCGGATTATTGGCCAAGGTCACCAGACACCCCAGGTTCATGAGCATGCACCCGTCCCCATTGACCACAATCACGCCGCGCTTTGGCTGGGCCAACGCCAAACCCAAACCGAGGGTTGGCGCCTGGCCCATCGCCGAGGGAATATACGTAATGTCCAACGGCGAATCCGACAGCTTGGGCCATACGGCGGTCGAGGCCATGGTGGTCACTACAATTCGCTGACGGCGGTGCGGGACCATAACCTCCAAAACCTCCCGGAGAGACGGCCGGCCGGTGCGCTCGGGATTGGTTGGCATACAACGTCCTTTAGCAAAGCTCGCGCATTCTTACTCCGCCACCAGAACAACTCCGGGCCTGTTTTCCGCCTGCGCCTTGCGATATGCATTCGCCAGGTCGCTGGCAGCGTGTGTATTGTCCAAAAGAACATAAGGCAGTTGCCAGGCCTGAATTATCGGTTCGGCAAATATAGGACATGAATCCCGCGTCGCCTGGCGTTTGTACGCGTAAAAGCTCCGCAAACCGACCACCAAGAATAACGGCAATTTCAAGTCGTGGACGATATTGCGCAGCGAATCGCCGGCCTCAAAGAATCCCGTGCACTGGATCATCACTAGGGGTTTCTTGCCGCCGAGCATCAGACCCGCCGCCAGCGACATGGCCTCTCCCTCACGGCATACGCGAATGAGACTGATGTCGCGTGCGCTGCTTAACGCCTTGTCCCAGGTGCCCAGTTCGGAATCGGGAATCCAGATCACATGGGTAATGCCGCATTCTCGCAAGGCAACTACCAGGGAAGGACCATCAATCATCGCAGCCCCAACCGAAAAACTACTCGCGGTGAGCCATATGGCATGTGGAACAGAGCTTGGAAATCTTGGCGTGCACCGCCAGGGCGCCATCCTTGTCCTTCTTCTTTGCCGCTTCTTGCAGAGCCTTGGCGTTTTCCGCGTACTCTTTGCTGAGCTTGCTCCAGGAGTCCTTTTCTCCCTTGGGCGGTGTGGCCTTGGGCAATTCACTGCAGAGTGTGGCGTATTCCTTGGACTGTTCAAGTATGTCCGCCCAATCGGGATTGTCTTTTTGCAACGATCGTTTCAGTGCCGGCGTCAGGGCATTGGGCCCCTTGTTCAATTTGCCCATGATATCTTTCACCGTCATAGCCCGGGCCGCCAACGCCGCCGCCGCGATTGCCAAACTGAAACCCGCCATGACAACTATGGGAACAAATCTTTTCACCAAACATTCTCCTTCCAGCGCGTATGGCAATTTCGCGCACGCCATCAAGCGAAGAGTTTCCATTAAGGAATAGCGTTCTTTGGGTTTAGTGTCAATGAGAAGGCCGGGCGCGATAAGATGGCGAAATGGATTCGCTGGAAAAACAAATCAAAAAACGAGCGCGCGAACTGGGATTTGACATGGCCGGTGTCGCCCCCGCCACTGCGGCCGATGGCTTCGATCATTTGCGCGATTGGCTGAACCGTGGCTTTGCCGGCGACATGGAATACATGCATCGCCATGGCAATGCCCGGCAGCATCCGTCGTCCATTCTGCCGGATGTGCGCACCGTAATCATGGTCGGCATGAACTATTTTCCCGGCCCGGTGGGGCAAATTTCCAACTTGATGCGGACTGAAGAACCACCGCCAAGATTTGCCGGAAGAGTTGCTCGGTACGCGCGCGGCAAGGATTACCACAACGTCGTTCGAGAACGGTTGTACGAGCTATTGAAGTGGATTCAAGATTTGCTGCCATCCTGCCGCGGCCGGCCGGTGGTCGACACGGCTCCTCTCTTGGAACGTGACTTCGCCCGCCGGGCCGGACTTGGCTGGTTCGGCAAAAACACCATGCTGCTGAACAAACGCCTGGGAAGCTATTTTTTCCTCGGGGCCCTGTTGCTCGACGCACAGTTGCAACCCGACCCGCCCCAGACGAATGGCCATTGCGGTACCTGCACCGCATGTCTGGATGCGTGTCCAACTGGGGCATTTCCCGAGCCCGGGAAACTCGATGCCCGCCGGTGTATCAGCTACTTGACAATCGAATTAAGAGCACCAATACCCGAAGAACTGCGCGAAGGAGTCGGGGATTGGCTATTCGGATGTGATGTCTGCCAGGAAGTTTGCCCGTGGAACCGCAAAACGCCGTCGGCGCGCCCGACGGCCTGGCCGGCTCGACACGACTTGGCAGCCCTGGACGCCGCCGAGTTATTGAGCCTTTCCGCTGAAGACTTTCGCAGTCGGTTTCAGGAAACGGCTCTGGCTCGACCGAAGCGGCGCGGTCTATTGCGAAATGCAGCAATCGTTTTGGGAAATCGCGGCGATCCCGCAGCTTTGCCCGCCCTGCAAAAAGCGCTGGCTGATCCGGAGGCTCTCGTGCGTGAAGCTGCCCAGTGGGCCATTGCCCAAATCGAATCAAAAAATAATTTAGTTAGATTGAAGAAAATCGTCCCCAATCAGGAATTGCCTCAAGGAGTTGAACACCATGGCGAGAACATGCAACGTTTGCCAAAAAACCATTCCGGACGATCTGGAGTCCTGCCCGCATTGCCAGGCGAATGCGGATGATGTTATGGAAGTCGATTGGGCGGCTATTGATGAAGCAGAATCCGACATAATTGACATCGCTCCGAATATCCTGGAGCACGACGGGGGTTCTGAAGTGGACCTCGGCTCCGGCCCGCACCGCGCCGCAGACCCTGCGGATGAATCGGAGTCATCCTCCAATAATCTCGCCGTGCCTACGCCCGCCGCTCCGGCCGCCAGTCTCCCGCAAAACGAAGAAGACTCGATTGATGGAACGACGACGCCGTTTGCCGAAGCGGAGGAAGCGGCAGAAGTTGCCGCCCGCGACGACTTGCAGGCAGAATTGGATGAACCGGCGCTCGCCGCAGCAAAAGCGCGAAAAACCGGGACCGCCGGCGCTTGGCTGGGAGGTGGCGCGATCGGCTTATTGATCGGCGCGGCCGCGTGCGCCGGCTTTTGGTTTACCGGGATTCCCGATCAATGGCGCGATAAATCGCCGGCAAAGGCAGCCGCTCCCTCTTCTTCGGATCCGCGCAGTCAGCCTCCCGCGAAGGAGAGTGCCTTGGTTCTCTTGGATCGCGGGGACTATGCGGGGGTATTGGCGGAAGTTCCTCAGGGCGATCATCAGGAGCCGGAAGTAGCACGGGCGTGGGCGGTCTTCGGTGAAGCGAAATGGCGCTCGGTCATGGAACAGCAGTCCGCAAAACCCCTCCCGTGGAAAGCGCCGGATCCCGCGATCGATGAAGCAAAATCGGCTCTGCAAAAGGCCGGCACTCCCGAGGCCCTGTTCTGGTTGGGTCATATTCAGGAATGCACGGGCGATATCAAAGGCGCTCGCCAAATCTATGAAGATGGAAAAAAGAAATTCCCCAAGGAGCGATTGTTTGCAACCGCTCTCCAGCGTCTCGATGTTCTGGCCGACGAGGCTCCGGGCCCAGGCGATCGGGCTCCTGAGGAAAATACCGGGCGCAATTACCGCGCCGATTTCAAGAAACCGGTTCGCAACCAACGGGAAGCCGTGCAATGGTTCATGGCTCGAGAAGACAACGTTCCCATGGCAGCAAATCCGAACCCGGACCGTCTCGAAGCCGGCGATCACTTTTGGGAAGCCGTCCATTTCGCCAAGAACGGGAAATATGATGAGGCCGTCAATTTCCTGGATCGGGCTTTGCTGGTCCACAAATCACAGCGCTTTATTCGACAAAATAAGAATCAAAATCCCAGAAGCGATCCCGCAGAAGAAATTTTCATCAAAACCTGCCAGGAGCTGGAGATGTACTGGAAGCTCCGCAAACAGCTCCAATCTGCCGGCTACCTCGACGGCCACATTGTCAAGAACCCCGCTCGGGCGATGGCGATAGCCATTGCCAAGGCCAATGAGAAAAAATCCGAAGACAACATGCGGGTGTTGCTCGACAAACTGAAAAAGGACAAGGATATCGCCGCCCTTGACCCTGCACCGAAGGATGTCGCCAAGGGAATTGATGCACTCCTGGAGGCCAAGCGAAAGTCGCTAGCGCAACTCGCGGACGTCCAGAAAACCTTGGAAGAAAAACTCAAGGATGCAGATGTCCAACTCAAAACGGCTGATGAGAAATCGAAGGAGCTCGCGCTGCAACTCAAATCCAAGGACGACCAAATTAAAGAATCCACTGGTCATGCAAAATTGGCGGAAGAGACGCTCAAGGAAGTGGCTGCGAAATTGGCGCAGGCCAATTTGGTGGGCCCGGATGCCCGAGGAGAAAAGCTTATCCAGGGCGCCGAACGGGCTGCCAAATGGGCTCTGCGCCAGCCCGTTGCTCCCCGTTCGCCCGCCGAAGCTCCCGCAATCGATTCCCCGCCCAAAGCCAACAAGCAACCGGACGTTCCCGGTGCGGAAGTTTCTAGCAGCAACGATCCCATTCGGGCGGAAACGATTTTTGCACTGGGGGTAGCAAATTATTCGGACCGGAAATACGCCACTGCCGAACGGGCATTCCAAAATGCAATTCGCGTCGCCGGTGCCGCGGCGCCGGACGCGCGGCATTATTACTTTCTGGGTTTGGCGCAACTGGCCTTGGGCGATCCAACAAACGCCGAAACCAGTTTCAAGCAGGCGGTTCGTTTGGAACGGGATAACAAACCTGCGTCCCCCGCTGTCAGTACTAGCCTGGAACGAATTCAGGGAAGACCGCGACAAATATTAGACGGGTATAGGCGATAAAAAAACCGGGTCGTTCGCGACCCGGTTTTCCGTCTCTTTGTCCCCGAAACATAGAATTAGAACAATTGGCTGATCGGTTTTCCGTCGGCAATGGGGAGCGGTCGGCCCAGATTGTCGCGGATTTGCAGCGCAGGATCCAGGCCCATTCCCTTGTAAATGGTCGCAAACAGGTCGCCGACCGAAGCAGCATCGCCTTTAACCGACATGCCGTCGTCGTCCGTCCCACCAATCACCTGGCCGCCCTTGATCGAACCGCCGCCCACCACAACGGACCAGCACCGGGCCCAGTGATCCCGTCCCGCATTCTGGTTGATGCGGGGCGTTCGCCCGAATTCACCCATCCATACCACCACGGTGTTCTTCCAAAGGCCGCGGTCCACCAAATCCTTGACGAGAGCACCCATCGCATTATCCAGCATCGGCAGGCGTTGATTCTTCAAGGTCGGGAAAATACCCTGGTGCAGGTCCCATCCCCCCATGTCGACTTCCACGCACGTCACCCCGTTTTCGACCAGCTTGCGAGCTAACAAGCATCCCCGGCCGAAGCCGTTGTTGCCGTATTCCGCCTGCAAACTGGGTTTTTCGGAACCGAGATTGAAAACCTGACCCAGAGGAGAGGCCACCAAACTGAATGCCTTGTTATAAACTTCCATGTGAGCCTTGGAAGCGTCTCCGCGATTCTCGTCCTTGAAAGACTTTTCGACGCCCTCAAACAAGGACTTGCGCCGCAAAATCCGGTGGTCCCCTTCTGTTCCCAGCACTCCCGGAGGCCGAATATTCTCCGGCGGTTGACCGGGATTCTGCACGGTAAACGGAGCATAGTTCATGCCCAAAAAGCCGGGGCCATCCGCGGGCCGACCGACCGAAATAAAGCCGGGCAACGCCAGTTCTTTGGGAGTTAGATTGTATGACGCTACCGAGCCCAGTGATGGGTAATTGATGATCGGGCTGGGACTGTGCGCTGTGTGCATCAGCACCCGGCCGCGATTATGGTCGCCTTCCGTCGTCATCAGGTTGCGTACGATCGACAGATGCTTCATCTGTTGAGCCGTTTTCGGCATATGTTCGCAGATTTCGACGCCGCTTACGCTGGTCTTCATCGGCTTGAATTCGCCCCCGGTCGGCTGGCCGGGTTTCAGGTCCCAAATATCAATGCTGGGGGGACCGCCGCTCATCCACAAAATAATGAGGCTCTTGTTTTCTTTTTTCAGCTTGGCCTCCGCAGCCAGCAGGTTCTGCACAAAGTGCATCCCCGGCAAAGCCATTGCAGAATAACCGGCCAAATGCCTGAGGAAATGCCGTCGATTGAACATCGAAAACGATGCGTTCAACATTGGGTGACCCCCGCGTAGATAAGTAATTTCCCTACTTCGCAAATAAGACGGACCAAACTGAATTTTAGTTCCACGGAAGAAAAAACGCAAACCCCTTGACTTTCGTTTTGCCCCGTGCTTAAATACCTAAAGACTTAGGCTTTAAAAATTAAATGGAGTTCACTCTTCATGGAAATTCCTACCCCGACCCCCCGCGAGCTGGCCCTTTTGAAAGTACTTTGGGAATTAGGACCATCCAGCGTGCGCGTGGTCCATCGCCATCTCAGCCGGCAAGAGGATTTGGCCTACAACACGGTCCAAACCCTGCTGCGCATCATGGAAAACAAAGGTTTGGTTGATCATCACTTGGAAGGCCGGACTTTCATCTATTCGCCAAGATTCAGCCGCGACGAAAGCACTGTACGCTTCCTGGATCGAGTTTTTGATGGAGCTGCTTCGCAAATGGTTTTAAGCTTGCTTCGGAACGAACGAATCCCCGCGGCCGAGCTAGAGAAAATGCAAGCCATGATCGCCGAAGCGCGACGGCAAAGGCGAAGCGATGGGCCTCACGCGGAGAAGTACTCATGACCGATTGGACATCGCCCACAACCTGGTTGGTCCGCAGCGCTGTTGGTGGCGGGTTGATCTTGTTGCTTACATGCGCCTTGATGTTTCTTATTCGCCAGCCGGCTCGTCAACAGCGTTTGGGAGAATGGGGGATGTTGGCGGCTCTGATCCTCGCTGTCCTCAACTGTGGTCCTGCGTGGCTGCCGGTTGACGTCCCCTTTCTTTCGGAGAATTCGCGGAACTTTTCAAATTGGCTCTGCGCGCCGTCTCGCACCCAAGAACCTTCCATGCAACCATCGGCCGGAGATCAATTTTTCCACTTGGAAAGTGGAGAAACTTGGGCGGCCCTACCCCCTGGTGACGACTGGTCGCAGGAGACTCAGAATCAAGTCACCGGATTGGTCGAGGAAAACTCCACGGAAGCAAACCGGGACGCCGCCGCCCCAGGTACGGCGATACAACCGGGTCCATTCTCCCTCAACCGAGCCCTGATGTTGCCCTTTTCCGCGATTTCGGCCGACAAAACCATTTCATACTTGCTCGCGATTTATCTGGGATGCGCCGGCATTTTGTTCGGCCGGTGGCTAATGGGCAATTTCGTAGTATTCCATTTTCTGCGTCACGCTGAACCTCCGCCGCAGCCGGCGGCCCAACTTTTTGCCTCCCTGACCAGCCATTTCCGCAACCGGCCGCGCCTACTCGTTTCGCATCAATTGCGGGCGCCGGTCAGTTGCGGTTTACTTCATCCTTCGGTTGTTTTGCCTGCCAATCTCTGCGAAGCGGGGGCGGCCGACCGGTTGCAATGGGTTTTGGCACACGAAATAACACATCTGGAACGGCGGGATTCTTGGTCTTGTTTGCTATTTGGTCTTGGGCAAGCAGTTTACTTCTATTGCCCCTGGTTTTGGTGGCTCCGCCGGCAGGTGCGCCTTTGCCAGGAATACATCGCGGACGCTGCTGCAGTGCGGCATTCGGAACAACGCGAGGACTATGCGCAATTTCTCGTGAGCCTGGCCAAGGCGCCGGCTGGCCCCGTGATTGCGATCGGTGTTTTGGGAAATACGTCGGACCTTTTTCGGAGGATAACCATGTTGCTCAAAAATCCGTTTCGAGTGGAAAACGGCTGCCCCCGCCGTTGGTCGGTGGGCATTGCTTTTGGCCTGTTGGCCGTCGCCGTGCTGGCGTCCGGCATCACTCTTCGGGCTGCCGATGGGGATGGACAACCACCCGCAAAGGCCGGGAAAGATAATTCTTCCAGTGAAAAAAAGGCACCTCGCACGATAATCCTTCGTGCGCAGCCCGATGGCACCGTTCTGGAAGAAGAATTGGGCTTGGACAATTCCGACCCGGAAAAGGTCGATATCGAGGCTTTAAAAAAGGCACTCGAAAATCTTCCCAAGAACGACGATATTGAAAAATTGAAAAAGGAACTCTTAAAGGAAGTGGAGAAACTCAAGGCCGCGCGACCCGCCCTCAAGTCGCTGATCCGCGCGCAAACACCTCAAAGGAATTGGCTCTCAACCGTTGATGCCGGCTCCAATGACCATCGACTCGGAATCCAGGTATCCTCGCCAAGCCGAGCCCTCCAGGAACAACTCGATCTGGGAAAAGACCATGGCCTGGTGGTCGACCAAGTGATTCCCGATTCTCCCGCTGCCAAGGCCGGCTTCAAGACGAATGATATCCTCGTTGAGGTCAATGGCAAAACCGTTTCGAGTGATCCGGGCGAATTGATCAAAATGCTCGATGACATCAAGTCCGGCACACCCGTCGAAATGGCTGTCGTGCGCAAAGGTAAAAAAGAAACCATCAAAGGCGTGGCGTTAAGAGAAAAACAACCAGGAGAACGTCGCGTGATCCGTCGAGCGGATGGTATTTCGATTCAGCCACCTGGAGGACTCCCGGCCGGCAGAAGATGGGAAGTCCTGCCAAGGGGTGCCAATTCCATTATCACTTCAGTGGTTCGCACGAACGACCGCTTCACCACGCGCCATCAAGAAGGCAATCTCATCATTACTCTCACCGGCAACGTCGCCGACGGCAAGGCCAAGCTCTCGGAAATCCACGTTCAGGATGGCACTCAGACCGAAAAATACGACAGCGTCGACAAAGTTCCGGAAAGATACCGGGACAAGGTAAAAAACCTCGTGGAGATGAGTGAAAAGGGTAACGTCAAAATCGAAATCAATACTCCCCGTGGAGGTTCCTTTAAGGATAACATTAAATTGGAAAAATTTGATTTCAAGAAAGGTGCGTAATCACAGCTCGGGATAACGACCTCATCTCGGAAGCATAAGCCATAACAATGGCGGCATCAACCGGCAGCGGTTAGCCGCCATTTTCTTTGACATGCACAAAGCCAAGGTGATCACGCGCAGGTTTTCTCCCCATTCCTCCCGTCCGACGAGTTTGCTATTCTTAAAAGCATGGCAAAGACCGAAAACGAAAACCAACCCGCTACTCGCGCGATCGATGTGGGAGCCACTGCCACCAAGATCATCGCCAATGTGGAAAAGGTCATCATCGGCAAACGCCAGCAACTCATTCAAGCGCTGGTGGCCTATCTCTGCGAAGGCCATATTCTTCTCGAAGATGTGCCCGGTGTCGCCAAGACTATGCTGGCACGTGCCCTCGCTCGTAGCGTGGGCAGCACGTTTAAACGCTTGCAATGCACTCCCGACCTGCTGCCCACGGATGTGACGGGCGTTTCCATTTTCAATCAAAAAACGGCAGAATTTGAATTCCGGCCGGGACCCATTTTTGCCCAAACAGTTCTGGCTGATGAAATCAACCGCGCCACGCCGCGCACACAATCGGCATTATTAGAAGCCATGGCCGAACGCCGTGTCAGTGTGGACGGGCAAACCTATACGTTGAAGGCGCCGTTTCTGGTTATCGCCACGCAAAACCCGATCGACCACGAGGGCACCTTTCCCCTGCCGGAAGCCCAACTGGACCGTTTCCTGATTCGATTAAACCTCGGCTACCCCACTTTGGATGACGAAAGCAAGATGTTGCAGCGCTTGCAGCACGGCCATCCAATTGATGATCTCGCTCCGGTTGTCTCTGCGGCCGACTTGGTTTCCGGTCAGCAGGCGGTTCGCGAAGTGTATGTCGATGATCGTGTCCGGCGCTATATTCTGGATATCGTCCACGCGACCCGCCAGCATGAAGACGTGCACTTAGGGGGTAGTCCCCGTGCCTCGATCGCCTTATTTCGCTGCGGCCAGGCTTTTGCCGCCATCGGCGGCCGCAACTTCGTACTCCCCGACGATGTAAAAAAAATGGCCCTTGCAGTTCTATCACATCGGCTGATCTTGCGGCCCGAAAGCCGGCTGCGCAAAGTGACGACGGCTTCGGTCGTTAACGAAATTCTCACCGAAGTTCCCGTTCCCATGCTCCACAAAGATGATGCAGAAGCCGGGGATCCCTTCCAATGAAATGGTTCTTCGGCGCCCTTTTGCTGTTGCTCTTGGCCCTGGTGTTGGAATCGGGTCTGCTGGCCTATGCCATGTATGTCTTGCTCGGCCTCCTTCTCGTGAGCCGATACCTGGCCCGGAACTGGATCGGCCATCTGACCGCGGTGCGGCGGTGCAACCGCGTTTCGGCTGAAATTGCTGATGTCGTCACTGTAATCCTCACCATTCGCAATACGGGCGCCCTCCCGGTTCCCTGGGTATTATTAGAGGACCTGCTGCCTCGAGGGGCCTTGTCCCCGGCAAATGCGCGCTTGAGCGTCAAGGGAAAACGGCTGCAAATCAGCATGATTTTCGGCCACGCGGAGAAGACCCTCCGTTACAAACTAAAACTCTTGATGCGCGGTTATTATCAGATCGGTCCTTTGATTCTGGAAAGCGGTGATTTATTCGGGTTGCACCGCCGCTTTCGTGCAGTCGCCGAACCTCATTATTTGCTCGTCTATCCCAAAGTCATTCCGTTGGAAGGCTACGACCTGACCTCGCGCCGTCCGATCGGCGAAGTGCAACTCAGCCATCGATTGTATGAAGATCCGACACGGATCACCGGCGTTCGCGAGTACCAATCCGGCGACCCTCTGAATCGGGTACACTGGCGCGCCACGGCTCGCACGGGCACTTTGCATTGCAAGGTGTATGAACCTTCGACCCTCGCCGGGGCAATGCTATTGTTGGACTTTCATCAGGGCGGTTATTCCTCGCGGGGCGAGCCGCACCGTTCGGAACTTGCCGTGACCACTGCTGCCTCCCTGGCTCATGCTGTTTATTTGATGGGTCAGCAAATCGGCCTGGCTACGAACGGGCGCGATGCCGCCGACCGTATTCGCTTGGAAGGCTGGGAAGGAGATTACCGCACCCGCCAAACCGTCCGGGAGAAAATGGGCATGGCGGAAACCAATGAACGCCTCAGACCCGTTGTCGTTGACGCCGGTCGGGGGGTCGAAAAATTCCAGGAGATTCGCGAAACGCTAGCGCGACTGGAGTTAACGGACGGCCTCACCTTTGCCGAACTCATCCAGGAATCTGTCAGCCGTTTCCGCCGCGATGCTACTATAGTGGCCCTGCTTCCCGCAGCTTCTGCAGAAACCGCACTCGCCCTCGGCAACTTACGACGCCGCGGCTTTGCCGTTACCGCCATTCTCATCCTTATCGCGGAAGACGAACTGGAACAGGCGTTCGGCCGGCTCCTGGCGGAAGGAATTCGCGATGTGCGCCATCTCAAAAATGAGGCCGGCGTTTCCGAACTCTGTCAGCAACCAGTCCGGCAACCCACGCCCTATGGTTTTGTAATTGGTTATTAGGGTAGATCCCACCTCTCCGCCAGGTCGTCGAGTTTCTTGGAATGCCGGATTGCCGAAGCGAAAGCGAAATACGAATGATAAAAGTCGCCGCCTCCGGGTGCGGATCCATCAAATACCGTTAGCATGGTGGGGAAATCCACCGTGTTCGTGCCGGCTGACACGCGCCCTATGATGGGATAATTGCCGGTCCCGGTGATTCCGTAACCCGCCAGTTGCGCCCAGGTAACGGTCGGATTAGCCCCGGAAACATCGAACGTTCCCTGGTTGTTAATGTCCCAATGAAATATCAATTGCGGATAACTGCTGGGTGGTTGATTCAAATAAAAAGTTATGTCCTGGCCTTGAGTTATGCTGAATCCTTCCGCCGGTGGGCCCAGCAACTGGTTGTAGGCGGCAAAAGTCGCCGCATCCGCCCCAACTTCTTGCAATCGGCGATAGAGAAGCAGTAAGTCGGAATTGTCGATCACTCCATCCCCGTTGAAATCACCGGCCGGATTGAATTGGGTATTATTGCTTGCCAACACCTGCCGGAACAAGTCGATATCCTGTGCATCGATTCGGCCGTCAAAGTCCAAATCGCCCAGGCCCATTCCGTAAATGGGGGACGTAAACAGCCCTGGAAAGCGTTGGATGTTGTACCGGCCGGATAGTTCAAAGGTTACGACGGTCGCCACATGGTAGCCGCTGGTTAGCCCGGTGACATCCTTGGTGAAGAGATCCCGGTCGATTTGTGTTGCCTGGCTGCTCCCGCCGATTCGTGCAAGAATCTGGTCGTCCGTAAGCGCTGCCGGAAGATCGAATAAGACATGGACACTGTTGGCCTCGAAATCCGTGGACCGTAAGACGAGCCGACGATTTTCGTCTACCCCCGGCTGAATCGGATCAAAGCTGACGACCGCAACATTGGCGGCTTGCCGGTCGATGTAAATGGCCTGCCGAAAATCCGTAAACAACGCCGGCCCTTCCCCGGCTTCGCGATGGCGAAAGGCGCGAACCGTAATGTAATGCATGCCTTGGGACAGCCGGCCCGTATCAATGGTCTGTAAAAACCGGCCGTTGCCGTCCGCGTCGAAATAGCCGGGACTGCGGAAATCCACGAAGTTTTGAAATCCGTAGCTCACGGATCCGGGTGTCCGGCTGACAAAGCCTTGGCCGGTGATGTCGACGCCATCATCGATCTTGAAAAGGGCGTTGTCGCCGTCCGCCTGCCGGTCCCGGTACGAGCCGAGCAGATTGACCTGATTCGTATCAAGTTCAAGCTGCATGGAATCGCCCGTAATCACATCAATCGCAGACAATCGCGCCGTGCCGTTTGTCGCCTGTGTCGGCGTTTCCGGCGGAATGACATGATCGACATTGCCGATCACAAGGTTTCCCTGGGGAGTGGCCGGACCGTAAACGAAGTAACCCTTATTGTGTAGCACGCCGCCGGAACCCGGCGCCCGATTACGGGGGACGCGCAAATTCACCGTCCGGTTCGCGTTCACCACGATCAACTGGGGAAAATCATTGAACGGATTGATGACCGGATTGGCGGCATTGCCCGTTAACTCAATCAAGGGCGTTCCGGGTGCGAAATCAGTCTGCACCGTACGGCTGTCGAAGCCGCCGTCGAGCCGGTTGCTCGCTACAAACAATGCCGATTGATCCCGTTCAAAAATCAGGATTTCTTTTTCCAGATCGCGCGGAATATAGTTCCCGCGGCCATGCGTATTGCGGATGTTGACCAGCGCGGTGATGGTGTCGCCGTACAGGCCCCCGAGTGCGTCGCCCCGCCCATCTTTCGGAAAATCGCGATTCGGTCCGAACTCCTTGGCGTTGAAGTATACCGTGGCATTCCCCGGCCGCATCAACGTGTACGCATACGCCACATTACCGAGATACGGCGCAAAGTTATCCTGGCTGCTGACAAATGCGACTCCTTGCGAGCCATTGTTGAGTCCGTCATCTTGAATGTCCTGGCTTGCATTGGCGACCTGGCGCCAGTCGTTCTGCAACCCATTGTCCGTCAAATTGTTCTGCATCGCAAAAAACAATGGAAAGTCCAAAACGTCCCGGTTGCCGCCCACTCGGCCCGGGTCGGCCGGATTGATGTCTTTGCGAATAAAGGTCTGCAAAAATGCCCGGTCGCCGCTATACGCTTCGCTGAAGGAAAAAATCTGCTGCTGGCTGCCGTCCAGATTTCTTCGGGGCGATGACCGGTAAACCGCCCGGTCCAGGTAATTCAACACCCACCGTTCGTAATGCTTGGCTGCGTCCAGGCGGAATCCATCGACGCCGATGGCCTGCACAAGCCATTGGGCATTCCGCATCAGATAACCCATGTCGTTTTCGGACACCGGCGTCCCGTTCAACGGATTATCATTGTTGAAGGGATAAATGCGAATGTTCTGTTCGCCGGTCATGGGATCAAAGACAATGATCGGGTTTAGCGAATGGTCGGGATAAAATCGTCGATTATTCTCATCGGGAACATTGGCCAGCCGGCCGTACAGGGGGACTTGGCCGGAAGGAAGATTGTTCGTAAAGCCGGGCACGGGATTGCGAATGTACGGGTAATTCTTTTCCTGGGCGATGTCGATCAATCCCGCAAGCCGGCCGCGGATATCGCCCGTGTCATTAATATCGTGAAAATCCCCATTCGGATCGGTGTCGGTTTGCAGGACAAAACCCGGGTAGCCGCCCGCCTGCGCAAATCCCGGCGTGCGCTGGTCCGCATAGCCATCGTGATTGGCGACGAAATCGACGTAATAGTTGTCGCCCAATTTGTGAATCTCGCCGATGGTCGTTTTCAAACCCGTTTCTGTTCCATAAAGCGTGGGATTGCCCGGCTTGCCCAGGTCGAAGCGATCGTATACATCGTACCCGACCGAAAAATTGCTGAGCTCGGCGCGGCCGGGAGGAGGAGTGAATACGGCCCCGTAGCCGGCATTGAAAATATCCGCCGCCCGCCGTTCGATGGTGCGATAGGACCCATCGTATACCTGCAAAATGACCGGGGCCGAGACATCTAGCAGGTTACGATCCTCCAATAGTTCCAGGAACAACCGCCGGACCCGACAACGCACTTGTTTCCGAGAACGGAAAATGGGCCTGCCAACCCTCATGCCATTGCCCCTCAGTGTGAGATCAACGATAGACCCAGGATGAAGATCGTTTATAACATACATCAGCCCGGTTGCCAAGGAAAAAGACGCGCGCTCTTAAGACATATTGATAGCCGATTAGCCAGTCCACAAGAGTCGCTATTTTTCGGACGTTTCGTTGACACCTCGATGTCAACTCAAATACTTTTTCAGCTTTCGAAGGCACAGATAGGCGCTCAATCTCCCTACGGGCGCCTGTGCCTCCGGACTACCCTTCGTGACACATGTTTGTCATCTTCCGAACAAAAAACTACGCCATTGGCGCCGGCGGCTGGATCGGAGTGCAAGCCCAATCCACGGTCCGCGGTACTGCCTACTCGATACCCTTCGACGGTCCCCGCCACGGACGACCCCATTGACCAATGCTTTAGAAACAAATGAGAAATAGGTACGTCCACCACCCCCCCGGCCCCCGTGGACGTAATTGCAAACCCTGGACGTATCGACCTCCCTTGCGACGTATTCCCGAACCCTCAGCCAGTCCTCTACTTATGACTCCCCGAAAACCGCCTCTCCGCTGCGACGTATTTCACCCGGCATGAACGTATTTTTCTCTTTGAATTTTGCACTTTGCACTTTGCATTTTGCATTTTACTACCTCGTTCCCAAACTCCCGTTTGGGAACGCACTGCTGGAAACTCCGTTTTCCAAAGTCCACAAATGACCAATGACCACCCAACATCATCCCAAAGTGGAACACTGCCAGTGGGACCTTCTGCCAATTTTGGGACCTTTACTACCTCGTTCCCAAACTCCCGTTTGGGAACGCACTGCTGGAAACTCCGTTTTCCAAAGTCCACAAATGACCAATGACCACCCAACATCATCCCAAACGGGGGACACTGCCGGTGGGACCTTCTCGAAAAAAGTGGGACCTTTTGCCAATTTTGGGACCTTCTCCCCCATCTCGTTCTCTGCTCCGGATTTATAACTCGGCTCCCAAACGATTAGGTCATCCCAACGACAGTGGGACTTTCTCGTTGCTGCCATGAAAAGTCGCTCCAAGTTAACGAATCCAAACCTCCACCGAAATGACACGGGTCATTGCCTTGCGCTGGCGATCAAGATGAGATGACGCAAGGGCTTGCGGCGACGAGCCGTTTGGGAAAAAAGCCGCATGGCCGTTACGAATAGATTGGGAGGTCGGACTTATGGCATGTGCCAGCCAGGCGCGCAGGGAGCCACGCATGGATTTTGCGGAGGAACAACTGCGCCGCCTTTGCGCCGAACGTGGATTGGACTGGAACGCCATGACCGACGAAGAGCGCGAGGCGTTCGTTGATGACTTGATGCATGAGGACTGGTCGTGCGCCCGATAGGTGCTGCTCTCTTAAGCGCGTAGATCTAGCTAGCTCGTTAATGTCCTGGGTCGGCCAGATCTGTGCGCGGGCTTACTTAGGCAGATGTTTCCCGGCAGTTTTGGCCTGCCCCAGTTTCTTCCACAAGCCGGCTAGCATGAATGCTTTCCGACCAGTGTCACCTTTTTCTTCTTTCTCCTTTTTCTCTTTTTCCTCACTGGCCCAGATTCGTGTGCGCCTCCGCCAGGCCGGTGTCGATGGACAGCGCTCGTTGAAACTGCGCGATCGCCCCGGCCTTGTCACCCAGGAGGCGTAGCGCGTTGCCCAGGTTGTAATGGACCATGGCGACGCCGGGCCGGAGCTGAAGCGCGGTGCGGAACTGTTCGGCGGCGGCCTCGGCTTTGCCCTGGGCCAGCCACGCCAGCCCCAGGTTGTTGACCGCCTCCGGGTAATGCGGCTGGAGGCGGAGGGCAAGCTGACAGCAGCCTGCGGCCCGCTCCGGCTGCCCCAGCGCGCGGTAGGCTTCGGCCAGGTTGGCGTGGAAGGCGGCCACGCCGGGGTTGACGGCGATGGCCCGGCCGATGAGCTCGACGGCCTGCTCGGGATGGCCTTGCTGGAAGGCGGCCACGCCGAGTAGGTGCAGCGCGTCGGGGTGGTCGGCCTGGCGCGCGAGGATGCTCTGGTAGATTCGGGCCGCCTAGTCCAGACGGCCCAGCTGGTGATACTGAATGGCGGTGGTCAAATCGTCAGTCATGGCCGATTGCCGCGAGTTCCAGATCAATCCACGGAACGGTCGTCTGTTCTCTTCGATCTTGGAAGGCTGTTGCAAAGTACGAATCGACGGCGTCAACCGCATGGCCCGATGGCGCCTCCCATGGCGTCACGAACAGACCTTCATCGGTGATTGTTGAACCCTGGCCGGGCGAAAGCGCAGGAGGCTCCACGACACGGCGCCTCACGGTCGGCGGTAGACCGGCGACCCATTCCTCCTGACGGGCCTCGTGACCACGACTCGACCGTGACGGTGATGGCCCGGGGCCGGCCCCCTGGAATTCAAAGGCGCCGATGTCGATGATGCCGTTGACAATGCGCGGGAAGCCCTCGCCGCGCTGGTCCCAGTCGGTGGCGTAGGCGTTGTTGCCCGCGTCGATGGCCGGGCTGCCGGGCATGAGGGCGTGCGTCTGGGTCGGGCCGCCGTTGTCCTGCAGGGGGCCGAGCAGGGGGTCGATGGGGACGGCGGCGCTGCCGACGAGGTTGCCGTTGACGCCGTTGCTGAGGCCGATCATGCCGGTGCCGTCGCCGATCAGGTTGTAGTCGCCGCCTGAGTTCAGGGCGCCGGAAACGTCATCGCGGGTCGTACCCGTGGCGCCCCGGAAGTTGCCGGCGATCAGCGTGTTGTGCAGCACCAGCACCGGCAACTCGACGCCAACGCGCAAGCCGCCGCCTGTGCGGGCCCGGTTGGCAGTGAGCGTGACGTTCGTCAGAGTGACCGGGCGTGTGCTATAGGTGTAGATGCCGCCGCCCCAGGCCTCGCCGCCGTTGGCGGAGTTGGCGGACACCGTGCTGTCGGTAACCGTCAGCGTGCCATCACCGTTGAAGATGCCGCCGCCGCCGCCGTAGTAGGCGTCGGCGGTGTTGCTGGACAGGGTGCAGTTGCTGACCGTCACCGTGCCCGTGTTCGATATGCCGCCGCCGTAGCCGGCGGTGTTGCCGGACAGGGTGCAGTTGCTGACCGTCACCATGCCCGTGTTCGATATGCCGCCGCCGTCGCTGGAGCGGTTGCCGGACAGGGTGCTATCGCTGACCGTCAGCGTGCCATTACGGTTGAAGATGCCGCCGCCTCCTCCGAAGGCCAGGTTGCCGGACAGGGTGCTGTTGCTGACCGTCACCGTGCCCGTGTTCGATATGGCGCCGCCGTAGCTGGCGGTGTTGCCGGACAGGGTGCTGTTGCTGACCATCAGCGTGGCAGAGTAGCCGTTGTAGATGCCCCCGCCGTCGCGGCTGGTGGTGTTGCCGGACAGGGTGCTGTTGCTCACCGTCAGCGCGCCGGCGTTGTAGATGCCGCCGCCGCCGAACTGGGTAGATCCTGAGAAGGTGTTGTCGGAGGCGGTGTTGCCGGACAGAGTGCTGTTACTGACCGTCAGCGTGCCGGCGTTGGACAGGATGTACAAGCCGCCGCCTCCAGCTCCACCATAGTAGCCATTGACACCTCCGGGCCCTCCGATTCCGTGGTTGGAGGTAATGGTGCTGGAGGCAACCGTGAGCGAGCCGCCGTTCACATACAGGCCGCCGCCCTGCGCCGCTCCGCCGCGACCCCCCAAACCGAAGCCGCCGCCAGAGGGCGTGGTTTGAACGAAACTGCCATCGCCCCCCCGGCCGCCTGTGGCTCGGTTGTTAGCAATCATGCCGTCGGAAAGGTCCAGCGAGCCGCCGCTGGCGTACAGCCCGGCGCCGCTTGCCGAGCCGCCGTCACCGGCACGGTAAACTACCTGGGAGGAGTCGCCGCCGCGGCCGCCGGTGACCTGGTTATTGGCGATCGTCGGCGCGGCGAGGGTCAGCGCGCCGCCGATGGAGTAGAGCCCTCCCCCATTTGCGCTGTAACCATTCGCCCTCGTGACGCCTACGTTGCCCGCCCGGGCCATGTTGTTCTGCACCATGACGTTGTTGAGCGTGAGGTTGCCGCCGTTGTTGAGAATGCCGCCGCCCAGGGCATCCGTAGTCCCGGCCTCTGCGCCGTCCGCTCCATTGTCCTGAGCCAGGCCGCCCTGAATGACCAGGTCCTGGAACACCACCTGCGTGCCCGGGTTGACGATCTGGAACACGCGATCCTGGAGCTGGCTGGCGTCAATGATGGTGTCGGATCCGGCACCCTGGATGATCCAGCGGTGGCTCGTCTGCGTCAGGTTCAGGTCGCCGGTGACGCCCGCCGCTTCGTGATGGCCGCCCACGTTCTGGATGGTCAGGTGGTAAGTGCCGGCCGATAGTTGGATGATGTCGTCCTCGGTGCCCGTGTCGGCATTGAACTGGAGCACGGCGTCGCGCAGGCTGCCGCTGCCCAGCACGCCGTCATCGAAGGTCGGCGGCGTAAGCGTCGTCGGGACACAACGGCGCTCCAATAACTCGATGGACGGGCGAAACGAGGCGACTTTCTTACGGCGTTGGCGAATCATGGACAAGTCCTCCAAGAGAATGAAATGAAAAAATAGGACTCCACTCTCCACCGAAAGCGGCTATTATGAGCGCTGGTCCCAGTCGGGGGCGTGGTCGGTCCGCTTGAAGTCCGGAGCTTCGAGAAAGATCGCCTTGGCATCGGCCTTCACGTCATTCATGGCTCGTCCCCGATCAGCCTTCTCTACTCAATGCCCCGTTTGTGGCGAAACCCGCCAAAAAATGTAGGAAAAAACAATCAGCGTTCGGACCGTCGTTCCGACGCCGACGGGCATAAAGCCAAGTGCGGCAACCGATTCCCGATGTTTTTCCTCTGTGCCCCTGTGGTTAGTCTTTCTTTTCCTTCGCGCCCAATAACGCCTCCGGGGATGGCGGATTTGCAATCCACTAACCCGATGCCACAACCAAAGGCTAATACGCCAGTTACGGAAAGGCCACCATTTCCCTTGGCCCATTCCTTCGCCCGTGAATCGCAAAAAGACCCCGAACTGGCCCTTGTCTTTGCCCTTTGGCCGAAGCTACCCGAGCCCCTTCGGAAGGCCCTGGCCCGTTGGCCGGAGATCCCCGAGGCCATCCGCCGGGCAATCCTGGCGCTGCTCGAAGCCGTACCAAACTAGGCCTTAGCCCCCGGATCGCGAGGAAGCCGTGGTATATGTAGGAATCGTCGAGGTAATACCCCACGATCTGGCCGGCGTCGTTGATCCCATAGGCACAGGTCTCGAACGCGCCGGGGCTTGGCCGAGCCAGCAAGGTCCACGAACAGGCCGCAAGCCATCAAACCACCGAGTAGTCGTTTCATCGCGAAAGTCCTCACAGTGAAAGGAAGAGAAACCGGGCCGCATGGCCTTGCGGGCAAATCAATTAGGTGTGGCAATGAAGCCGTGGCGGCTGCCGCCCGGGCCGTCGTATCCCACGATCTGGCCAGCGTCGTCGATCCCAATGGCAATGGTAGAGGTCGCCCCGGGCACGTCGATCGTCGTGTAGCTGCCGTTTCTGTCGAGTAGAAAGCCGTGGAATGTGTTATCAAGTCCCACATAATGTCCCACAATCTGGCCGGCGCTGTTGATCCCATAGGCTCGGGTATCGTTCACACCGGGCACGTCGAGGGTGGTGTAACTGCCATCCACATCTAGCAGGAAGCCGTGGAACCTGTTGCCAGCATCTTGGTAGAATCCCACGATCTGGCCGGCGTCGTTGATCTTATAGGCATAGGTAACTAGCGCGCCGGGCACGTCGATCGTCGTGTAGCTGCCGTCCACGTCCAGCAGAAAGCCGTGGAGCCCGCGAGCGTCCGTAATTGTTCCCACGATCTGGCCGGCGTTGTTGATCCCTTGGGCCTCAGTGTAGAACGCGCCGGGCACGTCGAGCGTGGTGTAGCTGCCATCCACGTCCAGCAGGAAACCGTGGTACCCACCGACGGCCGTCGTGTAATATCCCACGATCTGGCCAGCGTCGTTGATACCAAGGGCAAAGGTGGTGTACGCGCCGGGCACGTACAGTGTCGTAAAGGTGCCGTCCACGTCCAGCAGAAAGCCGCGATAGCCGCTGCCAGCGTCGTAGTAATAGCCAACGATCTGGCCGCCGTTGTTGATCGCGAAAGCATCCGTTTCGTTCACACCGGGCACGTCGATCGAGGTGTACGTGTACTGGGCCCTCGCCGGCCCCGCTAGGCCCGCGAGCAGGCCCCAAGCCGCGAAGGTGCAAAAAAGTCGCTTCAAGAATGAACTCCTTGCATGAGACGGAGAAACGACCTGCCCAACGCTGGGCAGACCACTACTCCGCAACTGGAGCACCAAACGACCAGTATGATCGCTGGCGTCTCGAATGTCCTGGCGAAGCGCCACCCGCCCTGCCAATGTCAACCGAGGTTTACAAGTTTACAAATTCAACGCGTCAACCCGGCAGGCGTTTTGGTGGGAGCAACCGGCTGCCTTGCATCGCGGGATTCTCATATATTCATTGCTGATTGTCAAGCAAAATATCAAAGTAACTGTTCAGAAAAACGGGATTCTTTTTTTTCCCTCAAAAAACGGATGTTTTGTCTTGCATTTGGAAAAAGGCTTGTAGAATCCGCCTACCCTGAATCCCCTACTGCCGCGGATAGACGAATTGGGGTGAAGGTGCGCCGACGGGCTATCCCTTTCCCGAGAATCTCCTTGTCTGAAAGTTGACAGGAGTGAATGGCAGCCGTTGACTGTTTCGCTTGCAGGATTCGGGGGTCTGCCAGCATATCGGAAACGAACTGTCGTAAGCACGGAATTTGTCCAGACTTGTGGAGTGACATTCGTTTCCCTATTTCTTCGGGCTGCGAACGTCGGCCGGCCATCTGTGCCGCCAGCAGCAAAAGGAGGATTTAGCGCGACAGAGAGGTTGTCAACCAAACGCCGAAAAAATGGAGACTTTCGCGGACTCCGCATGTTGGATGAGAGGACCGATCCGTGGTGTATGAAAGTCATCGGCGTGCACCGGGCGGTCTCCTACCTTTGCCGCGCAACCGCCTGCAAATAGGCGATTAAATCTGCCATTTCTTGCTTCGAGATCTGCATTTCCAAACCCTCGGGCATCACCGATTTGGCCGTCGCTTGAATATCGTCAATCTGGCTCCGCAGAAGCGTATCTTCCGCTTTTTCTGCTCGGCGCAAGGTAATGCTCGACGCCGTTTCCGCCGCAATCATGCCGGAAAAGACTTTACCGGCTTTGTTCGTTACCAGGTAGTTGATAAAGCGCGGGTCGACTTCCCGGCTCGGATCGAGAATGTCGATGAGTAGACCCTGCGGAGTTTTGTTGCGCAAGGCCGACAGCAAATCCGGCCCGACCTCCACGCCGACATTTTCCAGACGATGGCAGGTCGAGCAATTTTTCTGGAACACCATTTTGCCCCGTAGGGCATCCGACTTAAGCTCGAGCGCGGATTGATAGTCGTCCAGAATTTTCCGGCGATCGGGGGAAACCTGGCCGGCCAACAATTCTCGCGCACGCGCTTGTATTGCCCTATTCTTATGGTTCCGTAATTGTTCCAGTCGAATCGGCTCGATTTGATTGGCCAAAATCGCCTTCTTTTCGATTCCATCCAATAAGACATTAATTCGGTTCACGCGGGCAAACAATGCTTCCAGGACTTCGCGCCGCAGTGTGGGACTCGAACTGTTCCAGGGCATCAAAAGGATTTCGGCGGTTTTGGGGCTTTCCAACACGGATAAAGACCGGACAGCTGCCAACTGGATTTCTTGCGGATTTTGCGGACCGAGTAGTGCCGGCAGCGTCTGTAATGCGATTGCCGCCGGCCCCGATGCCAGTAGCTGGATTGCCTCAACACGTTCTCCTGGCGTTCGCGTGACATCACTGGCCGTGTCGGCTGCCCGGTCAAAAAAAGGCAGGACTTTATCGACTACCTTTCTTAATGAAGGCGGCGGCTGTTCCCACATCTTGGCCAGAGAGCGTTGGCTGTTTTGCAAGCCCTGGGCCAGCCCTAGCAGAATGGCCGTCTGGCATCGCGCCGACACGCCCTGGCTGTTACCGAGCAACAAAAATGTTTCTGCCAAATCCGAGTCACCGGGACGGGCGGCAATCAACGCCGCCAAACGGGACAGCATTTGCAGATGGCCGGGCGCGGGATTTTGGGTCAACGCCTTGTCTTCTGCAAGTGCTCGCAAGATCGCAGGAGCGGCTTTCGATGCCGAACTGAGTACCGCGACCTGTGTCCATTGATCGGTCTCAACGCGCAGCGCGAGTTTGGCCAGGGCGCCAACCACCGCCGGCGAATCGGCTTCACCCAGGGTAAACGCCAATTGCAACCGAACCTGCGGAGAAAGATCGTTCACCATACCGGCGACGGCGGCCTGTAATTTGGCCGAGCCGGCGAGCTGTTTCTCCGCCAATCGCAGGGCTTGTTGTCGCACGCCGGACACCGGGTCTCGCAGGGCTTCTTCAATCAATTCGTCCGGCAGGGCCGTTAAACCTGCGAGTGTCCATAGAGCATGGGCTCGTCCCTGGGGCCGCGATCCCTCTTTCGCCAGTTTGAGCAGATAAGGAACCGCTTTCGCATCCTGGCGTTCTACCAATAGGCGCTGGGCCGTCAGCCGCCACCAGGAATTGCCGTCATTCAAATGCTCTACGAGTACGGATGTTGGGGCCCCGCGCAAATGCGGCTTTTTGGCGACGGCCTTGTTTTCCGGAACAATCCGCCAAATGCGGCCCCTCCCCCGGCTTTCCAGGTTCAACTTTTTCTTCATGTCCTCCGGTAGCGAAAGCGGAGTTTCTATGACCTCCCGGTAAAAATCGACCACGTACAAGGCACCATCCGGTCCGATGGTCAGGTTGACCGGCCGGCACCAAGTATCGGTCGAAGCGAAGAACTCATGATCCGAATCGGCACGCTGGGCTGTGAAAATCGCGCCATTGGAAACCAGCCGATCCCGATGCACCAGATTGTTGGCCGGGTCGCACACAAAGGTGTTGCCCCGATACGTTTCCGGGTATAAGTCGGCGGTGTAAACCGCCGGACTGCATGCCGAAGTTACGTATCCGCCCGGCACCAACTCCGTGGAAGGAAACCGGTTCGCATCGGCGCCTTGACTGCGCCGCTGCGTCCGTTCTACCCGCCATGCTTCGAATGGGCTGATGCGATGCACCTTGCACGCGGCGCCGTGATCGGGAATGTCCAAGGTAACAGCGCTGACCGGCAGTAGGGGATTGCGCCGGAGATAATGATCAGGCAAAATAATTTGCCGGAGATGTTGGCTGTTCGTCGCGGTAAACCAGTTCTGCCAATCATCCGGAGCCAGGCCGAATTGTCCGCCGCCGGACATCGGTTCGAGGCTGCCCGGCTGCTCCGGATGAAAGCGCACACCCCGGCTCCGCAGTGTCACTGGAGGCCGGTCTGGTTCTTCCAGCGACCGAATCGTTCCGCCATTGCTCCCCGCGCAACCGTAAACCCAGTTATCGATCCCCCACTGCAAGCTATTGATCAATTGCTGAATATTGGACAGGGTGAAGCCATCGTAAAGAGCGCGTTGCCGGTCGGCTGTACCGGTGTTTTTCGTGTCCTCGAGAAAAAGGATTTTGGGAGCATCCGCTACCAGCAAGCCGCCCCGGTACGGCATCACCGAGGTTGGAAACCGCAGATTATCCGCATAGATCGAACTGTGTTCGAAAAAACCATCACCGTCGCGATCCTCGAGCAGTTTAATTTTTCCCGAAGTGCTCGATCCGGTCGCGACGCCCTCGTTGGGGTAGCCCCGCATTTCCGCGACAAACATGCGGCCGTTTTCATCAAACGCGATGGCCACCGGATCCACGATATTCGGTTCACACGCGGCCAGTTCGACGCGAAATCCCTTGGCAACGCGAATTGTCGCCAACTCTTCTCGCGGAGACAGTGGGCCTCTCGGGGAAACTCCCGGCACGGCATCCGCGGCATTGCCAAAAGAACCGAACAAAATGGTCATTGTGCTCAAGCACATGAAACTTATTGCCCACAATGACCGTACCATAAGCATGAACTACCTACTTGCCTGTTGATTTTTCACTCAAACGGTTCTCGCAGCTGATAATGAAGAACCTCTCTCTTATCCGAAGTGGTCTTCTCGTTATAATAAGGAATTACCGCAATTTAGAAATGAGGGGAGGGAGCTGTGTCTGTTCCGGTGGTTGCAATAATCGGCCGGCCCAATGTTGGGAAATCCTCGCTATTCAACTGGCTGGCAGGGCGCCGTATCTCCATTATCGATCCCACTGCTGGAGTCACGCGCGACCGCGTGACGACTTTGCTTAAATTGGACGATCGGTATTTCGAGCTGGTCGATACGGGCGGAATGGGCATCCAGGATGTCGATAAATTGACGGCCGACGTGGAAAAACAGATCGAAACCGCAATTGCCAACGCGGATATTATTCTTTTTGTCGTGGATGTTCGGAGCGGGCTAGTGCCGCTGGATGAACAGGTGGCCCGCCGCCTTCGTTACGTGGCCAAGCCGGTCATTTGCGTGGCGAACAAGTGCGATACCCCGGAACTGGATCCGCACGCCGCGGAATTCTATAAACTTGGCCGGGGGAAATTGGTTTGCGTGAGCGCCCGAGTGGGCCGGGGTAAAGACGAATTATTGACACTCATTCGCCAACGGCTGCCCAAACCGGACGACGAGCGTCCGGTGCGAGATGTCGCCATGAAATTGGCAATCGTCGGCCGCCGCAACACCGGAAAGAGCACTTTTATCAATAGCCTGGCGCACTCCGAGCGCATGATTGTCAGCGAGGTCGCCGGCACGACGCGCGACAGCGTCGACGTTCGCTTTGAACGCGACGGTCAAGTATTTGTGGCAATCGATACCGCTGGAGTCCGCCGCAAAAAGAACGTCAGTTCGGCGATCGAATTTTACAGCCTGTCCCGCGCCGAACGGTCGATTCGACGGGCCGATGTCGTGCTGTTGTTCCTGGATCCCCGAGTCCGGATCAGTAAAGTCGATAAGCAATTGGCAAATTACATCCTGACTCAGCACAAGCCGGCGATTTTCGTCGTCAACAAGTGGGACCTTGTGAAACCGTTGCCCACGGAAAAATTCGGTCATTACGTTCGGGCGGTGTTTCCCAACCTGGAATATTTGCCCATTGCCTTTATCACTGCAAAAAGCGGCAAGAACGTTCAAGCCGTCCTCAACCTCGCGCAGAATCTTCACAAACAAGCCGGCCGTCGGGTGACCACACCGCAATTGAATCGCGTTCTTCGATTGGCGGTCGAACAACAAGCTCCCCCAATGCGGCAAAATCGCCGGCCGAAGATTTTTTACGGCACGCAGGTCGCCGCCAATCCTCCAACTTTTGTCCTGTTTACCAACGGGCCGTCGTTGTTCGACAGTACCTATCAACGCTTCCTGATCAACATATTCCGCGAACATCTGTCGTTCGGCGATGTGCCCATTAAGTTGTATCTCCGCAACCATCGCCGCGACGTCGCTGAATCCGGTGAATGGGATGCAGCAGCAACCGGCGAAGTCGTTGCTTCCGAGGAAGCCACCGTTGCGGATGCACGGATCGGGCACAAATCCCTTAATTCTCGCACTAAGAAAGAAAAGAAAAGAATTTTAACGGATCCCGCGCGCCCGGAATCGGAATTGTGGGACGATATTTGACAATGATTACCCGCTCAGCCTGAAGGTCCGTATTCGTAGTCGGGCAATTCACTGGCCGGCGTGGAAGGAGTTTGCCATGCGACTCATCAACAAGATTCATGTACAAATTGTTGTAGCGCTGATATTCGGCTCTTTACCATTTTGGGCGCGATTGGCGTGGGCTGCCGGTCCGGTCGAAATCAAGACGGAGTATTTCAAAGGCAAGGTCGTTCCCCTGGCGGGGCTTTTGGGAAGAATCGGTTCCAAACTTGACGCGGACGCAGCCCCTTACTGGCTCGCGTTGGTTACCGACGACGGCAAGGTGTACCCGCTCGTCAAGGATGCCGGCGCCCGTTTGTTTTTCAATGATGCCAGTGTCTTGAATCGTCCCATGCGCGTTTCCGGCCGACTCTTTCAAGACACACATCTCCTTCAAGTCATTTCCGTGAACAGCTACATCAAGGGGGAACTGCACGATATTTACTACTGGTGCGATGTCTGTTCCATTCGCCGAACGGAAAAGCAAGCCCGGTGCGAATGCTGCGGCGGTCCCATGGAACTGCGCGAAGTCCCTCTGCGGAAGCCTTAATTCTCACTGAAGTCAAATTTCTGCGCTGCTTCACGGCCCAGAGGATCGTTTAGGAACTTCTTATGGCATGCCGGGCATAGGTCGTAGCGGATCGTCTTGAGTTTTGGGGATAGCTCATCCGGGTCAACTATACTGTCTTCTTCTTTTCGGAGGATTTGGCTGACCGTTTCCATATGGTCTTCGTCAAGGTCGTCTTCTGTTAGCTCGGCCGGATCATGAGCGGCGAAAACCTCCATTTTTACCACATACCGACCACTGACTCCGGGCAACATCTCCGTGCCGCAGAGATCACAGGTGAAATGAAGCATGAACGGATGACCCTCCTTTAGCCGGCGTTCCAGGGCATCTTGGGCGCCTCAACACCCAACGTTGCCCAGAAAAGGACGCTCCACCAGATTGGACACGAAAAACCCACTATACTCCATCCGTCGCAGGTTTCTGCGTTCCTGTCAAGCTGAATCTAGGAAAAATGCTAATTTTACCAACAATTCGGAGGAATAAAATGAATCGTCCTCTTAAGCGTTTTTTTTCTTTTTCTTCCCTAAATTGCCTCTTTTACAGAATAGAATTGAAATGGAGGTACCGCGAGGCGTACAGCGCGCAACAAAGTGAATTCGCCGAAGTCACTTTATCTAATGATTTTCTCATCAATTCGGCGCGGCAGCCTTACCCAAAAATTACAAACTGCATGCGTTCTCAAGGTAAAATTTGCAAAAAATAAATCCGGCTATCAAATTAAATTCGAAAAGTTGAAATCAATTTAACCAATTGGCAACGCATGAATTAGGATGTGGACCTCGCCTTCACTTGCCGACCCGGCACGAACCTTGCTCCGGTCTGTCCAATCCCAGTGGGTTTTCAAGAAATGGACTAAAGGTTCGAGTGTCGAACCAACGCGATATGAAAATTCATTGAAGGATTTCCCCCAATGTCCCCTTGTTAAACCGCTCCCCAGCGGTTTCCCGCCACGACCCAAATCTAAAACGTCCTTCCGCATGAACCGGCGGCGCACAGCGTCGCCGGTCTCTTTTTTTCTCCTTTGGCTACCTTCCACAAGAATGGAACATCTTGCCCAGCCGGCGCTTCGCTTCTAACAGTGATTCGCCCGTTTTAACGTTACTCCTGACAGGACAGGCATTTCCTGAAGTCAAGCTGACCAGCGAAGCAGGACAAAGACTTCTCGCGGTAATTGACTTGTCAAAGAGATGCCGATAAACACGTTTGGCTGGGCCGAGAGTATTGAGCAATCCGGGATGATTTAGCCAAATTCTGCGGAAGAAGCTGCCCGGTTCTCATGTCGGTCCGGCCGATGGTTAAGGGGGTCGCGAACTTTTAAAAGGACCCGAGGTCGACGAATTTACACAATTGGCCCTTGTGCCGATGAGGAGGCGATGATCATGAGGACGCGCTTGGGAGTGCCGCTGCTGGCTGGAATTGTCGGCCTGCTCGGGGCTGTCCAGAACGCCGGTGCAGCGCACTGCGGTATAGGCATATTTGGCTGTGGGAAAGATTCGTGTTGCGACACGCAATGTTGTTTCACGGCCTGTCAACAACAATGTCGCACCTGCTACAAGCTAGTGTATGACAAGGTGCTGGAAAAGCGCTGGCACACCTGCTACCAGACGGTTCAGGAAACGGTGATGAAGCAGGTCTGCAAGACCTGCTACCGTGAAGAATGCAAAACTTGCTACAAAAATTGCTACGAAACATGCTACAAGACCGTGCAGGAAACCGTCTGCCGGCCGGTATACGAGACCTGCTGGAAAGAGTGCCGCCACACGGTATGCCGCAAAGTCCCGGAAACCTGCTACAAGGAATGCTGCTATACCGTGTGCAAACCGGTTTACGAGCAGCATTGCCACAAGGCTTGCCACATGGTTCAGAAGTGCATTTGCGAACAACACGTTCGCGAGTGTTGCTATACGGTCTGCAGGCCCGTCACGGAGACCTGCTACAAAGATGTGTGCTGCACCGTTTGCAAGCCGGTGACCGAAACCTGCTACAAGGATGTGTGCTGCACCACTTACAATACCGTAACGGAAACATGCTATCGGGATTGCGTGCGGACGGTGTGCAAACCGGTGCAGTCGTGCAAGACCGTTCAACGGAAAGTCCGTGAGTGCGTAACCGAAGAATTCTGCGTGCCGGGACGAAGACACATACGTTTGGAACGGACTTGCGGCGAATGCTGCTTTGACCCGTGCACCTGCAAGACGTATCACAAGCATGGCAAGCTTTGCATTACCACTTGCAAGGACGCCGATCGAATCTGCACACGCCAGGTCACGAAATGCCGGACCGTTTGCGAACAAGTTCCCTGCACGACTTACGTGAAGGAATGCGTTCATGAGAAAGTACCGTATACCGTCTGCAAGAAAGTTCCGGTAACCACTGTAAAGAAAGTGCCTTACACGGTCTGCCGAATGGTGAAAGAGACTCAGGTCAAACGGGTTCCCTACACCGTTTGCCGGACCGAGAAAGAGATTTGCAAGAAACAGATACCTTATACGGTGACCCGCAAAGTATGCGGCGCCTATGTGGATGAGAAGGGCGTTGCTTATGAATGCGAAGGTCCGGGCCGCACGTTCCAGGAAGGCGCGCAGATTTGCCGCGATGTGTGCTGCACCACCTGCCGGATGGTGAAAGAGACTTGCGTCAAACAAGTCCCCTACACCGTTTGGCGCACCGTGACAGAAGAGTGTGTCAAAAAGGTGCCCTACAAGGTTTGCCGCATGGAATCGCATGTCGTTTGCAAACAAGTTCCGTATAAAGTTTGCAAACAGGTACCGTATACGGTCAAATGCCGCGTACCCTACACCGTCACCGAGTGTGTGCCCGTCACCGTCTGCAAACGCGTGAAGGTTTGCGTCGCCGAGGACGTGTGCGTCACGAAGTGCCGGAAGGTTCCGTGCGAATGCCCGGCTCCGTGTTGCGAACCGTGCTGCGATTCATGCGGAGTTTGCGGCTTCCTGAAGAAGCTCTTTCACTGCCGACTGGCTTGCGATTCCTGCTGTGACAGCGGTTGTAACTCTCCGTCCCCGGCTCCAGCACCTGCTCCGGCTCCGGCGCCCGCCCCGGGCACTCCCAAGTAATGGCCCCCGCACCATTGGGGTCGGTCCCAGACGACCCCGTTTTTTAGTCACCCCGCACCATCGGGGGCACACCAAGCACCAAGGTGATGCCCCCGATTTCGTTTTTGTTATGCTAAGGGTATGAAACAATGCAAATTTTACATGCTTGTGGTCATGCCGCTTCTGTGGCTGGGCTGCGAAAAATCTACCCCGCCAAAGCCGGCCAATGATGCGAATTCCCAAACGAAGGTTCCAGCCAGGCCGACCGCCGTAAATCGTGCGAGTAATTCCAGCATCGAGGTGAAGGTTCCGGCCAACGACAATGAACCGCCCACGCCGCTGGCCAAGAAAATCGGCAAGAATGTCTATTTTGAACTCAATCCCGAAAATGGCCAGCGGCGGGTTTTTGTCAGTGCCACCGTATGTTTGCGTGAAGGCGACTTCGGCCTAGAGTGCCTGATGTGCCGCAAGGGCACCAAGGAACATGAATCGATTCTGTCAACCGATTCCGATGCGCGCGTTATTCATTTCGGCCTGGAAGCGGCTAATGCCAAAGCGGGTGCTCCGGTTCAATTTGAGCCCAAGTTCCAATCACCCACTGGTACCCCCATCAAGATCACCTTACTTTATCGGCACCACGGCAAAATCGTGACCCGGCCCGCCGAGCAGTGGATTCAAAATGTAAAAACCAAGAAAGCATTGGACGAGCAATGGGTTTTCGCTGGCAGCCAACTCTACAAAGATCCAGAGAATCCAACGATGGAACCGATTTACCTGGCGACCGCGGAAGGCGCGTATATTAGTGTCGCCAACGTCCCCACCGCGATGCTTGACCTCCCTATTAATAGTCCCAAACATCTCGATGAACGGGGATTCTCCCCATTTACGGAGCGGATTCCAGCGCTGGAAACCAAAGTGCTGGTCATTTTGGAGCCAATCTTGAAGAACAAAAAGGACTGATTGGGGCATCTACGACGCTGCGAAGTCCTTCTACCGAAATTATTAATAACCAATGCAGCATAGCGTGTTATCTCAGTGAAAAGTATCCCGAGAGCTTGACTTAATGTTTATAAACATTATAAACTTAGTAATGTAGTGCAATTTTGAGCCAGAAACCGTCGCCTGGTCGTCAAAATGCACCTAATTCAAAATGGTCCAATAAAGTGCTGGAACCGATGGAACGACTTATTAAACAAAGGCAAGGATGAAATGATGGCAGTTTCCCAGGAATAGTCGGAACTACGAATGTTGGCACAGACGATTTCAAAAACGAATTTGGACGAGGTCAATTCCTTGTTGGATGGGCTATCTCCGCAAGCGATTTTGCAATGGGCGGTGGAACAGTATCATCCGCGGCTCACCATGGCCACTGCTTTTGGAGCGGAAGGGTGCTGCCTCATTCATATGCTGGCGGAAATTGAACCAAATGTTCGCATTTTCAATCTGGATACCGGCTATCAATTTCCGGAAACCCTCCAGTTGCGCGAGCGCCTGAAACAGCGTTATGGTATCGAGGTGGAATTGGTCAAGCCGGAGCAGCGCGTGGAAGAATATGAGGCCCGTCATCGCGGACCGCTCTACGTCATTCAACCCGATCAGTGCTGCTATGATCGCAAAATTGTTCCGCTGCGCCGCGCAGTGGCAGGATTTGATGCTTGGATCAGCGCCATTCGCAAGGATCAAACCAACCACCGCGCAGCTGCATCCATTTTGCAATGGGATAAGAAGTTCGGCCTGGTAAAGGTAAATCCCCTTTTACATTGGACGAAACGCGAGGTTTGGGCTTTCGTCGTTAAACATGACGTTCCCTATAATCCACTCCACGACCAGGGTTACACGAGCATCGGCTGTTGGCCTTGCACGCGGTCGGTGGCAAAAGGAGAAGATGATCGGGCAGGGCGGTGGGCAGGATCCGCCAAAAAAGAATGCGGCCTGCACACCATCGAACACGAGAACGGCAGCGGCATTTAAGGGTACGCTTTGACACCGGATTCCTCATGCGCGTTTCCGCGAAAGCTGAATATGCTTGTGTGGCAATGTACGAACTGGCGGTCAACCACGGCGGCATTCAGCCCGTACGAGTAAAAACGATTGTGGAGAACCACGGAATCCCCCAACGATTTCTTGTGCAGATTCTTCTGCAATTGAAGGGAGCCGGGCTGGTGGCGAGCACGCGCGGCGCCTCGGGCGGCTACCAATTGGCCGTGCCTCCCGAGGAGATCTCCCTTGCGGATATTATTAATGCCATCGACCGTACGCCGGTTGCCCGAACCTCACTTCAGCGTTCGCCACGTTCCGGCGCGATGCAAGCAGTTCGTAGCATCTGGAAGGAATTGCAGTTAGAAGAACAACGCCGGTTGGAAGAATTGACCCTGACGGACCTCATGCGGCGGACCCAGCAATCGAGTGCCTTGTCGTACCAAATTTAAAACAGAAACCCCGAAAAGGAATCCGCAATGAAGGATTTGATTCCGCCCCACGGAGGGTTAACGGAACCCGTCGACCGCACGGTTCCGTCTCAGGAAATTAAAGATTTTCAACGCCGAGCGCTGGAACTAACACGCGTCCCGATTAGCGACGCCGACTTGTCGAGCCTATATCGCATTGGCGATGGGGGTTTGAGTCCGTTGACCGGTCCGATGGACCGAACTACTTTTCAGCAAGTCCTGACGGATCAGGTTATCCGGCAGAACGGCAAAGATTATGCATGGACAATTCCAATTGCGTTTCCCGTGGACAAAAGCCTGGGCGGGTCCCTCAAAATCGGCCAAGTGGTGGCCCTGATCAATGCCAAGCAAGAACTCGTTGGAACACTGGAGATTACCGACATCTTTCCCTTTGATAGGTCGCAGTACATCAAAAGCGTCTATGGGACCGTGCGGACGGACCATCCGGGGGGCAAAATGGTTATGGGCGATCCGCGTAGTTCACTTTTGGGCGGATTCGTTCGCGTGCTCCCCCAACCCAAGCATCCGGAATATGGCCAGTTTGTATTGTCTCCGGCAGAAACTCGGGAATTGTTCCGGCAACGCGGTTGGCAGCGTGTTGTTGCCTTTCAAACCCGCAATCCGCTCCACCGAGCTCACGAGTATGCCCTTGTGGTGGGCATTGAGAAACTCACTCGCGATGGGCATTCTGCCGGCGCCGTGCTCAACCCGCTCGTCGGCGAAACCAAGGGGGACGATGTCGATGCCGCCACGCGAATGCGCACCTACCGGGCCTTGATCGAGAAGAAGGCACTCGGCGAGGGCGATAAGGACACGGCATTGTGGCAAAAGGTCGGTTACGACCTGACGGACCGACTGCTACTTTTGGGACTGGACATAAAAATGTTCTATGCCGGTCCGAAGGAAGCCGTGATGCACGCGATATACCGTCAAAACTTCGGATTCACCGACATCATCATCGGCCGGAAACATGCCGATGCTCCGTACGACGACGGCACGGATATCTGGGACGGTCTGGCGGCCCAGCGGAAGTTCGATGCGTTGAACGGTGAATTAATGATTAAACCGGTGAATGTCGGCTTCGCGGCATTCTATGAGGAGCTGGGCCGCGTGGGCCTAGTGGAAGATTGCGCGCCCAAGGGATACAAACAGGTTTCAATCAGCGGGCGGGAATTGCGGGAAAAGTTGCGGGCCGGCATCTTACCCGATCCTCGCATCATGCGCGCCGAGACCGCGCAGATTCTCATTGAGCGAATGAAAGTTTGAAGAATCCGGGTCAAGACCCCCGGCGGAGGGCCCGCCCGGGTTGCGCGCCGGTGTGCTTGTCGCCATCCAGGACTACCTGGCCGTTGACTATTACGTATGAAATCCCCTCGCTGTACTGGAACGGCTGGGTGTATGTGGCCGTATCGATCACTTTTTCCGGGTCAAACAGAGTCAGATCAGCGAAGTTGCCGGCGCGGAGAAGACCGCGGTCTTGAATGCCCAGCTTGGCCGCATTCAGGGAGGTCATCTTGCGCACGGCATCTTCCAAGCGCAAGATCTTTGCTTCCCGGACATAGACGCCCAGTACGCGGGGAAACGTGCCGAAATTCCGAGGATGGGGATTACCGCGCCGCAGCGGGCCCTCTATAGCATAGGCCGAGCCATCGGAGCCGATCGAACACCATGGCTGCACCAGTGCGAGCCTCATATCTTGTTCGGTGTGGTGGGCGAATACAGTCGGTACTGATCCTCCCTGTTCGATCAGGATATCGAACAGCACGTCCAAAGCATCCGGCGGATTTACCATTCCCTTGGTTTTGCCGGCAATAACCCGATCCATGGTCAGACCTTGATAGGTTCCCTTGCCGCTTACCAGCATTCTGCTCCAGTCGCCGGCCACCGCTGTGTAGTGATTGTACCAACCGGGGATGCCTTGCTGGATATCCTTCTTCAGCCGGGCACGCTGCTTGGCATCCCTCAGGCGCTCCAGCATCGGGGCAGCGCCGCCCTCGTGGGCCCACGGCGGAATGATACTCGCCAAGTTGTTGCTGCCGCGCGTATAGGGGTAGACGTTGGCTTGAACATCCACGCCGCGCTTGCGGGCCTTTTCCACCAGAGCGATAATCTCATCCATTCGGCCCCAGAACTTCTGGTCGGCGATTTTGAGATGGATGATGTCGACGGCAACGCCGGCACGTTCACCGATGGCAATTGCTTCCCGGATCGCGTCGAAAACGCCCTCGCCTTCGTTACGGTTGTGTGTCGAGTAGATACCGCCATACCGAGCGACCACTTTGCACAGTTTGACAATCTCGTCCGTGGTGGCCAGCGAACCTGGCGGCATGGCGAGCATGGTCGAGAGGCCGAAGGCCCCATCTTTCATCGACTCCTCGACAAGGGCTTCCATTTGCTGCATTTGTTCGACCGACGGTCGGTCAAAGGAATCGCCCATAATACTCTGCCAGACGTTATCCATGCCGACGTAGGAGGCGACGTTGACAGCGATGCCGGATTTCTCAAGGGCGGCAAAATATTCACCGAGGGTTGTCCAATGCCTCTGTGTTACGCCGATCCTCGGCCGCTCTTGGGCAAGCTTACCCTTGATGGGTCCGGCGGACTGTCCTTCTCCGAGAATTTCCGTTGTGACGCCCTGGCGAATCTTGCTCTGGGCGTCGCCGTCTTCCAAGAGGAGGAAGTCCGAATGGGAGTGCATGTCAATGAAGCCCGGCGAAACGATCAGACCTTCGGCCTCGATGACGCGTCTGGCGGCGCCAGGCACAACTTTGCCGATGGCAACAATGCGGTCTCCGCGGACCGCGAGATCACCGCGGAACCATGGATTACCGGTGCCATCGACGATTTTGCCGTTGCGAATTAGCAAATCATAAGGAGGATCCGCGGCCGCGAGCTGCACGTTAAAGGGCGATACCAAGACGACGGTCGCAAACCACAGCATCGCGAAATGAAACAGAGAACGCATGGAAGCCTCCTATCAGCACAGATTGCGGCGCAGATTCCCGCTCCTTGCTGAATTCGCCAATCTGAATACGGGCAAATTTCAGCTATAAAGCCTGCTCGTCTGAATTCTAACGAATTCAGCTACGAAAGGCGCAAACCAAGACCTCGACCTTGGGGCTTGAGGCCTTAGTAGGCGTCGCTGGGTGAATTGAGATTAAACCGGCGATGCTAGGTCGCATCCGGCATTATTCGGACCGTCCGTTCTTTGGGAGCGCTTTTTCGATCAACGTGTCCGGAATGGTGACTTCTATCCCGACTATGCTTTTGTCCTGGTTGAATTGCAGGGCAGTCAGCACTTCGGCCAGCACTGGGGCATGGTCTTTGAGGGATGGAGTGTTCACGATCAAGCCATTGGCCAGAATCTTGGAAAGTTCCAACACCTGTTTGAAATCGACGGCCGCCTGATTTTCAGTCAATTGAACGTGCAAGCCGGCCTTGATGGAATCCGTGAGAGCAACGCCGCCACTGAACGATACCATTTTGGGGGCGAACACCTTAAACTGGGGCATTTTACCCAGGTCGTTTTTCCACAGCTCTGGAATTTTACCCGCATACCAAATGCTTTGCTTGTAATCAACAGATTTCACCATCGAGAGCAGGGCCGAATTGATTCGCGTTTTTTTCTTGCCGGAGGCCTTGGCAATGACATCTAGAATGGCGTCGCGCGATGGGGAGGCGACCACGGTTTCTTCATCCGGAAAGGCGGCAAAAAGGAATCGCGCGGGCGGGTCGTCCAGTTGGACTTCGTACAGGGGTATGCTATCGGCCGGCCGGATTTTCAAAGTTATGGCCGCGATCTGGGCATATGATTCTGCAAGAGCTTTGATCTTGCCGAGGTCAAACTTCCCATTGATAACGATAACGCCTTTTTTTTCGATGGGACCCGGGGGAAGCGCCACGGTCACACGGGTGATTTCGCGTACGGCTTCCGGATCCAGAAAATTCAACCAGGGACGGTCGTCCAGATTATTTTGAGCGGTCTGCTCCCATTGCTGCCGAAAGTATTTTTTGAATACTCCGGATTCAGCAACCTGGCGCGCATTGATAACGAATACCGCCTCCGTATCGTCGGGAAGGTATTGATCCCATTCCGCAGCGGCCGACTTTGCGGAAAAAGCCAACGCAATATAAAGTAGAACCCCAATCAGGCGGTGCGCGAATTGAGAAAAAACCATGGTTGCTAGTACCCCTAAAAATGAAAGGCGGGGGCGATCGCCCCCGCCGGCCTCGTTGGCAATAGTTACTTCATTTTTTCTAGTTTTTCGAGAGCTTCCTTGGTCACCTGACCCTTGATGAAAACGGTGGTGTCCTTATCCCCGACTTTTAATACGTCCAGAAGTTCGGTGAGCGGAGCCAGTTCTTTTTGTTGTTGAGCGACCAATCCGAACAAGGCCTTACCCTGGTTCAAGCCGTCCTCCAGCAGCGACTTGAGACCTTTGGCCGAATCGGCATCCTTAGTAAAAATTGAGATTTCCGTTTGAATGTCGTCGGCAATGGTGATGCCCCCGCTGATGTTTGTTATTTTGTCGCCAAACGGAACATCGTTACCGAGGGCGCTACCCAGGGCTACGAAGGAAATGCTTTGTTTGGCGTTGGCCTTTTCCAGCAGATCGACCACTTCTTTTTTCAAACCGCCTTTTTTCTTGCCGGCTTTAATGTCGAAGGCATCCGTGATTCCGCCTTTCTTGGCGCCCACAACAATCGTGGACCCATCAACCAGGCCGAGAAAAACCGGTTGCGGGACATTGGGAACCTCGGCCTCGTAAACCGTGTTGTCGCCCTCTTTATGGACTTTCAATTGGTTCCCCATTTTCTTGGCCAATTCCATGGCCAGAGCCTGGAATTTTTCCGCATTGAATTTGCCTTTGATCAGGGCCACTACTTTATCCGGATCCGTGACACCGCCGGCGCAGACCACCAAGCTGTCCAAATCGTTGAAGGGATCAAACCCCAGGTTATTCAGGGTGGCTTGAACCTCGCCGTTGTTTTTTAGCCCGTCCTTGATTTTGGGCAGGTCTTTTTTCAAAAGTGCCGACCCGAGGATTTGTTTCACATTAATTGATAGAACGACCTTCGTATCACTGGGATAGTACTGATCCCCTTCGGCGGACCATGCGGGAACAGCCGACAGCAACAAACCCACGATTATTAAGCACGACGCGCGATGGAAAATGTACATGGAAAATGCATCCTCCAAAAGGTTTGGGTTGTAAATCCAGTTGCCTAAGGGCCTTCGGCCGCGGGCTGAAGCCCGCGACTACTTTCCTTTGCTGAGTCCCGGACCGGGTATTCGGAATACTACCCCGGACCCCGGAAGCCGGTTTCATTTTTGTATTGAGAAAAACCCCGTAGTTAAAGCCTAAATTCAAAGAACCCGGCAGATCAGGCACTTTAGATAGTTGGTTTCCGGACAGGTTGCCAGGACCGGGTGATCCGGAGATTGGCCCCGGCGCTCGAGAATCTGCACCTCCCGGTGCTCTTCGGCCGCAACTTGAGCCGTCAGTTCCTCCAGCATGGTCATAGAGATCAAGCCGGAACAACAACACATGACCAAAATTCCATCCGGTTCCAAGAGCTTCAAGGACAGGGTTTGCAAACGCCGGTAACCGCGCACGGCTTCTGCGATGGCGGAACGCGTGCGGGCAAACTTGGGCGGATCCAGGATCACCACGCCGAAATGCTCGCCGGATTGGACCCGGGAGTCCAGATAGTTAAACACGTCCTGCCGGATAAAGTCCATTGCCGTAAATCCGTTCAGGCCGGCGTTTTCGCGGGCCAAAGCAAGGGCCGGTTCGGAAACATCCACGCCGATCACTTCGGTGGCTCCGGCGCGGGCGGCGTGCAGACCGAATCCGCCGGTGTAACAAAAGCCATCCAAGACGCGCCGGCCGGCGCAGTAAGGGGCCACCGCGAACCGGTTGTCGCGTTGATCTAAATAGAATCCGGTCTTCTGCCCCTGTGCCAGGTGTACATGAAAGTGAATTTCGCCTTCCTGAATGATAATCGGTTCCGCCGGCACGCTGCCGCGCGTCAGTCCATCTTGCAACTCCAATCCTTCCATGAGGCCAATCCCCCGTTCCGTGCGAAGGTAGATACCTTCCGGCTGCAGCAGTTCCTCGAGACTGTCGGCAATCGATTCACGGCGCTGCGCCAATCCCAAAGACGTGAATTGGATTACAAGCCAGCGATCGTAGCAGTCGACGGTCAGGCCGGAAAGGCCGTCGCCCTCACTGAAAACCAGGCGGCAGGCATTCATCGGGCCCAGATATTGCAAAATCGATTTTCGCAAACGGATGGCGGCAACCAGGCGGGCATGGAAAAACGATTGATCGAGCGGAGTTTCCTGGGACCAGGAATACAGGCGCACGCGAATTTTGCTCCGGGAATTGTAGAGCCCACGGGCGACGAAATGGCCGGCGTGCGAAACGAGATCGATTTCCGCACCATCTCCCGGTTCCCCGTGAAGCCGGGCAATGGCGCCGGCATAGACCCACGGATGGCGGCCGTAAAACGGCTTTGCCCGGCGCGATTGCAAAACAGCTTGCGGAAGGTTCATGAAATGAATACCGGCATCCGCTCCCAGGAAGCGCGTGGGAACGAGAAAGCAGGCTATTTCCCTTCATGCTCTACGGCTTCAATGTAAGCCAGGGCCCGAGCCAGTTCCTGTTTGTTCTTGCGGCTCTTCAAAAGGGAGCGCACGCGCAACAGCAGCTCGGTTTTATTGATCGGTTTTGTAAGAAAATCATCCGTACCGGCTTCCACCGCGCGTTCCACATCACTGGGTTGATCCAGGGCGGTTATCATCAACACGGCGGTGTCGCGCGTGGCCGGGTTTGCGCGCAGCCGTTTGCAAACTTCAAACCCACTGATCTTGGGCATCATGATATCGAGGAGGATCAAGTCCGGCGACCATTCGCGGATACACTTCAGGGTTTCTTCTCCATCGGCAGCGGTGCGAATGGCATAATCCGTTCCGGTCAAATACGCTTCCAACAGCTCGACGCCTTGCGGGTTGTCATCGGCGATCAAAATGCGAGAAGAAGGTTCCATAGGCATACCCTGAAATCGACTACGAGGAAGCGCTATCGGGATTTATTATACCGCGACGTAACCGGATAAGGAGTGAGGGGGCATGGCAGTTACTGCAGTTGGCCGCTGTCGCCGCTTGCTCCGGGTTAAACGAAGGTGCAGTGGACAATAACGGGAATGGAGTTCGGTGTGCGGTGGAAGGGAGGGTCAATTGCTGAATTCCGGCCGGCGCTTGGCCAATTGGGCCTGCAACCGAGCGACAATGCTCGAATGCATTTGACTGACGCGCGATTCACTGAGGTCGAGGGTAGCGCCGATCTCCTTCATGGTCATATCTTCGTAGTAATAAAGGATGATAATGAGCCGTTCGTTGCGATTGAGGCCGCGGGTCACGAGGCGCATCAGATCGTGGTTTTGCAATCGGTGGGTGGGATCCTCCGCTTTCTTGTCTTCCAGAATGTCGATTTCCCGAACGTCCTTGTAGCTATCGGTTTCGTACCATTTTTTGTTGAGGCTGACGAGACTGACAGCGGTCGCTTCCCCCATTAATTTGTCGAGCTCTTCCAGGCTCATGCCGAGCCGCTCTGCCATTTCCTCCGGGCGAGGCGGCCGGCCATGCTCCGCTTCGAGGGCCTTGCGTGCTTCTTCCAGCTTGGTCGACTTGCTGCGGACCAGCCGCGGCACCCAATCCATGGTTCGGAGTTCATCCAACATCGCCCCGCGGATGCGCGGAACGCAATAGGTTTCGAACTTGACGCCTCGATCCAGGTCAAAGGCATCGATGGCGTCCATCAGACCGAAAACGCCGGCGCTGATCATGTCATCCAATTCCACGCCATCGGGAAGCCGCGCCCAGATGCGTTCGGCGTTGTATTTGACGAGGGGCAAATAGTATTCGACGAGTTGGTTACGCAGTTCGACCGCCGGCTCGGCCCGATAGTCGCGCCATAGCTGCTGAACATCGATATCGACATGCATCACCATGGGATCCTCCCCCGATGAGAGGCAAGCGCTATAGCGTCGGAGACCGGAGCATCAACTCGCAGACCCCCTCGCCGAGCGAGAGGGCTACTATCCGTTTCGAAAATCGGGCAGGAGAACGACCAAAACCCTGTGGTGAAAACCGGTTGCCCCCCGAAGGCTGCCGTCCCCCCGGCATCTCCGATTCTTGTCGTTTGACACTGCCGTTCTCGGAGGTGGATATGCACGACCCCCGCTTGCCGAATCCGTCCCTGTCGACCTTAACAATGGTCGCTCGTTTGGTTCTTATCGACCATGCACGTTGAAACCCTGTAATAAAACCTGCCGGTTGTGCGACTTTCTCGGTTTTTTTCGTGATTCCCCGAACATTATTCCCCGTTTGTAAGAATTACCGTGGAACTTACCGCGACCGGCGAAAACAGCGCGGTGTTTCCGGATCGTCCCGGCGGTCATTCATTTCCGAGTTAATGGCAAATTTGGAGAGCGGCTCATAAGCAAAGAGAGCGTGTTTGTCCAGATGAGTATCTGCACTTTTCCTTCCTCGACGAAGGTCTGGTTAATCTGGGCAATCCTCTTGTAATGCGGTTTTTCGGCCTTAAGATGGTGTTCAGGAGCAAGCAATAGGTTTGCCTTGTTCCGGCATGCCGGAGAGAAGGATTGGAAAGGGGAGTCGACTGTGAAAAACTACGTACGCCTGTTGGCTGCGGGAGCTGCGCTGTTGGTGCTGGGTGGCCTAGTGTTGCATTTGGTGGAGAACAGCAGAGCCGCGGATGAAAAACCCGCTGCGGAACTGGTCCGGGCAATCGCGGATACGCTGGCTAAAGGCGACCTGGCCGGGGCGAAAAAGCAAGGCACTGCGTTCCCGAAAGATACCGATCTGGAAGATGTGATGCACCTGTTCCAGTTGCGCAAAAATAAAGGGGAAGGCATCGGCGCCCGACCCGGGCCCAATCCGCAAACTGATGGAATCGAGGCCCGCCTGCAAGGATTGGCCAAGCGCGTGACCGCCAACGACCTGAAAATGGAATCCGAGGCCCTGCAGCGGGCGGCATTCATAACCGCGGCCATTGCGGAGATTGCCCAGCACAAATGCCCGGTTGATAAAAAAACCGGGGACAAAGACCCCAAGCAATGGCAAACGTGGTGCGAAGAAATGCGGCAATCAGCGCTGGATTTGGCCAAGACGGTCAAGGAAGGGGAACCAATGGCGGTCAAGAAAACGGCCACCAAACTCCAAAGCACGTGCCTGAACTGCCACGGCGTTTTCAAGGATAACAAATAGTTTCTTGGTCAGCGAGTTAACATGGTCACGGTGCAACCGTAGCGCGAAAAATATCGTTGCCGGACCGGATGAAAAAGAGTTTGGGAAGCCAGAAGTGGGCGAATTTCTTTCAAGAACGCATCGTTATAACGCGTGAGTTCATAAAAGTAGCTGCCGGGAGGAATATCAAGCAAGATAATGGTGTCGCACGAGGTGGTCTGCAGCCACTGGTCCAAGAATTCACGATTGCCTTCGCCGGTTGCACTGAAGCCTTTCATATCGACTTCCATACGCTCGCGCTGCCGATAGTGCTCCAAAAAACTCCAACGGAAGAGGTGTTTGATTTCCATGGTTGAAAGAAACATGGTTCGATGCGATTCGGCCAACCACGGCAGATAGCAATCGGTCAGGTCGCAGGTGCTTGCCGAAAGATAGTCTCCCTGGCCCCGTTCGGGAGAATGGCCAGCGTCCGCCCAGCACGGTAAATGGGCAAGGGCCAAACAACCGACACCAGCGCCGGCAAGCCAGGGTCGTAAATTTCTCGACCGCGCCGTGGCTCGGCAGTGAATAAACGCGGCCAGTCCAGCACCGCCGACCGCCCAGCCGGCCGCCAACCACGAGTGGAGAAACCGGCTCTTGCGATTGGGATGCGGCAAGGTCACCAGCGTGGAGAGTAATACGAAGATCAGCACCGCCCGGCCGCCGGGCGGCAAGCGCCGCCAGGCGATGAATGCCAGAATGAAACATCCCAGGGCTACCAGGGCGCTCCACAAACCGATGTGGTAGTCGTTCACGAAACTGGAAGCATAGAAGGAAACGCCGCCCAGCACATCACGCTTAGGATTCTCGCCCTTGTTCGCCGCAATGTACCAGAGCCAATACCCCAGCCGTTTGGGGAACAAGAACCAAACGGCAATCGGGATTCCATGCCAGAGGATCAGCCTGCCAACTAAACGATTGAGGTTCGAAGCCCAGTCGCGGCCGGACTTGCGCCACCACAGCAACAATTGGAGGAAAAATGCCAGATAAGCCAAATGTAAGATGTTATGGGGGGAATGTAAGGAAATCGTATTGTGGCCAATGGTAATGGTCCGGCCGTTTCCCAGAACGACCCAAGCGAGCAAAAGCAAAAGAAGCACCACAACGTAATTCAAGGGTTTGCGGAATTGACTGCGAAGCCAATGCGCCTTGTCAACACTGTTCCATGTATCGCGGCAAAATCGCCAGCAATCACCCGGCCGGGCCAGAATTTCGGTCAAGATCAACGCTGCGCAAACGAGCAGCCAATAGTTGTATTTCTGAAGAAAAAGAGCGGTCAGGGCCAGACCGAGGCCGCGTTCGGCCCAGACCGATTCGTCCTGTTTCGCGACGAGATAACAATAGAGCGCGATCAGGGACAAGCACGCGCCCAAGCTTTCCAGCATGATGTCGGTGGCATAGACGCGGTGCGCCGGGCTGCTGAGAATGAAAACGACAGCCGTCAAGCCGGCCCAGTTGCCGGCCCGCGGCGCAATGCGCCGTGCCACCAAGAAACCGAACACGATGGTGCCCACCCAGCCCGCCAAACTGGGGAGTACCGCCAATTGGTGGTCCAGACCCCCTGCCAACAAGGTTAAAGCGACCAACATGCCGTGGAGCGGGGGCCAGGTTCGGGCGCCGTCGAAATCCGAGAATAGCTGCTTCCAATCGCCCTGTTGAATATCCAGGGCCAGGCTCAGGCCAAAAAGATAGTGGGCGTTGCGATCAGAAACGGCACTGCCCCAGCGCTCGCGGGCCATATCCCGGTATTGCTGATAGGCCAAGGACGCCGCAAGAAAACTCCCGGCGATGACCAAGGTCAAAACAGCGCCATTAATCAGGCGAGGCGCAATCGGCTGCTGGGCGAGGACAAGCAACTTGGGGACAGTTTTTGCGGGAAGACTTGCGGTAGTTGCCATGGAATCCATTCCTTTGCCGACGGAGCGAAAAATCCGGCAAGAGTCTAACTCAAGCCGGGATCTGGGTCAACGCAAGGCGGATAAGCGACGTGGTTACAGGTTTTGTATTTGATTTGGTTAGAATTCAGGTGGAGGCTGACTTCTCACGAATTCAGCTACAGGGAATTGAGGAAATTGGCTAGGTTATCAAAGTGGAGTTGGGTGTGGAGCAATCTTGTGGAGGTAGTTCGGTGGCTTTACCGCTTTTCTCTCCGATTCGGCAAAATTTGCAGCAACCGGTCATCCGGAATGTTGGCGAGGAAGTTCGATCGCAATGGCAAAAGTCCGGCGTGGGCCGACGGCTGCGCCGGGGGGACCGGGTAGCGGTGGGGGTCGGCAGCCGGGGGATTGCCAATGTCGCGACCATTGTGCGGACGACCTTGAAAACGCTCCGGGACTGGGGAACACAACCGTTCATGGTCGCCGCCATGGGGAGCCATGGCGGGGCGACGGCGGAAGGCCAGCGGCAACTCCTGGCGGATTACGGCATCAGCGAGCAAAACCTCGGCGTTCCGGTCAAGACGGACATGGCTGCTGTGCAGATCGGAACCAATAGCTGGGGCGAGCCGGTTTTTTGGGACAAGAATGCCCTGGCCGCGGATGCGGTGATTACGATTTCGCGTATCAAACCGCATACCGATTTTCGCGGGCGCTACGAGAGCGGCATCACGAAGATGCTGGTCATCGGGCTGGGGAAGCGCGAGGGGGCATCACAGCATCATCGCTGGGGGTTTCGGGGACTGCGCGACATGCTGCCCGAGAGCGCCAAGGTCGTTTTGGAGAAAACGCCTTTTGTCGCGGGACTAGGCGTACTGGAAAACGCCAAAGAAGAGACGGCATTGTTAAAAGTGGTCGAGCGCGAGCAACTGCTCGAGGAAGAACCCCCTCTTTTGGAGAAGGCGCGGGGCTTGATGGGCCGATTGCCATTTGAAAAGCTGGACCTGCTGGTGATTGGAGAGATCGGCAAGAATTACAGCGGCGCGGGCATCGATCCCAACGTGGTGGGCCGCCTCTTGATCGAAGGGGAGGCGGATTTCGAGTCGCCCAAGATCACGCGCATTGGCGCGCTCGATCTATCGCCGGAGAGTCACGGCAACGGCACCGGAGTCGGCATCGCCGATCTTACAACCGACAGGCTGCTCGCGCAAATCGATCCGGTCCCCTTCCGGATGAACAACCTGACGGCGTGTTTCTTGTGGCGTTCGAAACTGCCCATTGGTTTTCCGACCGACCGAGAATGCATCGAGGCCGGCATCGCCACGTGCTGGCAGCCGCATGCATCATCTCTAAAAATGGCGGTCATACCGAACACGCTGGAATTGACGGAACTCTGGGTTTCGGCGGCTGCGTTGGAAGAAGCGCGGCAGAAAGCGCATCTCGAAATAGCCGGCGCTTTGCAAGCAATGCCGTTCGATGCGGCGGGAAACTTGAAGCAGGCAGTGCTGTTTCCGCGTTGTGTGCGGGCGAGGCGCGAACACAAATAGACTCCCAACGGCTCGTATCCGAAAATGGATTGCGCTCACAACCATCGCTACCCCTCTGAAACGAGCGGCGGTGCAATCCATTTCTGCGACGAATCCAGAACAGAACCCAAGTTAACGCCGTTGCTCCATTCTCCAAAGAAAAGATCCAGGATATCCGTTCTGTAACGATGGGCGGGACGAATTTGAGGCGGCTGGGACCCAAGGTTCAAGTTTCCCTGAGTCATACCATAGTTGGTTCTCAGTTGTCGCTTGTCGGCCGCCTGCCAACTGAGAACGGACAACCGACGATGATTGGCGGCGTCATTCGCCGACAGGTCGGAAGCGGTGACGGCTTGCCAGGGCAATCGACCGCGTCCGCCGCCAGGGCCGGGTGCTCCTGCCCCGGAAACCACGTCGATATTATCCTGGGAGCCGGTGATCGAACCATCGACGGTGTCAGTAGCGAAGATCGATTGCGTGCCCACGGTATTCAGGGCGGCGAAGAACTCCATACTGCCATCATCGCCGGCGACGAACGGGGTGTCATTGGGCAGGTTGGCAGCGGGGTCGGTGCTGGCGAAAGTCACTGTTCCGGAATAAGGCGCCCCGGTGTTCCCAAAGGCATCCACGGGGTTGACCCTGAATGGATGGAGCGCACCTGCCTGGGTTGGGGAGACAAAGCCATAAACGAGGAAACCCACGGCATTGGCCGGCGTGACCACGACATCCTGCGAACCGGTGGCTCCGTTGACGGTATCGGCTACGATCACCGAAACGGTGCCGGCTTTTCTCAGGGTGACTCCAGCCGGGAAGGTCGCGGTGCCGTTGTCGCTTGCCACGAAGGTGTAATCTTCGGGCAAATCGGCCATGGGGTCATTTGGATCGGTACGAAAGTGGATCGTACCGCGGTAGGGAGTGGAGATATTGCCGTAAGGGTCGTATACCGTGACCATCACGGTGGCGGAAGTTCCCGCCACGATAGGAGAGGGAATATTGAAAACGCGGAAGGAACCGGCAACCGGCGAGGGGCTCACGATGATATTTTCCTGTGTTCCACCGACAGTCGTAAACAGGGTGTCTGTGGCGGTGATGGCTTGCGTGCCCGCTGTCTTCAAAATCGCGCCGAAAACGTGGATGCCATTGTCCCCGCCCGGGCCGGTAGTGAATGCATAATCCCTGGGAAGAACGGCGATGGGATCGCTGCTGATAAAGGAGACGGTCCCATGATAATCCGGAAGGACGTTACCATCGAAATCCACTACCCGGACTGTAAAAGTACCCGCAGCGCCCGCCCTGGTGGGCGACGGAAATCCGGAAACCTCCAGCCGAGCCGGGATGACGGTAATATCCGACTGCATGGCAAAAAATTGATTATCGGAGTCGACTGTGGATATCGATTGATTTCCCAGAGTCCTCAGGAGGCCATGGAAGGTATGGCTACCGTTATCTTCCGCAGTGAATTGATAACTTGGGAAATCGAATACGGCCCGGGGATCGCTGCTTCCCAGAGAGATCGTGCCCTGGTAGTCCGTGGCGACATTGCCGTAGCGATCGAGCGCCGAGACCACGAACGGGAGGCTTGCCCCGGAGGCCGCGGGAATCGGGAAACCGGCGACCCGCAGCGAAGCGGGGGCCAAGGGTGTAACGCGGATATTGGCCTGCGTGCCAAAGATCGATGGATCCTGGGTATCGGTGACGGTAATCGACTGGTTGCCAGCGGTGAACAGAACGACTGCAAAGGAGTGGGTTCCATTGTCATCCGCGGTGAAAGGGTAATTCGGTTCGAACAAAGCCTGCGGGTCGCTTCCGGAAAAAGTGATGGTGCCGCGATAACCGGTAGCGACATTAGCAAACCGGTCGAGGGCCGTGACGAGGATGATAAAAGGAGAACTGGCGGGACGCGCGGCCGGCGCTTGGATGCCGAAATGATCTGCAGGTGCGGGGGCCACGACCGCGGTACTGTTTGCGGTCGCATCAGGGGACCGATCATGACTGATGGTTACGGTAATAGGAAGCCGGCCGGCGGTCGTGTAGTCGTGATCCCCCAGAACAGTGAAAACGCCGTTGCTGTTCGGCCCGGTAATTGTTCCACGTGAGGGAGTGGAGTTGTCACCCCAGTTAATCAGGGCGGAATAATGGCTCAAGCCCTCCGCGCCGGGGGGATCGCTAAAGGCGGCCACAGTGACCGGGCCGGTACCCATCCCAGCCACGGTATTGATCGTGAAGCCACCCGTGGCAACAACAGCGGGGTCGAGAACGGTAACAGCCTTGACCTGGCCGGCGCCCCCGGCGTTGACGATTCCTTGAATTTCATCCGCGGACAAAATGCGGTTGAAAACTTGCACCTCATCCAGCGATCCCCGGAGCGTTTGCCAAAAAGGATCGCTCAACCGGCCGAATCGGAGAGGATTGGGATTGAACGAAAAGGCCGGGGCGGTTCCCGAATCTTGCTGGCGGCCATCCACATACAATCTTGCGGTTGCACCCGATTGGAAAGTCAGCGCGATGTGGTGGAATAGTCCATCGTTCACGCGGGAATTGCCTATAAGAGTGAGGACCTGGGAGGCGTTTTTGATCTGGACGGCAGCCACGCCGGTGGGCCAGATGAATGAGGTTACGCCGTTTAGCGAAGTGGTCGGATCGTGTTTGCCGACGAGGCCGGTGAAAACATTTGCTTGAGTCGTATTGACCCAAAAATCCCAGGTAGCACCGCTGGTGATGTTCAAATCGGCGGCGTTGGCGATATTGACGGATGCACTCGTGGACCCGTCGAAACTGAAGGCATTATCGACCCTGCCCGGGGAATAAGTCACGCCGCTTCCCAAGAAGCCAGGATGGTTCCCGGCTATGTCGGGGGCGATGGCGGGGTTAGTGCCGTCCCCGGTCCACCACCCGACCAGGCCAGACGGCGGGGTGATAGCGAGGGCGTTCGCGGTGAGCAGGACGGAGTCGCTGCCGCCTGCAATATCTCTCAGAGTAACTCGGATGGGATAGCCAGGCCCGGAGGAAGGTTCATCGACGTAGCGATGTGGGGCGGAAAAGGTAAAAGTGCTTGCACCCACAGGGACAGTGGTTTCAGGCGAGCCGTCGCCCCAATTGATTACCGCCGTGTGAGGATCCCCGGGCTGCGGATCGGAAAAAGTTCCCTGGAGAGTAAACGTACCGTTCTCATTCAGGGAAAAAGCCGAGCGGGAAAGGCCGGCGAGCACTGGGGGTAGGTCGACGGCCATGACACCCTTGACCTGGCCGGCGCTGCCGGCGTTGTAAATGCCCTGAATGGCGGACGCGGATATCGCTGCATTGTAGAACTGGACTTCATCAACAAGGCCACGGAAGGAATACCAACCTCCGGTGACAGCTTGCCAGTCCCCTGCAGTATAGCCGGTCCCGAGCTGGTAGAAGTAATTATTCGTATAAGAAGCTTGCAAACCGGAAGTCGTTCCCAAAAACTGATTATCGAGGTAGACGGATTCCGTAAAACCGTCCGAGGAAACGGCGACAAAATGAAACCGGCCGTCATTGACCGGCGCGGGACTGGTAACCGAATTAACCCCACCGTTCCAGAACAACTGGACGCGGAGCTTGCCGTCGGTGCCAACGTAAACCGCGGGAACCCATCCGGCTGGCGCCCCGGCTAGGGCCGGGCCGCCTTGTTGCCCCAGAATCACGCCGCCGGCGGTCGTTTCAAACCAGGCAGTGAAGGACAGCGGGGCATTGCTGGTTCCCGAAGACGGGAAGGGAATAAAGTTATTCGGCAGCCGCACATACGCATCGGTGCCATTGAAATTGAAAGCATTTCCTACTTCGCCGGGTAAATAGGTCACCCCACCCACGAGGGTACCGGGATTGTTCCCGGCGATGTCGGCAGCCGCGCTAGGAGTAAATCCATCGCCCGTGTACCAGTCGGCAAGCCCCGGCGGCGGAGTTACCGAGGCCGCACTCACCGCGAGGGTAACGGTGTCGTTGCCGCCATCGTCATCTTGAACGGCGATCCGGATCGGGAAGTTCGCGCCCGAGGGAGCGTTGAGATAGGAATGGCTCGCCGTAAATTGAACCACGCCTCCGGCCAGAGGCATGGTAGTGGGAGAAGAATTATCCCCCCAGTTGATGATTGCGGTGTGCTGGTCATTGGGATCCGGATCGGTAAAGGCGACGGTTAGGGTCAGAGTGCCATTGGGTTTGACCGTAAAATTGCTGCGGGTGATGCCGGTTATCACCGGGGGAGGATCATTGGGGGGAACTGTGGCTCCAACAACATTGGTGAAGCTGGAATTCCCGGCAGCATTATAAGCCAGAACCCGGTAATAATACGATCCGCGGGCAAGGTTTCTGTCGGCGAAGGATGTACTACTGCTGGTTCCCACTTCTGTGAAGGTGGCACCGCCGTCCACGGACCGTTCGATGCGAAAGCCGGTTTCGTTAAAGGAGTTGCCGTTCCAGGCCAGATCGATTTCGGAATCGCTGGTGGCGGAAACCCGCAAATTCGATGGGGATCCCGGTAGCGGCGCCCGGGAGCTAAACTGCCAGGTGCCGATGTCCTGAAGTTCCCAAAAGCTGCTTGCTCCGGGGGAACCCGTGGACGCGGTAAAACCCAAATAGGCCTGGTCGCTGCCAATGACCAAGGGAATATTCACGGTAAAAGTGGTGCTGAAGGAAGCCCCCGTGAGCGTATCGGTAACGGTCTCAGTAAGCGTGGTGCCGTTATAATTCAAATCGACTTGCTTGGGGTTCTGGCTGTTCAAAAGGACGCTGCCGGTGGTCACTCCTCCGCGGGGAGCAGCTCCATTAACAACAAGACCGGTGGAGGAATTCGAGGGGTCGCCGGGATACTGGAAGGTTCCGAACTTTACGGCCACGCTGTTGTTAATGCCCTGGTATCCCAGGCCGCCGAGTCCCTGTCCCAGGGCGGTCGGGTCGTTGGCCTGGATCACGAAGGTGAACCCATCAGCATAGTTGGGCTGAGTGCCCTCGCTTAGCCGGACCAAAAAAGAAGTGGTGAATTGGGCGATGGTCAAGCGGGTGCCGGCGAAAAAGCTTCCGGTTTGCAGATCGGCGCGGGTAAGACGAGCCACGTTGGCGGCGAACTGGGTGTCGCCATTGCCGGTCAGGTCGATGGAGGTGCCGAAGCCCATGCTGTGATCGATCACACCGCCGACAGTGGCGGCGCTAACATTCGAGAGGGAGTCCGCAGTGGGACTGAGGTTAAAGGCATGCACCCGATAGCCGTAAACCCCGGGCATCAAGCCGGAATCCGTGTAGGTCGTCTGGGTTGCGGGGAGCGACACGAGCCGGGTAAAGTTGATGCCGTCGCGGGACCGTTCGATATCGTAGTGATCGTTGGCGACGCTGGTCCAGGAAAGGCCAAGCGCAGAAGAAGTAATGCTGGGGATGGTCAAGACCGCGGAAGGAATCGGGGCTACGACATCGACCGTATTGGAAGGAGCGGATTCCCCTACCTGGTTGACGGCGACGACGCGATAGAAATAGTGTTGCCCGATGGTGAAAGGTCCCGGATCGGTATAAGTAGCGATGCCGGCAGCCACCTCGGCGACCGGGTTGAAAGTGGCGCCATCGAGGGAGCGGAGAATTTTGATTCCGGTTGCCGCCGCTCCGGGAGGAGGAGCGGGGTTCATCCAGGTCAATTGGATTTGCGGGCCTTGCGAGCTGGCTTGAACAGCGCCCTGCAGGTTGGTGCGCGGGAGGGGGACGGAAGTTGCCGGGGGAAACAAACCAAAAACGGAAAAGCTGTATTGCGCGCCGACCAGAACATGGCCGTTGGTCACCACCGGAACAGTGAACTTGACCGCGCCGCCGGGTAGATCGCGAAGGCTGGTCTGGCTGCTGTTGTACAGCTCGGTGGAGAAGTCGGTGGTTCGGATAGCGCGGAGGATGGAGGAGCCGTTCGCATGGCCTTCTGCTCCATACGCATCGACCTGCAATTCCCAGACAATGCCGTTTATGGGGCTGGTCGGATTGGCAATGCCGTTGGCCGAGACGACCGGCTGCATTCCCGGATAACCCGAACGGACGTTGGAATGGAGGATGGGTCGATCGCCCGGTCGCGATCCATCCTCGATATGACCGTTGGAGATGTAGTAGCCCTTGAGAAAATCACCCTGGCCGTGATAGTAGATGATGCCAGTAGTGGCATCCACTTTGAAGAAACTGGGATTGCCCCAGACGCCGCCCTGTCCGGCCGCAACTCTCTGGACCACGTGGTCCGGCCCGCCCATGGTAAAGCCGCCCATGCCGTCGCGATCGATCAAATAGAGGAGGCCGGTCTTTCCGGTTTCCAGGACCAAATGCTGGTGTGCCGCAGTACCGACATAATCGGGCAATAGCATCGAACCGCCGGAGCCAAGGTCCGCATCCTGATTATCGAGGGTCTGCCAATCAAAAGGGGTGAAGGAATCGGCAACGGTCAATGGGCCGGAAGCGGAGAGCTTGAGGACCGATTCGGAATAATTGCCATGCGCGGGATCGAAAGCGAAGTTGGGGCCGTTGAAACCGTTGCCGACGGCGAAATACAGGTTGCCTTGAAGGTCCGCGGAGAGGCCGCCGCCGCTCTGCCAAATGCCGACGCCGCCGGCATTGGGGGCTGTGTTAAACCACCGGACCGGCCCAGCCGCCAGATCAAGGGTATTAAATCCGACCACCCAGCCGTGATACGGGCGATCATCTTCATGGGAAGCCCAGGCGATATAGACCACGCCATTGACCAATTGCAGAGCCGGGCGATTTAATTCTTTGCGGGCATTGAACGTGACAGTGCCGTTCACGGCGCCGTCGCCGTTGCCCGGAACGGAAATCGGGCTCGTGTTGGTGTTGGCGCCCGTCGTGTCGCCGATCAATGCCGGGCCGCCGAATTTTTCCCGGCCGTCGGCAATGCCCAGCGCATGGAGCTTTTGCACGTAGTGGGCAACGCCATCTCGAATTTCTTTTGTCTTGGCGACCAAATAAAGGGTGCCCGTGACGCCGTCAATCACCGGGGTCCCGGTGATGCCGACTTCCGGAACGATATTGGTGGAGACGATGCCCACATCGCGGGCTGGAACTGAAGTAATGCCGTTGGCCGGGTCGAGGAAGCTGGTCTTCCAAAGAGAACCTTCGGGGCCGGTACCGGCTTCGGGACTATCGGCATCGAAGGCATAAACACTGTCGTGCTCGGTGGCAATAAAGGCGACATTATGCACCCCCTGGCCGGGAATCGTGAGGGTGGCCTTGTATAGCGGCTGTGCGTAGACGTAGCCATCGACGGACTTGGAGAAAAGCTTGCCGAAGTTGGTGGCGCTGACGTTGGCGGGAGTGAGGATCTCTTCCTGCAAATTCTGGCCGGACAAAAGGAGGTCGTTGTGAAAGCTCAGGACATCCACATTGGCCGGGGCCAAACGGATTTCCAGAAGTTCCACGCGCGGGCGAAAGGGATGCAGCAAGGCCGGACCCAAGTTATGCTTGGAGAATGATTGCTTTTTGCCGCGGACCGGATGGAAATACTTGTTCATTGGATAGCCTCCCGGAAGCCCGTTTTGAGTACCATGGAATTTTCCCCATAAGACGCAGAAAAAAGAGGAGATGGGTACGATTATTGCGCTAGCGGCAAGGGAAAGTCAAGAAAAAAGTTTCGAGACAAAAGGCCGCTCAGCGGCCGCACAGTAGCGCAGGCAAAAATCGTATTGGCTCAGTATCATCAACCGATCGCTTACGAGATCGACGTTCGCGAGTTGGCCGTCGAGGAGCTGGCTATGGGCGAAATCGACCGCTAATCTCACGCGTCGTTGCATGGTCGCCTGCAACGACGAAGCAATGACTGATGAGTACTCCGAACCAACAAACGATGACTCTTGACTACCGGATCACTGACTTCCGTCGACGTCGTTGCACGCATCCCGACCCCCCTGCATTGCGTGCATTGTACGCAATGCGGGCATTGCACGCATTGCATGCAACGGCCGCAATCACTGCAACAACGTCAACGCTCGTCACGAATCACCGGCTCCCGTCACTGGTGACGAAAGACCAATAGCCAATGACCAATGACTAACCATTGTCATCCAAAGGCACACCCGAGTAGTTTCCTTGGCAATGAGGTGGAAAATGGTTGAAAAGAGGCGGAACATTTGCAGGGAGATTCTCGAAGGGATTCGGGAAATCAAGCGGGGCCAATTCGGTCGCGTGATCAATGTTCCCGACATCGCCAAGACGAGAGAGAAAACCGGGTTGTCCCGGGCTCGTTTTGCTCAGCTTCTCGGCGTATCGGTACGGACCCTTCAAGATTGGGAGCAAGGACGTCGGGCCCCTTCCGGCGCTGCCCGAACGCTGCTCAGAATAGCAGCGAAAAACCCAAAGGCCTTACTCGATGTTGCCTGATTCTCAAACGACCGCTAAGTCCAATGACGAATGACCAGGGAGAAACGACAATCGTTGCCAGATACCCAGCCAGCAAGAGTCCCAATTTTTTGGTCGTCTTGTTGACACCGCCATGTCCCCTTAAATGCTCTTGTTCCCTTCGAAGGCACAGACGGTCGGCCAATCTCCTTTGGGCGCCTGTGCCTCCGAGCGACGCTTTTTCCTGAAATTCTGTCATCTTGACAACAAAGATATTTCGAGTTCTCTCATACTCGCCCTTGCCAGGCGGGGAAGCACTCCCGGAAGCCCTATCAACCGACCATAATAGCTACTGCCCACCGATCAGGCGATGCGCGTGACCACCACGCTGTTGCCACCACGGCCTCCCATGTAAGTGATCTGGAACTGGAATCCAGCTTCGGTAAACATGGTACCTTCGGGCAGGCCGGCGAAGGTATCGGGGATCGGGTTCGGGCCGGCGGGGAATTAGAAGTCGTTGTCCGAAAGGACTTCTCCGCCTGCGCGCGTGACAAGGGCTGCCAAAACGCGAATGGTTATGGCGCTATTCAAGAAACGGACCGAGCCGTCGGCGAAGACCGCGTTGGCGCCGCGGGGGTGAAAGCTGTAGAGCTCCCCGTCGTTGGTGCAGTTGATGGCACAGGGTCCTGGGCGTGTTTGGCCGTCCCAGGTCGAGCCTTGAATGGTGAGGGGATTGTTGAATCCACACCAGCCGCAGCCGAGGACGAACTGGTCCTCCCCGGGCACTCCCGCGCGCCAGGCCTTTGGCCGGCCGGCATCCTCAGTCAGCAGGATGGTGTTTGCGGTCCCGTCCAAAATATTCGTGATTCGCGTCAGGACGTTTTCTTCCATGGCGCCCTTGCAGCTCCCTGCGCCGGCAAGAGCGGGCTCAACACCTTCGGTGGGAGCGTAGTCTCCGCAGGCACCCCTGCCGCCATAGGCTTCAAACGGGCCGAAATACATGTACCGATCGGGCTCCGCCGATGGACACTGATACAGCTTCAGAGGGTAGGATGCAACCGGCTGGTTCCCTTGATCGCCACCGCTCATGTCCCAGTGGTATTGTTTTTTCAGGTCATCCAGTTCGATATAAGGCAGGAGGAACACTCCCAAACCATGTCTGATTCCCGGCCAGGGGACGCTTACTTGGGGCGCCGGGCCCTCGACTTTGACTGGAGGAAACTTGCTTTCATGGTCGACGGCAAAGTGATGCAGCGCCAGGCCGAGCTGCTTGAGGTTGTTGGTACAACGTATGCGATTGGCGGCCTCACGCACTTTTTGCACCGCCGGCAGCAGAAGCCCGATGAGCACGCCGATGATCGCAATGACTACCAGCAATTCGATCAGGGTGAATGCTCGGCGCGAATGGATCATGGTGTACTCCTGAGGACTATGGCCCGACTACTGACGCCTTCTCCCACAGGGACGCATCCCAGATCTTGATTTCCCCCTTGCCCTTGTAGCCGCCGGACGCCGCCAAGAACTTGCTGTCCGGGCTGAACGTCACGCAAAGGAGGTCCCCTTCAAGTCCGCCCAGGTTTTTCAGTGGTTGGCAGGTGGCAACATCCCAGACAATTACTTCCCTCCAGCTTGCCGAGGCCAGATATTTCCCATTCGGGCTGAACGCCAAGCCATACACGTAGTGGGTGTGGCGATCGGGGAGCGCGCAAATTTGCTGGCGTGTGGCCAGGTCCCAAACCTTTACCTTCCACTCGGAATCGCCGCAGGCCATCCAGCAGCCGTCGTGGCTAAACGTCACGCTGTGGACCCGGCCACTGTGGTGGAAAACGGCGATCGGTTTCCCCGTCGTAGCGTCCAAAAGGCACGCCTTTCCATCCACGCACCCCGCGGCTACATGGGACCCCAGCGGGCTGAAGGCGACCTTCATGATATGAGTGGAAACGCCTGCCTGGCTCCACGCCACTTGCCACCCGGTGGACGCATCGCGAACCTGTACCGAACCGGAAGCATCGCCAGTGACCAGGCGCCGGCCGTCGCTGCTCAACGCCAAGGTCCTGACGGTGCCCTGGAAACCCGGGATGGTTTGAGTCTCCCGGCGGGTCGCGATGTTCCAGATTTTCACAGTCCGGTCGGCGCTGGCCGAGACCATCAGTCCGTCCGGGCCAAAGACGACCGCGAAGATGGCCCCGTCGTGGCCAGGCAAACGGAAGAGTTCTCGGAACGTCTCGGCGCTCCAGATCCGCAAGGTTTTGTCAGTTCCCGCCGAGGCGAAGAGCCCGCCGTCGGGGCTAAATGCCACGCAGGGAACAACGCCCGTATGAGGACCACGGAGGGTCTGAATTCGTTGATCGCTGCCTTCTTCAGGGGACGTGCCGTCCCAAACGCGGACGGTGCCATCTTCGCTGCAAGACGCCAGGCGCCGGCCACGCGAATCAAAGACCACGCGACCGACGAGATCTTTGTGTCCGCGGAGAGTCAGCACTTCCTGCCCGGTCTCGGTCTCCCAAAGCTTCACCGTCCTGTCCAAACTGCAGGAGGCCAGGCGACGGCCGTCGGGGCTCCATGTCACGCTGACTGCGCGCTGCACGTGGCTCTGGAGTCTAAGAAGCCGCTGTCCGTTCATGACGTCGTACACGATCACCGTTCCACTGTATAAGCCACCGCCCAGCGCCAGGCGACAGCCGTCCGGGCTGAACGCCATGCCCCAGGGGGCGACTTCGTCCTCCATGCGGAATAGATGGAGCTGGCGATCTGTCTCGATGTCCCACACGACGACCACGTGATCCGAGCCAGCCGACGCGAGGTGTCGGCCATCCGGGCTGAACGCGATGCTGTAGACTGACCCCGTATGCCAAGCCAGGCAACGGAACTCTTGGCCGGTCCTGACGTCCCACAGCTTCACGGTGCAATTGAAGGCGCCGGAGGCGAGGTGCCGCCCATCGGGGCTGAATGACACAGCCGGGCCCCAGCGCGCTGGAGCTTCCGCTGAAAAACAGAAAAGCTCCTCTCCAGAGGTAGCGTCCCAGAGCTTGATGCTATCGCAGCTAGCCGATGCCACCTGCTGGCCATCGGGGCTGAACGCCAGACCTGTGACTCGCTGGGTGTGGCCGTCGAGGGTGAGGTGGGGAGTCAACACCCTGGTGAATTGCGGCGGTTCCTCAGGGTCGTGAGACTGGCGCGCAGTCGGGGTTAGGCTCCAGATAATCACTTTGGTGTCCATACCGGCCGACGCTAGATATCGGCCGTCCGGACTGAAGGCGACGCGGAGAACGGCGTCGGTATGACCGCGCAGGGGGAAGCAAGGGGTTGACACACCGCGTGCCACCGAAGACATGTCCCACACATAGACTTCGGCACCAGCGGGCGCGGCCAGGAACTTGCCGTCCGAACTGAAGGCCACGTCGCAGGCTTGGCCGCCCAGGGCGAGGCGCCCCCCGCGGGGCAGCTTGATCTCCGGGGAGTTTCGTCGCCGTTGCAAATAACCCCATTCAAAGCCGCGCACCTTTTCGCTGCACTCGTCGAGGAGCTCCCCGGCTCGGCCCAGGTTGTCCGTCGTGAGCTCTAACGCCGCCCGGCCAATGGTTCCCACATAGCTCTGAATTTCCAGGTACCTGGCCTGTTCCTTTAGTTCCTCGGCCTTGGCAGCCAGGTCGGTGCGCGCCGCCACGGCTTCCCGCCATTGCCAGGTGACCAACCCGAAACCTGTAACCGCCACGACGAGAACCAATGCCAAGAGCGCTGCGACCGCCGGCCGACGGCGTGCCCACTTGAGGCTCCGCTCCCAAACACGAATTGGCCGGGCCAGAACCGGCTGTCCGGCCAAAAAGCGGTGCAAATCCTCGGCCAAGGCACCGGCGCTTGGATAGCGCTTGTGCGGCTCTTTCTGAAGACATTTCAAGCAGATCGTTTCCAGGTCGCGCGGCAGCTTCGGTACGAGGCGGCCGGGAGAGACCGGTTCCGCGGAGCGGACCTGGTCCAGGGTTTCGAGTGCCGTGGCCCCTCGGAACGGCGGCCGGCTTGTCAGCAGCTCATATAGGATGGCACCCAGAGCGTAGACATCGGTCGCTGGTCCGATCTTGCGAGTCTTGCCCTCGGCTTGCTCCGGCGCCATGTAGGGAGGCGTCCCCAGCAGTGCGCCGCTGCGGGTCTGGCCCAGGTCGCCGTCGAGTTGCTTGGCAAGGCCGAAATCAGTGATTTTGGGCACTCCGTCGACAGTCAGGAGCACGTTGGCCGGCTTCAGGTCGCGGTGGATAACCCCGTGCTGGTGCGCATAGTGAATGGCTCGGGCCAGCGGCTCAACGAGGAGCGCTGCTTGCTGCGCGGGTAACGGCGTGGCCGCGAACTTCTCCGCCAGGTTACCGCCTTCGACCAGTTCCAGAGAAAAATAGGGGCACCCGTCTTGCTCCCCGACTTCATGTATCTGGACAATGTTGCGGTGCTCGAGCCGGGAGACAGTCTCGGCCTCACGATGGAAACGCGCCAGCTTTTCCGGATCCGCATGCGTGCCGGCCGGAATCATCTTGAGCGCCACCAGGCGGTCAAGACCGACCTGCCGGGCCCTGTAGACGACGCCCATGCCGCCGCGGGCCAGTTGACCCAGAATTTTGTAGCCGGGGACCGTTGGCCACCCGGCAGTCGGCCCCAAAGGCAGGACTGGGACGGCGGCGATGGGGGGAGTGGAACCCTCAGACAAGGAGGTGGCGGATTCGACAGATATAGGGGAACCTGACGCCGTCGCCCGGTGCAGCTCGACCTGAAGCCGGAGCTGGGCTGAATAGCGTGGGAAGCGCGCGATGTAGTCCTCGAGAGGCGGCTCCTCGCCTAGCTCCTCGCGGAACAGGAACTCGCCATACACCAGGTCCACGGCGCTCTCATCGTCAGCCCCGATCGTGGGATAGTTGGCCAGATACGTCTCTGCCAAGATGGTCTCGCCGCACTGCCAGCGTTCTCGCTGATCGACCCGGAGCACACGGACCAATTGTTCCGGGCTCAATGGGTCGAGTCGGGTGAGGAATTGGCGGAGGTCCGGTCGTTGGCCCTGGCGCCACATCCACCAGAGTTGCCTGGCAGCTTCTGCGTCGGTGCTCCGCGGGATTGTTTTGCTGGATTGAGCCATGGCGCACCTCGAGCCGGTCAAAGGGGCCGGCGCCAAGGATCCGACCTCTGACACCCCCCGCATTCTTAATTGCATTTTCGAGCCAAAATGAACAAGAAAGAACCCAAATTTCCGCGCGGGGGCGCCCTCGATTCGTCGCTCCGAGCAAGAGGGAGCGGGCAACGGAACATCACCTATGAATCGTTTCGTCCAGGCCTAAAGCCACGGCGACACGTTCCATGGCACGGGTGAGTTGCATGCGCCGGGCATGGGGCGTACCACCGACTTGGGCAGCAATCTCTGCCCAGGCGCAGCCCTGGGCACGCAGGTCCGCCAGTTGTCGCTCCTCGTCAGAAAGACGCCGGCGAAACTCGTGCAGCAGCTCCTGTCCGGCAAGCAGGTCGCCGGGGCCAGGGCCGGGGGCGGTCACATTGAGTTCTTCCGGCGTGGCCGCAACGACGCGCCGTCGGTCACGCCGCTGGGACCGCTCCTTTCGTACCTGAAATGCCAGCTTATGCTGTGTCATGGAGACAAGGAGCTTGAGCAGATCGGTAGGGTTCTCGAGGCGGTATTGTCCCGCCGCCGCCCGGACAAAGAAACTTTTGAGGACGGACTGACAGATGTCCATCGATTCAAAGACGGGGAACAGACGCGGGTCCTGGAGCCGGAGCCGCACTTCGCGGCGGATCACGGGCTCGTACTGGCGGACCAGTTCTGCCGCCGCCTGTTCGTCCCCGGCTCGGATGCGGTCGAGAAAGTCAGCGAAGGAGACTTCTTCGGGCATGGGTGAACTCACACAAAGGCACGCGACGAATCCAGCAACCTTTGTACAGCAGCTTTGAGCGAAAGTCCAGAAAAAAGTTGGCGGCAGCGTGTTCGCTTTGTCCAGAAATTGCAATAAGGAAGGTACAGCGAAGATCCACCAGGGGCCCTTCAAAGGGGGCGTTCCTGGCTCAGCGGTTTCCCATTACCTATCCCGATCTGGAGGGGATCATGAAGAAGACATCTACTAACTTTCGAAGGCAGACGAATCGTGTACGCCGTGATCGCCTGTGCCGTCCGTTTGTGGAATCGTTGGAGGAACGCCTCCCGCCGGGGGATACCATCCTGGGTGCGCTGCTGGGCTGGTCGTGGACACAGGCGGCAGCCGGCACGCGGAGCTTCCTTTCCCAAGAAGACGCCGAGCTGGCCCTGGAGGGGCGGCCGTCGTTGGCCACGGACGCGATCTCCTGGGATATGGTGGCGCTTGGAGCGACTCTGCCGCCCTTCCAGGGCTCGGGCAGGGACGGGGGCTCGGATTTGTCCCAGGGCTTACGCCCTGGGCTATCGGCGGTCGCCCCTCCGGGGCTGAGCGATGGCACTCAGGCACCCACCGGTGAGCCGATTCCTGGGCTCGTCGACGAAGTCCATGATTGGATGGACTTTAACCCGGCTCGGCCACGGCAGGCGGGGATGCGTTTCATCGCGGCGGATCTGATTGACGTGCATCCCTCGGCGGACATCGGCCCTGGTTTCTCCGGGTTGATCGCACCCCAGCCGTTCTGGATGTCGGCGTCACAGGCCACCGCGCAGTCGTACCGGTCGTCGGAGGGACAGCGAGTGAATCTCGTCGCTTCCACTATTCAATCGCCACTTTCAGGCCCCCATGGGGCCGTGCACGCTCTCTTCCATTTGGATATGCAGGGCGAGGCGCCTTTTCCCACAAACCATTTCACCGTTCCGGATCGGAGCAACTTGACGGGCCTGCGCGTCAACCTCCCTTATCCCGATTGCAACGTATTCATCTCCGATTGCCAGGACCTTACCATGATAAACCAGCTGGACGGGTTCAACATGCAACCCCGGCTGTCGATTCCCTTCGACGGCCCGATTGATGCCCACTCAGTAAACAGCCAATCCGTATTCCTGATCCGCCTCGGCGATGTGCTTGACCACCATGATCCCGGCGGGCAGGTAGTCGGCATCAATCAGACTGTTTGGGATACGTTCACCAATACCCTCCACGTCCAGTCCGATGAGCTCCTGGACCAGCACACACGCTATGCGCTCATTATTACGAACGGCCTGCGTGATGCGGATGGCCGTCCGGTCGAAGCCTCAGAGGCCTTCCGGAATTTCCGGCACGATGTCCGGGGCGAGTACAGGCATGAACTCCTGGACGCCATCCATGCCGCCCGCCGGCTCGGCGTTCGGGAGAGCAACATTGTGGATGCCAGTGTTTTCACGACGGAGAGCGCCACCGCCGTCCTGGAAAAGATCCGCGACCAGATTCACGCGGCCACGCCGGAACCGGCCGATTTCAATCTGGGGTCCAAAACGGAGCGGACAGTTTTCAACGTCGACGATGTCAAAGGGATCACGTTCAATGAACAGGACGGCGCTGATCCGATCCACTTTACCCCAGTGCAAATCAGTGTCGGGTACCTCCAGATCATCCCCGGTGCAGTTGGAACGATGGCGTTTGGGAAGTATTTGTCGCCTGATTATGAAGTCCACCCCGGGGAGTACATCCCGCCGGTTGGAACCCATACCGGCACTCCGGTCGTACAGGGCATGAACGATGTGTACTTCAACCTGTTTCTGCCCTCTGGACCCAAGCCTGAAGGAGGATGGCCGGTGGCCATTTTTGGCCACGGCGGCGGGTCGACCAAGAACGACTTTGGTACTTTTGTGGGCGCTTCGATGGCGGCGCATGGCATTGCCACCATTGGCATAGAAACGGTCGGGAATGGTTTCGGCCCGCTCGGGACATTAGTAGTGAACCAGACCGACGGAAGTCAGGTAACGCTGCCTTCGGGCGGCCGCAGCTTCGACCAGGACGGGAACGGGGACATTACGAGCCTGGAAGGCTTCTTCGCTGCAGAGCCAAGGCGGATTATGTGGTGGCGTGATTCGGTGCGGCAAACCACGGCAGACCTCATGCAGCTCGTGCGGGTGATCCAACAGGGCATCCACGTGACGGGCGACGCCACGCCCGACCTGGATGCGTCGCGCATCTATTATTTCGGCCAATCGCAGGGTGGAAGTCTCGGACCGATTTTCACGGCGGTAGAGCCTGACGTGAAGGCAGCGGTATTCAGCGTGGGCTTTGGGTCATTTATCAACACGAACCGGCAAGGGTCGGGTGGGACTCGGCACAACCGGATCGAACCATATCTCAATGCGCGGGTTCCGTCCGTCATCAATTCACCCGGTGCCGTCGCAATCGATGGAGTTTCGGTTGGCGCACCGGGGTTCAATGAGAACCTTCCCCTGAGAAACGGAATTCCGATGCAGGTCCATCTGGCGGACGGAACCGATCAAACCATACGGTCACCTGTCATCAACACGGTGGCTGGCGCGATGGAGATCCAGAAGGTGATGGATGACGCCCAGTGGGTGATGCTTTCCGGAGATGCCTTGGGGTACGTGCCGCACGTTCGCAAGGCGCCGCTTGCCGGCGTCGCAGCGAAGTCCGTGATCGTAATGTTCGGGAAGGGGGATCGGACAGCGCCAAACCCAATGGAGTCTGCACTGGTTCGCGCCGGCGACCTGGCTGACCGCACGACGTTCTTTCGTAATGACCTGGCGTATGCCGATCACCCCGAAGTCCCCGTGGACCCGCATTCATTCATGAGTAATGTTTTCACCAACCCTGCGACTACAGCGATCGCGCTCGAAGCCCAGTGGCAGATCGCGACCTTCTTTGAGTCGGACGGCACCGTGATCATCCAGCCGGAGCCGAAGGAGTACTTCGAGGTGCCGATCAAGGGCCCGCTGCCGGAGGATTTGAGTTGGATTGTGTGAACGGAGCACAGGTCAGCAAGACAAGTGCCAATGACCGTCGGGTCTAGGCATTGAGAAGGTAGTTCGTTTCTGGTCAACATGGGGCAGTCAGCAGTGGAGCGACTGAGAGGTTCGTAGAAAGTCAGACGGGTTGTTGGAGTGACAGGTAGAGGAGGCGGTGTCCAAGTGTGTTGGAAACGATCTGTCGTAAGTTGTTGTTTTGGGATTGGTTATGAAGTGACATTCGTTTCCGTCAGGTAATGACGAATCATCGCTGCCAAAGTTGCGCGTAATCTTCGGGTCGATCCAGGTCGTGAAGGATTGAAGGCGATGACACCGGTACTTCGAGGGTTTCCTTGGTTTGGCGTCGCAAATAGGCATTAATTCCCGCATCACCCGTGAGCTCTAGAATCGGCGTTACGAGTTTCCACTCAATCAAAGCGGGGTGCCCCCGTTTCCCTTCATATGTCGGGATGAAGATGGAGCATCCCGATTTTTGCTGGTACGCCCGGAGCAGTTCTTGAATCGTGCCGGCTTCCAGAGTGGGATGATCTGCGGGCACCAGGAACCAGGCATCCGTCAGCACGGGCTGGAAGTGCTTTTCCAACCAGCGCAGGCCTTCCTGAACGGTTGCCTTCATATCGGCGGTTTCCTGTAACAAGGGACAAACCAATGCGCCGGCTTTTTCGGCAATGGTCACCAATTCCGGCACATTGGGGCCCGCCACGACAAGAACGTTTTCTATGCCGGCTTGCCGAAGAGCAGCAATGACGTGTTCCAAGACTGTTTTGTTTTCGAGCGGCAACAAGAGCTTGGGACATCCCATGCGGGTGCTCTTGCCGGCTGCGGGGATCAAGGCAAAAGTCTGCAATCCTCTCATCGGAAGTTCTTTCAGACCGTCTACTTCTTTTTCGGTTCCGTGCCAAAATAAGGATAACGATCCCAGCGGTCATCATTGCCGGAAGCGCGTGGATCGCCGGTGCGCTGCATCCATTGTTCCAGTTCCGCCCGCAGTTTTCGCTTCACCTCCGCATAGTCCGGAAGATCCGCCAGATTGCGTAACTGGTGAGGATCCTTCACGACGTCGAAGAGTTCTTCAGCAGGCCGTTTGCCGCAGGCCAATTGGAAGAACTTGCCGATGTGCGGGTCGTCGCGCTTGCGCAGCAACAATTCTTTGGCCGGCCCGCCGTCAATGTCGCCGAACGGGCCGACCGCTTTCCACATTTCCGGATCGCCGGCGGGCCAGCGCTCCGGATGAAAATTCCGAATAAGAAGGTATTCTTTCGTTCGAATGGCCCGGCATGGGTAACCGAGGTTGCCGGCGCGGACATTGGCGTGGCGCTCCCGTTCGAGAAAAACGCGGTCGCGCGGCAGGGTCGATTCGCCGGTCAACAAGTCGAGGAAACTGCGGCCGGTCATCTCCGGCGCCGGCTGCAAACCGGCCGCTTCGAGCAGGGTCGGGGCGAAATCCTGGAAACTGATAAACGCATCGGACTTCCGTCCTGCCTTGATGCGCGCCGGCCAACGGACGCCCAACGGCTGACGGGTGCCGGCATCGTATAGGTTCGCCTTGGCGCGCGGAAACGGCCAACCGTTGTCGCCGGTCATGATGACGATAGTATTATCCAGCCTGCCGGCCGCTTCGATGAGCTTGAGAATCTCGCCGACATCCCGATCGTAGCGCTGCACTGCGAAGTAGTAATCGCAAATGTCGCCTCGGACCTCCGGGGTGTCGGGCAGAAAAGGAGGCACGGTCACATTCTCCAGCTTCATGCCCGACTTCACGCCCGAACCTGGGACGTAAGGCCGATGCGGATCGCGACTACCGAACCAGAAACAGAACGGTTTGTCCGCCGGCACGGATTTGAGGAACGCTGCAAAGTCCGTGAAATTCGGGCCGGCGGGATTGCGCGTTCGCCCGGTCCCCTCAAGCGTTCCGGGGCCCCAGCCCTTGCCGCTGAGGCCGATGTGGTAGCCTGCTGCTTCCAGCAAATCGGGATAGCCTGCGAACTTCTTCGGCAAGCGGCTCCAGAGGTTGCCGCTTTCCTCCAGACGGTGGATGGTTTGCCCGGTGAGAATGGCGGCTCGCGACGGCGTGCAGGACGGGGAAACCGAAAACACGTGGCTGAACAGCATTCCTTCGCGGGCTACCCGGTTGAATGTGGGCGTTTGCACAACCGTGTCGCCGTAGACACCGGCGTGGGGCCAGGACCAATCATCCGCGAGGGCAAATAAAATGTTCGGCCGGGCGACCGCCGGTTTTTCATCCGCCGACGCGATGCCTGTGGCGCCGACTACTGCAACAACTGCGCCAAGCAAACAATGCGGCATAGTTTGTGAAATCATGTTTTGACCTCATTGCTATTTTATTTTTTCGAGTTCCTTTACCACCTCGGCGATGAGCGCCGGCTTGGCTTGCTTGACAATATGGTCAATGCGGGCCTGCGGGACTCCCAAATCCTTCATGGCGGCTGCCGCGGACTCCCAGGCACGCTGTAATTTCTTTCCTTGCACCAGATACAGTTCGCCGGCGAGTTCCGCCAGGCGTTGCAGTTTGATCGTATCCTTCTGGTCGTAATAGCGTTTGATGATCTTTTGTTGGTAGGGAGTGTAATCTGCCATGAAAACCTCCTGTGAAATCTTAGCGATTAATCGGTTTCGGAACCGGGTCGACGGCGAAGGGCCAATCGCTGGGCTGATAACGGATTTTCAGGTGAGGAGTTTCAATGGGGCGGTGGTTTTCCGCCTTACTTGTCATCACGGCATCGAGAATCCCGGTGGTGAGCAGGGTTCGTTCCACCGGAAAAACGGCATGGCCTGTCTGAATCATGCCGTCGATGGCCTTCAGCAAATACGCAAAGTGGGCGAACGGATCGGGCTGCTGTAGATAAAAATGCGTGGCGGCAACTCGGGCCGGATTGCTGGTTAAACCGGCAAAACAAAAGGCGCCGCCGTCGCCTTCATATACCCAACCGTTCATCATCGCCACCGCGGCCCGAAAGCCATCCACATATTCGATCAAAAAAACACCTGCATCACCGGCCCTGGCGGTCAAAGCGCGGTAATCTCCGGGCGCATGAGCCGGCACGAGGACCAGGGCCGCGTCGAGAAGTTGCTTCGACCACCGGCCCTGATCCAATGCCTTCCACATTTCTTGCCCTTGGAGACACTGGACGGTTTTGACGCCGGTCTCGCCGCCTTTGCGCCGTTCGACCATACACTGCAGCGCTTCCAGGGCATGGAAGCCGTAACCTTCAAACGGACCGTAGCCGATTTGGACCGCTTCCGGGAGGTCGCAGTTTTTGGGCAATTGCAACGGAGGCTTTCGCCAGGTAACCGGGACGGACGAGCCGGCCATCATAGGAAAGAAGAGTTCACGGGATTGCTCGTACATCCATCTGGCATCCTCCCAGGATGCCGACAGGTGCTTGTCATTGAAAACCGGCACCGCTTTTTTGGTTTTTTTGAAAGTGTTGACCACGCCTTCAAAAAATCGGCGCCGCGGATACAAGATTTGACCTTTGGCGTTGGTCGGATATTTGCCGTGTTCGCCGATGATGAGGACGCCATCGACCGCCAATTGGTTTCCTCCCAACGTCAATGCTTCTTCCACGGTATTGCAAAGGCGAAAGCCGAATTTCTTCGCAAGATCTCGGCTTAGGTCCTTTTGCGGAAATTGATCGACATAAAGGGATACCAACTCGAGGTTGGGTCCCGGACCACGTTGATGATCGTACCCTTCGAGGATTTTGCCGACGATGACATCGGCATGGGAATGGCGGCGGTATTCGGTGACAATAGCCGTTACTTTTTTCCTCGTCATGCTGCCTCAGTCCTTGGTGTTTTTCTGACGGATTTGCACAAACCGTTTGGAAGTAAAGGTTTCTTCGCCCTTGTCCGTCTTGCGAATGAGGAGGGCGGCTGTATCGGCCATGCCGTCGATAATCGGCATACTTTTTTCGGGGTCTAGGATGCTTACGACCTTGGTCAGGCTATCGGCCATGATGCCCTTGGAGGCGATCACGGTGGCACTTCGGCGGCCCACCAGACCGAGTCCGGTGCGCGGATCGACAATGTGCGAATAGCGCTTCCCGTTGATCTCCACATATTGCTCCGCATCTCCCGACGTGGATACCGCTGCATTTTCCAGGAGCAAATAGCGGCTGGGTTTTTGGTTCGGGTTTTCCAGGGGAGCGATGCCGATGGACCAACCGGGGGCATCCGGGGGTCGGTCGCTGACGGCGATGTCACCTCCCGCGGCAACGAGGGCGCGCGTGATGCCTTTATTTCTCAGTACTGCAATGGTTTCATCGGCCGCGCACCCCTTGGCAATTCCTCCCAGGTCCAACTGCATACCCGGTTTCAGCAATTGAACCGTTTGGTTTTTCTTATCCAAGCGCATTTGCTCGTACCCTACCAGGGACCTGGCCTTGGCCAACTCGTCGAAATCGGGAAGCTCGTGGATCTTTCGCGCCCGGCGCCAGAGGCGTACCACGGGACCAATTGTGACATCGAACGCGCCGCTGGAGAGCTTGGAAACTTCCTGGGCTGTTTCGAGAACGAAGAATAACTCCCGGGAAACCTTTACCGGGTCACCGCCAGATTTTTTGCATAATTGCATTAATTCGCTGGCGGGACGATAGTCGCTCATGATACTATCCAGTGTGGCAATGCGTTCGAATCCTACCTTGGCAGCCGTCCTGGCAGCGGATTCATCCGGGGCATACAGAATAATCTGAAACTGGGTGCCCATGTGTGGTTCTTGAAACGTAAACCGCCGTAGGGACGGGCCGGCCCCAAAAGCGGGGAAACCGGTTGCCGCCAGCAACGCGATCGAAATGAAAGTTTGCGCGGTCATCATGGCTCGGTTTCGGTAAACTATTGCTGGAACGAGAATGACCCAAAGCCTTTCCCGACTGCGGAAAGGAATCATTATTCTAGGAGCTTACCACAGGTGCGTTGGTCGTTAAAGCATCATCTGGTTTGGGCCATCGTGGTGATTTCGGGAACCGTGCTTATTGGGCGGGCCCCATCCAGACCGGAAGGTGGCCCCGCAGCCGAAGCTCCGGCCAAGAAAGCCGAAGCCTTCAAACCGTATACGGAAACAATTCCGGATTCTCAGGTGAAATTCGACATGGTACCGATCCCGGCGGGGGAGTTTACCATGGGTAGTCCCAAGAACGAAGCCGGCCGGGGTGCCGACGAAGGCCCCCAGCACCTGGTTAAAATTCGACCTTTCTGGATGGGAAAAACAGAAGTCACCTGGGATGAATATGACCTGTACTGGAAGAAACAGGAAGGCGCCCAAAGGAATGAAAACCCGACACCCGCGGACAAAGCTGCCGACGCGGTATCACGGCCAACGCCGCCTTACGCGGATGAAACGTTCGGTCACGGGCGGGAAAAACAGCCGGTCATTTGCATCACCCACCATGCGGCCATGGAGTATTGCCGGTGGTTGTCGGCCAAGACAGGCAGGATTTACCGATTGCCCACCGAGGCGGAATGGGAATATGCATGTCGTGCGGGTACCAAGACCACTTACTATTTTGGCGATGACCCCAAAGACTTGGGGGAATATGCATGGTATGCCAAGAATTCAGAGGACCTGACGCACAAAGTCGCCCAAAAAAAGCCCAATGCGTGGGGCTTATATGATATGATCGGGAATGTCGCGGAATGGTGTCTCGATCATTATCAAAATGACTATTACAGCAAATTCCCGGCGGACAAACCAACCCTCTCCCCTGTTTTCATTCCAACGGAAAAACGGTTCTCCCACGTGGCTCGCGGCGGCTCCTGGGCCGATGACGCCCCGAAGCTTCGCTCCGCGGCCCGGCGCGGCTCCGATAAAAGCTGGATTCGCCAGGATCCCCAGGCGCCCCAGAGCATCTGGTGGTTAACCGACGCGGAATTTGTCGGCTTCCGCGTCGTTCGGCCCGTTGAGGAACAGGAGAATTTGAAAGGCCTGAAATCGAAAGTCACGCGCGAGAGTCCATGATTCTTTCCCTGGTACGAAGCATTCAACAATCCTAATTTCTGGAGGTCACTCGATGAGTTGCAAACAACTATCCAAAACCGCTCCGGCCACACGGCGGGATTTCCTCAAAAGCACAGCCGTGGCGGCCGCGGGCACAGCCATGGCGACGAATCTTGGGTTTCTTTCCAACGTCCACGCGGCCGGCAGCGATGTCATAAAGGTCGGCGTCATTGGATGTGGCGGCCGTGGGTCGGGCGCCGCCCATGACGTCATGAACGCAGCCCCGAATGTGCAGATCGTGGCCATCGGCGATGTCTTCAAGTTCCGCGTTGATGGCCTCCGCAGGCAACTGCGCAACCTGGCAATGAACGAAGAGATGAAGAAACGCGGAAACACAGTGGATTTGCCAGAGGATCACTGCTTCGTCGGCCTGGATTGCCACGACAAGGTCATCAACAGCGGCGCCAACTACATCATCCTGGCTTCACCGCCGGGCTTCCGGCCCACGCACATTCAGGCAGCCGTAGCGGCCGGCAAGAATATTTTCACGGAAAAGCCGGTGGGCGTGGACGGCCCCGGCATCCGCAAAGTCCTGGCTGCTTATGACGAGTCGGTGAAGAAGAACCTCTTTATCGCCGCCGGCACCCAGCGCAGGCATCAAAACGCGTACCTGGAAGCAATCAAGCGGGTTCACGATGGCGCCATCGGAGAAATTCGGGCACTGCGCTGTTATTGGAACGGCGGCGGCATCTGGTTCCGTCCCCGAAGCGAACTGGCCAGCCATGGCATCAAGGACAGCGAACTGGCCTACCAACTGCACAACTGGTACCACTTCGTCTGGACCTGCGGCGACCACATTGCCGAACAGCACGTCCACAACCTCGACGTGTGCAACTGGGCGATGGGCAATCAGCATCCGGTTCGGTGCATGGGCGTGGGGAGTCGTGCCGCGCGGCCCATCGGCGAGCCGCACGAGGTGGGCAACATCTTCGACCAATTCGCCATCGAGTACGAATATGAGAATGGCACGCGAATGTTCAGCATGTGCCGCCAGATCGGTGGCACCGATGGCAACTTCCCAGGCGTTAACGGGGTGTCGGAGGGAGTTGTCGGCACGAAGGGGACTTGCTATACCGCGGACAGGCACCAGTACGTCATCAAAGGGGATACTGAGTGGAGCTTCAACCGGCGACAGGACAATGCCCCTTACGTGCAAGAGCATACCGATCTGATAAACTGCATCCGCACCGGCAAGCCGATCAACGAGTTGAAAAATGTTGCCGAAAGCACCCTGACCGCGGTTATGGGCCGGATGGCCGCATATACTGGCAAAGTCGTTGCCTGGGATAAAGCCTTGAAATCCACAGAAAACCTGGTGCCCGAGAAATTGGATTGGGCGATGAGTCTGGCGGTTCCACCGGTGGCCATTCCAGGCAGAACAAAGCTGGCATGATCAGCAAATAGGTTGCAAAAACCGATTATTTTTTTGGGCACCTCACCCTCTTTTTCGCTGAGAGGGTGAGGTTTTTTTTTCCGGCACGCTGGTTGTGGAAAACCTGCATGGAAAAAAGTGCGGCGCCGGTTTAGGATAAGATAGGGTTGTTTTCTTTTTCCATTGGATAAGGGCGATTTATGGCCAAAGAAGAACCGATTCTTGTTCAGGGTAAGGTGACTCAAGCATTGGCAAATACACAATTTCGCGTGAAATTGGACAGTGGACACGAGGTGATCGCGCACATCGCCGGGAAAATGCGGAAGAATTTCATTCGTATTCTTCCGGGCGACATCGTTACCGTGGCCATCTCACAGTACGATCTCACCAAGGGACGCATAACCTACCGCGGACCTCTCCGCCAAGCAACCTCCGAAACAGTCGGCCAGAACGAAGAATAAATCCTTTTAGCGACGAGTGATATGGCGGTCAAGGTAGGATTTGTTGACGATTGTCGGGATGTTCGTCGTTCCATTTTACGCGCTATACACGGGACGTCTCACTTCGTTCGACCCACCAGTTCCAGCACGCTCCAAAGACTTGGGTCTTCCCAATAGGGGAAATCCCCATCAACACTCATGACCTGTTCTCCCAATTCGCTATCGCGAACAGCGTAAAAAAACCCGAGGCGCCGATTTTGTTCCGGATCAAATCCATGAAGAACCGGTTGGGGCAGAAAAGCCTCCAATAGATATCCCCCTTTGACGGCCGCACACCGGAATGGAATGGAATGGACAGGTCCTGTCGGCGCATCTTGCAGGGCCCGGTTTATTTTGGATTGAACAACCACCGGTTGATCACGATGGGGACCATCCCCCGCGGGAAGGAAATGAAATTGATGGCAGTAGCGCGTGGCACGGTGGCTGGAACGAGCATCCCGTGTATCGAGCCAAAGCGCCACTCCGTCCGATACGCGGGGACGGGCGGCATCTCCCTGAGATGCTTGTTGTTTCCCCAGGACTCGAACCTGGAATCCGAGGCCCGATTGATTCCAGGCTAAGCGCACATCCGCAAAGTTTTTTATGTCGTCCCAATCGGCAAAGTTGTCCAGCCGGAACGTTTCGGGTAAGTCCAACAAACGGTCTTGCTCTTCGCGCGGGATCTCCTTCAGATACCGGCATGGCAAGGACAAACGGACCAGGAACCGGCTTGGAATTAGCGCCATGAAAATAATCTAATTAAGCAAACTGCGTTGCACAACAGCCCGGGCCTTTTCAAATTCCGGTTGCCACGCGATCTCCGGTTGACCATTCTGCAGACAATCACGGACCCTTTCCAGAGTATTGCGGGACATGTGCGGGCATTTATTACACGCACAGGTGATTCCGGGAATTGGGTGATACCAGTGTTGCGGTGCTTTGCTTTGCAATTGCCACATCATGTTGGCTTCCGTGGCGACCAAAAAGCCCATCGGGTCCTTGAATTTCTCGATATACGCAAGCATCGCCTCGGTTCCACCAACGAAATCACTATGTTCACGAATATTGGCCGGGCACTCCGGATGGGCTACGGTTAAAGCGTCTGGCAGACGTTTTTTCAAGGCGAGAAGGTCGCCGACGCTGAAGAGCTCATGAACCATACACGACCCGTTCCACAAAATCATCTTGCGCCCGGTTACTTCCTGAAGATACTGGCCCAGGTGCCGATCCGGTACGAAAAGAATCTCGTCATCCGCGCTCACCCGTCGAATAATCTCCTCGGCATTCCCGGAAGTCACCACCCAATCGGACAGAGCTTTCACCGCAGCAGTGCTGTTGATATACGTGACGGTTTGAAAACGGCGGCCGTTTTCCCGAAGCATTACCTGATAGCGGTGCAGTTTCTCCGCCGGGCAGCTTTCCGCCAGGCTACAGCCAGCCTTTAAATCGGGAAGCAGCACTCGTTTTTCCGGGTTCAGCATTTTGGCGGTTTCCGCCATGAAATGCACCCCGCAAAAAACGATGACGTCGGTTTCGACGCGTGTAGCGGCCCGGGCCAATTTCAAACTGTCCCCTGTGAAATCGGCGAGTTCCTGGATTTCACCCTCCTGGTAATAATGCGCCAGGATGGTAGCATTTTTCGCTTTTTTCAGCGCGGTAATTTCATCGAAGATGTCAATCATGATTTGGGTTCCTTGTTTTTTGTGTGGCGCAGGAGTAACCCACATCCAGCGTTTTTTAGACGGCCTTGCGTCTCGCATCTATTCTACGATTAGCAACCCGTAAAAACCATGGGGTCTCGCAAAATTTGTTCTTGCAAAGTCGATGGAGTCGCTTTATCTTCGCGATCGTTTTTTGCGTGATCGAGTATCTTTGTTTCTGCTATAAAAGCGTTAGTAATCATGCCGACGTTACAGCTTCGTGGGGACCACATCACACTTGCACAGGCCCTCAAGGCCGCGGGGCTGACCGAAAGCGGTGGACAGGCCAAATTCCTGGTCCGCGAAAAACAGGTGCTGGTCAATGATGAAATCGAAACCCGACCTGGACGGAAACTGTTGCCCGGCGATCGTTTCGGCATCTTAGGCGGAACAGAATGGATGGTCAGTCCGTGAACCTGGAAGATTTGCGCGAAATCCCTTTCGCTCAGACCTCTGTCGAATCTCCGTCCACGAAATCGGCGCCTCTTCTCATTGACCAACCTCGACCCGTCTGGTGGATAGTTCTAACACTGGCTTGGCCAGTATTGCTGCAACAATTGTTGATTTTTTTCGTCCTGGTTTCGGACCGGTATTTGGCCGGGCATTTTCAAGAATCGAGCCACATTTCCTTCCAGGCCGCGCAAACTACCGCTCATTACATGGCGTGGTTTATTAGCTGCTATTCCGTCCTGGTGAGCGTTGGAAGCACGGCACTTGTCGCCCGATTTACAGGCGCCCGCAAGCGGGAATCGGCGATTCACGTCACCCACCAATCCCTCGTGTTGGCCGTTTTCCTTGGTCTTGTGGGATCCGTTGCTGGCTCTATTGGACTTCCGGGGTTGGTGCGTTTCCTCGAGCTACAAGGCGACTCCGCGGAGCTGGCGGTCAACTACTTGCGTCCATTATTCCTTTTGCTGACTTTCCAAATTGTGGAATCCGCGGGAATCGCCTGCCTGATCGGAGCCGGCGACACGCGGTCCGGCATGTGCGTTTTGGGCGGGATCGCCATCGTCAATTTGCCGTTGGCGTGGCTTTTTTTTCACGGATTGGGTCCCATTCCCGCGCTGGGATTTCAGGGGATCGCGTGGGGAACCGCTGTCAGCCACGCCATCGGAGGAATTGTGGTTCTCGCGTTATTAGCGGGGGGTCGAGGTGGGCTGGCTATTCGCGTCCCGTTGCTGCGACCGGACTGGGATTTACAAAAGCGCTTGTTGCGCATCAGTGTTCCAGCCGGTATGGACAGTCTATCGGTCATCCTGGCCCAATTCTGGTTTCTGAGCATCGTCAATCGGCTGGGAGAAACGGCAAGCGGAGCTCACGGTCTGGCGTTGTGCTGGGAAGCGTTGGGTTACTTTTCCGGCATCGCGTTCGGTACGGCAGCCATGAGTTTGATCGGTCAAAACCTGGGTGCGCGACGGCCGCAACAGGCCGCACGGTGTGGCTGGGTCGCCTACGCGTTGGGCTCCGTCTTCATGTCGCTGATGGGTGTGGTTTTTTTTATCTGGGCACCCGGAATGTTTCGCCTTTTTTGTCCCAATCCCGGACAGCAGCCGATCATTGATGTGGGCGTTCCGGTGCTGCGGTTGGTAGCGTTTGCCATGCCCGCATGTGCCAGCACGATGATCTTTACTTACTCTCTCCGCGGAGCCGGCGATACCCGGGCACCATTGATTTTCACCTGGATCGGCTTTCTGGGAGTGCGCATCCCATTGGCCTATTTTCTGACGTCCTCGAGTATTTCCCTCGGTAGCTGGGGAAGCATACCAGGCGGTGATTTGGGCTTGCGCGGCGCCTGGATAGCGATGTGTTCTGATCTCTACGTGCGCGGATTTTTCTTCTTGCTGCGCTTTGCCGGGGGAAAGTGGCAAATGATCAAAATCTGAATTGGGTTGCCCTTCATCTCGTAACGTGGCAGTAGTTGTCGACATCACCTTCCGCCGGTTTGCTCGCCTCCAATCCGTGGACTATGTTTTAATCGCAGGGAATGTCCTCAGGTTCCCGAAGTCCGTTATTTGGCACGGACCGTGTAGATTTTCCAACTCTATTAGCGCCAAGGCACCCGGTAAACTGAGACCGAGCCGAAGCGTACTGTTGGTTCGACCAAATCGGCGGATCCCCCCCACGCCGCGCTCCTTCCCCGGTCTGCCGTGACGCGACTGCATAATGCAACCCCCTGACTCCTGTCACGGAAAAATGGGGACCTTTACTTGTTGCACCGAATTGTTGTAAGACCAAAAGGTGATTTTTGATTAAAGTTGTAAGTATCCACTGAAAAAGAGGTCGTAGATGTAAGCCGGTTTACAGGCTTTTTTCTTCTTTTCTGCTGCTTTTCCGTACAAACAGCAAAGCATCTCCCGCCTGAAAAAAACGTTCCCAGACCGGCGATTGTTCCACGCAGGTCAATAAGCCGGTATCTTGGTGATAGCCTTGGTCGACCAATAAATAATCGACCCGATAACGATCCAGGATTTCTTCCCAATGAAAACGTCCCGTCGTTATCGAGGCATACTCAGCCCAAACCCGATCGGGAAACAGGTCGATCCAGCCGTCCATGAATACCGTACACTGTGGACCCAATTCCCACGACAAATATTCTCCCCACTCAAAACGGCTGAAGATTCGCGCAGCTATTCCTTGCGACCTCAAATTCCGACAAATGGCTTCCAGATCTGCCTGCGTTTGACCGGCACCGCCTCGGGCAGCACCCAGCAGCGGATTGAATCGATTCAGACCGGGAATACTCAATATCGACAGGATCACTAGCAAACCGAAAAAGGCTGCGGCCAAAAATGCTGGTCGCTCCGCTTCCACGTTCGATCTCGCCTTCCCGATAATCACCGCCAAGCGACGCGCCAATATCGGTGCGATGATGATCATCCACCAAGCTATCATGCGGACCGAACTACATGCCAACGGCAAAAAACACAGTACCAGGCAAATCTCTTTCAACGTAGGCCGGCTTCGGGCCAGGGCGAACCCGGCTACGAGGAACATCAGCGAGAGCACCCAAACCTTGCCGATTAGTGTGCCTGTGCTTGGCGGCACCCATTCTGCAATGCCTCTCCCGGCCGCCGAGCTCACCGTGTTGCCGACGAATTGGAAAATTCCCCAACCAAATGGGTTCATCAAAATAGCCGCGGCGCTCAGAATCAGGCATCCCGCCATTCCCCAGGTGCGGCGATCCTGGAAGGACTCCCATCGCTTATCCCGCCATCCCTGTAGCACCCAAGCCAGAAAAAAAGCGCCGACTAGCACGGGACCCATCGGAAACGCGCCATGAAGATTGACCCACACGGCCACGAGCAACGGCGGCAAAATCATCAGCCACGGACGGTCCTCCGACATCTCCAAAATCAAATAAAGCAAAACAAACAAACACAATGAAAACGTTTGCGGCCGAATGGTAAAAACCTGCCAGAGGCCAAAAAAACAAAATACGCTTATAATCGCGGCAATCCCCATCGATCCCGAGGCCCGCCGGCACTGGTAAACAAGCAATCCCATCATCGCGGCCAGGCATCCCGCGTTCAATGATTGGACCAACCCCAGGCCGCCCCATTGATATAGTTGGTAGTACAAAATCTGGGCGCCCCAGTTAGAGTGCTGAAAATGGCGTTCGGGAACAGTGAAGCTAGAAAAGTCGGGGCTACTCAGGTCTTTTTCCGTTACAATGGTCCGGCCGCGAACGAGGTGGTGCCAAAAATCAGTCAAGTAGCTTTGGTCGGACGCCGTGTAAATGAAGACCAATGCCGGTGCAATTACCGCTCGCACCCAACTGTTCGGCAATACCGGCACCATATTGCGCCAATTCATCCTTACCCCATGTCGATTACTAAGAATAATTCCGGAAAAAATGACAGAACCGGGTAATCAAATATAGATCTTGATCATTGCTTCTGCATCGAATTGAGATTTTCGAGTCCGTATCGGTAGCGGCGGCTCCTTACAGCCCTTCCAGCCAGTCCCGGACGGCCTGAATAACGTGTTGGGGCGTGGAAGTACCGGCGCTGATGCCAACGACACGGGCCCCGGCAAACCATTCGGCACAAAGCTCCGTCACTCCCGCGACCTGGTAGGCAGGTTTCCCGTTTTCCCGCGCCAGTTCCGTCAGCTTCCGGCTGTTGTTGCTGTCCGGTCCTCCGACTACCACCAGGACGTCCGCTTCAGCAATCAGCCGCCGCATGGCGTCTTGTCGGTCCTTGGTCGGCTGGCATACGGTATCGATAAAGGCAACATCGGCCGCAGGAAAACGCCGCCGCAATCCTTCGACCAAATGTTGGACATGTCCTGACGGCTGCGTCGTCTGCGCCACCACTCCCAGCCGTGGGTTCCGGGCCACCGGACCGGCCAATTTTTCCACGTCATTTTCCTCAAGAATGATTGCGTATTCGTCCAGGTCCCCGACCATCCCTCGCACCTCGACGTGATTCTCCTGGCCGATTATCACGGGATATCGTCCTTCCGCCACCAGCTTGTCCAGAGCAAGATGCGCCCGCTTGACCAGGGGACATGTCGCGTCGTGGACCTGATGCCCCTTGGCTCGCAATTGTTGTTTGACCCGGTCCGCAGTCCCGTGAGCGGTGAGCAATAACGATCGCGTTTCGACGGCTTCCGGCAAGAGCGCCCGCGTAGCTCCGGCGGCTGCCATTTCTTCGATTACATCCCGGTTGTGTACCAGGTCTCCAAAAATGGTCAACGGCCCCTGCCGGGTTAACCTCAACGCCAGTTCGATCGCATCCCGGACTCCAAAACACATGCCCAAATGGTCCGCCATCTTGACTTGCATCTCACGCCCCTTTTCCCTTTCGACCCTGCTGTACGATGGCTTCCAGATTCTGTAAATACTGCGCGAATGCCCGGCGGCCCTGCGGTGTCAAACGGCCCGTGGTTTGCGGCCGGCGACCCACAAACTGTTTGCTGATCGCCACGTAGCCCTTTTCTTCCAGCTTCTGCAAATGCACGCTCAGATTCCCGTCGGTCATTTCCAGTTCATCCCGCAATTCGGTAAACGTGAGACTTTCGACGGCCGCCAGCATGGCTACAATCGCCAGCCGGCCCCGCTCGTGTAAAACCGGATCCAGTTCCTCAAGCACTCGTTTTAGCGCGTTCACTGCTCCCACCTATCAACCGTTACCGGAGCGCATCTGCCAACCGTTGCCCCATGCGATCATTCCCTCTTCGCACATGTCACGCCGCCCGGTTACAATCGCTCTTGAAAAATACGTTTCGTCCACCACCCCCCCGGCCCCCGTGGACGTAATTGCAAACCGTGGACGTATCGACCTCCTTTGTGACGTATTCCCGAACCCTCAGCCACACCTGTACTTATGACTTCCCAAAAACCGCCTCTCCGATGCGACGTATTCCACCTGCCATGAACGTATTCTTCTCTTTAAATTTTGCATTTTCACTTTGCATTTTCCATTTGCATTTGCTTGACACGTCACCAATGACCAATGACGACTAATCATGCCACCCAACGATGCAGCCGGAGTTTTCTCTGCCGCTGTTCCGCTGCCAACAGAACGATGCCGAGCGTGATATGGCCTGCTCCGAATACCAAACCCATCATCAAAACCGCCCATGCAGGGCCCAGCCCCAACGTAACGGCCCCCAGCATAAGAGTTAAAAACCCAAAATAGCGAATGGGAGCCGGCGCATACGGTGCCGTTGCCGACGCACCCTGGCCGTAGCATAGCATCCACACACCGGGCAACCATAAATGGTCTCCCCGAACGAAAAAGAAAACGCTCAATGCCAGCGCCGCCAACAGAGCCGGCATAAGGGCCCAAACCACGGCCCGCGCCTGCCGCGACCAAATCTTTTCGCCTTGTGTACGCCCGCGCCATATCGTGGAAACTACGGTTGCCGCCAGAGATCCGAAAAACACTCCGCCCCATACCAGGCCGAAAACCAACGGGTTCGACGCGTCCAGCCAGACAAAAGCCAGCGCCCCCACGCTCGCCAGACTTCCGGCTGCTAACCCGGCCCGGGCTGTTAGCAGCTGGTATTGCGTGGTTCGTTCCATCAACGTCCGGATCACTTCAAGCGTGCGGGCAGCATGAACGGCATCCATAATTAGCCTCCACAAATATATTTGCCATACAAAGTACTCTAACAAGCTAAAAACACCGCGTCAAGGGTAGACCCAAAAATCATACCCGCCTAAGGGTTCCTTGACTTCTCTCAATTTGCCAACCGTACCGTCGCAGGAATTCCGGCATGACCGATTTTTGGAACTTATCCAAGTTTTTTGTTGCATACGGACTTCCGCTTGATTAATCTAGTAAGTTCAGCGTTTGCTCTCTTATTTCGTTAATCACGGCACCGCGAAAAACTGCGTGCTCCGAAGGAGTTTGTCCATGGGCTTTTCATTTTGGCGCAACCCCCGCAAAAAAAATCGTTTGTCCCGGTCAGGACCCCAAATCGTCTTATCGGCTCATTCTGGTCCTGCCAGACTGCGCCTCGAGGTTTTTGAAGAGCGGGTTCTGCTGGATTGTACTTTTCTCCCCCATCCCTATTACACGAACGATCCTTTTGCAGATGTCTGTACCACAGCGGATGCCGGCCCCCATTCGCTTCGCGATGCAATCAATTATGTGAACAGTCTGCCGCCGCCTCCCCCCGGCTTCGGTTATGAGATCGCTTTTGATATTCAGGCGCTGGGTGTCCAAACAATTCATCCGCGCTCGCAGTTGCCCCCTCTAAACAACACGACGATCATCGATGGCACAACCCAGTGCTATTCTGGTAGCTCGCGTTGCAGTCCGTATGTGGACAGGCCCGTTATCGAATTAGACGGAAGCGGCGCCGGACCCAATGCCAACGGTTTGGTAGCGAACGCCCAAAGTGTTATTGACGGTTTGGCGATCAACAATTTTTCCTCGAGTGGAATTTTGGTGCAACAGCACCAGCAAAGTATCCTTGTCCAAAACTACATTGGCACGGATCCCGCGGGCACCGCCGTCCGGTCCAATCGGGTCGGAGTTACCATCCGCCAACTTGCGAATAATACCTGCGTTGGCGGGTCGCTGAGTATACAAGGCGCGTGCGCCTTCGGCCCCCCGTTTCTTGGGACCGATTGGGGAAATCTAATTTCGGGAAATACCGACGCCGGTGTTGTAATCGAGGGAAACGTCACAGGTAACCACCTTCTGGCCAATAAAATCGGTACCGATTTCCGGGGATTAAACTCGGTTGCCAACAGCAATGGCATAGTTTTCGCCTCGGGGACTAGCTTCAATACCATCGGCGGGTCGTTACCATCCGATGCAAACTTAATTTCCGGCAATCGGCTGGACGGCATTCTCATTAAAGACCGGGATACCTCGGACAACAAGATTGTCGGCAATAAAATCGGCACCAATATCACCGGTACTGCGGATCTCGGTTTGTTCAATAACGTTAACGGTATCGACATTGTCGGCGAACCCATCCGCACATTTCCGACTAACACCCTGATTGATAGTAATCAGGTTTCGGGCAATCTGGGCGCTGGCGTTCAGCTCTCTCATTCCACCCAGGGCAATGTCATCGTGAATAATAAGATCGGAACCAACGCCGCCGGTACTTCGGCTCTGGCCAACAGGCAAACCGGCATCGTTCTCTTGGACGTTGATCATAACACGGTGGGTGGAACGACCGCTTCCGCCCGCAACATCATTTCCGGTAACACCAACCAGGGCATCCTCATTGGCTCCGGCGGCAATCACAATTCCATTCTCGGCAATTACATCGGCCTCAATCTCGCGGGAACCATGCCTGTCGCCAACGGCATCGGCATCATGCTCCAGGCGGGTACCGACAATACCATCGGCGGCGCCACCGCCGCCGCCCGGAACGTAATTTCCGGCAACCGGATCTCGGGCATCACTCTGACATCGAACCAAACTATGAATAATCAAATATTGGGTAACTTCATCGGTCTCAATGCTGCCGGCACCGCGGCAGTGGGCAATAACACGGGGATTATGCTTTCCGACAGTGCGGCGAACAACTCGATCGGCGGGAGCGCCGCCGGGGCCGGCAATGTTATTTCCGGCAACATGACTTCGGGCATTTTGATCGCGGATAGTGCTACCGGTACACAGGTCCAGGGAAATCTCATCGGCACCAATCCCGCCGGTACCAGCGCGATCCCCAATCGGACCAGCGGCATTGCCGTCGTGCGCTCCTCCGGCAACCTCATCGGTGGAACGACCTCTGGCGCCCGAAACATCATCTCTGGAAACACCAACCAGGGCATCCTCCTGAGTGGCGGCGGCGATAGCAATTCCATTCTGGGCAATTACATCGGCGTCAATAGCGCGGGAACTGCTTCGGTGGCCAACGGCACCGGAATCATCCTCCAGACCGTGACCAATACCACCATCGGCGGTGCTGATTTCGGTGCGCGCAATGTGATCTCCGGAAATGCTGATTCCGGTATTCTGATTGCCGACGGCGCCACGGGCACGCAGGTCAGGGGAAATCTCATTGGGACCAATTCCTCCGGAACAGACGCAATTCCCAATCAATCGAACGGTATCGCCGTTGTTCACGCCTCTGGCAATTTCATCGGCGGACCGAAGGCCAATCGGATTGCTTTCAATGGCAATGATGGCATCCTCGTGGACACCGGGACCGCCAACACGATCCTTGAGAACTATATTTACAACAACAATAATTTGGGAATTGAGCTCATCAACGGCGGCAATCTAATGCTGCAGTTCCCGGCAATCCAGACGGCGGTTACGGATACCGTAAACCAAATGATCACCATGACCGGCACTTATGTCGGCGCACCAAATACCGATTATACTCTGGAATTCTTCGTGAATTCGGCTTGCGACCCTTCCGGTTTCGGGCAAGGCCAGATAACAATCGGCCCGACCGTAATCACCACGGATCCGTCCGGTACTGCCGATTTTTCGGCAACTATCCAGTACGCCGTAGATCCCGATCAATTCATTACCGCCACCGCTACCGACGGCCTCGGAAACACCTCACAGTTTTCTGCATGCACCCAGGTCACCGACGGTGGCCCATCCGGTGGCCCGGGTGGCGGTGGCACCGGTCAAATAATTGGCATCGGACTCGCCAATTACCCGCAACAGACTGCACCATCCCTTCGCCAAACCCAAGGCGGAAATCCGGAAGTCCAATATCCGTCCTTGAGCGAACAGGATCTCGATCTCTTCTTCACAAGTGTTCAAGAAAGTAGTGCGCCGGCTCCCGTAACCACGGGTAGCGGTCGTCCCGATCTTTCTTCATTTATGAATCGCAATGAGGTCACTTTTTCGCAGGCGGATTCCAGCCAGTTCCAATTGAGTTAGAACTTCTAGTTTTGACCACTGCTTTGGCTTTGCCGGCGCATCGGCTCCTTGCGTCATTGTTTTCCCTACAACTTTCCCCCGTCGCCTAATCTTTTTCCCTTTTTTATCTTGCAAACCTTGCGAATACCTGATAATTTTATTTCAGGAAATCTCGTTGCGCCTGAGTTCTTTGAAAAAATGAAAGAAGTGGTTAAGACTATTTGAAGCGGATCGACGTATTAAAGGGAATGGAGGAATTGTCGGATTTAAGGGTTTCTCATTCCGCAGGAAAACAACAGCCTATTAATTGGGACTAGTTGTTCCGTTCGCACAATTCGTTTACCCGCACTTGAAGCGACCCTCGCAAGCTCCTGGCAAACTTGCAAGGGGATCGTGACCGCCAGTATTTGGAATCACCGCGGCACCAACTTAATCCAACAAAATCAAAACAGCTAAGACAAACGGCTTTCCGTTCACGGAAAAAACGGGGAATCCTTACTACTCGCCTTGCCAAAGCAATGCATGAGGGCATCAAACATGAATTTCTTATATTTTGATCGATTATTCGGTGGCAAACCGCAGTATAGAAAATCCGCACGGCGTGGACGTTTCTCCCGGTCTCTGCATTTCTTAAAGTCGATTCGCCTATCCCTGGAGACTCTTGAAGACCGAACCCTCTTATCGGTCTTGCCCTCTGCCAATGTCATTGGGCAGCAGCGCATCGACAACACCAACGGGGATCATAATACCCCGAGTATCGCCAGCGACCCTTTGAATCCGGCCATTATGGCAGTTGCCTTTACACGAAATGATCCAACTTTTACCGGCGACCCGGTGCAAAAAGTCCTGGTTGAATCGCAGATTTCCCTGGATGGGGGTCAGACTTGGTCGGCCGTTACCGTTCCTCTGAACCTGATCGATCCCACCTCCACCGCAATTCCGCCGAACCGTTTGCCCCAGGCAACCGACACGAATATCGCGTTCGACCGCCAGCACAATTTTTACATCGTTTATTCGGAACACTCGACCAATCAAGACGTCGGCGCCATCATCCTCCAAAAGTATCACGTCAACCCAAGTACCGGGGTGGTAACTCGGACTATAACCGACAAAATGCTCCGAACCTGGGCCAGCCAGGGCGTGGATGGCGACGGCATTGGCTTTGAGGCGGCGTTGAATCCCACGCTTACCATCGATACCAGCAATCCACTATTCGGCGATCCCATTACCGGTGGATTTCAACGCGATGATTCTTCCGGAACCATTTATGTCGCCTGGAACAACAACAACCGGATTTATCACAATGGCAACCCTGCCTTTTTCAATCCGAATTCCATTGAAGTAATGGCTTCCTTTGATGGGGCAGCCGATTTCACCTCTGCAAACTATTTAAATGTAAATACATACAATGTGAGCCCCGCCGTGAATCCCGGGGAAAAGGATTCATTTCCCAAGTTGGTGACCAGTCAAGGCACGGCCAGCAACCGACCGGCCCAGTTCGGCAGCGTGGCGGGCGGCCAGCTAACCGCTGTTTGGAATAATTTTGGCCAGGGTATGGGCAGAACACTCGCCTCCCGAGTCAATCAAGGCGGCGGCGCCGGCGCGGAATACGTCTCCGGGCCATTCCCCAGTGGTGTCACCCATTTCGCGGGGATGGCCGATATGCCCTTCACGATGGGGAATTATAAGGACGCCATAGATCCGGGCGCGGGCGGTAATCACATTCCCGCCGATAACGAATTGGATTTCAATGTCGATCTTGTCAACGGTTACCCGGGTTTCGCCAATGACCCGCTCATTAGCGGATTAAACGTAACACTCAACATCGATAACAACCACCTCGATACGCATGAGATTTATCTGATCAATCCCCAGGGCACTCGCATACCCTTGATCCGAAACCATATCGGGGCCAATGGCATGGCTATCATGGGACAAGGCTTTACCGCGGGTGGCACCGGATTGGGCGTATTGAACGGCATTCCCTTTGACACGGTATTTGACAATTTGTCCCCCCGCAATATCCTCGATATGGACGCCGTTGCTCCCTACATCGCCCACTTTCAGCCAGAAATCGGCGCCCTCCCTTCCAATTTTCGCGCTTCAACGGCAACCGGTACGTGGCAATTGCATATTGTGGTCTACCGTCACAATGGCGACATGCCGCCCAACTTTCATCAACGGATCTTTAATTGGAAACTTACCTTTACCGAGGCTTTGACGCCCTCCGGTCCCGAAGGCATTGTGGCCAGCAATGCCGTAAAGGGAGCAAAATACGCCGGCCTGTATCCTCTGAAACCCAATTTTTACCCGGACCGTGGCGTTGGGCCAACGCCTTCTCTGGCATCGGACAATACCCTCGGGACGTATAGCCCCTTCCAGGGCCGGATTTACATGGCCTACACGATCCCTCCTCCGACGGGTTCCACAGACAATTTTGATGTCGTGCTGACCTATTCCGATGACGGCGCAAGAACTTGGAGTTTCCCGTCGATCGTAAACGACGATACGTCCTTGGACGGCTTTTCCGAGGGCAATCGGGCTCAGTTCCAGCCGGAAGTCGCTGTCGACCAATTCACCGGCACCGTTGCGTATACGTACTATGACGGCCGGTACGATGCCGCGCGGCTCCGCGTGGTAACCACCCTGGCGACAAGTATCGATGGCGGCCAGACGTTTCAGAATTTTACCCAGGGCACAGGCAAACAAGTCTATCTCAATCCTTCCCAGACTGCCATCGACGCGGTCACCCAAAAGAATATCAATGTGCAGCCCGTTCCCGACAATGAGTCCACCGGCAATGCCAATCGCGATCAATCCTTTGGCTTTGGCGATCATCAAGGATTGGTTATCGCCGCCGGCCGCGTTACGGCCGTGTGGTCCAGCAATCAAAATACTCGCGGAGCCACAGCAGCTACGAAGCTGGGCATCGAAGCCGCCATTGCTCAGGTCCCCGCCGGCCCGCGGATTATCAGCAGCACCATGGGCCCACTAACCAGTGCCAGTGCCACCCAGTTGTCCGATTTAACCCCCCTGCCGTATAACAGCACATACTCGCCCGACGGCGTTCAACAAATCGATGGTTTCATCATCACCTTTGATCGGCTGGTCAATCCCGGCTCGGTAACTCCCAACGTTATTACTCTGGTATTCCATGATACGGTCACTCCACAGGGAACCCTGGGAACGGTGATCCCCGTACTTTCCGTAACTCCAATTTTCGATACGCAAACTACGTCATCGTTTTCGCTCCAGCAACAGCAGTTCTTTGGCGCCAGCGAATTCCTGGTTCGCTTCCAACCCCAAAACCGCACCGGCACCTATAGTTACGCGGTTGGTCCGACTCCCCCCAATCCGGGTCCTCAGGATCGGATCCGCTCGCCGATCGATGCGTCCGTTTTTGGCAACTTGATGGATCAAAACAATGACGGCATTGTCGGCGAATTTCCAACAAACTCTTCAGGAGGCGATAGCTACGCAGTCCCGGCTCCTCTCAACAATGGCAGAGACTTTCAAGCTCCTTATGATAAGTTGACGTTGCCGATCATCATTCCCGGCCCGCACATTATCGGCACCTTCGTCAACGGTTCACCGGCTTCGCCCGATAATCTCGTACTCAACAGGGAAAACTCAAGCCTCGATATCGTCTTCGACCGCGACATGGACCCGTCCACCGTGAATGCGTCGGCGGTTCTGCGCATGGTTGGCCCGGTCGGTCCCATTAACGGATTTATCACCGTTGCTGCGGACCCCAACCCGAACTTCTCCCGCATGATCAACGGCAGCGCCACCAGCGGCCCCGACCCGAATCCGAGTTTCCCGCGGACCTATAAGATTTCCTTCCCGAGCCAAAAAGTCAGCGGAACCTATACCATTACTCTGGCGCCGACCGTGCGGGCCAAGAACGGCGACCTGCTGGACACCAATTTGAACGCCGGCGTCGATGTGCTCCGCGATACTCCGTCGTTGGGCACCACCCAGGGCTTTACTTACCCCAACACCACCGGCATAACCCTGCCGCCCAATACCACCTCGACTTCCACCATCTTTGTCCCGGATGCTTTTGTTATCCAGGGAATTACGCTGTCGCTGAATATCAGTTCCGGCGATGTGCGGGACCTGTCCGCAGCATTGGTTGCTCCGGATGGCACCCAAATCCAGTTGTTCACGTTTGTCGGCGGCTCGAATCCGCCCTTCAACCTGGGTTTCCAGAACACGGTGTTTGATGATAATGCGTCGGACGCCAACGGCAATCCCAACCCCATTCAGGGCGGCCGGTCTCCCTTTAACGGCACTTTTACCCCGCAGCAGCCTCTGACGGTTTTGGTCGGCAAAGCCGTATCGGGGACTTACCGGTTGAATATCTTCAACAAGTCCACCACGCGCACCGACACATTGAATCAATGGTCGTTGACGTTCCAGAAGGCAATTCCCAGATCCGGCTTGGGCGACCCCGTCGCCGACCAGGCGAATGTCAGTTTCCGCATCTTTACCGAGGACAAGAGCAATCCGCTTTCCAAGAAGGAATGGACCGCGGTCGGTCCCGCTTCCATTAACGCCAATACAAACTCCAGCCGCATCGCCGGCATTGCCGTTGATCCTTCCGATCCTTCCGGCAACACCGTCTTCGTCGCCGGGGCCAGCGGCGGCGTCTGGAAATCTTCCAACTTCCTGACCACCGATCTCCGCGGTCCGACCTACGTCCCGCTGACCGATACGGCGCCCACCTTCGGCCTGAATATCGGCAGCATCGCCGTCTTCGGTCGCAACAACGATCCGAAACAATCGATTGTATTCATCGCCACCGGAGAAGGAGATACCGGCAGCCCGGGGGTTGGTGTTCTTCGCTCCATGGACGGGGGCAACACCTGGACCCTGCTGGATAGCAGCGACAATACCTTGCCGTTTTCTCTCAGGGACCATCGCTTTGCCGGCACGACCGCATTCAAAATCCTTGTTAACCCCACTCCTGGACCCGGGGGCAGCGTCATTGCCTATCTCGCCGTCAGTGGCACCAATGGCGGCATTTACCGCACGGTTGACGGCGGGGACCACTGGACCTTGCAACGAGCCGGTCAGGCGACGGACGTCGTTTTCGCCAACGCCAGCGCCGACCCGGTTAACGGCGTGCTCCGCATTCTCTATGCCGGGTTCAAAGGGGAAGGTATTTTTCTCAGCCCGAATGAGGGGGATCGCTGGAACTTGCTCACCGGTGGCGCGGGAGTCCTCTGGCGCAATGGTCTCGGCCTACCCAATTTCGTTCAGGTGACCAATTCCAATCTCACCCCCGGAATGGGTCAGGGCCGTATCGTTCTTGCCACCCCGGCTCTGATCCCATCCTCCGAGCCAAACGCCCGCGTCGAGAATTTACTTTACCAGGGATGGCTCTATGCCTACGTTTCCAAGACGGACAACCACTCCGATGGCCTTTATGTCACCAAGGACTTCGGTCAGAATTGGACCAAGGTGCATGCGACCGTCATCAAAACGAACGGCTTACCCACCGCTATCACAAATGACGACACGAAGGATGACTATGACATTCTCGGCACCAACGCTCCTCAGGGAAACTACGACATTGCCCTGTCTGTGGACCCCAATAATCCGAACGTCGTCTATGTGGGCGGAACGAAGGACACTAATGAGCTCTACGGTGGTCTGGGTGCCTTGATTCGCGTCGACACGACTGGTATGTCCGATGCCCGCTCCTTGCTTGCATTTAATAACTTCCGCAATGACGGCGGCAAAGCAGAACCGGACACTATCGGCGGGGTTACCTTGGACCCTCCCGTTACGATGAACGTGGAAAACCCCTATGGACTGATCGATCAGAACTTCGGCGTTCTTGAGAACCAGCCGCATGTTCTGAACCTGATCGATGATCCTTTCCAACCGTTCTTGATCAACGCGACCCAAATTGTAGCAAACTTCGGACCCCTTCCCGCCCAAATTACCACCTTGAATAACACTGGTATCCAGGTCAAATGGATCGTATTTGGTAATGCCATTAGAGGTTCGAATTCCATCGTACCTAGTGCGTCGCCGACTACGGATCTTCATCGCATGGTCTCCATGCTCGATCCGCTTACCGGCAGAACTCGGTTGATTGTTGGCGACGACCAGGGAATCTTTTCCGTGGTCGATCCCGGTGATGGCACCACGAACTTTATTAAGGGCATCGGCTCGGCAAGTTCGCCGACCGATCCCAGCCGCAACGGGAATCTGCAAATAACCCAGTTTTATGGCGGCGCATCGCAACCGAGTCTATTGGCCGCTCAAATCGCCGGCGCCATGTTTTACGGGGAAGCCCAGGACAATGGCTTCCCCCTCTCCGATCCGAATGTCCTCACCAATGGCAACATCGGCTGGACCGGTCCGGAGGGAGACGGCCAATGGGTTGGCACCGACCAGACAGGCCGCGGCGATGTTTACGAATACCGTTGGCCTTGCTGCGGTGGCGACACTTCCAATTTCTTCGTGGCCAACCGCACTACGGGACGTACCCAGGGATTGATTGTCAACCCTCCCGATACCGCCAACTGGCCCACCACGGGCGGTTTTAACGCGGCCATTAACCCGGTTTCACCCGATGGCCAGCAGATTGTCATTAGTTCGCTCACCGGCAAAATCTTCCGGACAAGCACCGGCGGGTTCCAGTGGTTCCAGATTGCCGCTCCAGCCGATACCGGCAATAGCGGCAACGCCCAGGCGCTGGCTTATGGCGCCCCCGATCCCGCCGATCCGACGCATCAAACCGACAACTTCATCTATGCCGGTACCGTTGGCATGGGTACGAGTACCCCTAAGATCTACGTTACTTTCGACGGCGGCGGCCACTGGAAGAATATCTCGGCCGGACTGGACGGGTCGCCCATTCAGGCCATCGTCACCAATCCCAACCGCGGCAGCCACGAAGCCTATGCCGTCACTGCCTTACGTGTCTATTTCATGGCTGACTCCTCCGCCGCGAATCCGGTTTGGGTCGATATCACCAGCAACCTCACCACGATCACCCATGATCCGTTCGGCAATGCCGATTACCGCGAAACACAATTGAAGAGCATTACCTCCCTCGTTGCCGATTGGCGCTTTTCCTACCTCGATGATCCGGGGAATCCTCAAGGCCCCACGCATCCGGTTCTGTATGTCGGCGGTTATGGTGGCGTGTATCGCTCACTCGATAAGGGCCAGACCTGGACCATATTCCCCGATATTGGCCATGACGGCGCGCCCGCAGATGGCGGATACCTCCCGAATACCCAAGTCACTCATCTCGATTTGGCCATCGGCAACATCAATCCGAACACCGGCTTCCCGGTTCGCTCCACCTCGCCCGATATTTTGCTGGCCTCCACGTATGGCCGCGGCTCTTTCGCCATTCGTATTCCCGCCCCTAATAATGTCCAGGAAACCTTCGTCATCGGCTTGGATAACCGCGTCTGGGGACAGAAACTCGACGCCAATGGCCGGCCCGCGGGCAATTATTTCCTGACCTCCCAAAGCGTGGTTAAATCCATTACCACCGGTTCGGATTCCCAGGGTCGCCCGTTGGTCTTCGCCATCGGCCTGGACAACCAGGTATACATCCAGAAGTTCGATGTCAACGGCAATCCGAACGGCGATTATGGCTTAACCGCGCCGGGTGCCATCAAGGCCGACACCCTCGGCAAGGATCCCGCCTCCAACGCCCAATTGTTCGTAATTGGTCTGGATGATCAGGTCTACAGTCTCCACTTTGATTTCAACAGTAATCCGGTCGGTTCCTACTTCTTCGTGGCGCCGGGAGCGGTCAAGACGATCAACGTAACCCAGGACGCCAGCAACCGGCCCGAACTTTTCGTCACCGGGCTCGATAACCAGATCTGGGCCCGCCGCTTCGATGCCAACGGCAATCCGCTTGCCTCCGAAAGCTACTTCCTGACCCGGGCGGGGGCCGTCAAGAGCATCGCCACCGGACAGGATGCGAACGGCCGGCCGGAAATCTTCGTCATCGGACTGGATAACCAGGTTTACTATCAGCAGTTTACCGCCGACGGCTTATCCGCCAGCGCCTATTCCCCGGTTGTTCCGTTGGCCCGCCAGGTCAAATCGATCACTTTCGCACACGATGCCAACTTCAATCCCCTGCTCTTCGTGACCGGCCTCGACGACCAGGTGTACATGAAGACTTTCGATGCCAACGGCGCCCCCGCAGGTTTCGACTATATCTTCACCGCGCCCGGCCAGATTAAAACGTACACGGTTAGTTTTGACGGAGCGAACAATCCGGAAGTCTTCGCGATCGGCCTGGACGACCAGGTTTACTATCAATTGTTCGATACCAGCCCGCGGTCCCTGGGATTCTATCTGCTGATGAACCCCGGACAGGTCAAGTCGCTGGTCACGACACACTAAATTGCGGCGCACGCTGTGAGGCGTGGAGTGTGAGGCGTTTCACGCCTCATGCCTCACGCTTTTTGCTTTTGGTTTTCGCGGCACAAACCAGCGCAGGATTTGCAGAATCAGGAATAGCACCAGTAAGGGAATGACGATCAATTTCAAATTCGGGAGCCAGTTGGCAAGGACGACCAGTAGCACCATGACCCATAACATTCCGCAGCCAATCAGGGTCATCATGCCCTTGAATCCAACTTCTTCCGTGGCTTCCTGATATTCCAGGGTACTCGCCCGGCGCCGCTCCACGCTGCGGCGAGCGGCATCATCCAGTTCCAGACAACGGATGGCATCTTGCCAGGATGGATATTCGCCTGCGGCCGGTTTCGCCAACCCGTCCATGTGGTTCGACTTCTCCGCAATCGCCCGGGCAAACTTCTCAACCAGAATCGGCCACGGATTCCAGTCTTCCCAACGCTCCTCCTGCCAGTTCCCGTTCTCCTCGTGCAGGCGCAGGATGCCGACGCCCGGCCAACCGGATGGAAAATCCAACTCCGCACGGCCGCGCCTCCCGATTACCGCCAGCCGCCAGCGCACGTCGCAATAGCCCGGCAAGAAGGTCGCCCGAAACAGCTCGCCGTTTTCAAACCGGCCCCCAATGAGCACCGGAGAATCGAAACCGATTGCTTCGCCGGAAGCATAGCCGAAGACTTCCGCGATTTCTCCGTTCAAGATCCGCAGCGCATCCCAGCCGGAAAATGTCGCTTCGAACGGTGCCGCTCCCGGCTCCAGCCAAATCGATCCGGGGGAGCCCCAGCGCTCCATTTCGATCAAGTGGGATTTGCCCGCGGGTTTTTTCTCGCCTCGCAGAAAATGAGCCAACCGTTGCACGCCGGGGTGAATTCCCTCCGTCAAGAGCGGCAGCAACACCCGGCGCGTATCGGCTTGAATCATCGCCGCTTCATACGCGGCATCGGGCCGGGCATCGAGAGGATGGACGCACAGGACATGCCGTTCCGATTGCAAGGCCCGCCATAACTGGGCAGCCCGTACCCCGCGCTTTCCCGCCACAATTACGGCCCCAATCGCCGGGTCGGCCAAAATTTCCTCCATGTCTCCGACGTTGCGTGCCGTCAATCCCCTCCGCGCCAGCGCTGCGACTCCCTCGGTAGAACACGAAACCCCGGCCAATTCGTGACTCCCCGATTCCACCAGGGCACGGGCCATATCCAGGCCGTCCGGATGCTCGCCCAACAGTGCGAACCGCATGCACTCCCTCCAATCCGAAAATGGGCCGGGAGTCGTTTCCAGCCCTATGGCTCGAAGTTGGTCAAAAAGTAGAAGCCGCGAGCTTGAAACGACTCCCGACCCATTTTCGGATACTCAAGGCCGTTCCTCCAGCACGTAACCCACTCCCCGGACCGTGTGAATCAGTTTCTGCTTGAACGCGTCGTCCACCTTAGCGCGCAGCCGGCGAATGTGGACATCAACCACGTTGCTGTCGCTTTCGCAATGCATGTCCCAGATTTGCTCGGCAATCAGTTTGCGCGTCAGCACCTCGCCCGTCCGCCGGGCCAGGAGAGACAGCAGGCCGAATTCCTTGGGCGTCAAGTCCAGCCGCTGCCCGGTCCGCGCTGCTCTTTGCCGCGGAAAGTCGATTTCCAAATCGCCGATCCGCAACGTCTCGTACGATCGGCTGCCGGCCCGCCGCAATACCGTGCGCATCCGGGCCAACAACTCGGCAAACGCGAACGGCTTAACCAGATAATCATCCGCCCCCAGTTCCAATCCCTTGACGCGGTCGAGAATGGCATCCCGCGCGGTCAGGAACAGCACCGGCGTAGTTTTTCCGCCACGCCGCATCTCGGTCAGGACCGACCACCCTTCCCTTTTGGGAAGCATGACATCCAGAATCACCAAATCGAAATCATGGGACAGGGCTTCCTGAAGGCCGGATTCACCCTGGCTGCAAACGACAACCGTGTAGCCCTGTTCCTGCAGACCTTTGCGGAGGTAGTTGGCGGTTTTGTGCTCGTCTTCAATTACCAGGATCCGCATCGCCATCCTCTACCGGAATGATTTTCGGCCGCGGCACAACAATCCCCGCCACACCGCCGTGCCGTTGTTGGAGCTGCCGAAAATTCAATCCCAAAAAGCTGTGTAACTCCGGATCTGCTCCGCCTGCCAGATATTTTCGAGCCAGCTCCGCCATCTGCCGGTCGTAGGCGCGCTGGCTGTGCGAATGAATCGAATAGCGCCCGTTGTGCCGCCGCAGATCGCCGTTGAAAGCGGGGCTGATGTGGTACAACTCATGGAATAAAGTGATGAATTTCTCATTAATGTCCAGGTCCAGAAACCGGGGCAGGCAAAAAGTCACCAGATAGAGAATTTCCCGCGATTCGACCTGATACCGCTGTACCTGGTATGTTACCCCCCGGCGCCGGTGCCTTAATCGCCCTTCGCGGAACCGTAACGGCGTCACCCGGGCTTGCAGGCCATGAGACCGGCGATTCCGGGCCCGCGTTACCGCAAACAGTATCCGCGCCACATCGACATGCCTTAATTCCAGACAGCGATTGCCGATATCCGCACACAGCCGTTCCATGTGCCCGCAAAAATCAAATGGTCGCTGCATCGAACCCGTTGCCGTCTCCCCCCCTTTTTCTCCGAGCGATCGGCGCATCGGAATTCGCAGAGTCCGTTTCGGCAACGGCTTATTCGGGTCGTTCCAGCAACAAATGAACGGCCAACGCGGATGCGATCTTTGTACCTTTGGATGCTTGCGATCAAACACCGTTCCTCTCCCTGCAGCTCGTTTAACCCGGAGCCGGCGGCGACGGAGAAAGCCAACCGAAAAAAACCGCCGTCGCCGCCGGCTCCGGGTTAAACGACGGTGCCCCAGGACAATATGACAAGCCAATTCCCCGTCTATCCTGGAATTATGTCTCATTCCCGCGGCATTTCCAGTTTACTTTTGATAACCGCTAAACCGATTAATTAAGGGAAGCATCGCGCATTTGGATCAATCCTCACCCGACAAACAACGTGTTGGCAAATTAGGTAGACAGGGGGATCGCGGATCATGAAAAAATCATGCCTTTGGCAAACGGTCGGCATCATTGCGCTCGGCACGGCCTTGACGGCTCTTACCGGCTGCCAAACCAACATCGCCGGCATGACACTTCCCTCGCCTCATTATTTGCGGCATCCGCCTCAGTATTTCCCCCCAACTCCGCCGTTTCCGCTGCCGCGCGAACTGGCGCAAATGGAAGCGGCAAACCCCGGCGGACCCGGCGCACAACCCATTCCTGCTCCCGTGCCACCGCCGGCAGCGCCGGTTCCCGGACCCGCAGCGCCTCCTGCAGCTCCGGTGCCTTGATTGTCCGATTCAGTTAGCTCAATTGACCGTTGCCGCCGATCGTGCCGGTTCATATTGTAGCCGGACCGTTTTCCCGTCTCTGGTTTTCCACGTAATTTCCAAATCTGAGGAGGGTACATTATGAGAAAGTTCGTGACAGTTGGATGGGCGATACCGCTGGCTTTGGTTGTTACCGGCCTTCTTCGAGCTGAGGAGCCAAAGGACATCATCGACCGGGCCATCAAGGCGGCAGGCGGCGAAGAGAATTTGGCCAAGTTCAAATGCCACACATGGTCCGCAAAGGGCACGTACTATGGTCAAGGCACCGATATTGCCTACACCGCCACATACGCAGTCCACTGGCCCGACAAGTTCCGCGTCGATATCACGGATTTCATCCTTCTCGTCCTCAATGGCGACAAAGCATGGATAAAAATGGGTTCAGATACCAACGAAATGCCGCTGGACCAACTTGCCGAGCAAAAGGAAGCGCAACATTGTAGCTACGTTACAACGCTCCTTCCGCTCAAAGGTAAAGGCTTTACGCTCGCAACCCTGGGCGAAATCAAAGTCGGCGACCGGCCGGCCCTGGGCGTCAAGGTTTCCAGCAAAAATCACCGTGATGTGAGCCTTTACTTTGACAAGGCTACCAACCTCCTGGTCAAGGCCGACTATACTGTCAAGTCACAAGAGCAAGGCGGCAAGGAAGTGACGCAGGAAAGCCTGTTCGGCAACTACACAGATATCCAGGGCGCGAAGATCCCCATGAAACTTACGATTAACCGTGACGGCAAGAAATACGTCGATGCCGAAAATACCGACCTCAAGCCCGTCGACAAGCCAGATGAAAAGCTCTTCACCAAACCCTAAATGACCGTGCATGATTGTGGTGCACCTTAGCCCGACGCGCCAGCGAGGTCCTCGCTTGCGCTTCGGGCTAAGGTACAGCCCATTCGCGCACACTGATAATGTGGCAGTCTACGAGCCGGAAGCGTCAGCGACAGTCTCCGCAACCGTCATACAATTCCCTGGATAATCACCTCGCCCGCCTTCCGGCATTTTGGACAAAAAAATCTCGCTCGCGTCGTGCCGTTGCGGATCGGCATCCCGCTCTTACTCGCATCTTCATAACCACATCGGAGGCATTTCTTCCGGAATTGGACTCTTTCACCATCCTGACTGATGATGATCGCGCCTTTCACGGCGACGGCTCGTCCTTTTCTCTGCGTGTACTTTGGCGTAGCAGATGGATTGGCGTCCGCAATGGCGGATGGCGCTGCACTGGCAGAATCGAAATCGGTCGGCTCTTTTGGTTCGGCTGCCTCGCTCGGTACCGCCGCTACAGATTCGCTTTCAGATCTCTGTCCTTCCGCAGCGGCCGGCGCATCCTCTTCCATCTCCGGAAACAAATTCTTCACTTGTAAGGCCGGGATCCCATTATCGGTGCCTTCCTTCCAGACCGTATCCATCGGCTGCAGCTTTCCCTGCTCCGCCAATTCCATTAGTTGCGTTTCGGTAAATGGACCAAACTTGTGTTTGCCCCATCCATAATACCATTGGCCTGCCATCCTGGAATTTATAGCCGGCGGGATATTTCAATTCAAGAAAACCACTCCCGGCAAAGCTCTCAAAAGCTGATCAGCATGCCGAAATTGACCCCGTGGGCCCAGAACTCGTTCTGTTTGAACAGCTTGGAAGGTTCCGCGATGTTCGTTGCCGAGCCGGGTTGGGAGATCGTGGGCAGGAATGCGCGGTTAATATTAAGGTTCACCTGATTGCCCGGCCGGATCACGCTGTTCATGTACAGAAAATTGTAACCCGCCAACGCGCGCACGTGCGATGAAACCTGGCATCCCAGATTGATCCCCACCTCCGGCACTACGGAAAACCAGTTGGTCCGGTCATGCCCGCTGTTGGTGGCGAGAGCCAGAAATCCCGCGGTGGCATTGCTGCTGCTTGCACTGGGCGGCGGGCCATTCAGCACGATGTTTTGTTGTGTGCTGCCAAATACATTGAGCCCTTCGTGTGTCGGACCCATGGCAACCTTGGTCTGCACCTCCACCGTCCACATTCCGCTGCGATAGCCGATGCGCGTCCCGATTTGCGCGCCGTAAAAATTGTTTTGCGTGCCGAAGGTGTCGGTAATGTTCACCGTGCTGCCCGCGTCTCCCAGACTCAACAATTGGTTCCCCGGCCCGATGATTCCGGTTACAACGCCCGGGGCCTGCGATTGCAACACCGTCGAGGATTGATTGATCAGCAGGTGCTCATCCAGGCTCAGGTAGCGAAATCCGAAAAGCAAATTCACATCCCAACCGCAATGATGAGCGACGTTGCGCGCAAAGTTGGCTTCCGCGCCCCAAAATCGGCTCGTCGATGAAATCGTCACTCCGCCGGCAAGAATATTGGGGAAGGCAATCAATAATGCGCTGTTTTGCGGCACGAGGTTCTGTTCCGCGGCAAAAAACGGTCGCGCCAGCACCAAGCTTCCGTCCGGCGAGTTGGCCGCAAAAGCAATTCGGGGTTTTTCCAACAAAAATCCGCTCGCTTCAAAACCGGTAATGTGTTGTTCATCCAGCCACAGACCCAGCGTCAACAGGCCCCCCGACCGGCTGCGGTAGTCCAGCCCCTGCCCGCCGAAAAGAACCGTGGAGGGAACCGCGCTAAAGTTCGGGTCGGCAATCCCGGTCGCGACGAGCGGCACATGCAAGGGCCCGCGCTTCGTCCACCAATGCACGTAATCCCCCCGCGCCCAAAAGCGCTCGTCCGGCCCGCAATGATAATCCCGCAAATCGACCTTTGTTCCATTGCGTTGCATCATGCCCGCGTCCATCTCCGCGGTCGCGGGGTAACCGGTCATGGGATCGGGCGGTTGCAGTGGTTTCGGCAGCATTTCCTCTTTGGGTTTTTCCTTCTCCGGGGGCTGTTGCAATCCGCCGGCGGGATTCGGACCAACCGCGCTGTCCTGAACCTGATCAACCGCAATCTCGGGCCAACCGAGTTTCGCCGGGGGATCGCCCCCAAAAGCCAACCCGGCCGCGGCCAGACACGCACCGATGGACCCCAGCAATCCTTTGATCATGACACGCTCCCACCGGTCTTGCATCGCGCAAACCTTTTGATTGGCTTTGCCAAAAGACCTTAGACGGTCTCTATTTCCGGTAAACTGTTCGCTTGGTACGGAGTCTGCCAGAGATAGGGCATCTGCTGATTTTATCGGATTTTTCGATCCGGAACCTTGAGAAATGGCCAGGAATCAAAAGGCAAGAGCGCTGTCAAATCGCCCATTTTATGCAGATTTGCAGTGCTCAATGCAAAAAAGTCGCGCCAGGCCTCGCCCGGGGCTTAGCAACTGCCATTGTTCTCGGAAATTTCCGCACGCAATTTACGCAGTTATTGCTTTATCTCCCGCGCCCGCTTGGTCAACCACAGCAACACTTGCATCAACGGGGTTGCTCTCGAAAAAGGGAGGACGACTCCATTTAAAAAACCTCCGCACATTGGGCACTATGGTGGTGGGTCCAGGTGCAGGAACTGAGCCATCAATCACAACCATTTGCGCCCTCTGACCCCGCCCGGACGTGACGACAAGGTTCAGGTGGCCGCTGGCACTATTCGTTGCACTGGAACTGTTAAAGGCCACTCCTCCTACACCGCTTGAATTGCCGCGCGGGTCGAATGCCATAAAGTTGCGAATGAGCACTCCAGTTGCTCCATCAAATATTCGCACATTCGGACCTCCTCCATATCCCGGCCCTGTCATGATGTCGGCATTGTGGTCGGCATGGCCCAAATAATTTCCGGCGGCCACAAACACACCCCCCCCGAAGGTAGAATCGTATGCATAAAAGCTTCGCAAAATGGTGTGGGAAATATCGCCGCGGAAGACCTGGACATGAGGGCCTCCCCCCGGACCCGCTCCCGTGACAATATCCTCGAAATCATCTGGGCCTGCATGAAATTTCCCGGCAGCCAGCCGGACCCCTCCGGCGAAGGAACCATAAGCAGAGAAACAGTTCAAGGATATTGGGTTACCCGCCCCGTCCTCCGCAACTCCGCCCCCCGGAAATCGACCCGCATTAAACGTAGTGTCATATTGGTGTGCGGAACCATCCAGGCTATTGTTCACTTGCCAAACCTCAACGGGATTTGCTTGATCTAGGTGCCCGGGACACGATCCGGCATTCCCGGGACCCGGTCCGGTAATAATGGATGCTTTTCGGGTATTCCCTAGCTGGAGTTTTCCCGCCGCCACGTTAACACCGCCGAAAAACGTCGAGTCATAAGCAAAAAACTGCGCAATCATCCGTGGGATGGCTTGAGACTGATCCGTATTTCCAAAAATGGAATTTCCATCGTAAACAGTAACGAGAGGCGCATATCCCGTCCCGGCACCAACGATCAGATCGGGGGTCCCATCCCCATTCACATCGGCCACGGCAATGCTGGGAGGACTGTAACCGAATCGACTGACAAAAGAAGGGGAGGCGACTATCGGCGGCAAACTAAAATCTGCAATGCTGACCGTTGCGCTAAGAGTCCCGCCCACCACCACCTTCGCCAATGGTCTCCCGGCGGGATCCATATTACCCGGCATTGGATGCCCGGCTGCGTCGAAAATCGGCAACAGGACGGAGTTGACGGTAAACGTTTTTTGCGGATTCAGCAGCGTTTTGCCGATACACATGAATACCGTATGCGGATGACCTTGCGGTGGCGTTTTGTCAATCACCAAATCGTGATCCGGATCAGTTCCCGTGTCGAACAGGAACTGACTGGTGTCAAAGTCATTTTCGGCGTCCAACGTTTTATTAAAGGTTATAGATCCTGCATTGGAGTTTGGATCCACCTCCGCATCGATAAATTCCTGCGTATGCAAAGTTCCTCCACTGTGGGAAGGATTGAAAACTCTAATATGAAATGATGCGCTGCTGGCTTTACTTACCAGCTTGACTCCACTCGCTCTTGGCGTGGTAGTGTTAACTAAGTCTACACCATTTACGTTTACGGTTCCGAATGCATTGACTTGAGTAATACTGTCCGAATTGAAACCGTCCAAACTGTTACTTTCTACGTCAACCATATCCGTTTGATTGTTAGAATTGATCAATAGATCGCTTGAGCTCCCCGTGTGCATTATCTGAACGTGATTGTTGCCGCCAGATGTTGTAATTTGCGTGAACGTGGGCTGTAATCCAAAATTTGGTAATACACTTTGTGTTCCCCATACCGCTATGCTTGAATGACCCTGGCTGCTTGTATTTATGTTCACCGTATTCAGGAAGCTGATGTCTATCTCCCTCATTTGCGTGCCGGAACTTCTCTTCAGCTCAAACTCATGAAGCTCGTATTCAACTTGCGCCGAACTGCTTCCTTGATCGTTGATATTTAACGTCTCGCCAATAAACAATGTGTTGTGCATTATCGCATTGTGCCCGGGACAGTTTACCGTTAGTGGCACATGCGTAGGGCCGGAACCGACGCCGCCCTCGATACTCAAAAGTCCGTTTATGTCATCCAGCCCGCGCGCACTGCCCACGTTGAATTCGTCGTTGCCCCCGCCGCCACGCAAACCTACGGCGATATTGACTGGCGTCCCCCGGACATTGAATGTGTCCTTCGCGCTACCCCCAACAAAAATTTGAAAATTGGTAAAACTCAACGATCGCGAAGAATTGTAGGTCCCGAAGACATTGGTCCCCGCATCGATTGTCCACGTGCTGTCAAAGTTGAGGCCGAATAAGCTGTGCCCAAACGTGTTTTGCGGTCCTTGCAGCATGTCGATGTTCGTAAACACTCCGAGGCTGTGGCGGTAATCCGTACCGGAATAGCCGTGGAGACCACCGGGCGCCACGAGGCGAATTTCGCGGTAGGAGGTATACGCGGACCAATCAAGGATGTCTTGCTGGCCCTGTGGAATGCCGCCGCCATCGATCGTCCCATCCACGACGGCTCCATCGGCGAAGATAAACTTATCCTGGCCCATGCCGCCGGTCAGGTTTTGGAATGCCGTGAATTGGAAACGGCTCGCCAGATCCCCGGAATTACTCCCGATCAAATGCCAGTCCGTATTCAAATCAGGCCCGGCCATACTGTTCGCCGCCAGCGCACCGCCAAGCGCTGCATTGATGTTGTCAAAACCACCGGTTCGGCTCGCTGCGCCCGAAGAGTACCCCCCTGCCAGCGCGACGTTCACCGGCGATCCGGAAAGATTGGAATAGTTCAACCTATTATTTCCGCCCGGGCCACCATCAATCCGTCCCGCGACACTGCCTGACGGGAAAAACTGAAAATCATCATCCGCCGGCCCGCCGGTAAGATTGCCGAAGGACGTGTACGACATTGCATTTGGAGAACCGGCGATCGCAAGCTGGGAGTTGGACACATTTCCCTGATTCACTCCGGTGAGTCTCCAGGTGTTGTTGACGGTATAGTTCATCGTTAATATTGCAGTAGCACCGCCGCCAGCGACGGAAGCAGAGCTCGCCGAGATGGGCGCATTATTGAATTGGGCATCCCTGCCGCTCAAAGTCACCGTCGCGCCCATTGCCGTGATCCCTTCCATTGATCCGGAAGCGATCGTCCCAACCGTCAGGTTCGACGTCCCACTGGAAATCGTGACATTGCCGCCGTGGCTATTGATCCCACGAGTCCCAAGGACCGTGCCGATCGTCAAATTCGCGTTGTTGAGATAGTTCAAATCACCAGTGAAACTGCCCGCAAGCGTCCCAACCATATTGGGTTGATTCAGAGTAAACGTGCCGGTGCCTCGTAACCGCAGATTGACGGCGGTAACAAATGAAGTACTGTTGTTCTCCGTAACTCCCGCCGCAAAGATATCCACTGTCCCCGTTGCCGTGATCCCTTGGTTACTCCCCGTCGGCATCGTCCCCAGCGTCAATAGCCCCGACGTCACGTTCACATTGGCCGCTGATATTCTCTGGTTACTCCCACCCACCGTGCCGATCGTTAACGCACTAGGTCCTAAACTCAGAGTCACATCTCCCGTCGCTGTTAAACCATCCGTCCCGGGAACTGAGCCGATGATCAACGCTTGATTGTTCTGAAACGTGAGCGAGCCGGTGATATTCCCCGCCAACGTGCCAACCATGTTTGCCTGGTTCAAGTTGAAAGGCCCGGAGCCAAGCAACAGCAAACCTCCACTCGTGATGGTTCCCGTAGGCGCAAGTTCGGAAGCTCCAGCCGCTGTGGTAAGGGTGACGAAGTCTTGCGCATTAATCGCTCCGCTCAAAGAAATGCTGCCCCCTGCCGTTCCCGTGGTAATGTCCACGCCCGTATTCACTCCGATGTTTGGGCTTTGCATTAAGCTGCCCGAAGCAGTAACGGTGACATTTCCGATGTGAGTTGGCCCGAGCCCCGCTATTACCGTGATCAACTGGGTCGCGGTAACCGGAGCATTGATGGTGATGTCCCCGAAGGAAAGGAGGATTAAAATGGGAGGGTCGATTGCTCCATTGACAGTGATGTTACCCCCTCGAACGGTCAGGCTATAGCTGACTGTAATACTCTGAATATCGACAGACCCGATGCCTCCGCTGCTACCAATGGTCACTGTTCCGGACGAAACAAGGAAACCAACTTGGGTACTGTTAAGATTGAAGTCCCCGGAGGCACCATCGCCTATGCCGATGGTCCTGCCAGCGGTCATCGGCTGCACCGTAATCCCGCCGTTGCCCGTGATGGTATCGCCAATACTCACTGTGTCGGCCGTCAAGCTTACCGTGGAACTGCCCGCATTGATCGTGCCGCCGCTATTCTGTGTGAAGGTTCCGATTCCCGCATCCAATGTGATGGCTGTACTGCTGGAGCTGATGGCGCCGTTGATGGTCATCCCCTTGTTGCTCTGCAGGGGCACCGCCTGAAGCGCTACCGCGCCACCGGAGGCAAATCCCCCATCAATCGATAATGTCCCGCCCATTGTCCCGACCTGTGCATCCGCGGTCAAGTTCACCGTCCCGCCGGCCGGCGTTGTGAAATTCTTGCTGGTGCCGATCGCGTTGAAGCCGACGATGCTCAGGCTGCCGTTGAAATTGATCGCGGTCGATCCATCAATCGTCGCGGTATCGGCGACCATGCTGTCCATGCCGCCGTCAATCAAGACATTTCTCA
>Ga0306920_100000100_pt1 | contig 108295 bp, 87 predicted proteins | sample flu12Cox44000170_FD_204666 | JGI IMG/M metagenome (GOLD analysis project Ga0306920, IMG submission 204666) | Lab enrichment of tropical soil microbial communities from Luquillo Experimental Forest, Puerto Rico - flux4day.12C.oxic.44.000.170 (v2)... | ecosystem: Environmental > Terrestrial >...
TGGCGTGATTGATCTTGCCCGCTGATTTGGCCTCCGCCACAAAACGCGCCAGCGCCGTCGCATCGGCCGCCAGATTATCCCCGAGTACCTTGATCGCGATATCGCGCTCGATCAACGGATCATGAGCCCTGAGGACGACTCCCATCGCACCGCGCCCCAGCACACTCGTAACCTGGTATTTCCCCAAAGTTTTCCCGACCCAGGCTTCAGCCCCGGCCGCGGCCCCGGGCGCCGGCGCATCGGCGGAGGTGCTGTGTGGCACAGACACGGTTTCGGACAAACCGCTTTCTGGTGTTTTTTTTTCGGCCGATTGGCGTTCCGTAACCGGCTTTTTGGAATCTTCGGGTGTCATTCGGAGTCTTCCTCAAGTGGATTTCAGGCGCCGAGTGCCAGCCCTCCCTATCACGGCATCATGCGCATCAACGCTAACTTCATTGTCGCGAAATTTCGCTCCATATCAACTAGGTTCCCGAAAGGGACGCGAAACTTCGGCACAGTAGTTAACAGAAGCCCAGAGTTTTTCGTTTCCTATTGGCCCGTGTCATCGAGGGAATGAGATATGTGCCGAAGCGGGCGGCGGCCATTGCCTCGGTTAATTAGGGTCTTGCCGGTTCGCCTTTTCGTTCAAAAACGAACATGTACCGAATCGAGAATCCTTTCCCCGACTAACAAAGAAGATGGTCGTTCAACTGGCAAGTGGTCGGCCGGGGAACCGATCCGGGGCCATTTACGCCGGGAAGTCAGATGCAGATTGCGATCAAGAAGTGGACTAGATTATTCCAAAGCGGAAAGTCAAAAGCAACAAAATCCTTGAAAAATCGAATTCGCAATACAGATGAGCTGCTCTTGGAACATCATCGAGTCTTGTCATCCTTTTTCTCCTCGTCCTCGGTTGGGGGTGGCTCTTTGCCGTATTTTGCCTGGTACGCGGCAGCAAACTTCTCTTTGAGCTTCGCGTCGCACTTGAAGCATTGCGACTTCGGGCGGTCGTGTTCCTTGCACCAGTCCCCTTTCTTCTTGAAGTCGGCCGCGACCTTGGCATTGCATTGCCCGCAGACCTCTTCCGGAACGCCATGCTCCGCGCACCACCAGCTGCTGTGCGCGTGCGTTGTAGCATCGCTAAGCGCTGCAGGGCTGTCCGTGTCCGATACCTTCTTGCACCCGCCGGCGACCAGGCAGAACACCGCAAACAATAGAGACAGCGCGCCACTCCAAACTCTCAAACGCATGATACTCTCCTTATCCATGAACCTGTTCGGCAAATTGTCCTGCGGGAGTGGCGGTTCCCTCCCGCCAACCCACTCCACTTTCTCCGGCTGAACCATGCCGGTACTCACCGATGAACCATGCGACTTGCCGGGCGTCGATTCCAAACCGATCAAGCAGCCGGACGAGCGCATTGACAGCGGAATCGAAAAGCACATAGATCACCCGGCCAACCAGCAACGTCATCACCATGGCGCTGATCACGCCCCCGATAACGACCGTGGCCAGTGGGCGTTGCACTTCCGCACCCATCCCTGTCGAGATTGCCATTGGCACAAACCCAAGACTGGCAACGAGAGTCGTCATCAGGACCGGACGCAAGCGTGTCAGGGCTGCTTGCCGGACCACATCGTTCACGTGCAGTCCCTGGCGCCGGAGTTGGCGGATATACGAAACCAGAATCATGTCGTCGAGCACAGCAACTCCCGACATGGCGATGAACCCGACCGCTGCGGAAATGGAAAACGGCATGTCCCGCAGCCACAGCGCAATCACGCCGCCAACCGCCCCGAGTGGAATTGCCAGCAAAACGCGAACGGCGTCCACGACGTTCTGGTACGTCACAAATAGCAGCACGAAGATCAAAACCATGGCCAGCGGTACAACCAGCAGCAATCGCCCGCGGGCGCGCTCGTAGTTCTCGAACTGCCCGCCCCATGCCAGGTGGTAGCGCCCGCCAAGCTTCAACGAGTCCGCATTGATCTTTCTTTGCGCATCGGCCACAAAACTGCCCATGTCGCGGCCGCGAATGTTGCACGTGACCACCATACGCCGCTGGCCCCATTCACGCGTGATTGTCGATGACCCTTCCACCTGCTCCACATCCGCCAGGCGCCCAAGCGGGATGCGCTCGCCGGATGGCGTCGCAATCAACAAGGACTCGATGCTTTCCTTGCCCGCTCGCAGTTTCTCCGGCAGGCGAACCGCCAGCGGAAAACGGAACTGCCCTTCCACGACTTCGCCCAACGGCTTGCTCCCCACCGACTCGACCAAATCGAGCACCGCCTTGGCCGGTACGCCATAGCGGGCGATCGCTTCCTGCTTGATCTGAATCCGCAGTACCGGTTGGCCCCTGACCTGCTCGATGCTGACGTCGGCACTGCCGGGTATCTCCTCCAGCCATTCCTTGATGACCACGGCCTTCGCCTTCAGAATCTCCAGGTCGTCGCCGAACAGTTTTACCCCCAGGTCCGATCGGACGCCGGAAATCATCTCGTCAATCCGCTGCTCGATGGGCTGCGAAATGGCATAGCGCTGTCCCGGCAGGTTCCGGATTTCCTTGTCAAGCTTGACAACGAGTTCCTCTTGTGTGCGCGCCTTCTGCCAGCGTGAACGCGGCTGCAGACTGATGAATACGTCCGTGAGTTCGACGCCCATCGGATCGGTCGCGACCTCGGCGGTGCCCGTGCGGCTCCATACGTGGCGTACTTCGTCCGGGAACGCCGCCTGGATGGCCTTTTCCATTTGCGTGTTTGCCCGGATGGCCTCATCGAGATTCGTTCCCGCCAGCCGCACTACGCCCACTACGATAGCTCCCTCGGAGAGCCGCGGTACGAACTCGGACCCCAGGTTGGGAGCGATCATGCCGAAGACGATCGCGAGCAGCCCGGCACTCGCGCCTATAACGGCCAACTTATGTGCCAGCGTGAAACGCAAGATCGGCCCGTACAGCCGCTTGACCAGGCGCATCAGTAGTACATCCCGCTCGGTGACGCGGCGTGGCAACCCCAGGCTCGCTAATACCGGCATGAGCGTCATCGACAGAACCATCGAACCTGCCAGCGCGAAGATCACCGTCAGCGCCATCGGCCGAAAGAGCTTGCCTTCCACCCCTTCCAGACTCAAGATCGGCACGTACACGATCATGATGATCAGCTCGCCGAACAAGGTCGGCTTCCGCACTTCGACCGCGGCGTCGCGGATCACTTCCAGCCGGCTCTGACGTGGTGCAGCGCCCTGACCGATGTGACGCATGCAGTTCTCGACCATGACGACCGAGCTATCCACAACCATGCCGAAGTCGATGGCCCCCAGACTGAGCAGGCTCGCCGCAATGCCGAAGCGCAGCATCCCTGAGAACGCGAACAGCATCGACAGCGGGATGGCCAGCGCCACGATGAGAGCCGCCCGGAGGTTCCCCAGGAAGAGAAAGAGGACGGCTATGACCAGCAGGCCACCCTCAAACAGGTTGTTGCGTGCGGTGTCAATGACGAAATCGACCAGTTCCGTCCGGTCGTAGACCGTCTGCAGCTCCACATCAGCGGGAAGAGTTTGCCGGATTTCCTCCAACTTCTGCTTGAGCGCGCGCGTCACGATGTGACTGTTCTCGCCCATGAGCATAAAGCCCAGGCCGTGCACTACCTCTCCCTTGCCATTGGCTGTCACCGCGCCACGGCGGATTTCGTGCCCGATTTCGACATCGGCCACGTCGCCGATGCGGATTGGGGTTCCGTCCTTGGCGGTTACCACAATGCCCCTGATCTGCTCGATGTTCGCCGTTCGCCCGACCCCGTGAACAAGCAGCATCTGGCTGTTCTGCTGGATGTTGCCGCCCCCGACGTTTCGGTTGTTCTTCTCCACTGCCTCTACCGCCTGTTCGAATGTCAGGCCGTACTTGATGAGGCGCTCGGGGTCGATCCGAACCTGGTACTGCTTCTCGTAACCTCCCCAGCTGTTGATTTCGGCCACCCCCTTGACAGTCCGCAGTTTCGGCCGGATGATCCAGTCTTGGATGGTCCGGAGCTCCATCAGTTTCTTTATCCGCTCCTCTTCCGGCAGCGTCGAAAAGTCGTATCCCCTGCTGGTCACGATGTAGTGCAAGACCTCACCCAGGCCTGTTGTCGCCGGACCCAACGTTGGATGCGCGAGGCCTGTTGGCAGTTCGACAGTGCCCAGACGCTCATTGATAAGCTGGCGGGCAAAGTAAATGTCCGTTCCATCGGCGAATGTGACCACCACCTGGGACAGGCCGAACTTTGAAATTGAGCGGAGCTGCTCTAGTCGGGGCATCCCGCTGATCTTCTGCTCGATCGGGAACGTGATCTGCTGCTCCACCTCCTCCGCGTTGAGCGACGGCGCGGTCGCGTTGATCTGGACCTGAACCGGCGTCGTGTCGGGGAAAGCATCGATGTCCAGGTGCGCGAGCGCGAAGATCCCAGCGAGCGCGCAGGCCGCCACCACCAGGATCACCCAGATGCGATGCCGCAGCGAAAAGTCTATGATCCAATTCAACACGCCATTTCCTCTCCCATTTCCGACCTTGGATCTTGGATTGCGAATTGCTCGGAACAATCCGTCGGACCCGGCTGATCTGCCTTTTCTCCGCGGCCCGACCGGGCCGCTACTTCTTGCATTCCGTTCAGCCCTCGCCGATGTTGTTTTTCAACAATTCCGCCCGCAGGGCGCCGCTGCCCTTCGTGGCGACTACCTCGCCGGGCAGGACTCCTGCGATGACCTCGGTTTGTTTGTCATCCTTTGCTCCAGGGCGTACCTTCCGGACGTGGAACATCAGTAGACTGCCGCTTTTCTGGGGGTCATAATTCTTATCCCGGATGAAGACGACGAAGCAATCCCCTTCCCAGTGGATCGCCTCGTTCGGGAGGATCACCGCGTTCTTTTCTTCCCGGAGGACAATGCGCCCCTTGCCGAAGGTGTTGGCACGCAGTCGGTGCCCGGGATTGTCGAGCTCGGCCCGGACCTTGATTGTGCGTGTCTTCTCGTCCGCCGCCGTGCTCATCCAGGTAATCGTTCCCTTCACTTCACCCGCACTCCCATCCGCGCGGAAGCGCAAGTGCTGACCGACGGCCAGTTTTTTCATGTCCTCGAGCTGAATGTTCATTGTCAACCACATCCGGTCGACGTTGGCCACGATGAACAGAACCTTCGTCGTGTCCACTACTTCGCCGGCGACTACCTCGCGGGCGACGACGACGCCATCAAGCGGAGCCTTCAAAGGGAGAAGGTTGCCGGTAGTCGTATTGGCATCCAAGGTCCTTGCGACACTTTCCGGCAACCCTACAAACTGAATGCGCTTGGCTAGTTCTTCCATGCCGATTCGCTTCACGTCTTCGGCCGGGATGGGCAGTCCCAGGTTGACCAATGCCTGTTGGGCGGTCAACAGCCGAATTTGCGCTTCGTGTGCTGACGCTTCAGTTTCCTGAAGCTGTCGTGCCGGTAAAGAGCTGCCGGCTTCCCGCATGTTCGCCAACGTCCTTGTTTTCAGTTCTACTTGCAGCAACGACTGCAGGAATTCAGCCTTGGCCCGGCCCACTTCGGGTGCCTCCACCAGAGCCAGCACCTCCCCCTGCTTCACTCGGTCGCCGGCCTGCCTGGCGACGTGCCACACGGTTCCCGGGACGCGGGCGGATAGCCGGGCCACTTGTGTCTGGTCATAGCTTATCTCTCCGTTTGCCGGCACCGACTCAATCACCGGCCCGGGCCAGACGGGCGCCACTTCGATTCCGGCCTTTTCGAAGGCTGTTGCGGACGCAAATTGAATGCGCCTCAGGTGGAGCTTGCATTTGCTATTGTTCTCGGGCCGCTCCGCGAAATCCAGCGCCCCCTGCGCCCGAGCCAAATCCGCCTGGGTAATAGCCGGTGGACTTGGCAACTGAGCCACTTCCGGATGTTCCCACGGACACTCCGGGACTCCATGTTGCTTGCACCAGCCGAACTCCTTTCCTTTGGGCACCAGTTCGGGGCGGCACTCGACGCACTGCGATGCCGCAACATTGTGCGCCAGGCACCAATCTCCTCTCTCGATTTCGCCATCTCCGTTGAGCGCCGCAATTTTTGGCAACGCCCAGCCGGTCTGGTGGCCCCAATAGCCAAGGACGCCGAGGGCTAAAAGTACCACGGTGTTGGGAACGAATCGGCCGATCCATCGCGCAATACCATTCCCTGATTTTTTCAAATTTTCGGTCATACCCAATTCCTCAATTGTCTGCCGCATTATGGCAATGATTTCTCGTCCGCTTCTTAATAACTGACGATCGTTCTTACTAATGCAGAATGAAGATTACTTTTCCAATACTGCAGATGAGATGGGATTAAACGCGAGGGGGACGCAGCATCTCAGTTCCATGAGCCGGCGGCAAAAGCAAGATTTGTTCCCAATTTCTTTCCTCCAGCCTGGTTTCTGGAGGCAGATACTGATTTTCAGGTTGGGCACATAAAACCTTGGCCACGTTGCAGTACGCGCACCCGCCGGGACAGGGGCACGACCGGCATGGCGTATCGTGGCGCTGGTTGGTATCGGGCAACGAAACGGCCGTCCCGGACGATTCGTCCTGCTTTTTCGAACAACACCCGCATGAATGGCCTTTTTCGCCTTCATCCGGAGAATGGCAATCCGGACATCGTGCGGCTTGCCACCGGAATAGTTTACCAATTGTTTCCATTCCCGCAGGTATGTTGGCAAACGGAAAAACCGTCAGGCAAGTTAAGGAAACCAGACGTAGCCAGAGTCGCTGCATATTCGCCTCTGAGGGACTGCCCGCCTGATATTATAATTTGCATCGGAATATTTCGCCAATGAAGATTACTTTAACAGCGCGGAAATTATCCCGAAAGTTAAGGCTCTTGACAGATTTGCCCGCCAACCCTATCACTTCCGCATCAATCGTATGGTGATGGAGTTCAACTGAAACCGCCTCGTGCTAGAGTGAGGCTGATAACTCCTGCCGAATACCGGTAGGAGTTTTTTTCTTTTTTGGGAGACCTTCCTGTGGATGTCGCGTATGCGGCGATGCTGGTCGCGTTACTCATTTTTCTCGCGAGCGTCATTTCGGTCGAGGCGGCGCTGTCGGCGTTGTGGCGGGAAACTTTCTGGGCCTCCACCCTGCCCCCTGGATGGATTTTCTCGCCGGCTTCGGCGGAATCCTCCTTACCTTCCTGGCGGGTGCTGAAGTCGACCCCGCCATCCTCAAGAACAAGCTTAAAGAAAGCCTCCTCATCGGCGGCTGCTCGTTCCTTGTGCCGTATTTGGCTGCCATTGGCTACTGCTGCTGGGTTGCCCATTGGACTTGGGAAGCGTCGCTGATTGCGGGTTGTGCTCTGTCAACGACCTCTCTGGCTGTCGTCGACGCCGTCCTGGTCGAGACCGGCCTGACCGATTCGACAATTGGCAAGATCATCATGGCTTCCACCTTTGGGACAGACATGGGCACTGCCCTGGCTCTTTCCCTGACGTTTGCCGAATGGAGTTTACGAACCCTATGGTTTCTGCTGGGGTCGGCTCTCATCATCGTCATTGTACCGCGCTACCTTCCGCGTATCTTCGAGCGTTACGGAGCACGAGTCATCGAACCGGAAATCAAATTGCTGTTCTTTCTTTTGTTCGTGTTCATGGCCTTGGGGAGATGGGGTCAGAGCCACGCGGTCCTTCCGGTCTTCGTCCTTGGTCTGTGTCTCACCAAGATGTTTCGGGGACACAGGGAACTTCAGCGCAAACTCCGCATTGTAGCCTTTGCCATGATCACCCTGTTCTTTTTCATCAACGGAGGGATGAATGTCTCGCTGTCCGAAGTCGCCGAAAACTGGCAACTGCTGCTCATCTTCTTTGGCGTCAAAAGCACGGCCAAGTTCATTGGCGTTTGGCCTCTCGCCAGGAGATACGCGAACGATCATGCCGGCTACCTGACGCTCCTGATGAGTACGGGCTTGACCTTCGGGACCATTTCCGCGCTCTACGGCCTCCAGGCAGGCCACATCGATTCCTCGCAATTTTCCGTGCTTGTGGCCACAGTTATCGCCACGGCAATCATTCCCACCTTCGTTGCCCAACGCTGGTTCTCCCCTGCATTACCCGAGCAGGTCCAAGAAGAAGTCCTTGCTCAAGAAGAAGAGAGCATTTAAGTCGGTGGAGCTTTGGACCATGGGTCCTTGGGATTCCGTAGACCTTGACAGCGTAGACGCGTCGAAAACGCAGGCTACCGGCTGGCAGCCCGGATCATTGCCAGGATGCCGGCCTAGATCGCTTCTGGCAACGTCGCCCAAGCGTCGATGATCGCTTGTAAACCAGGGTCGCCGGCGTGTTTGTCGGACGAAAAATGCGCCGGATTTTGCGCCGCGCCGCTGGCCGATGCGCGTTTTTCCTGTAGATTTTTGGGGTCGTTCGGTCCCTGTCTGGGATACTTCCTCCATGAAAATCCTTTTCCTGCACGGCTGGCACTCCGTTCCCGGCGGCGTCAAACCAAGCTACCTCGCTCAACACGGCCACGAAATCATTAACCCGAAGCTACCCGATGACGACTTCGCGGAGGCCGTGCGCGTTGCACAGGCCGAGTACGACCGGCACCGGCCCCAAGTGATCGTCGGTTCCTCACGCGGTGGGGCTGTGGCCATGAACCTGGACAGCGGTGATACCCCGCTTGTGCTGCTCTGCCCGGCCTGGAAAAAGCACGGGACTGCCACAACTGCGAAACAGCACACAACAATCCTGCACTCACGCGCTGATGGCGTGGTGCCATTTGCGGACAGCGAAGAACTCGTGCGCAACAGCGGTTTGCCTGCCACGGCCCTGGTTGAAGTCGGCAGCGATCACCGGCTGGCGGACCGGGAGCCGCTGGCGGCGATGTTGCGGGCGTGCGAGAGCACATGGGGAAAACCAGGTCACGTTAGTGGAGTGGTTTAGGCCAGGGATCGGTCATTCTGAGAAAATGTCCCACACCGAACGGTTAGACCAACTCACGAATCGACTGCCCCCGATCCACGAGGTGCTGGGGTCGGCCATTGGGGTCGGCCAGGGTCGTTGCGTGCGGGTCAATCCCGAGGTTGTGGTACAGCGTGGCGAACACATCCTGATAGTGAACCGGCCGCGACAGCACAGCCGCGGCGTAGCGATCGGTGGCCCCCAGAACCTGACCACCGCGCATGCCTCCGCCCGCCACCAGGGCCGGACCCACGGCCGGCCAGTGATCGCGGCCTCCCTGCTTGTTGATCCGGGGTGTCCGGCCAAACTCGCCCCAGACCACGATCGAAACATCCGGGAGCAAGCCCCGATCGTCCAGGTCGGTCACCAGCGCGTGCAGGCCATGGTCGATCAGGGGCAACAACTGGCGCATGCGGGGAAAGTTCTGCGCGTGCGTGTCGAAGTCGCTAAAGGACACACTCACGCACCGGACCCCGGCCTCGATGAGCCGGCGGGCCAGCAGAAGCTTGCGGATCGAGTACGCGTCCTCGCTGGTATAGAAACGGTCGGCGTCGGCCGAGCCGGTCGGCGTGTACCGCGCCAGCATGCGCGGCGACTCCTGGTCAAGGTCGAGCGCTCGAGCGAACCGGCCCGATGTCAGGATGCTGGTGGCCTGGGCGGTGAACCGATCCATCGCCTCCATGCTGCCGCTGGCGTCCAGGTCGCGGCGGATGCGGTCGAAACCAGCCAGCAACTCGGTTCGCTCATGCAACCGCTCGGCGCTGAGGCCGTCCACCAGCGTCAGCTGGATCGTGTGCCCCGCTCCCCGGGCGGCCAATTCCTTCTTCATCCCCGCTTCCAACTGGCGGACAAACATCTTCGAGATGTCCGGGCGAAAGGAATTGTACGTCGGCCCGAGGAAACCGGGACGTGCGCTATTGCGCACCAGCGGACGACCTTGCATGAGATCGACGAACGGCGGCGCAATGTCCTTGGAAGAACCGCGCAGCTTGGCCACCACCGAGCCCAGCGCCGGCCGGCCACCGACGGACTGCAGATCCTTGGCCGGGAATCCCGACTGACACTGGAAGGCGTCGTGGGCGCCGGCCGAGCCGACCAGCGAGCGGATGAAGCTGAACTTGTGGGCGATGCTGGCCACCTTCGGCATCAGCTCGCACACCTGCAAGCCGACGACCTTGGTGGCGATCGCCTTGAACTCGCCGCGAATCTCGATGGGTGCCTCGGGCTTCGGGTCGATGGTGTCCATCTGGGGCGGACCGCCATCCAGATGGATGTTGATGATCGCCTTTTCGGATGTCTTCATCCCCGCCGCGGCTTCCAAACGCAAGAGGTCGGCCAACGTCAAGCCGCCCAATGTGATGGCTCCGGCCGTGAGAAAGTCGCGCCTGCGGAGGCCGTCACCACAGTGGCACGCTCGGTCGAGGATGGTGAACATGATTCGCTCCCGAGTCCGTCTTCGGGCGGAGTCCAAGTGCGGGCAGGTTGGGTTCACGAACGGTGGGGTTCCGCCTCGCCGAGAGGCGTTTCGTGGACAAGGGCATTATCCACGACGCCCACAATCGTTTCCAGGGGATTCTATGCCTGGTACAGCTTTTTTGTTCCGAAGGTGACAAAAATGTGTCGCGACGAGTCGTCCGGAGGCAAAGATGGCCAAAGGAGATTGGCAGACAGCCTGTGCCTGCGCGGGGAAAGCCGAGACTTAAAAGGACCTCGAGGCGTCAATAAACCGGCCGACAAATACGGAATTTTGTTGACCTTGGTCATTCGTGAGTGGTCATTTAATTTGGTTATTGGTCATTAGCAAATTCGTTATTGGGTATTAGCATAATTGTTGGCGGGTGCTGCTCATGCATCCCAGTGGTGTTTGTGAATGAAATGGGAGTGCGGATCCGTGTCTCACGGCGCGGTGAGATACGGAGACGAAAGTTGCGCTAAGTTGTTCTGATCGAATGCCTTGCGTGCAGAGCCGTGCCTGTGCACGCGCATGAGATACGGAACCGTACCGGGTAAACCTCCAACCAGCATGACACCCACTAAGTGGGGAAGTTTGATTCATCCAAGCTTATGAGCCACGACCATCGCTACAAAGAAATCCAATTGGCCCAGCTCAGGAGTTTTTGCCTGGCGGCCACGGAGGGGAACTTTACCTCGGCGGCGAAGGCGCTGGGCCTTTCCCCATCGACGGTCTGGCAACAGGTTCGGGCACTGGAGCGCGAACTGAAGGCGAAGTTGCTGCGCCGCCGGGGGCGGGCGTTGGAGTTGACCGATGAGGGGTGCCTGCTCCTGGAGACCGTCGAGCCCCATGTCAGCGGTCTGGACTCGCTCCGGCGCATGTTCGAGGCCCGCCGCGCGGGCATCCGCCAGGAACTCGTCGTGGCGTCCGGGGCCTATTTGTTCGCGAACCACTTGCCGAAACCAATCCAGCAATTTCGCGCGGCACACCCCGCCATTCAGGTGACGTTGCGCATCGCCGCCTGGTCGGCGTTGCGGCGGGTCATTGAAAGGGGGGAAACGGATGTCGGCGTGTTGGCCTGTGACCCGGACTGGCCGCGGAGTCCGTATCTGGAATACGAACCCCTGTTCGAAGAGCAATTCAGCGTCATGCTGCCCGCCGGCCACCCGCTGATCCGCGCCAAACGCATTGCGCCCAACGAACTCGTCAAGTATCCGTTGATTTTACCGCCGAAAGGGGGAGCCGACCGGCGGGTGTTCGAGCGTTTTCTTCGCAAGCACAACCTGGCCGACCGAGTGCAGCCGGCGCTCGTATGCGGTTTGGTCGATGTTGTTAAGAAATACGTGGCGATGGGGGTCGGTATGGCACTCATGTACGTGACCGAACAGTTGGCACAGAGTACGCCCGGCCTGCATGTGCGGCCGCTGGACCCGGAAATCGAACGGCTGTCCATCGAAATGGCGGTTCGGAAGGGGACGCATCTACCCGGGTATGTCGACGAATTCCGCCGGATCGTGCGGGAACGCCTTGCCCAGAAGCGCGACTCGACGAGGGGTTGACGCGGCATGACCAACGGGATCTCCAGCACTAGATTGGACGTGGTTAAAATCTGCTTTTCCGGGATTGCGGCACCGCGCGCTCGCTGGGCGGGTTAAAATACTCGTGTACAAACAGTAGGCCTAGACGATATGCATAGTCATTTCCTGCGAGCGAAATTGTGGTGCGTGGTCTGGTTTGCCTTGCCCCTCGCGACCGGGCGGGCGGATGGACGCAAAGATCAAGCTCCCGCGCTGGCTACCGAAAAGCGCTGGGCCTTCCTGCCGGTTAAGAAAATCGCCCCTCCTGCGGACTCCACCGGCTGGTCCGCCAACCCGATTGACCGCTTTGTTCGCGCCAGGCTGCAGCAACATGGTCTCGAACCGGGCGGCGCTGCCGTCAAGCGCACGTTGATCCGCCGGCTTACCTTCGATCTGATCGGGCTGCCGCCGGCGCCGGAAGATGTGGCCGCCTTTGTGGCCGATAACTCGCCGGACGCTTTCGCCAAAGTGGTGGACCGCTTGCTGGCGTCGCCGCAGTACGGCGAGCGCTGGGGCCGGCACTGGCTCGATGTCGTCCGTTACGCCGACACCGGCGGCTTCGAGCAGGATTTCTTCTATCCAAACGCGTGGCGCTACCGCGACTACGTCATTCGGTCGCTCAACGCCGATAAAGCGTTCGACCGCTTCGTTCAGGAACAGGTTGCCGGCGATGAACTTTGGCCGGGCGATCCCGAAGCACTGACCGCCACCGGGATGTACTGTGTCGGACCGGCGCTTTCGGAAGCGGCGATGATACCGGACCAGCTCGAATACGACTGGCTGACCGACGCGGCCGATACGACGGGCGCCGCCTTTCTCGGCCTCACGTTCGCATGCGCCCGTTGCCATGACCACAAGTATGACCCGCTCAGTCAGCAGGACTACTTTGCCATGCAGGCGATTTTTGCGGCCAGTGATCGCCCCTTTCCGCCGAAGATCCGCTTTAACCGCATCAAGGCGCTCAACGGGCTCCTCTCGGACGCGCCGGTGCCGAAAGAGCTGTTGAATGATCCGCGCTGCACACTCCGGAGCGACGAAGAAATCGGCTTGCACCTATTTCATCGGGAGCAGCCGATGACTGTCCACCGTTTGCGCCGCGGCGAATTGAGCAAGCCGCGCGACCAGGTCGGACCTGGTTTCCCAAAGGCGCTTGTTCCCGAAGAACACACCTCAGAAATTGACGGCGTGCCGGCAAACGGGCGGCGAGCGCGGTTGGCAGCATGGCTCACGGCGGCCGATAACCCACTGACCGCGCGCGTCCTTGTCAACCGCGTTTGGGGCTGGCACTTCGGCCAGGCACTAGCGCGCACTCCCAACGATTTCGGCGCCCAGGGCGAGCCGCCGACACATCCGGATCTGCTTGATTGGCTCGCACAGGACTTCATGGACCACGGCTGGAGCCTCAAACGATTGCATCGGCTCATTCTCTTCTCCGAAACCTACCGGATGGGGAGTGTGGCCTCAGGCCGCGGCCTGAAGGTGGATCCGGAAAATCGGCTCTTGTGGCATTTTCCCCGCCACCGCCTCGAGGGCGAGGCCGTCCGGGACTCGATTCTCGCCTGTGCCGGCAGCCTGTATTTGAAAGCGTGCGGCCCGGCGGTCGTTCCGCCGCTCAACAACCAGGAACTCACTGGACTATTTGGCGCAAAGGAGAAGTGGCCGGTAACGAAGGACGTTCTGGAGCACGACCGAAGAAGCGTTTATTTGTTGGAGCGGCGCACGTTTATCTATCCGCTGTTCGCTGCATTTGACCCGCCCGAGGTCATGGCAAGCTGTCCGCAGAGGATGCGGACAATTGTCCCGACACAGGCGCTGAGCCTCCTGAACAGCCCCTTGGCGCGGGAGCAGTCGGTCGTTTTTGCGCGGCGCTTGCTCCGGGAAGGCAGCGGCAGGCCCGAGGAGGTCGTGCCTCGCGCGTGGGAATTGGCCTTTGGCCGGACGGCCAAGGCGAGGGAAAGCGAGCGGGCACGGGCGTTTTTACTCACTAACGGTGCAGCCCCTTCGCTCGAGGCAGCGCTGGGCGAACTGTGCCTCGCCCTGTTCAATGCCAGTGAATTTCTTTACGTCGATTGAACGGAAAGCGGTCTTTGGTTATTTTGCGTAAAGTGGTTATGGCCATGGATTGTCGCTCTTATCACCCGATGTCGCCAGGCCCGGCCTTGCTTTCCCGCCGGCAAATGCTCTGTCGGGCGGGGCTCGGTTTTGGGGCCTGGGGCTTGCTTGATCTACTCACGCGCGATGCCTTGGTCTGTGCCGGGACCGAAGCCCAAAACCCCCTGGCAGCCAAAAAACGGCATTCGTCCGCGCGGGCGAAACACGTTATTTTCCTGTTCATGCAGGGCGGGCCCAGCCATATCGACACCTTTGATCCGAAACCATTGCTGGGCAAGATGCATGGCCGTCCGTTGCGCCCCAGCGCGGCCGAAGGGCTGCAGTTGCAATTTACCAAGAACGACGCTGCCATCCTGGGATGTCCGCAGACGTTCCGCAAGTGCGGCGCCTCGGGAATTGAGATCGCCGACACGTATCCCCACTTCCAGGCGTGCGCTGATGATTTGGCGGTCGTGCGTTCCTGCTACCACGCCTCCTTTAACCACGCCCCGGCGCAATACATGGTCAACACCGGCTCGGCCCGGATGGGCCACCCCTGCCTTGGATCGTGGGTAACCTACGGCCTGGGAAGCGAGTCCGAGAACCTGCCGGCATTCGTGGTCATGGCTACCACCGGCGACACCAAGGGAGGGCCGCCGGTCTACGATCACGGCTTCCTGCCGGGCACCTATCAGCCGACGGTACTGCGGAACGCCGGTTCGCCCGTTCTTTACCTGGACGCGCCCGATGCCCCTACCCCTGCCGGGCAGCGCAAGATCCTCGATATGGTGCAGTGGCTGAACGCGGAGCACCGCGCGGCGCGCGGGCAAGACGTGGACGACCTGTCGTCGCGCATCGCCTCATACGAGTTGGCGTTCCGCATGCAGAGTGCCGTGCCCGACGCTGTCGACCTCACCAAGGAAACCAAGGCGACGAAGGACCTGTACGGCTTAGGCGATCCGGTATCTGCCCGATTTGGAGCCAATTGCCTCATGGCCCGGAGACTGGTGGAGCGGGGCGTACGCTTCGTGCAGATCTTTACCGGCAGCGCCGGCGCCGACGACTGGGACAACGCCCATGCTGAAAACGACAAGACTCACCGCCGGATGGCCCGCATGGTCGATCGGCCTATGGCCGGATTGCTCAGGGACCTGAAGGCACGGGGCCTGCTGGACGAGACCGTGGTAGTTTGGGGCGGCGAGTTTGGGCGGACGCCCATTGCGGACGGCCGCTACCCCGACAAGCCTGCGGGCCGCGACCACAATCCCTATGGCTTCACCACCTGGTTGGCCGGCGGCGGGATCAAGGGCGGCCAGGTCATTGGGGCGACGGATGAGTTCGGCTTCCGTGCCGTCGAGGACCGGGTTCACATCAACGACCTGCACGCGACGATCTTGCAATTGCTCGGCCTGGATCACCGGAAGCTGACCTTCTTGTTCCAGGGGCGCGAACAACGCCTCACCGATGTGGGCGGCGACCGCGCGTTCGCCGACCGGTTGCTGCAATGACCACGACTGCTTTACGGTGCAGCTTTCGTGCCGCGGATACTTGCCATAAATCCCTTCCGACTCTACGATAAATCCCTTTACCGATGTCCCGTTATTAACAGAAAAGGCAGGCAGCATGGCAGTTCCAAAGCGGCGGACTTCCCACGCCCGGCAGGGCAAACGGCGAAGTCACCAACACATTAGACCGATCCAGGTTCAATACTGCTACAACTGCAATGAACCAGTGCTGCCCCATCGGGTCTGTCCCAATTGCGGTCACTATCAAGGGCGCGAAGTCGTCCCTGAAGAAGAGGAGAAGTAATCCATGCAAATCGCCCTGGACGCAATGGGCGGCGACCATGCGCCGGGACCCATTGTTGCCGGTGCAGTCCAGGCAGTCGCCGCAGATCCCCGTTTACGCGTCACCCTGGTCGGAGATCGCGCTGCTATCGAAGCGAGTCTGGCTCACGGCGAGGGAGTTCCCGGCCGCATCGATATCTCCCATTGCAGTCAGTCGATCACTATGGAAGAAGCTCCGGTATTGGCCTTGCGGCAAAAGCCCGATAACTCCATCAGCCGCTGTTGGCAGCTTCTCGCGGGCAAGAAGGTGTCGGCGATTGTCAGCGCCGGGAACACGGGCGCCATGGTCGCCGGCGGCTTGAGGCTCCGGCGTTTTTTGGCCAACGTAAAAAGGCCGGGCATTGCAGCGGTCATGCCTTCATTAAAAGGGCCCTGCGTTCTTCTGGATGTCGGCGCCAATGTCAACCCCAAACCGGAACATTTATTCCAATACGGCATCATGGGGTGCATTTTCGCGAAGCATATTCTGAATCGGCCGCAACCCAAAATCGGGCTCATGAACGTCGGCACGGAAGATCAGAAAGGGCACGACCTGGCCAGGGAAACTCATACCCTCTTCAACTCCAGTTCGTTCAAGGACCAATTTGTCGGCAATATTGAAGGGAGAGACATTCATCGCGGTGTTTGCGATGTCGTGGTCACCGACGGCTTTGTGGGCAACGTGATTTTGAAAGTATCCGAAGGGGTATTTGAATTCGTTATGAAAATGACGTCGAAGGAGATTTCCGGCGCACTGGAGGCGGAACGGTCCAAAGCCCAGCAGGCCCTGCAGAATTTGATTGACCGGTACGACTACAGTGAACACGGCGGAGCGCCCTTGCTGGGTATCGACGGCATTTGCATCATATGTCACGGCAGTTCCGGAGAAAAGGCAATAAAAAATGCACTGGCGGTGGCGGCGAAATATGTAGATAGCCGAATCAATGAAATTATTGTTCAAGAACTGGCCCAATGACCAATCATGTCGAAAACTGCATTCTTATTTCCCGGTCAAGGGGCCCAGACTGTGGGCATGGGTAGGCGCCTGGCCGAAACCTATCCGGCCGCACGCCGGTTGTACCAAGAAGCCGCTGAAATCCTCGGCTATGATCTGGCCGGCATTTGCTGGAATGGGCCCGGTGAACGGCTCAATGCCACCGCGGTTTCGCAACCGGCGCTGTTCGTAACCAGCCTTGCCGCTCTCGAAGAGCTGCGGATAAAAGAGCCGGAGGCCATTGCACAATGCATGGCGGCAGCCGGGTTGAGCCTGGGAGAGTATACTGCCCTGGTTTTCGCCGGCGCGTTGACGTTTCACGACGGCCTTCGGCTGGTACAGCACCGGGGCGAAGCCATGCAGCAGGCGTCCGACGCCACTCCCAGCGGGATGGTAAGCGTGTTGATGCTGGACCACAGCAAGGTGGGAGAGCTGTGTGTGACAGCCCGGTCCGGATTTACCCTTGAAATCGCTAATTATCTTTGCCCGGGAAACATTGTGGTCTCGGGGGAGAAGGCTGCCTGTGAGCGGTTCGAGCAGTTAGCTGGAGAACTCGGAGGAAGAACCGTAAAGTTATCGGTGTCGGGCGCGTTTCACACGAGGATTATGAAACCGGCAGATGAAAATCTGGCGGCCGCCCTGGACCAGGTGACGTTGCAAACGCCGCGCATTCCCGTTTGGTCGAATGTGGATGCCTTGTGCCACACCGACCCGGAAGAAATCCGCCGGTTGCTAGTAAGCCAGGTAATTCGCCCCGTACTATGGGAACAGACCATGAGGAACTTACTCAGCGAGGGAATTGATCGATTTTATGAAATCGGCCCAGGCCGCGTTTTGGCGGGTTTACTAAAGCGGGTAAATCGCAAAATCGACTGCCGGAACATCCCTGCTTGAATTTGTTGCCACGTTAAACCGGAAGGCGACGGTGCCAGTCGCCGCGCTTCAGAAGTCGGCGAAGAAACGGAAAATAGGTTGACTTTGAATCGAAAATCGCCTGGTGTACGGATTTTCCTTTTGGTGGTGCGTCTGACCCCTTTTCTTTTGGACCTGGACCGTGTAATTATTCAATTTATCACGGCGCGGCTGTTTACCCGGCTTGCTTGGTTTGCGCGACCCTCAAGATACCTTGTCCGGCAACCTGGCTCTGTGGTACATGACCTAAAGCCGGCGCCTTTTTCTGGTCGCATGTAGACTTCTCTCTCCCCAAGAGGCAATAGCGGAACGGCGGGCGAGAGGCGGCCTGGGTCGGCTTTGGAGGAATATACTGTGGCAGTTGAAGAACGCGTGATCGAAATCGTCTGTGAAAACCTGGGCGTGAACAAAGAACAAGTCACGCGCTCCACCAAGTTCATTGAAGATATCGGAGCGGACTCGCTTGATATTGTGGAACTGGTGATGGAACTGGAAGAGGAATTCGAGATCACCATCCCCGATGATCAGGCGGAAAAAATCAAAACCGTCGGCGAAGCGATCGACTACATCGAGCGGGAGATGGGCAAGAAATGACGCGACGCCGTGTCGTCATCACCGGCATGGGGACCGTAAACTCGCTCTGCTCGGATGTGATAGGATTTTGGCAGGGCCTGTTGGCCGGCCGAAGCGGCATCAATCGGATCGAGCAATTCGATACTATGGCCTTCAAGGTCAACTTTGGAGGCGAGGTCAAGCATTTCACTCCTGAAGCAAGACTGGACGCGCGGACGGCGCGGCGGTTGGACCGATTTGCACAATTTGCCTTGGTCGCCGCAATGGACGCGGTGCAGGACAGCGGTCTGGATTTCGGGAACGAAGATGCATTTCGGTGTGGTGTAATTCTGGGTAGCGGCATCGGCGGCCTCAACGAATTTGAAGAGCAACACGCTCGTTATCTCAAAGGCGGTCCCGGCAAGATCAGTCCTTTTGTGATCCCCAAAATGATTGCCAATGCCGGAGCCGGCAATATTTCCATCCACTTCGGGCTGCAAGGCCCCAATACCGCCGTATCCACCGCGTGCGCGTCGGCGGCGAATGCAATCGGAGACGCTCTGCGCATGATTCAATTGGGCGATGCCGACATCATGCTCGCCGGCGGCGCCGAAGCGGCGATGACGCCGATGGGACTGGGAGGTTTTATTTCCGCGCGCGCCCTTTCAACCCGTAATGAAGATCCAGCCGGCGCCAGCCGGCCGTTCGAAAAAGATCGGGACGGCTTTGTTTTAAGCGAAGGTTCCGGAGTAGTGATCCTGGAAGAGTGGGAACATGCCCGACGCCGCGGCGCCCCGATTTATGCCGAACTATTGGGATGCGGCAGCACGGCGGATGCGTATAACATTACAGCTCCCCATCCGGATGGGAGCGGCGCCTCCCGCGCCATGCAATTGGCTTTGCGAAACGCCCAAACCAATCCATCGGATGTACAATACGTCAACGCGCACGGAACCAGCACGCCTTTGGGCGATGAAGCGGAGACCAAGGCCATTAAACAAGTCTTCGGCCCGCACGCCAAAAAGCTGGCGATCAGCAGCACCAAGAGCATGGTCGGCCACTTGTTGGGCGCCAGCGGCGGTGTCGAATTAATCACGTGTGCCCTTACAATCAGACATAGCGTGATCCATCCCACCATTAACTACCATACTCCCGATCCGGCGTGCGACCTGGACTACGTTCCGAATATTGCTCGGGAAATGCGGGTGCGGAAAGCCATTTCCAATAGCTTCGGTTTTGGCGGGCACAATTGCTGCCTCGTCATTGGAGCAGTAAATTAGACAGTAGTCTACTCGCGCCGCGACAGGCCACGGCACTTGACGCGTGCCACAGCGACTAATTCACGTAGGCGCCAATGCCATTCGCGTAAACGAGAGACCATCCAGCAAAGGTTTCCCATGAATAATTCATTCGATCCATTCCAACAACGGCTAGATGGTATTTCTTTGTCTCCCCGGGAGGTGGCCCGGTACAGCAGGCATTTAATCATGCCGGAGGTCGCCCTGGAGGGGCAAAAGCGCCTCAAGGCAGCACGTGTTTTGTTGATTGGAGCCGGCGGCCTTGGCTCGCCGCTGGGTCTTTACCTGGCGGCAGCGGGTGTAGGCCGTATCGGCATCGTGGACTTCGATGTGGTTGATTTCAGTAATCTGCAACGGCAAATCATTCATGGAACGCCCGATGTCGGCCGTCCCAAACTGCAATCCGCGCGGGAGCGGTTGCAAGCCATCAATCCAGATGTACAAATCGAGTTGTTCGAGACCAAACTTACTGCGGCCAACGCCCTCGCCATCCTGGAGCCGTACGATGTTATCATCGATGGGACCGACAATTTCCCCACGCGTTACCTTGTGAACGACGCCTGCGTTCTGTTGAAGAAACCGAATGTGTACGGCAGCATATTTCGCTTTGATGGACAGGCGTCGGTATTCTTCCCGCCCCACGGGCCCTGTTATCGGTGCCTTTACCCGGAACCGCCGCCACCGGGGGAAGTGCCCAGCTGTGCCGAAGGAGGCGTGCTGGGAATTCTGCCAGGCTTGATCGGCTGTTTGCAGGCCACGGAAGGTGTAAAACTGATCCTGGGAAGGGGTTCGCCGCTCATCGGCCGACTCGTGCTTTATGATGCGTTGCAAATGACATTTCAAGAATTCAAAATCCGGCGGAATCCGCAATGTCCCATGTGCGGAGATCATCCAACGATTAAGCAACTTATTGATTATGAACAGTTTTGCGGCATACGCGGACAGGAAACGAAATTACAAGCGGCTGCAGACAACGATGCAGAAATCACTGTAGAAGAACTAAAACGCCGTCTGGATCAAAAAGAGGAGATTTTCATTTTGGATGTTCGTAATCCGGAGGAACACCAGATATGCCGGATTCCGGAAACGACGCTGATTCCCCTGCCGGAATTGCCGAAGCGCTTTCAAATACTCGACAAGCACCGTGAGATCATTGTTCACTGCAAAAGTGGCATGCGAAGCCAAAAAGCCATTCACTTTCTCAAGGAAAATGGTTTCCGGAAACTGAAGAATCTGAAAGGCGGCATTCTTGCCTGGGCGGAAAGAATTGATCCAGGCATGCCGAAGTATTAGGAACCCATTGTGACTGCGACGGAACGCATTGTCCGGGAAAAACGTTTTCACGACCAGCAGGCCGCAGACCGGGCCATCACCTATCGGCGCCGACCGGAAGCGCTAGTTTTTGCCAATGATGACTATTTGAACCATGCGATGTGGATTCGGCCCGCGTTCCAACAGTTAGGAGAATTGCACGGCGTCAAAGTTCTTGACTTCGGTTGTGGCCACGGCATGGCTGCCGTCGTAATGGCACGGCTGGGAGCTCAAGTTACCGCTTTTGATCTTTCGGGCGGGTATGTTCAAGAGGCACGCTGGCGGGCCCAGGCCAACGAGGCGAACATCGAATTCCTCCAGGCAAATGGAGAAATGCTCCCATTCGCCGATGGATCCTTCGATCGCATTTGGGGAAATGCGATGCTGCACCATCTCGATTTGCAAACTGCCGCAAGGGAATTAAAGAGAGTTCTCAGACCGGGCGGATGGATTGTTTTTTGCGAACCGTGGGGGGGCAACCGCTTATTGAACTGGGCGCGAACGCATGTCGCCTATGCCGGAAAACAACGAACTATCGATGAAAACCCTTTGCAGGACAAGCAGATCCGAATATTGGAGAGCGTGTTTTCGCATATTGAAATTCAAGGGTTTCAAATCTTGGGGATGGCACGGCGTTTTTTGAAATCGGAACGAATTGCGGCGATATTAGACTATTGCGATGCCAAGCTGCTGTTGATGTTTCCTGGGTTAATGCGGTTTTGCCGTTACATAGTCATCACCTTGCGACATTAGCCGACTTGATTCGGAAGTGCAACCAAAGGCAGGAGGAAACGGCAGCGGGACTGAATATAATGAACGCGTAAGTCATACGGACGAATCATTTGACGAGACTCTTATGCTCAGAAACGAGTCCGGTAAGCGTGGACCCGTTGGCTCGCAAGTTCCTAAACCACCGTTATTGGCGGCCTGGCCGAATTGTGCACAATGGGCAACCGCATTTCTTCTGGGTGTAGTGGCCACTCTATTGGCATTGCAAGGATGGGGCCACATGGGGTGGAAAGGCCGGCCTGCTGTTTTGGAACCGGGTTATGCTTATCAATATCGGATTGATTTGAATCGTGCGGACCGAGCCGAATTGTTGCAGCTTCCGGGAATCGGCGAACAATTGGCAAGTCGAATCGATCAGTTTCGGCGAGATTATGGGGATTTTCAATCGGTGGATGAATTACTCAAGGTCAAAGGGATCGGACCGGCGACCATGGCACGGTTGCGCGACTGGGTGATCGTGGATCAAGAGGAAATCGATACGGCGGTCCCTGCCCGAGGTCAGAAATCGGTAGTCCCATTGGCCAAAAAGCCGACACGTGGTGCCGAGGTGAAAACTGGGACAAAAAAAACGGTTAGCATAAATGAGCCAATCAACCTCAATGAAGCCGGGCTGGAGGAACTCCAGAAATTGCCGGGCATCGGTCCCAAAACGGCGCAAAAAATCATCGAGGCGCGCGAAAAAATTCCTTTGAAATCAGTCGAGGATCTCTTGCGCATTCGGGGTATTGGCGCCAAGACACTGGAGAAGATCAAACCTTTTGTCACGGTTTCGCATGATAAACTACGTATCGTGACTCAGAAATAGAATGCCAGCTAGATTTGAACTTTGCAGTAACTTCCAACCTGCCGGAGATCAGCCGCAGGCTATCGACAAGCTTGTGGCGGGTTACGGGAACGGTCGGCCCTATCAAACGCTGATGGGAGTGACCGGATCCGGGAAAACCTTCACTGCGGCCAACGTCATCGCGCAAATCGGCAAACCAACGCTCGTGTTGTCCCACAATAAAACGCTGGCGGCCCAACTATATAAGGAATTCCGAGCCTTCTTTCCCAAAAACGCGGTTCATTACTTCATCAGTTATTACGACTACTACCAGCCGGAAGCCTACATTCCGCAGCGGGATATCTACATCGAGAAGGACGCCCAGATTAATGAAAATATCGATCGACTGCGCCTGGCGGCGACTAGCGCCCTGGTCAGTCGAGATGACGTCATCATTGTCGCAAGCGTTTCGTGCATATACGGCCTGGGCTCACCCAGCGATTACAAACGGATGATGGTTTTCCTTACGAAAGGGACGATCATTCCGCGCGATCAGCTCCTCTTGAAACTGGTGGACATTCAGTACGAACGAAATGATGTTGCGTTTACGCGGGGAAAATTCCGGGTGCGGGGAGATGTGATTGAAGTCTGGCCCGCTTATGAAGAATTTGGATTCCGCATTGAATTATTCGGCGACGAAGTGGATTCCCTCGCCTACATCAACCCCACGAGCGGTGAAACTCGGCAGTCCGTCGCTGAACTTTATATTTATCCTGCGAAACACTTTGTTACCCCCGAGGATCGTATTCGGGAAGCCGTGGAAGGAATTCGCGGAGAACTGGAAGCCCGATTGTCCTTTTTTCGCGAACAGGGCAAGCTACTGGAGGCCCAAAGGCTGAGTGCGCGGACCCGCTTCGACCTGGAAATGCTGATGGAGGTCGGGCATTGTCCCGGGATTGAAAACTATGCCCGCTGGTTCAGCAATCGGAAACCCGGCGAACCCCCATACACATTGATCGATTTCTTTCCCGAGGACTTCTTCATGCTGGTGGACGAAGCCCACGCGACTCTGCCGCAAGTTCGCGGAATGTTTGCTGGAGATCACAGTCGCAAAATGACGCTGGTGGAACACGGATTTCGCCTGCCGAGTGCCCTGGACAACCGACCGCTCCGTTTTGATGAATGGGAAAGTCGAGTCAAACAGGTTCTGTTCATGTCCGCGACTCCGGGTCCCTATGAGTTGGAACGGTGCGGCGGGGAAGTCGTGGAACAAGTCATTCGCCCGACAGGATTGGTGGATCCGTTATTGCGCGTCAAACCGGCGCGGGGACAAGTGCCGGACCTCATTCACGAAATCCAAACGCGAGCGGCCCGGAAAGAGCGGGTTCTCGTCACGACATTGACCAAACGGTTGGCAGAGGATTTGACCAGTTACTTCCAAGAAGCCGGTATACACTGCAAATGGTTGCATTCGGAATTGGACGCCATTGAACGCGTACAGGTGTTGCGGGAGTTACGGGAAGGGGCGTTTGACGCTCTGGTCGGCGTAAATCTGTTGCGGGAAGGGCTGGACCTGCCGGAAGTTTCGCTGGTTGCCATCCTTGACGCGGACAAGGAGGGATTCTTGCGCAGCGGCACATCGCTGATCCAAACCATTGGGCGGGCAGCCCGCCACGTGAATGCCGAAGTAATTCTGTATGCGGACAGGATGACGGATTCCATGCAGCGGGCCATTGACGAAACCAATCGGCGGCGCGCGCTGCAACTTGAATACAACGCGCAGCACGGCATCACGCCGCAAACCGTTCGCACTGCGATTGGAGCTGGAATCGAGGAGGAAATAGCCGCTCGCCAATTTGTCCAGGAAATTGCTGGGCGAAAAGCGGATGACTACGTCACCCAGGAATACATGGAAGAACTACACAATGAAATGCTAGTGGCGGCAGCCAATTTGGAGTTTGAACGCGCTGCGCAGTTGCGCGACCGCATGTCGGAACTCAAGGGGGAACCCGTGGCCAGCCCGCAGACCAAAAAAGCAAGATGGCGAAGGAGGTAAAAAGCAGAAGGCCACGCGTGACAACGCCCGACCTTTGCGGTCGATACTAAGTTCTCACTTGCGGCCGAGATCTTTGAATTCAATATTCTTGAATGCTGCTTCCATCGGTTTGCCGGCGTGCAGTTGCCAGGCGATAATGCCGGCTTCCGGCAGATTAGGAAAATCCTTGTCGACGGTGGTCGCGCCGTTCAATTTGATGGTTACGTGTTTTCCCACGCATTTGATGTAATAGTCATTGAAGTCGTCTTTTTTGAGCACACGATTGACCACGTTCGGATCGGCGGCTTGCATCATGCCACCGAAATGCTCCCCATAGAGACTTCCCCAATATTGTTGGCCCATATCACATTGCGGCCCTTTAACGGCGAATTTCTGCCTGTCAAAGATTTCGCTCCGGATCTGCACGCCGCTGTTCGCGGTTTCGCCCCGCAATCGGACCTGGAATTTCAGTTCAAAATCCTCGTATTTTTTCTTGCTGCACAGAAACGTGTTGAACTTTCCACCTTCTGGAGGCGTATGGCCGATCAACATTCCGTCCTTTATGTCCCAGTACTCCGGAAGACCTTCCCAGCCGGTCGTATCTTTGCCATTGAAAAACGCCTTCGAGGAATCGTCGCTGTACACTGCCGGAACGGAACCGGCGAACCAAACACCAACCAAACCGAAAACCAACACACGGCATCGCATGGGAATTCTCCTGAAGAGTGCTTACCATTTTCCTTTAACATAGGGCGCCGCCGCCAATTGGCATCTGGGCGAGTTACTCGCTGCACGATGAGCTTTGGGGCTTAGGGATTAATTGCCATTCCTCGTCATGCAGTAGCTCAAGGGCGCAGGCGCGAAGGCGATCAAGTTGGAACCCCAAACAGGCCAACCGCTGAAAAAGTGCCGTCAATTCGGAGCGCAAATAGAGTTTCGGATCAGGCGGTTGGATGCCAAAGCGCTTCCGCTTCCGACCGCGCCGCGGATAACGAAACAGCAATCTTTGATTGATCTGGTCTTCCAGCACTCCCGCGGCCTGCGATTGTACATACGCGGGCAATTTGCGGCGCAATTCGGACCATGCGAGCGGCCCGTCTTTTAGCGCGTCCCGAAGCAAAACTGCAATGTGGACTTGCATGGGACGGTCCCAAAATCGATCCTGCAGACTGCGATATTTGGGAAATTGCCAAAGAACTTTGGCAGATGCCTGACGATAGAGATGGCCGGTCAATTCTTCCAGACCCACGGCACGAAGGGACGTTGGCAACAATGCGCGAATTTTCGTCGCCGTTAGAGGTTCCGAACTGTTTTCCAAGATGTGGTGGACGGCATCCTCGAGAACCGGGGCGACGGGTGCTGCCGAATGGGTCTGGTCTTTCACTTCGGACATTGCAGTATCCTTTCTTCAGATGGGAAAGCCCCCTTCCCCGCAGCTCCCCCAAGGTCCTTCACCCGAACCCGGTAATGTACATCCTGTACCGGCACGATAGGATTTGCAACCACTTTTTTGAGAATTCTTTGAGAATTGACAAAACGCGCGAAAAACGCGGCGAATAGTCTCAGCCGCCTAGGGCGGGTTCAATGGAACAACATAAAGGTCCGAGTTGGGATTGATCGTTGACGCGAATTTCGTGAAAAGTGCGGATTTGTTCGAGTTTTAGTTCGGCAACTTCCTTGGGACCGGTCCATACTACGGCGCGACCGGAATTATGGGCTTGCACTGTCAGCGTCAAGGCCTTTTCCTTGGCATAGCCGAGAGCTTTCTGAATTACTTCAACGACAAAATCGAAGGAATGCACGTCATCGTTTTCCAGGATCACGTTATAAGGGGGAATCCGGCGAATTTTCGTTTTTTCATCCGGCCGGGACCGGGTCGAAACAATAATATCCGGGTCTGAAGATTTCTCGCTCACGTGGCAACTCCCTGACAATTAAACCTCAAACGTTGCCACCATTATTCTACCATTGAGAAGCGAAAATCGCCAACTCCGGCTTTCCGCTGATTCTTGGAAGGGAAGGATTGGACAGTTTTTGTAACCAGATGGACCAGGAAGAGAAGCCCTCCGAACGGCTGGCAACCGTATCGATGGGCCCAGATCCGCACGGGAGAACCGAACAAATCGGTAGATAGCGGTCCCATCAGGATCAAACTAATAATGAGAAGGCATCGGGTTCCCCAACTGGCTGGCCGCCGAAAGGAGTCGATCAGGCACCAAGCGATGACGGGCGAAATGATCACATACGTGCAAGATTCAGTAGCCGGGCCAAACAAAATCACCCAGGTGGCGAAAAGTGAGAAGAGCCAAGTAAAACTATCGCGGGACTCAGCGGTACGACGTACGTGAAGGAACGACCAACCCAAAACTACTCCCCCTGCCATCATTTCCGTCCAGGCGTAGGTTTGGGAGGAAAGGGGAGAAGAAAGTATCTGAAAAACATTGGCAATGGATCTGAGCCGTTCGCGCATGAGTCCGGTGCTATCACGGATATGGTCGAGCCAGCTGGCATATTGGGCCAGAACGACGCAGGGCCACTGAGCGAGAAATGGCAACAAAAGGCCCAAACCCAAGGCGACGGTGAAACGCAACAGAAATCGTTTTGGAAAAAGCGTGCCCATAAGCAAGGCGAAAGCGAGGGGATAGCCTTTGATTAAAGTAGCCGCCGCCAACCAAACGGCGGCCGCGTTCCAGCGGTCCGAAGCGGCGGCCGTTGCGCCGAGCAACAGGGCGCCCACCATGAGCAGGTTGGCCTGACCGTTATAAATACTGGTCATGGCTGTGGGCAGGACCAGAAGGAATAACAAGGCCATTTGCGTTGGGCTCATTCGGATCGGAAATAACCATCGGCCGGCGCTCCAAATGCCAAACAAGAACCCCCCGCAATTAAATAGCTTCCACATGGGGTTACCCAAGAAGTCAGGCAACACGGCAAAAGGCGTCAAAAAGATGGCAAAAAGCGGGCTATATCGAAAATAATCCGTTGTCGCCGCGGGAACGCCGGCTTCCTGCCAATGTTTGATGATCGGAGCATATAAATCGCGCCCCGCCCACCAATTCCGTGACGACGGAGCATAGATGTTATAAACCGTATGCGAATCCGGATGCAAGGCGCCGTGGATGGCAACGCCCGCCATCAGGCCGCCCCAAATCGAAAGAGCCACGGTAATCCAGTTGCGCTTGATCCCGAACGCCATGCGGACTCCAACTATGCAGCATCCGACGGTACAGTAACCCCCGCGGTCCGCGAGAGAACAGGCAGCATATTTGACAGCTGGGAGGGTGTAACCAAAGTTAAGCCGGCTTCCCGAAGCGCTTCGTCGAAACTGGATTGCCGTAACAAATGCCACTCTCGAAAACGGCGCTGGAGTTGACCGTCAATAGAAGTGCAATCGCGCCCGATAAGGGTTGGATCCAGAAATCCCGGATGACAGGTTAGTTCCACAATTTTACCGGGAATCTGCAGTAACCAGCGGACAAAAAACTCCGGATTTCCCAATAGCGGGGGGTTCGTGATGCCTCCCAACCAGACGTTTCCCGGAAATCCTTTTCGATTCAATCGCCGGGCATCACTTCTTCCCATGAAGGAAAGAAAGAACCGTTTCTTGCGGGCACCGGAGATTCCCCACCAGGTTTTCCAGGATTCCCTTATCCGGCGAACGTACGTTGATTGTTTGTAAGGAGATAATATTTCTTCCAGGATTTTACCGACTGGGGAAAAAACTTGAACATGGTGATGGGAATTCACAATAGTAGGTGGGTGACCGGTTAAATCGATAAATCGTTGCAGTTGGGCACGGAGTTCCGCCTCGATGTCGGCTGGGCGGATACGGCCGGTCAATAGGCGGCTGACGAATTTTCCCAATTTCCAGAATTGGCCCGTAGCATCAACCAAGCTCGGAACTCGGTGGGGGGAAAGAATCGGTGCATCCAGAGTCAAACAGGGGTGCCACCCCAATGGGCGGGGGTTACCCGCACGCTGCCATGCTGCAACCGCGGCAGAAACACAAGGAGAATTGACCAAGAGGACTGTGGCGGAAATGCGACCGTGGATCGCCAGGTCGAGAATTCCCTGCGAGGTTGCCAGTCCGATGCCATAATCATCGGCGGTGACCACCAAGTAGCGTTCATGATCCACGAACCATCCCCCGGCGAATAACGTCAGGCCGCCATGCGGTCCTTTGAGTCAACTGGAGTTTGATTAGTTTCCGTCGCGATTCCAGCTCGCCAGCCTCGGCGGATTTTCCATAATTCTTTGAGCATTCTGCCCATAGACCCTAGGCCGGTAGTGCTTGAAGCGCTTTCATAGCTGACGCACACTGGCACTTCGGTGACCACGAGCCCGAAACGGACACATGCTGTCAACAACTCGCAATCGAATTCAAAACCACTGCATCGCAGATGAGGTAAAATCATTTCTGCGGCTCGAGCACTGATCCCCTTGAGTCCGGCTTGCGTATCTCGCTGAGTCAACGGCAGTAAGCAACGAACGATTGCGGAAAACACTAGGCTTTGCAAATACCGGCGATAAGCATATCCCTGAAGCGACGGCGGCAAGACCAACCGGCTCTGGAAATGCAAGCGGGAAGCAATGGCCACTTCGGATCCCAGGCGCAAAGTCTCGGCCAGGCGAACGATATCGTCGAATCGATAAGCCAGGTCTACATCGGTGAAAAGGCGCCAGCGGCCCCGCCCGGCTTGCAAACCCAGACGCACTGCGTACCCTTTGCCGCGGTTCGGAAAATAACTCAACACTCGAATGGGAAGTTGTTCCAAGGTAACCCATCTTCCCAATTTTTCCGACGATCCATCAGTACAGCCGTCACAAATGAACAAAACTTCCCAGTTCGTTTTCGCTTGCTGCAAAAAACGAACAACCTCGCGCCACGTGCGATCCAGATGCGGACCAGGGTTATAGGTTGGAAAAACCAGGCTGAATTCCGGTCCGTCCTGCCCGCGCTCGATGTTGCGCGCGTGCATGGCACTTCTCCACACCAGGGATCGGGTTACCCGGGTAGCCAGCCATTGACCTGTCCGGAGCCGGGTACCAGTAGAAATTATTAAAAGGCTGTACCCAAATCATTAAATTCGGTCAAGGCACAAAGAGGAGTTGTGAGTGTGGCAAGGTATTTGGCATGGCTTGGGCGCAGTGACCGTTCTCCAGTCTACGAAACCAGTGCTATTTGCCAAGACATCAAACGCGTACTAGATTTGTGGAGCAAACGGGATTGCCAGTCTTTGTGGTAATCCCGGGGGCATGCCTTCGTGTCTTGCTCGGATCGAAACGCCTTTCATCCTCGAAAGGGCAAACCCGCCGAAAGGCGGGGGCGCAAAGCTATGGGCCTTCCTTAATTCGGATGGTCGCCAGGCTGCCGAAGGGCTGGGCAGGCGAAGAGCCCGTCCGTCCCCGAGCGTCCAGGGAATCAAGGCAGATAATAGACGCTTGCATCCGATCTGAGGACCGGAATCGGCCGGTTACGCGATGGCTTGCCCCGCTTCGCCCACTTCATTCGGCCGACAGCCCGACCCATCTTCTTTTCAAACAATCTACCCATTTTACCATCAATTCGAGCATTGCCAACAATGGTAATATTCCGTTGAAAGACAGGGAACAAAGTCATTCTCCTGTCCGAGGCTCGATCCATGCAGTGCATTACTCGCGACCAGGCCCGCAAATATGCGTTTGACTGGGAGGATGAGCCGCTGCTGCGGGTGCGTTGTGGAGAGAGTTTTGCAATTGAAACGTTCGACGCGGGGACCGGCTATTTCAAGTCGGAAGCCGATAAGGCCGTGCCTGGGCGCCGACCTGGGTTTGACAAAAATCCGCCCCTGGCAAATCCCATTGGGGGACCCGTCTGGTTGGACGGAGCGGATAAGGGCGATACTTTGGTCATTACCCTTGAAGAGATTTTGGTAAAGGACTACTCCTGGATTGCCATCGGGCCACGGCGCGGACCGTTGGGTGAATCGACGCGCTGGCCGGAATTGTCCCGGGACTATACCACCAAAATTTTTCAGCATTTTCCCGGTCCAAGTGGGACCCTCCGCGACGGATCACTGCGGTTCAACGAACGGATTTCGTGGCAGATTACACCCTTTGTCGGGACCATTGGCGTCGCGCCGGAACGGGAAGTCGCGACGAGTCTGGACGGGCAAGGGGAGTGGGGCGGCAACCTGGACATTCGCGATGTGGCCCCTGGCAACCGGATCATGCTGCCGATTTTCCATCCGGGTGCTCGTTTTTATCTGGGAGATGTGCATGCCAGTCAAGGGGACACGGAATTCACCGGTACTGCGGCTGAAACACAGGCTACTGTGCGACTGCATCTGGATCTGATCAAAGGCAAACGCATTCCGTGGATGCGCATCGAAAAACCGCACTCGATTGTGGCAATCCATGGCTATCGCCCGCTGGAAGGAGCAGTGGAAACCGCAATCTTTCATCTTATGGAGTGGCTGATTGCGGAATATGGCTTTTCCCCGACGGATGCCTACTGCCTGGTGAGCACCTGCCCGGATTTCCGCATAAACGTGTACCAGATGTGTAAGCTGGCCAAACTCAATTTCGTGGCCGGCGCTGAAATTCCCAAGCGTTACCTGTGAAGGTAAAGGGTGCTTATGATTGAGATCAAAAACCGATTTACCAAAGAGTTGGTCCAAATTATCGATGCGGAGACTCTTGTCGGCATAAAACTTCCTGGGATCAAGCTGGAAGTGGCGGATTTGGCGGGAAAAAACTTTTCGGGTGCTAACCTCGAAGGCGCCAATTTCGCAGTTTCCGATCTGACCGGAGCGAATCTGGCCAATGTGATTCTAAGGGGGGCCAACCTTATCGGGGCAAACCTGGTTTCTTGTTACTTGTGCTATGCATTCTTGAAGGACTCTAATTTGACCGGTGCGGATTTGGCTGATTGCAATTTGACTGGCGCCAATTTAACCGGTTGCAAATTGATCGGGGCCAATTTGACTGGGGCAGACCTTTCCAACGCGAATTTGCAAGCTGCGAACCTGAGCCGGGCCTGTCTAAATGGTGTGGTAATTCGAGGTGCAATATATGATCAGGCCACTCGCTTTCCCGATTTGTTCTTGAATCCAGAGGAACATGGAGCAATTCGCATTGGCGGCTAACGCGACCAATGCGGAATTTACCGACAATTTCGAGCATTGCGCCGTTTCCGTCAAAACACTTCGAAATTCTTCCGGGAACGGGAAGACAACGAGTGCTGTTTCGGGGAAAATAACGGGCTGCAACGCGAGTCGTGCCGACTACTCAATCCGGAGACAGCAAATGGCGACTTTGATTTTCTCGCGATCCGAGCCGCGGATGATTCCTGGTTTTCTCCTTTGGCTGGCACTGTGGGGAACGCCGGACAGCAATGTAGCGCGGGCTGATGGAGCCGGATGCCGACTTGACCCACCCACTCCCGCTGTGACCCTTGCGGTGCGAGTTCGGGCAAACGGGGCTCCTGGTCAGGAATTGGAATACCGAATCACCGCAGAGAATCGCACTCTGGCCGCGGCTCACAATGTGCTTGTCCGCAATCCGTTGCCGGACAATGTGAAGTTTGTGCGAGCCAATCCGGAACCGTCGGCTAAGGATCCGGAATTGCAATGGCGCCTGGGAACCTTGGAGGCTTGCGCGAGGCGGGAAATTATGCTGGTAGTCGTTCCCACCGGTTCGGCGGATGTTACCAATTGCGCGCGGGTTCAATTCGAACATGGCCAATGTGTTACCACTAAAATCGCCCCCACGCCGCTCGCCGCGGCGGACCGCGGGTCCGCACCAGCGCAACCAGAAATCCAGTTGCGCAAGTATGGGCCGGTTCAGGCCATGGTAAACGATATCTTGCGCTTCGAGCTGGCAGTCACGAACACGGGAGCATCTCCTCTAAAAGGTGTTCGGGTGACAGACTCCTTGCCTCCGGGGATGGAGCATGAAAGCAAACACAATGCTCTCAGCTGGGAGGTGGGTAGTCTTGCCCCCGGCGAAAGCAGAACGATGAATTATCAGGTTGTCGCCAAAGCGGCCGGGAAGTTATGCAATCGTGCCGCCGCCGTCGCCGCTGGAGATATTCGGGATGTTGTGGAATCATGTGTCACCGTTACCCAGGCGAATCTTTCCCTGAAAATCGACGGGCCGGCAAAGCAATACCTGAATAATACTCTCGCTTATCAATTGCTGGTTAGTAATACGGGAAGCGTCCCGATTGAAAATGTCTACGTCATCAACCCGATTCCGGATCACACCGACTTCATCCGTGCCAGCGATGCCGGGCAACGGGCCGGCAACCAGGTGCAATGGGTGTTGGGAACCCTGGAACCACGGGCGCGCCGTACTGTTGAAGTCGTGCTGCGTTCGCAGGCGCCGGGGAAAATCTGCAACCGGGCTACCGCCTCCGCCGGGGACCAATATTCCGTTGAGGCGGAGGCATGTACGGAATTGATCGGAGTGGCAGCGCTGTTGCTCGAAGTAGTGGATACGGAAGATCCAGTCGAAGTCGGGTCCGAGACGATGTACATCATTAATATCCGGAACCAGGGAACGGCCCAGGCTACCAACATCCAAATCGAAGCCATTGTTCCGGCTCAAATGGAAATTCTGCGGGTGACCGGCCCTTCCGATCATAAAAAGGAAGGGCAAAGAATTATTTGTGAACCACTCACGATGGCTGCCAAGGGCGAAGCGCGCTACGTGGTTTATGTGAGAGCCAAGACAGCGGGCGAGGTTCGTTTTAAAGTCAATATGACCGCCGATCAGTTGACCTCGGGACTGCCGGTTCACGAGGAGGAAAGTACGACGATCTACTCGAGTAATCCGAGCCTGGGAAAATAATTTCCTATAACTCATGAAAGAGGAAAAAATCCAGCTGAACGATTGGAAAATGCGAAAAATTGCGAAGCGCGTTTCTCAAATTTGCAGCATTTGCAAGCGTAAACGCCCGGGAAAAAGAAAAATCGAATTTATGCAAAAAAAACTTGAAATTTGTCTAAATTAGCATTCTTATATAAATCCAGAATCTATACAATCTGCTCGTTGTTTAAGTTCCGGCTTTCCCAATGGATTTGGAGACCGAGCGAAGGAGGGATGGAACCGCAAGAAATTGCCCACCCACGCCGCGATGTTGAGACCGGAGCAACTATGGAAAGCCCACAGCGACAGCCCCCTTCGGCAGCAAGGCCGCCTGAACTGACTCCCTGCAAAAACGTAATGGGGGGAGATGAGGTTGTTTCTTCGGCCGGGACGAAACCCGCGACCAACGCTGAACGAGGCGCTGGTCCTTCGCCCGCATATTCCGGTTCCGTTCAAGCCTTTTTGGCGACTGAAGTGACCGAGAAACCGCGTGCGGTTGCCGCGCCCGTAGCTCCCTTTAACTATTCTCCGGAATGCTCCTGGGAAGGCCCCAGCGGCAAACATCCGTTATTCCCGGATTTCCGGATTGTCGCAAAATTGGGAGAGGGGGCGATGGGGGCAGTCTACAAAGCCCGCCAGATCAGCACGAATCGGGATGTGGCCTTGAAAGTGCTTTTCCCGCATATGGCCCGGCATCCGAAACTCTTGGAGCGGTTTTACCGGGAAGCCCGCATGATGGGCCGTTTCGAACATCCCCATATCGTGAGCGGGTACGCAGTCGGTGAAGAAAACGGCCGGCATTATTTCGCAATGGAATTCGTGGACGGCCCGAGTCTGCAACGTTGGCTGTCCATATTCGGCAAACTCTCGGTCGGCGATGCACTGCACATCATTTTGGCATGCGCGCGGGGCTTGCAATACATACATGAGATGGATTTGGTCCATCGGGACATCAAACCGGACAATGTTCTGATTACCCGAACCGGGGTCATCAAAATTACCGACCTGGGGGTTGCGAAGTTTCTCGCCGAGGATCTATCGCTGACCCAAACCGGACATAGTGTCGGGACTCCATATTACATGCCTCCCGAGCAGGCGCGGAACGCCAAGGACGCCGATGCCCGCAGCGACGTCTATGCCCTGGGATGCATGCTTTATTGTTCGCTCACCGGCCGACCGCCGTTTCTCGGATCGACCCTGATCGAGTTGCTTCAGGCCAAGGAATCCGGAAAGTTCCCGCCTGCCCGGCGGTTCCATCCCGATGTTCCCGAACGCCTTGACTTAATTATTGACAAAATGGTGTCGAAGCAAATCCGCTATCGCTACCAAACCTGCGCGGAAGTGATTCGTGATCTGGAGAGCCTCGGACTGACCAATCCCCGCTTGAGTTTCCTCAATGCGGATGCGGTGCGTAGCGGAATCGATAACAGTCTCAAATCTCCGACCCGTTCGACAAAATTGGCCGGCAAGGGTAACACTCCGGTCGATCTGGAGTCCTGCGGCTTGTGGTTCGTGAGTTACCGCTCTGCCGATGGAACGGATATATCACGTCAAATGTCGACTGAAGAAATCTTGAAACTGATGGAAGCGGAAGACTTTGATCTGTTGACCAAAGCCACCCGCAACTTGCAGAACGGTTTCCGGCCCCTGGCAAGCTTCCGCGAATTTGAATCCAGCTTTTTGAGCCGGGTCGCCAAAACGGCGGTGGATGAAAAAACTAGCGGCTTTCGCAAGCTGTATAAAAAACTGGAAGAAGAAGAGCGCAATCGGCAAAAGCAATACTATCGAGAAAATCCTCTGCATCCAGACGTTTTCACCTGGCCGAAGATCCTTTACTGGCTCGCCTCTCGTGGAGTATTGCTCTTCTTTCTCTATTGGATTGTGCGACTCGGATTCAGGGGACTCTCTTGGATCATCGGGTTGTTTTGATCGTGCCGCAAAGATTGCAAGGCCCACGGATGTATTCTCCCGTGGGCCTTTTTGTTTGCGCCTGACTCTTTATTCTGCTTTCGGTGCGGCATAAACTGATGTATTGGCAAGGAAAAAACGAACAATTATCAATCGGAGAAGAACCAATGAACAGGGGTAACCTATCACGCCGAGGATTCTTGGAACGCTCGCTTTTGGGCCTGACTGTCGGAGCCGGGCTGCCGATCTGGTTTGCTCGCGAAACACTGGTCGCGGAGGAAGAACAGGCCGTCACGGACGCCAAGAAAATATCGGCGAATGACCGGGCCGTCATGGGCGCCATCGGCATCGGCAGCCCGCAGAGCCGCGGCCGGGCCATCATGCACGATGCCATGCAGCAAAAGGCCCAATACGTCGCCGTCTGCGATTTGGATGGCCGCCACCTGGAAAACGCCTATCACGACGCCAAAAATCGCGGCCATGAATGCCAAAAATACAAGGACTTCCGCGAACTGCTCGCCCGCAAGGACATCAATGCGGTCACCATCGCCACGCCGGACCATTGGCATGCAATCATCGCCATCGCCGCCATGAAGGCTGGGAAGGATGTTTACTGTGAAAAACCGCTGACATTGACCATTGCCGAAGGCCAGGCCGTTGTCAAAACCGCGCGCGCAACCGACCGCGTCTTCCAGGTCGGCAGCCAGCAAAGGTCCGACGCCCGATTTCGGCTCGCTTGCGAACTGGTTCGGAACGGCCGATTAGGTAACATCAAGACCGTCGAAACCTGGATCGGGTCCAACCCCGAATCCGGCCGGATCCCCGTAGTGCCCCCGCCCCCGGAACTGGACTGGGATTTCTGGCTGGGCCCCACTCCCAAGGTGGATTATGTAGAATCTCGGAAGAACAACCACACCTTCACCCGTTGCCATTACGAATTTCGCTGGTGGTATGAGTACTCCGGTGGCAAGATGACCGATTGGGGCGCCCATCACAACGATATCGCCCAGTGGGCGCTGGGCATGGATGGCAGCGGCCCCGTCGCGGTCGAAGCCGAAGGCAAAGAGCCTTCGAAGGAACCCAACAGCTATAACTGCCATCCAACCTTCAAAGTCACTTACACCTATGCGACCGGAACGAAGCTGGTATGCCGCAGCAAGGAAAACGGTGTCCGGTTTGAAGGAGAGGACGGCAAATGGATCTTCGTCAACCGCGGCAAAATCGAGGCCAGCGACAAGAAACTCGTCGACGAGCCGCTCCCGGCCAATGCCGTCCGATTGGCCGTATCCACCAACCACATGGCCAACTTCATGGAATGCCTGCAGAGTCGCAAACGCCCGATTTGCGACGTCGAAATAGGTCACCGCTCGGTAACCGTTTGCCATCTCGGCGTCATCGCCTTGCGAACCGGAAAGAAGCTCCAATGGGACCCGGCCAAGGAGCAGTTCGCCGATGCAGAAAGCAATAAATGGCTTAGCCGGCCAATGCGCGCGCCCTGGAAGTTCGAAGTTTCATGAGCACTCCGTTTCAGTTTTGTTTGAATACCAGCACGATCGACGGCCAAAAACTGTCCGTTGTCGAAAAAATCAATATCGCCGCCCAGGCCGGCTATTCGGCCATCGAACCCTGGATTCGCGACCTCGACCAATTCGTCCAGGAAGGCGGCGTACTCGCCGACCTGAAAAAGCGGATCCAGGACGCCGGCTTGACGGTCCCCAGCGTGATCGGCTTTTTTGAGTGGGTCGTCGATGATGAAGACCGTCGCAAAAAGGGGTTCGAAGAAGCGAAACGCTCGATGGCACTCGTCCGGCAGATCGGAGGAAACCGGATCGCCGCTCCGCCCTTTGGTGCCACGGAACAAGCCGATGCGAACCTTCTGACCATTGGCCGCCGCTATCGAGAATTGCTGGAACTGGGCGAACAATCGGACGTCATACCCCAGGTCGAATTCTGGGGCCGCTCGCAAACCCTCGGCCGATTGGGCGAGGCGGCCCTGGTTGCGATCCACAGCGATCATCCCGCCGCTTGCATCCTGGCGGATGTCTACCATCTCTATAAAGGCGGCTCGGGATTTCACGGTGTGCGCTTATTGCAGGGCCGATCCTTGCCGGTATTTCACTTCAACGACTATCCGGCCACGCCGGTGCACGCCGAAATCACCGACGCCCATCGCGTCTACCCGGGCGACGGCGTGGCGCCGCTTCCCGATCTCCTGAAGGACCTCAGAACCATTGGGTTTCAAGGACATCTTTCACTGGAATTGTTTAACCGGGACTACTGGGCCCAAGATCCCCGGCTGGTCGCGCGGACCGGCCTGGAGAAAATGAAAGCGCTCGCGCTGGCCGCCTCGTGATCGCCGGACATCGCAAGACTGCCGACGGCCTTCAATCCCTACCAACTCATCCCACCAGCCGGACACACCCGGTGGGACCTTCTCAAAAAAACTGGAATGATCTCACAAATTTGGGACCCCTCGCCGTATATCCCACAGCTGCCTTATTTTACAATGTTCCTCGCACCGACTCATGTCCTTCCAACGACAGTGGGACCCTCTCATTCGTGTCGTCTTCTGTCGTCTATCGTTCCACTCCCAATCTCCGTTATCGGCCGTAGGCGCGCGCCTTTGCCGCCTCATGATCGCCCCGACATCCCTGGACCCACTGCCCCATCGATTACAGATCACGCAGACCAAGGACCAATGACAAATGAATGACCAATGACGATCATGCCGTCGTTGCATCATCCCCTGCAACGACGAACCAATGACTGATGAGTACTTCTGACCAATAACCAACGACTATTGACCACTTGGCCAATAACACCTGTTGACGTCGTTGCGTCGTTGCACGCACCCCGGCCTCGCCGCATTGCGTGCATTGCACGCATTGCATGCGACGACCGCAACGACTGCAACGACGAGGAGACTTCCAATGAGCCCCGACACCCTCGCCTTGTCCGTTCCCATGACCCTGTCGCAAAACTGTACGCCGTTGCAAGTCCCCGAAACGACCCTGATGCCCCTCCCCTTGGATTTTTCGTTGACACCTCGATGACATTCAAACTTCATCTGCGACAATCAAAGGCACAGACGGCCAGCCAATCTCCCTTGGCCACCTGTGCACCTCGCTGACACTTTCCGCAATTTTTTTGTCATCTTCACAGCAAAAATACTTTTTCATTTTTTCAGACTGTTCGTGGAACACAACCGCCCCCTTGCCGAAACGGCGGCACCGCCCGTGCCACCCAATGGACTCGACCCATCCGCCTCCATGGTGCCGCCAAAATATAACGAGAGAGAGACTTGGGGCCACAAGGCCACGGCACACGGAGTGTGCCTGCTACTCACCAATCACCGTCCGGGATTACTTCACCGCCAGCTCGCGTGACCAGCGCGGCCAAAATGCGAATGTCGATGCTGGCTTTGAGAAAGTGCACCGCTCCGTCGGCGAACACCGCATTGGCTCCGCCCGGGTGAAAACTGTAGACCTCGCGGTGGTTCGAGCAGTTGATGACGCAGGGCCAAAACGGCGAATCGAGTGGCGCGGCTCCGCCCCAGATCAAATTTCGCGAAGCCCACGGTCCGCCGTCGATTAACTGACCCGCCACCTGCTGGCCTCGGACCCACTGCTGCGGCCGGCCCGCATCTTCGGCGTACAAGATGGTGTTTGATGTGCCATCGGTGATATCGCCTATCCGGCACGCGGCGTTCGGCATCGTAACACTGTCGCGTGGCATCAGGACACTGTCGCGTCGGGTCACTGGGCTGACGTAGCCCCTGTCCACCATGGCCTGCGGCACTTCCCGGAAGCCGGCGTAGTCAGAACAGGCGAAGAGCCTTGGCCCGCTCGGTTCCGCGGGCCCCATCCGGTTCGACTCCGCGGATGGACACTGCACGACCTTCATCTGGTGGGTCGTGACAGGTTCCTGATCATACCAATTCCGGTTCCAGTCATATTGCCTGAACAGCGACTCTTGTTCCAGATACGGGAGAAGGAACTGCATGTTGCCGTGATAGGGCGGGGTCATGATGCCGACTGCCCCCGGAGGGAACTTCTGGTTCGCGTCATGGTAGCTGAGTAAGGCGAGGCCGATCTGCTTCAGGTTGTTGGAGCACTTTATGCGGTTGGCGGCCTCGCGGACCTTCTGCACTGCCGGCAGCAACAGTCCGATGAGCACCGCAATGATAGCGATCACTACGAGCAGCTCGATCAGCGTAAATGCGTGACGTGGGCGGATCATGCCGAACTCCCGAGAGGTCATTAGTCATTACAGGTCCGCCAATGACTAATGACCAATGACCGGTGGCTTTTCCCACAGGCTTGCCTCCCAGATCTTGATTTCCCCTTTGCCCTTGTAGCCGCTGGCCGCAGCCAGTTGTTTGCCGTCCGGGCTGAACGCCACGCACCAGATCCTGCCGGCGAGCCGGTCGAATGTCTGGAGCCGCTTAAAACTGTCCGCATCCCACACGATGACCTCTTTCCAGCTTGCAGTGGCGAGATACCTTCCGTCCGGGCTGAATGCCACGCCATAAACGTAGTCGGTGTGTCCGCGGAGCGGATCGTGCATCAGTTGACCCGTAGTGGAGTCCCACAGCTTCACTTCATTGTCAGAGTCTCCGGAGCCCAAATACCTCGACGTCGGGTGGAACGCCACGCAATAAAAGCTCGTCTTATGCCCCTTGAAGGAGCAGATCTCTTCGCCGGTTAGGCTCCAGACCTTCGCGGTTCCCTGGAGGCCGACGGTAGCCATGCGCTGGTCGTCGGGGCTGAACGCGATACCAAAAACTATTCCTCGGTCTGCCTCGCGAGCGAGAAGTCGTCGGCCGGTCTCGGTGTCCCAGAGCTGGAGCCTTTGATGGGATCCTGTAGCAAATGCCCTGCCGTCGGGGCTGAACGCCACGCTGCGCACCATCGTCTCAAAGTTGAAATCGTTGCAGATGACGAGTTCCTCGCCGGTTCGGGTGTCCCAGAGCCTCGCGGTCCTATCCATGCTTCCCGAAAGCAGTCGCTGGCCATCAGGGCTGAAGGCCACGCACAGAGCCGCCTCGTTGTGACCATGAAAGCCGCGGACCTCCTCGCCGGTCTGGGGATCCCAGAGCTTTATGGCCCCGTCCGTGCTCGCCGAAGCCAGCAACCGGTTGTCCGGGCTGAAGGTGACGCCAAAAAACTCGCCGTCGTGTCCGCTGATCGTACGGATCTTGGGATTGGCGTTCTCGTCAAAAGGACTCGCGTCCCAAACCCGTACCGTGCCGTCCGCGCTGGCCGAAGCCAGTCGCTGCCCGTCCGGACTGAACAGAACGCGCCCCAGCTGAGCGGCGTGGCCGCGTAGGGCGAGGACTTCGTGACCGGTCGTCGTGTCCCAAAGCCTGATAATTCGGTCATAGCCAGCAGATGCGAGGCGCCGGCCATCGGGGCTGAACGCCAGGCTGATAACTCGGGTCTCGCCTCGAAGTGTGAGGAGAAGCTTTCGGGTCGTCAGGTCATAAACCCGTACATTGCCGTCCGCGGTCGGACCTCCGATGGCCAGACGACAGCCATCCGGACTTAAGGCGATGGCCCAAACACTTAAGGAAAAATCGCCCAGTGTCCACGAAGGGGCCGACTCCCGTCGCTCGGCATCACCCAGGTCCCAGACGTTGACCAGGCGGTCCCGGCCTGCGGAGATGAGCCTGCGGCCGTCGGGGCTAAAGGTTGCGTGGAGGATCGGGTTCGTATGACTCGAAAGTGTGTGGACCTCATCGCCCGTCATAAGTTCCCAAACCTTCACGGTGTTGTCCACGCTTCCCGAGGCAAATCGGCGGCCGTCGGGGCTAAACGCGAGGCGCACGAGGTCGCTCGAGACGGGCACGGCCTGTCCAGCAAAGCTGAATAGCATCTGTCCGCTGTCAACATCCCAGATTTTCACTTCCCCGTGCTTTTCGGTCTCGCCACTGGCCGAAGCGAGCCGTTGACCGTCAGGGCTGAACGCCACGGTGATCACTCGTTCCTTGTGGCCGCCCAAATGCAGTAGCTCACGGCCAGTGATCGTGTCCCAGACTCTTACAGTTTTATCCTCGCTCGTCGAAGCCAGGCGCCGGCCGTGCGGGCTAAAAGCGATGCTGAGGACCCGACCAGTGTGGCCGCGGACGGTCAACACTTTCCGGCCGCGCGATGTGTCCCAGACCTGGATGGTATTGTCGCAGCTCGGTATTGCCAGCAGGCGGCTATCCGGATGAAAGGCCAGGTCGAAACCCCCGCCCATGATAATGTGTTCCCCGATTGGGAGAGGATCGATCGGAGGCGTGTGGCGGAGCCGCTTGAGATAGTGCCATTCCCAACCGCGCAACTCCTGTGGGCACTCTCCCAGCAGTTCGTCAGCTCGGCCCCAATTCCCGGCCGCGATTTCGTGTTCGGCTGCGGCGATGGCATTGAGGTAAGAGGTCTGCCGCTCGCGCTGGTAAGCTCGGTCGATCTCCTCCCGCGCTTCCTTCTCGCGCCCGATGCCGACCACCAACCCGGCCACCAACAGTACCGACGCCAGGCTGCTGACCGCTACCAGAGCCGCCACCGCCGGCCGCCGCCGCGCCCATTTGCCGATCCGCTCCCACACTCGGATCGGCCGAGCCTGGATTGGCTTTCCGGCCAAAAAGCAGCGCAGGTCCTCCGCCAAGTCGCTGGCCCGAGCGTAGCGCTTGGCCGGCTCTTTTTGCAAGCACTTGAGGCAGATCGTTTCCAGGTCGCGCGGTAGCTTCGCCCGGAGTTGCCGGGGCGGAACCGGGTCTTTCAGGCGTACTTGATCCAGCGTTTCCAACGCGCTCTCGGCCTGAAACGGCGGCCGGCCCGTGAGCAATTCGTAAAAGATCGCTCCCAGGCTGTAGATATCCGCACCCGGGCCGATGAGTTTGTTCTTGCCGCAGGCCTGTTCCGGGGCCATATAGTGAGGCGTGCCCACGATTTCCCCGCTCTGCGTCTGACTTCCCGCGAATGCTCCGCCCTGCCCCGCCAGGACTTTGGCCAGGCCGAAGTCGGTAATTTTGGGTTGGTGAGTGGTGAGTGGTGAGTGGTGGGTCGTGGGGGGCGGCTGCGACCACTCACCACTCACCAACAGGATATTGCTCGGCTTCAAGTCCCGGTGCAAAACGCCGCGGCAATGCGCATGGTGCACCGCTTCGGCCAAGGAAGCCACCAGCGTGGCCGCGGCTTGGGCGGGAACCAATTCCTGCCGCTGTTTCAGGCACCGGGCCAGTGTCGGGCCGGGACAGTAAGCGGAGGCAATGTAGCAGACTGGACCCGCCTCGCCTGACTCGTAAACGGGCACCAGATTCGCGTGATCCAACCCGGCCGCGGCCCGGGCTTCTTGCTAGAAGCGCCGGCGCAAGGCCGGCGTGGCCAACGTGTCCGGTCGAGGGATCTTGAGCGCCACCTCCCGGCCCAACTGCGGATCAAAGGCCAGGAAGACAATACCATACGTACCCCGGCCCAATTCGCGGCGAATTTCAAAACGGCCGAGATGGGATTCAGCCAAACTCTCTTGCGGCCCGCAAAAGGGAACTGTCCCCCTATCGTCAGGAGTGGCGTCAGGATCGGTGCCGGACGCTGGACCGGGGACAGGGGCAGCTTGACGGTGGCGCGGCCACACTTCTTCCAGAAGGTTCAAGCAGGCCAGGCCCCGGTCCAAACGCCCGCGCAAATCCGGAGGGGTTTCCGGGCCGCCAAGGACTGGTGGACTTGCCCCCGCTGCCAGCGCGCCATCGCATGCCAGCAAGTATGCTAGAAACTGCTTCTCGCTCTGCCCTTCTTCGCTGCTGTTCATGGGGATATTTCCAGTTCCTTTTGCAGCCGTTCGATCGCCCGTTGCCACAGCTTCCGCACCGCGGCAACAGTCCGTTGCATTTGATCGGCAATTTCTTCGAAAGAGCGCTGTTCCTTGTGGTGCAACGTGACCACCAAACGGTAATCTTCGGGCAAGCGTTCGAGGGCACGGGCTAATGCCTCAGCTCGCTCTTGTTCCAGCGCCTGACCGCTAGGCGACGAAGTGCCGGCGATGAGCTCTTCTCCCTTGGGGGCCGAAGAACTGCCGGCCTCCAGCGCCACCTCGCGCGCTACATCCCTTTTGGCCGTAGCACGATAGCGCCGCGTGAAATTGGACAAATTGTACAGCAGCAACTGCCGCAACCAGGCCAGCAGCTCGGCTTCGGATTTTCCCTGGAATCGGGCGAAATCCCGATGCGCTTCCAGAAACGTTTCCTGGACTAGGTCGGAAGCTCCCCCTTTGGCCCGCAAGTCCGGGTCGAGCTCGCGATCGGCGATCAGGAGGAGGTAATGCCGGCATGCTTCAAGAGCCTCGCCCAGCGCTTCCGGGGACCCCGCACGGGCCGCAGCCAAACGTTCGGCTGGGTCCTTTGCCGCCTGGCTCATCTTCTAACTCCCTAAGCCCGAAACGGGACAAGATTGGACACCCACCTCATCCAACAGTGTAAACCCTTTATTCCACCTGTCAACAACCTGGGGCATATTTGGGACTTGCGGCAATTTGGAGCAAAAAACTTTTCTGGTGTCCCCTGTCAAAAGTTTCGGGGCTTAGGGTCTTAGGGACTGATTTACTGATTACTGAAAGAGGTGAAAAATGTGGCGACCATGGAGACCCTACTTACTGGCACTTAGCTTCGCGCTGGGCGCTATACTGAATGTTCTTGCTGACGACCCCACGTTCACCACGATTGACTTCCCCGGCGCTACCCAAACCGATGCCCATGGAATCAATGCTCGCGGCGACATCGTGGGAGGGTACGCGAATCCTGGTGAGAATACTACGCTGCCGGGCGGATCTTTGCCCCATGCCTTTCTGCTTAGCCGGGGCCATTTCAGCAACATTGATTTCCCTGGCGCTACCTATACCTTTGCCAGCCGGAACAACGCGCGCGGCGACATCGTGGGATGGTACGGCACCGCCGATGGCGTAACCCATGGGTTTCTGCTTAGCGACGATCAATTCACTTCAATTGATTTCAGCACCACGTTAACCTTTGCCGCCGGGATCAACCCTCAGGGCGACATCGTCGGACAATACGAGAGTATCGACGGTGTGACGCATGGATTTCTGCTGACTGAGGATGAAGTCACCTCAATTGATTTCCCCGACGCCATCTTTACCATTTGTACCCAGATCAACCCGCGCGGCGACATCGTGGGATGGTACACCAGTGCCGACAACTTAGGTCATGGCTACCTCCTAAGCGGGGACGAATTTGCTTCAATTGATTTTTCCGGCGCTTCCTATACCAATGCCAACTCGATCAACCCGCGTGGCGACATCGTGGGAAGGTACGACACCGCCGACGGCCAGACACATGGCTACTTACTCAGCGGCGGCGAATTCACCTCGATTGAATTCCCCGGCGCCTCGCGCTTTACGACTGCCATTGGGATCAACCCGCGTGGCGACATCGTGGGAAAGTATAAGACTGCCGATGGTTTGCTGCATGGCTATCTATTGACCCGGTAACATTCAGCCGAAGGCACTGGGCGGCGACGCCCCTGAAGGCGGAACGGACGGCCTCGGAATGGGCAGCAGCGCGTATAACCTCGCGACGTTCCTTCTTCCCCTGACTCGCGTCATCAGAACGCCGCACAGGGAATCGACGAAATCGGCAACCCCTCGGGCGCCACAAACACGATGGTATTCGGTATCAACGCCAGCTCGGGATATTCCGTCTTTGTTGGGGCATACTGGGATACGAGCAACAACGTGCGTGGTTTTTACGCATTCGGACCCGGTCCCTACCCCGTGGATCTCCAACCCGATCCTGCGGTGTTAAGTTACGCCACGGCCGTTAATTCGCCCGGCGTCATTTTAGGCCGTTGGGACACGCCCGATGGGAACACCCACGGCTATCTGTGGGCAAGCGGCAGCTTCACCATGATCGACGTTCCAGAGGCCGTTTCCACGATCGCATGGGCAATAAACGATACGAGAACCATCGTCGGCGAATACGCAGATGGCAACGGCACCACGCACGGGTTCCGGACAATCGGAGCTCAGTTCGAAATCATCGACTTTCCGGCAGCCACCTCAACAACAGTACATGGGGTCTCCGGCACGACGCTCGTCGGTTCCTACACCGACGTCCCGGGCGTCACGCACGGATTTCTCATGACACCGTGAGGATTGAAGAACATCGACTTCTCGCATCAAACCACCGCCACCGCCCGAACCGGCGACCCCGTCGCCCCAGTCTGCGGATCGCGCTGATCCGGCGCATCTCACGCCATGTTGTCCGCCCCCACCGCCCGCACCCCTCGTTGCGCCGCCCACATGGTGGCCGATTTGCCGACCCCCGCCGCCTCCAGATACCGCCGTTCATCCTGCCACGTTCTCGCAAAACCGGTCCGCGCCAAAAGCACATTGGAAAATGAAGGCGCTCGCCCTCCCCGCCGCGGACCCTCTATCAACGGCAATCCTCGATCGCCTCGTGGCTAATCTAGCGCCCGCCAAGCGCCGCGAACTCCAGCGCCGCCTGCAGGCGGAGAAAACGAGCCTTCCCTGAGGTTCAAAAGAATTCCGTCGAGAAAATGATTGCCTGCCGTGATGGTGTCGACAAAAAATCCGTTTCATGCGTTTCACCGTTTTTTCGATTTCACCAGGTGAAATTCATTTCACGGTGGGGTGACAGCAACTTCGAATGAAACGCAGAAAACTATCTGTTTTTACAGGGTTTTTGATGATGCTGCCTGCAAGATGCAACGCCGGACATGGAGTACCGTGAAACGATCGGCCAAGGATTTGTCCATCTACACCACCGCCACCGGCCGAACAGGCGACCCCGTCGCACCCCGAAACTTCAAGGGCAAACACACAAACCCAAACGCATAACACCGGTCGCGCGCCAGTTCCTCCAGATTCAAATTCTCGATAATGTAAATCCCCTTTTGCGGCAGCAAATACAGGTGGCCAAACAGCGTCGCCCCGCTCTCCGGATCGCGCTCATCGGGAGCATCCCACGCCATGTTGTCGGCGCCCACCGCTCGCACGCCTCGTTCCGCCGCCCACAGGGTGCCAGATTTCCCGACCCCGGCAGCCTCGAGGTACCGGCCTTCATCCTGCCACGTCGTCGCAAATCCAGTTCGCACCAAAAGAACATCGCCCGCCTGAACAGTCACACCTTCGGAGTCGGCACAGGCTTGTAGTTCCTGAGCGGAAATGCTGTACTTTGCCGGCAGAATCGCCTGCTTTTTCCAGCTGGCCACATCCAGCAGCACCCCGCGCCCCACAAGCGGTTCCACCGTTTCGATTCCTAATTTTTTGAACCCGGCAGGCGTCTCGACGCTTTCCACCGGAATTTCCCCGTAAAGTTTCAAGCCGCACGCCTGGTGGCACAGGGCATCGATGTGCGTGCCGCTGTGTTCCATCATCACCAGCGTGCCGGAAGCCCCGGATCGCGGCCCATATTTTTCGGGTTGATAGCCGTCGCGATGGCGCCGGTGGAGCGCGTAATAGTAGCCGGGTCGATGGGCCGGATGAATCGGCATCCCGGCAAAGCGCGGTTGCTCCAGGTCGTACACGCGGGCCGAGCGGAGTAGCTCAGCCACGGATGGTTGCATGGCGTCCCTTTCTTAAAGTCCTAATCCTGCTCTTAATCGTGCTCCTAATCTTCTTCCTGATCGTAATCTTCATCTTGCTCTTTCTCTTGGTTTTCGCGTTGAGCCAGGAGGCTTTCGTTTATCTTTGGTTTTTTCCCAACAACTCCAGGTGAACGCGGGCGACGTCCCACATATAGCCTTTCACCCGGTAGTCCTTGGCCGCCTTTTGCAGATGCTCGAATGCTTTTTTGTTCTCCCCCGCGGCTTCATAATAGAGTCCCAGGTAAAGGTGGGCATAAAATAATTGGCCCTTGAGTTGATTGGCCGGAGGTTTGCCGGCTGCTGCTGCCTCCAGCACCTTCTCCGGTTTTACCTTGCCTCGAAAAAGATCATAAATCGTCATCATCGGCACGCGGGTGTCATTCTCGATCGGCAAAAGCGTTTCCCGGGCTTTGTCGAGGCCCGCGGCTTTCGCCATGCACAGGTAGCGCCAGACGGCATTCTCGACATCGTTCGGATTCACCTTCTGATGCACTTCGAACTGTTTTTGGCCGTCTTCATATCGACCCGCGTAGTAGTAGGCAATGCCGCGCTGCCAGTTATACGGAACCCGGTCGGGCCGCAGTTCCAGATACTTGTCGAAGTCCGTAATCGACTCCTTGATGTGTGCCAGTTTGAACTGCTCGTAGCCCCGGTGCTGGTACGCTTCGACCGCTTTCGGATCGAGAGTAATGGCCTTGGTGAAGTCCGCAATCGCTTCCGTATGCTTTTCCTGAACTTCATGGACCATGCCGCGAACGAAAAATGCCTGGGCATTCTTGCCATCGGCCGTGATCGCTTGATCGGCCAGCGTCAACGCCTGATCCACCTTGCCGTTGGCCAGAGCTGCCTTGGCTTGCCGCACCAGGTCATCGGCCGAATCCGCCGGTGCCGCGCTCGCCAAAAATACACTCCGCAGAAACAAACCAAACAACAATGTCATGGGAAAAGACATAAGGATACTCCCACTAAATCACCGTCCACGATTCTCAATCGAATCCTAATTTTAATCCTAATCTTGCTCTTAATTATCTTCCTGATCTTACTCTTGCTCCTGCTCTTGCTTTTGCTCTTCTTCATTCCTGCAGAATTGCGCGCCGGATACCTTGGAGAAAATTATACCGACTTTGAACGAGACTCTCGGCTGAACCGCGCGTTTCTCCTCTTCGGTTGTGTATACTGAACTTCATCCTGTCATGGCTCCAAGGGGACTGATCTCCCATGCTATTTCGCTGGCTGCAAAAGCGCAAACGCCAAAAGATCCTCGCCGCTCCTTTCCCCGTCGACTGGTTGCAATATCTCGAAAGAAACGGGGCCCACTACCGCCTCTTGGCCGAAAACGAAAAAGCCAAGCTCCGCGATGATTTGCGGATTTTCATCGCCGAAAAGCGTTGGGAAGGCTGTAAGGGTCTGCAACTAACGGACGAGATGAAAGTGACGATCGCGGCCCATGCCTGTCTCCTAATTTTGGCCCTGGATCATGACTATTTCCGCCGAGTCAGAACCATTCTTGTCTATCCCGAAGGATTCATGATCGGCGATGAGGACCCGCTGCGCGATGAATTGGTGATCGAGGAACACATGGGTGCCCTGGGCCAGATCCATTACCGGGGACCGGTGATCATTTCCTGGGCCGATGCCCTGGCGGCCGGCCAAACTGAATCCGGCGGCATCAACGTGGTCTTGCACGAATTCGCTCACGAATTGGATTTCCTGGATGGCACTTTCGACGGAACTCCGCCGCTGCAAGATCGCGCCCAGTACAAAAAATGGCAAGAAATCATGACGCAAGAGTATAACCTTCTCGTCCGAAACACGGAAAAGGGCAAAAAATCCCTCCTGGATCAATATGGCACGGAAAACGAGGGCGAATTCTTCGCGGTTGCCACCGAATGCTTCTTTGAAAAGCCCGTGGCCATGGCCCAAAGGCATCCGCGCTTATACGACCTTCTCCGCGAATATTATCACCAGGATCCGGCCAAACGCTTTGCGCGTGCGCAGGCAGGGGCGTCCAAGAAAGAGTGATTCCATGCGCTTGTTGCTCACCGGTGCGAGCGGCCAACTGGGTGGATACCTGCTTCAGGAATTGCAAACGGCTGGCGCGGATGTCGTTGCCTGGAGCGGCACCCGGCAGGGGCGGCTTTTTGGCACCACATTTCGCCCCATCGATCTGACCATCCCCGATCATGTGGCGGCGGCTTTCCGCGAGGCCAAACCGTCCCTGGTCGTCCATTCCGCGGCGATTACCACCGTGGCCGCATGTTATCGCGATCCCCGGCGCGCGAACCAGGTCAACGTAAACGCCACCGCTTTATTAACGGAGCTGGCCGCCGAAGCCGGGGTGCGGTTCGTTTTTCCTTCCACGGATCTGGTATTTGATGGCGACAAGGGATCTTACTGCGAAGTGGATGCGCCTTCCCCCCTTTCCGTTTACGGTCGCAGCAAGTTGGAAGCCGAAAAGCCGGTCCTGGCATATTCCCGCGGGGTTGTGGCACGGCTGAGTTTGCTTTACGGCCCAACCCTGGTAGGGCAGTCGGCTTTTTTTGATGACCAGGTCGCCGCACTGCAAAGCGGCCGCCCCGTGACTCTTTTCGAGGATGAATGGCGCACTCCCCTGGATCTGGAAACCGCGGCTCAGGGAATCCTGGCGATCGCCGAATCAGCGTTTGCGGGCCTGATCCATTTAGGCGGACCCGAACGCCTTTCGCGCCTCGAAATGGGCAATCGCCTGGCGGCCTATCTCGGCTGCGATCCGCAAGTAATTGTGCCCGCCAAACGGGACCAGTTGCAAACCGCGGAACCTCGCCCGTCCGATGTTTCCCTCGATTCCTCTCTCTGGCGAAAACTTTTCCCCAACCAACCCTGGCGGACCTGGCACGAAGCCATGCCCCGCTTGCTTACCCAGCCCCCTACCCCTTTGTGACCGGCAGCCGGTCGTCTCCACCACTCACTTACCCACCACTCACCAATACCCCAAAACTTTTACAAAAAAACGGAATTTGCCGGTCGCATTTAACCTGCGTTGGAGCTGCCGCGGTCATTGCCGTTGCCAAAAGCGTCATCCGTTCATAGCTATGAGAGATTAGTGTCACAGCTGAAAGAGGGGGATTTTAGGCCCATTCTTTTCGGCTCCAGTACAAGTTGGCGGCGGAAGGTCGCAACCTCGTCTTCCGCCTGGGCAACTAATATTCAGGAAAAATCTGTACAAAGGATCTATCATGGCTGACGAACCCAAACCAATGGAAAGCGGCGGAACTCCTACAGCCCCGCTCCAGCAGGCCCCGCCCCAAGGACCGCAATTCTCCGTGGACTCCAGCAGCTTGTCCACGGTTTATGCCAATTTCTGCCGGGTCACCGGCACGCCGGAAGAACTGGTCCTCGATTTCGGCTTGAATACGCAGATGCAGCCGGTTCCGACTGAGCCGATCAAGTTGACGCATCGCCTGGTCATGAATTTCTTCACCGCCAAGCGCCTGCTGTTCGCGTTGCACCAGGCGGTACAGCAACACGAAAACGTCTATGGCATCCTGGAGACCGACATTCAAAAGCGCGTTCGCTCACAACCGCCGATGGGCCGGCTCTAAATGAACTTACCGTCTCCTGCAACCTTAGACCGCGGCGCCGGCAAGGGCTCATGCGCCGCGGGCGGCGGTGCTGCTCCAACCCGTTCGGGTTTGCGGCGTTTTAGCCTGGGATGTTACGTAACGTAGACCTGGGATGCTTGTCCGGGCCTTAGTCTTTCCAGGTTCGACCGGGCTTCCGCATTGTTGGGATCGATCGCCAGTACGCCGCGCAGCGATTGTTCGACCTGCGCCCAGTCTTTCCCCTCCTGCCAGAGAACCCGGCTCAAAACCAACCGGGGACCGAGGGCTTGCGGGTGGCGCTTGATGGCTCCGCCCAAAATGTTCCGGGCCGCGTCGAATTCACGGCGCGCCAGGTGTTTTTGCCCTCTCAGAACTGCCGCCTGAAGCTCGGTTTGCGGCCCCGCTTCAAGTTCCGCGAGTACGTTTTCCATCTCTTCCCAGCGGTTTTGTCCCAGGTAGAGTTCTCCCAGGCCCAACATCGCATCGATAAACGACGGCCGTTCCGCCAGCGCGGCTTTCCATTGGGCTTCCGCATCAGCAAATCGCCCCTGGTCGCGGTAGAGAACCGCCAGGTTATTCCGCGTCACGTAGCTGCGTAGACCCGTATCGGCGCCGAAATCGAATGAAGTATCCGCAGGCGCTGTAGGGGTTAGTAATTTCAATAAACTCGTTTCCGTACCGATTTGATCCCCCAAGACATACATGCAAAAAGCCTGCTGAAACAGTACCTCCGGATGATCGGGATACCGCGCGAGACCTTCCCGGCAGACCGCCAGTGCTTCGGAGGCTCGGCCCAGCTGCCGGCAGACACGGGCAAACATGGCGTATAGCTTTGGCGCAAACGATTGGCCGGGCTGGACCCACTCTAAACTCCGCCGGTAATAATTCCAGGCATCGTTGAGCGCTCCGGATTCCTGGTAAAGCCAGCCCAGGTTGAACAGCGTATACGGATCGCCAGGATGTTCCGCGTCCTCCAGTAGCAGCAGCCGCAAGTCCCGTTCCCGTTTCCGTGCTTTCTGCGTTTCGTCCTGGTAGCCGGTGTGGTGAATGGTAATATCCGTACGCTGGATCTGGGCGCCCAGCGATTCCAGTGCGGGAAGGATTTGCTCGTGCACCCGGTATTGCCAGCGGGCACCGGGCAAGTTGCGAAACAGCCGAACGTGATCAAACAGCGTATCGCTCTTCTCCGCCGTCGCCGCCGGGCACAAGCACCGCATCACATAGGCAATGTTGTCGTCTTTGAGGTCGGCAATAAGCGCGCGGAGTTTTGGCCGGTTGTCATTGTCGAGCCGGTCATCGCCATCCAACCAGAAAATCCATTGGCCGACGGCATGGCGCAGACTTTCATTCCGCGCAGCGGCGAAACTGTCCGCCCAGGGAAACTCAAAAATCCGCGCCCCAAAACGAGCGGCCACTTCCCGGGTCCCGTCCGAGGAGCCGGTATCCACAATGACTATTTCATCAACCAGCGCGGCGACCGGTTCCAGGCAAGGCGCCAGGTTGGCTTCCTCGTTTTTTACAATCATGCACAACGAAACCCGGGGTTGGATCATTTTTCTTTTCATGATAATTGGCCTATTCTTGGGATAGGTCTTTGCATTCCTTCGCCTGTGACTGGGTTGCTTATTATTTTCCCTGCGCCATCACTAAAATGGAAGGTTATTCATTCTCGAGGAACTGATCCCGGCCGTCCGCAAAGAACTCAACGTTATTGCGGACCGCGATGGTTTGGTAGTCATGGGCGGTTCGATGGGGGGATTGGGAACATTAAGGCTTGCGTTCAAACGGTCGGATTTTTTCCTGGCCGCTGCCGCCAGCAGTCCCGGCATTGAAGCCGGTCTGACCTTTCAAGATGTTCCGCCCGACCAGTATTTGCCGTCGCGTCCCTTGCGCTTCATGGAGGATATTTTCGGCAAACCCGTGGATGGCGTCGGCTACTGGTCGAAAAATAATCCTGCCTACATCGCCCGCCGAAACGCCGCCCCGATCCGCTCGAGCGGCCTCAAAACCTGGCTCGAAATCGGCACCGCCGATGACATGGGTTGCTTTCCGGGCTCGGTCTTCCTGCACGGCATCCTCCAGGAGGCGAAGATTCCGCACGCCTACGCCGAGATTAAAGACCGTAAACACGACGCGGCTTACTTTGGCCCCTCGCTGCGCCGCGGCGCGAAATTCTTATCGGACCAAATTCGACTAGTCCAAGAGAAGTGACCATCTTCAAAATCAGCGTCCGCAATTCGGCAGCCGGTTCGTAGTCCAGCCTTCAGCCGGTGGGGCGAAATCCGCCTGGAGGCGGGACCACGAACAGTTGGATTGTGCACGGTCACTTAGGGCTTTTCCCGTTTGAGCGTCACCAGGATGAAATTCGTGCCGGCAGCGCCTGCGAAATCCTTTGGCCGTTCCGTACCACCCGGTTCGTTCAGGCACCATTTCAGAGTGTCCCCCTCCAGGCTGTAAATCCCGAGCGCCGTTTTACCTTTATGTTCTTTCTTGGGAGACTGCGTGAGCTCGCAATCGATCGTGTTTGGCTTTTGTGCGGCATCGATCTTGAACTTCCCCTTGATAATCTCTTCATCGCCTCTCTTGATCGTGAGTTCATCGCCGCGAAAGATCACGCGGTGGTCCTTGTCGTCCTCCTTGGACTGCCCCTTTTCTTCGACCGAAACAGCTTTCCAGGTTCCCTGGAGTTTCTCCGTTGCTTTCTTCCCGTCATCCTTTTTGGCATCCGCGCCGAGCAACAAGCCGGCTGCCACGAATCCGAACCAGACCATTTTCATGATGAGCCTCCCTTAAAGCGTATCATCCGACTGCCCGACGCCGGACAGTGTGTCACCTCCCTTATTCGTTGGCAAAGCGGAATGATTTATTGCAACCGGGTACTCTCTTTGGAAATGCCGCGCGGCATCAATCTGGAAGACTATTTCGGGACGGTTTGGCGAAGTAGAATCTTGGATTCGCGTTGGTTCTTCAAGGAACAATTTCGGCACAGCCGGCTGCCATTCAGCAAGGGGTATGCCGGCAAAGGCCCGGGGCGCTGAGCCCCCGGACACTTCCAGTTGCCACATGCCGCGCCCGAAAGTCGCCGCCGCCAGTATGCCGAGACCGGTGTTCAGCTCGAGCTGCCGGACCTCGACGTTGGGTAGGCCTTCTCCCATCCGGTCCCAGCTTGCTCCAAAGTCGTTGCTCACGTACACGCCGTCTTCTGCCCCAACATAAAATGCATAACTCGGAGACACGGCGATCGACCAGACCGGTTCATCGGGCAAATTCCCCGAGATATCTTGCCAATTGGCGCCGCCATCAAAAGTCACAAACACGTGCCCGCCGCCGGTCAAGTCGCCATAGTTCGCCGCCACGGTGAACGCAAAACGGGCATCGTTGGGATCGACATGAATGTCGGTGAAACGAATCGCGGCGTCGTGATTCGCGGGAAAGGTTTCGGTCCAGGCCTGGCCATGATTGCGCGTGACGAATATCCGGCCTCCGGCGCCGGCATAAATGGTATTGGCATCCGAGGCGGCGGACGCCACGCTATCGATTACATTATCGACGGTCCAGCCGCTTTGCATCGTAGTACTGATCGGGGTCCAGGCATCTGCCCGGTTGGTGGATTCATAGACCCGATTGGTTCCCAGGATCAATCGGTTGGAGTCGGCAGCATCGATAATGTAGGGAGCATAAAAATTGCCGGGGTCGTGAAAGTCAATGCCGCTCGTGTGGGGATTCGGATTCCGGCCGTCGCTGTCCGAGCGTGCCAGGAACCCGGGGCCCTGGCTGTATTGGTAGGTCATATAAACGGTGTGGGGGTTGGCCCAATCCACGCGGGTGAAACCGCCGTCGCCGCCGCGTAGCGCGGTCCATTCCAGGCTGTCGGTGAATTTTTCCGTGAAGTTGTCCTGGGCGCCCCCATAAGCAATATTGGCATCGGCGGGATGGAGGGCAATCCCGGCCAATTGAATCGTATTCAAGGTACCATTCAAATCGGTCCAGTGCAGACCCACCGGATCATCCAGGCGCCAGATGCCGCCGTCGTTGCCGCTCAGATACCTGCCTTGCGCATCGAAACCGGCGCCATGGTAATCGGCATGAACCGACCGGTCGACTCCGCTCCAGTGCAGTCCTCCATCGGTGGTACGGATCGTCGACGTTTGGCCGCCGGCGTAGACCACATCGGCGTTCACCGGATCAACCGCCAGCGAAGTATTGTAATCGCCAAACGATCCCATGTAGTTGGGGACATTGTTCAGGTTTGTCCAAGTATTGCCGGCATCGATGGATTTCAACATCCGCAGAAGAAATGCATTGCTCCCGGCATTAGCAACGGCAGCGAACAGGGTCTGGGGTGCCGTGGGGGCGATGGCGAGCGTTATGCGGCCCAGGCGCGGATCGATCGCGCCGGTGGGAAAATTCCCTGCGAGACTCCACGTGGCGCCGCCGTCCCACGTCTGGTACACGCCGTTCGCCAGGGCCATATTCGGATTACCGATCGCCGCGTACAGGTGCCGCGCGTTCGCCGGGTCCATCACCAGGTCCGAAACCGGATCCGTGCCGGTAAATGGATCGATCCCTTGCAGTGTTTGCGTCCATGATTTGCCGCCATCGGTCGATTTCCACACTCCGGTATTGCCCGGCAATCCATTAACCGCCAGTGCGCCCACCGCGGCGTATACGGTGTCGGCGTCATTCGGGTCGATGACAATGCGGGAAATGGTGCGGCGATAAAACTCGTCGCGGCCGAGTTGGGTCCAGGATTTTCCCGCATCGGTGGACTTGAGAATGCCCCGGCCCGAATAGATGTTTTCCCGGTGCAGCGCCAGCTTGCTTGGACCGTAGTTCGCCTCCCCCGTGCCGGCATAAATGATGTTCGGATTGTTCGGAGCCAGCGCGATGGCTCCCATGAACAGAGTTTCCTGGTTATCGGTGAGGGGGGACCAGTTCAGGCCGCCGTCCACGGTCTTCCAGACGCCGCCTCCCGCTGTGGCGACGTAAATAGTATTGGCATCGGTGGGATCGGCCGCCAGGGCGGCAATCCGGCCGGTCGAATGATCGCTCCCAGCCGTCACCGGAGCCGGCCCCAGCGCGGTCCAATTGACCGGATCCAGCGGAAACGAATTGGAAAGCAAGGTCCGATCTTCCAGGATTTCCACGCGCAGAATTACCCGCCTTTTGCGGCCGGCCGCGTGTTCTTGAATGTATCTTAATGATCGGCGGGACAATGTACGAACCATGGGAAAGACTCTCCTGTGTGTCTCGGCGAACGCAATTGGAACTTTTGGCGAAACTCCAGCATACGGTATTTTCCCCGCCAATCCTACAAAAATCTTTACGAAACGGCATGCCTTCTTTACAATCGGGCCATATACGGAACCGCGTAACCTGCAACTAATTCAGGTTTCAATTTTCCGGCGACAAGAATGGATTCCCCGGCCACGCCAAATAATGATCGCCAATCCCTTTCGCGGCCGGACTCCATTTCGCTTTTTCTTTACGCCCACGCCGATGATGTTCCCCTGGAACAGCCGGCTGGCCAGGCGGCCGCAATATTGCAATCTCTGGCCCGCAATTATGAAATCCTGCCCTACCGCGACGCTGCGCTCGACAACGGATATCGTTCGCCATCTGCTTCCATCTTCCGCGCTGCTTTGGGTCGTTCCCGAAACTCCATGGTCGTGTTCGCGGATTCCGCCATTGACTTGACCGCTTTACGTTTCATTTTGCCTTTGGCCGAACACGTGCCGATCGTCGCTGGATATCGCGCCCAGGGGCAGGAGGATTGGGGCCGGAGATTTCGCTCCCGCTTGATGAGCGGCGTCGCGCAGTTTCTTTTAGGTACGCGCGTTCGAGACCTGCATAGCGGCTTGGTGGTAGTTCGGCGATCCGATTTGGAGAATCTGGTGCCGAATTCCGAAGACTTCTTTGCGAACGCGGAATTCTTTGCCCGCGCTCGGCAACAAGAGCTGGCGGTGGCCGAGGTGCCGGTCCAACTAGCCGACTCGGGAAACCGGATGCCTCCCTATGGCTGGCGCGATTTTTTTAAAACTCTCGCTGCTTGCTTGACATATTGGTGGTCGAAGATGCAATTTCCCGCGGCGCTGTCCCCGGCAACCTCCCGGATCTCCTGGAGCCAGGGGCCGGTCGTGCTGGGATTGGCCGCGATCTTGTTATTTATGAACCTAAATCAACAGCCGCTTCTGGACCCCATTGAAGGCCGGCAGGCGGAAATTCCGCGCGAAATGCTCGCCCATGACGACCTGGTCGTGCCCCGGCTGCGCGGCGTGCCGTATTATGAAAAGCCTCCCCTGCAATACTGGCTCACCGCAGCGGCGTATACCGGGTTCGGCGTGCATCCCTGGTCCGCCCGTCTGGTGCCGGCCGCGGCAGCTTGGCTCAGCGTGTTCGCCGCGTATTTCTGGAGCGTCCGGCATCTGGGACCGAGGCCGGCGTTCCTGGCGGGCCTGGTGTTGTGCCTTACCTGGGGATTCATTTTCCTGGGCCGTACGGTTTTGCTCGACAGCCTCCTTGCCGGTTGTGTCGTCTGTGGCTGGTTCACCGCCTATCAGGCCGTTTGCCGGTCCTCGCTGCGCTGGTCATGGTGGTTGGGATCGGCAATGATCTGCGGTCTGGGAATCCTGGCCAAGGGACCAGTGGCGCTGGCGCTTTCGGGCCCCCCGGTTTTCGTTTTTCAATTCCTGACCGTAACCGCGGCGCGACCGCGCTGGAAACCCTGGATCGTTTACGGCGGCGTGGCGCTGGCGGTTGCTTCCCCCTGGTATGTGATTATGGCCATTCGGGAACCTCCCTACCTGGAGCAATTCCTTTGGCGCAGCAACGTCATGCGCTATGTGAGTCCCTTTGACCATGAGCAGGATTGGTGGTTCTATTTCCCGGTTCTATTCACTCTCGTCTTTCCGTGGTCGCTGCTCTGGCCGGCGCTGGCCTATTTTCTGTGCCGGCGCAAGCGCGATTTTGCCGCGCTCCGGTCGCCGCCGCTGGGGTTTTGTACTTTGACGGTAGTGTGGTGTTTATTGTTCTATTCGATATCCGGTTCCAAGTCGCCGCCATACATGACTCCGGTTGTCGTTCCCCTGGCACTGCTTGTGGGAAGTTTTCTGAATGCCCTCCTTTTCGGGAATGTTTCCGGTAAGATTCCGTTTCTGGACTTGGCCAAAACAATCTTGCCGCGCTGGAGCACGCTTGTAGTGCTCTGGACGACGCTGATCTGCGTTCTCGTCACTGGATTCCTCGAGTGGCAGGAATGGGGACCGGTCCTCATCAAGGTCGGGCTTGTTTTGACGGCCGCGGCCGCCTGGTGGTTTTTGGGACGGCGGGCTTCTCCGCGCCTCACCTGGGGCTTCCTGATGGCGGCCACTTTGCTTTTAGTGGGCATGGCGGTACCGGACCTGGCTCTGGGATATGCCTCTCGGCATTCGCCTCGCGAAGTTGTCCAACTTGTTGGCCAGTTCCGCGACGGAACCAACTGTCCCGTGATTGCCTATGACCGTGATTGGTTGTCCGCCTCCGTCTATTTGCACCTCGATGAAATACCGAACTTTGAAAAGGAACATGGTGATGAATTGCTTCTCTTCCTCGAGAACTACAAACGGGTCCTGGTTCTCGTGGAGAGAGGGCGTTTGCAAGATTTGCTGGATGAAATCCGCGATCCCTTTGCTGCTACCGTGTATTTTCCGGAACAAAATAATAAAGTGGCTCTGGTGGTGGTTCACAACCGCAGCAAACCTTCGACGATTGCGGATGACGCCTGAAGTCGGGGGCTGACCTCCGACCTCTGATTTCTGACCTCCGGCCTATGACTTGAGCGATGTCGGATGAAAGATGAATCAGATCGAATTCGGTTCATGCCTCATCCTTCATCCCTCATCTTTTCTTCCCGCTCTCTCGCCGCCCGGCTGACCCTCTGGTACACGGCCTCGGCTTTTCTGCTCATTTTCCTGGTCACCGTCTTCCTGTACTGGGTCCTGAACAGCAACCTCGACCGGGAAGACGACGAGTTTCTGGCCAACAAGATCCATATTCTGAGTACGATCCTCCGAGACAAGCCCGACGATTTGGCTGCCCTCAAGCAGGAGGTGGTATGGGAAAGCACCGCGCCGCCCCTGGTCCAAGTTTATGTGCGCATCCTGGATCGGGACGGAAAAACCGTTCTCGAAACCCCGGGAATGAAAGCGGACCTGGCTCCGGATGTTTTTCCCGTGCCGCAAAACAATTACGGCAAGCCGTACTCCGGGAGCGAGTACGCAACCCGGTCTGGAAAAATGTTCCGGCTCTTGGTCGCCGGCTTGAATTCGGCAACGGCCCCGGAACAATTCCGCCTGATTCAGGTGGCCCTGGATCGAACCAGCGAGGAAAAGCTCATGAGCCGCTACCGGTGGAATCTGGTCGTGATTCTGGCATTGGCCCTCGGAGTTTGCGCTTTTGTCGGCTATCAGATCGCCCGGCGTGGTTTGCGGCCGGTCCGGGAAATCACGCAAACCGCCCGCCGCATTCGTTCCTCGACTTTGCATGAACGCCTCGAGCCGGCCGGACTTCCTTCGGAATTAGCCGTTCTGGCCGCCACCTTTAATGAAATGCTCGATCGCCTGGAGGAATCGTTCAACCGTCTGGCGCGTTTTTCGGCGGACATTGCGCATGAATTGCGGACTCCGGTCAACAATCTCCGCGGCGAAGCTGAAGTGGCTCTGAGTAAGCCGCGCACACCGCAAGAATACAGCGAGGTCCTGGGATCCTGCCTGGAAGAATGTGACAAATTATCGCGCATGATTGACAGTCTGCTTTTTTTGGCCCGCGCCGAGAGCCCGGAAATGCAAATCACCAAGGAATCGGTCGATCTTGAGCGGGAATTGGCAGCGGTCCGGGATTTCTACGAAGCGGCCGCCGCTGAGGCTGGTGTAACTCTTAAAGTGAATGCAATCCCCGGACTGGCAGCGCCCTTGAATCGCACGTTGTTTCAGCGCGCCGCCGGCAACCTGGTGGCCAACGCCCTGTCGCATACTTCGGCGGGAGGCATCGTTACTTTGTCCGCACGCAAAACTGAAGCGGACATCTCTATGGATGTGGCCGATTCGGGGTGTGGCATTTCTCCCGAACACCTGCCCCATGTCTTTGACCGCTTTTATCGCGCCGATCCCGCCCGTTCGACCTCCGCAGGTCGCTTCGGCCTTGGCCTGGCGATCGTCCGGAGTATCGTCGCCTTGCACCACGGTTCCGTCTCCATTGCTAGCGAGGTGGGCAAGGGCACGCGCGTCACCTTGCGCTTTCCCGCGAAATAGCGCCCCGTTCCCCAAGTCTGTTGGCTTTGGCAAACTCTGATCGTCCTACCTGCGGTGCGCTTGGACTATGAGAGGGATAGTCCGCAGTTTAGCATAGAATCAAGGTGATTCGATTGGTTTCCTGTCCCTGGAAACCCAGCACTCGGAAAGGACCATGCTATGTCCGGTTCCCATGAGCCATGCAGCGATTTTTCCAGTTTGGCTGCGGAGGATCTGGAACGAACGATTGAGGCATTTGAAGAAGCGTGGCAGCAAGGGAATCGACCTCGCATTGAGCAATACCTTGCCAATGCCGCAGGCGACAGCACCACGTGCCTGATCGAATTGGTGCACATCGATCTGGAATATGCGCTGAAAGCCGGCGAGGATGCCCGCGTTGAAGGTTACTTTAAGCGCTTTCCGGAATTAACGCGGCTCACCGATGCGGTGCGCGATTTGATCGCCACGGAACTGGACCTGCGCCGCCGCCACGATCCCATGATTTCGGTAAGCGAGTATATCCGCCGCTTCCCACAGTTTTCCAAGGAATTGCCCGCGCTGGCCAATGCAAAACGCCATGCCGATTCGGAAACTACGGCGGCGCCAACGTCGCCCTTCAACGAAGAAGACTTCGCGCTTTCGGCAGCAAGCGAACGAGACATGCCAGCCGAACAAATAGCCACCCGGTCGCAGTACCACATGCTTCACACCTATGCCAAGGGAGGACTGGGCGAAATTCGCCTGGCCGTGGATCAACAGCTGAATCGGGAAGTCGCCTTGAAACTGATGCAACAACCACACTCGCGTAATCCCGAAAGTCGCCGGCGGTTCTTGCGCGAAGCCGAGATCACGAGTCACCTGGAGCACCCTGGCATCGTCCCGGTGTACGGCCTGGGCCGGGATCACCTGGGGAATCCCGTTTACGCGATGCGGTTCATTCGCGGCGAGAGCTTGCACGAGGCAATCGAGCGCTTTCACGCCGCGGATAAAACACCGCGCGATCCCGGTGAACGCACGCTGGCGTTTCGCAACCTGCTCACCCGCTTCCTGGTGGTTTGCAATACGATCGCCTACGCCCACAGCCGCGGAGTTCTCCACAGGGACATCAAACCCGGCAACATCATGCTCGGGCAGTACGGGGAAACGCTGGTGGTGGACTGGGGCTTGGCAAAATTTTCCGGAGAAAGCCGCGAGGCGCACGCGGCGGGGGACGAAGAAAAAACTTCTGCCGCCGCTCCGCCGAACGACTCCTCCCCCTCGGGCACGCAGATGGGTGTGGCTATTGGCACTCCGGCCTTCATGAGTCCGGAGCAGGCCGCCGGCCGCTGGGATCACGTCGGGCCGGCCAGCGACATCTATAGTCTTGGAGCCACATTGTACATGCTCCTCACCGGCCAGACACCTCGGACCGTTTCCGCCGCGAGCTCGAGCCCGCGAGACCCGGTCTCGGAAAAACACCAACATTCCTTCGGCTTCCCGCATTCGCCTTCCCGGACTGTGCCGCCCGCACTGGCAGCTATTTGCCGGAAAGCCTTGGACTCGGACCCGCAAAAACGCTATCCATCCGCGCTGCATCTGGCCGGCGATCTGGAACACTGGCTCGCCGATGAGCCGGTCAGTGCCTGGCGAGAACCCATCGCTGTCAAGATCTACCGCTGGCTCAGCCGGCATCGCACCTTGGTGTCTGGAGCCGCTGCCGCCGTATTGGCCGCTCTCGTCAGTCTGGCAGCCATGACGCTTTTTTTGACCGCGGCCAATCAGAAAGCCCGCGACCAACTGATCCGGGCCGACGCCAATTTCTACTTTCATCGCATCTCCCTTGCCGATCAGGCCTGGTGGGTCAACCAGATCACGCAGGCCAGGGAGCGACTCATGGAGTGCAAACCCGAACTTCGACAATGGGAATGGCATCTCCTCCACCGCCGCTGCCGCGAACACCAAACTACTTTGCCCGGCCATTCCGATACCGTGGCCAGTGTTGCCTTTCAACCCGCCGGACAGCATCTGGCATCCGGCAGCATAGATGGGACCCTCAAGATTTGGGACGCGAAGACCGGGGAAGAACTGCAGACTTTGCTCGGCCACACCGCTGCGGTGCTGGGAATCGCCTACCATCCAAACGGCCAGCGGCTCGCCTCCTGCAGCCAAGATGGTTCGGTGATTATTTGGGAATCAATGACCGGCCGGAAGCTTCTCACGCTCGCCGGCCCCAAACACGGATTGAAAACCGTGGCTTATAACGCCAAGGGCGATATTCTGGCCGCTGGCGGCGACGACAAGACCGTGTTTCTGTGGAACGCCGACAACGGCATCGCGATGGGCCAATTTCCCGATCACGGGGATATCGTTCGGAAAGTCGAGTTCAGCCCGGATGGGCGGTGGCTCGCATCTGCCGCCGCCGATACCGTACGGATCTGGGACATGCACAGTCGCGAGCTTCTATATAGCCTCTGCGGTCACACCGCAGCCGTGCACGCGTTAACGTTCAGCCGGGACGGCAAGTGGCTGGCTTCGGCCGGCGCGGACCAAACGATCAAGATCTGGAACACGTTTCTGGGCAAGGAAGTTCAATCCTTTGGCGATCTGCAGCAAGCGATTCACGCCCTGGCTTTCAGTCCCGACAACCGGAATTTGGCTTATGGCGGCGATGATACCCATTTGAAAGTTGTGGATGTAAGTTCCCGGGAAACGATCACCTTCGCCGGCCATCGCGGGGCAATCGCTGCCGTGGCGTTCCACCCTGGCGGCAAAAGCATTGCCACCGGCAGCACGGATAACAGCATAAAGATTTGGGACCTCACCTTGACGCAAGCCGTGCAGAATCTCGCCGGTCATGCCCGTTTGCAAGGTTTGGCTATCAGCCCCGACGGGAAGCTCCTGGCGACGGCGGGCGCCGAAGGAGCCATCAAGATTTGGGATCGCCAGACCTGGAAGGTGATCCGGACCCTGCAGGGAAACAGCGGCTCGGTTTGGGGACTGGCCTTTCGGCCGGATGGGCTGCAACTGGCCTCATGCACCGATAAACAAAAAGTCCAAATCTGGTCTGTGCCGGATGCCAAGGTTGTGCAAACCTTGAGCGGTCATGCCAACGGTATTGCCGGCGTCGCCTACAGCCCGGACGGGCAAAACCTGGCAGCCGCTGGCGATGACGGCAAGGTTCTTATCTGGGACACCAACTCGGGTAGACAAAAGAAAATGTTGCAAGGCCACACCGATGTGGTTTGGAGCGTCGCCTTTAGCCCGGATGGGAAACAGCTGGCTACCGGCAGCGCCGACAGAACGGTGAAAATCTGGGATACCAACACCTGGAAGGAGTTCGCCGCTTTCAGGGAGCCGAAAGGCGGGGTGCTTCAGGTGGGATTCAGTCCCGACGGGAAATACCTGGCTGCCTCCGGAGGAGAAGCAGCTGACCGACCGAGCCGGAAACCGGCAGGAGAGGCCCTCCCCAAAAAGAGAGGATTCGTTGCCAATGAAAAAACGCGCAATCCCTTTGGAGAAATCAACATTTGGGAAACGGCCACGTGGAATCGAATTTTTCATCTGCCCGGCCATACGGAGCCCGTGCGCGGCCTGGCTTTCAGTCCCGACAGCCAGCGCCTTGCAACCGCCAGTTACGACGGAACCGTCAAGCTCTGGAACATGGGCAACGGCCAGGAGATTCTTGCCGTATACCGGTACTTCGGTCCTTTTTATGGCTTGGCATTTACTCCGGACGGCCACCAACTTTTGGGGGCAGCGTGGGATCTGAAACTCTGGGACGCTACTCCTTTGGCCGAGTAGTATTGTCACCTTTTTCTCCAAAATTTGTCAAAAACTGGGAAGCGTAGACCACTTCCACGCAGTATTAATGAAAGGAGCCGTTACGGGAGTCAAGTAGCCATGGGCGATGGACAAACGCACACAGTTATTCGTTATATCCGCCGGTTGGCCGCGCCGGACGCCCACGACCAAACGCCGACGGGGCAGCTACTGGATCGTTTTGTCCACCACCAGGATGAAGCTGCCTTTGCAGCCCTGGTGCAACGCTTTGCGCCGATCGTTTGGGGCGTGTGCCGGCGGGTGTTATCCGCCGAGCAGGATGCGGAGGATGCATTTCAAGCGACCTTTCTCGTATTCGTGCGCAAGGCCAAGACCATTAGTAAGCGTGATCTGCTGGGCAATTGGCTGTACGGGGTAGCCTACCGCATTGCGCTCCGAGCCAGAGCCAGTGCGGCCAAACGTCACTTTCATGAAAGGCAGGCGCAGCGAATGCCCGCCGAATATACCAAAGTCGACCGCACTTTCAGCGAACTGGCTTTGGTGCTGGATGACGAAGTGCGGCGTCTACCGGCCAAATACCGAGTGCCGTTCGTTTTGTGCTACCTGGAAAACAAGACCAACGAAGCCGCCGCCCGCGAAATCGGCTGTCCGAAAGGAACGGTGCTGTCGCGGCTGGCGCGAGCGCGAGAAAAGCTGAGGTACCGGCTTACCAGTCGAGGCATCACGCTTTCTTCCGGGGCCCTCGCCTTGGCATTATCCAACCAGGCGGTGGACGCCTCGGTGCCATTTGGAATCATTGATACGACAGTGAATTCTGGAATTTTGTTTGCCGGCGGCAAAGCAGCCGTTGGCGCGGTTGCCTCGCCGCATGTAGCAGCGCTGACTCAAGGAGCATTGAGGAACATGTTCATGACAAAGTTACTTACGAGCTGTGTAATCTTCTTATTTGGCGGTTCGCTCGGAACTGGAGCAGGAGTTGTCGGGTACCAAAAACTCGGCGCCCCGCTTACCGCCGCCGGGGACCAACCTCCGAAAGACGTCCCGAATGTGTCGGCCGCTCCCGCGGCCGAAATGGTCGTAAAAATAGCCAGCCGTAAGGACGGCATAGTTCTGTTTATCGGCGCTGAAGCCAAGGAAGGAGAAAAAATCACCCCGGAGCGGATCTCTAAAATCAGAGAGGACGGACAACTGAAAACCATTCGGCGGTTGGATAAGGGCGACCCCGTGGAAGAGGGTCAGTTACTGGCGAGGCTGGATGATCCGTTGGCTCGCATGGAATTCGGTATCAAGGAGAGTAAAATGCGCGCCGCCGAGGCGGAGTTCAAATCCGCCGAGAAATCTCAAGATGAGGCGTATGAACGTTTTCGTACTCAGGAAAGGTTATTGGCGGGGGGGCATAAAGGCACGTCAATCGAGGATTTCCGGGCGGCAAAATTGCTTTGGGACAAATCAACCTTTGAAACGCAATCAAAAAAAGAATTGTTTGCAGTGGCCAAACTGGAATGGAATAAAGCTAAGATTATGTTGGAGATGAACGAGATCCGCAGCCCCGTTCGCGGCGAAATTAAAAAAATTCACAAACATCCTGGTGACGCAGTCAAAAACCTGGAAACGGTGATTACGATTCGGATTATCGACAAATAGCCTTGTATTGTTTTAGAACCCCGATTTCCCATCGCCATTGGACCGAAGAAGATCGCGGCCTACGTTCGGGCCCAGAATAAACGATCCGGATTTCAATAGCAGTCCCCCATCCTCCAGTTCCTTTGTGTAGGGAGCTGCCGGTGCTTTCGCGGCCGCCTCGCACCAATCGATTTTCTGCATTTTGGCAACCGCTGCTTCAACACGTCGGCATTCCTTGGCCGTTAGTTGCGGCAGCGGGCATTTCACCGTCGGCGCGGTTGGGATTCCGAGGCAATTGAGCGCGTATTTCATTCGGGCCTGCGGATGGTCATTTCCCATCGGAATCGGCAGTTTGTGGTTTTCCGCCGTGTTCAGCACTATCCGGGACACCGCTGGAGAAGTGGAGCGATCGCGCAAGATACCTGTCATGACAAATAGTTGGCTTTGCAGGCAGCGGGCTTCCTCTTTCCGGCTAAGGCAATAGGCGTGGTAAGCCTGCACGGTGGGGCCAGGCAACAGTACCGCCTCCGGGCACATGGCACCGTGCCCGCCCAAATCCATGAACTGCGTGAGGTTGAGTGCGCTCCCGGATAAGTAGGTCTTGCCCTGCCCTCGAGTCAGTGCAATATGAGCCTGCACTTCCCGCAGGTTCAAGGTCGATTCCTTGATGCCCACCACTCCAGGCAAACTCAGAATGTTCGCGACATCCCCGGAAGTCAATTTCAATCCGGTGTTGCTGGGAAAATGATAATAAAAAATGGGCAAGACATTCATTTCCGACAGAGCGTTCATAAAACCGAGAACCATCGCGCCGGAGGCGCTGGGGTTGCCGGCATACTTGACCAGCACCGCTGCGGCCCCGGTGTCCTTCGCTTGCACGAGTTGCGCCTGCGCGGTTTCCAGATCGCTGGTGTGAATGCCGACGATGACCGGAATCTTGGGACCGGCGACCCGAATCGTCGTGGTTATGATCTCAAATCGTTCTTCATCGCTCACATATTCGCCTTCGCCGATCGTGCCCAATAGCAGCAGCCCGTGAACTCCTCCCTTGAGTTCATGCTGCAATTGCTTTTCCAGCGCTGGGACATCGATGCCCGCCCCGTCGCACCGGAACGGTGCGAGCACGGTCGGGTAAATGCCGGACCAGGAACTTGGCTCACGGCACGTTTCTTTGGCTGCCGCATTGTGCATCCAACTCCGGTGGCCGGCCAGGCTACTCAAGACAGCCAGAAGGATGACGTTTGACCACGGCAGACTGCGTCCGAACATGAACTTCTCCCTTCCGACCTTTCCCAAGGCACTGATCCGAGTTGCTTTGACGGCTTTAAGAAAAACTCGGCCGGGGGAAGATTTCCATTCCAGTTAAAACTTTCTGCTTGCGGTAAGATAGGTGGAATTTGGAAAGGACTTGCTGCCGGGGTGAACCGGGATTAATAGGAGCTTGTGGAGAATTAGGGAGATCAGGATGTTATTTCCGAAAAATAAGGCACAAATTGCCCCCGAGATGCGATTCTAAACCGCCTTCAACACGAGGCAAGTGTTGCTGCCGCCGAACCCGAACGAATTGGAAACAGCTACTCGAACTTTTTGGCTGCGGGCCTGGTTGGCCACGTGGCAAAGGTCGCATTCCGGGTCCGGATCGGCCAAATTAATGGTCGGGGGCAGGGCGCCTCGGTCGATTGCAATCAAACAGGCCAGCGCTTCCACCGCCGCGGCGGCGGTAAGGAGGTGGCCGGTCATGCTCTTGGTGGAGCTGACCGGGACTGAGTGAACCGCGCTGCCCAACACCGCTTCTAAAACCTTCGCCTCGGCGGCATCGCCGCGCGGCGTGCTGGTGGCGTGGGCATTGATGTAATCGATTTCCGCCGGATCGATTCCAGCATCGGCCAATGCCTGCCGCATGGCGGCCGTGGCTGGCTCGGGATCCGGGCTGGGAATGACCATGTTGTACGCATCACTGGACGCGCCGAACCCGGCAACTTCGGCGTAAGCCGAGATACCCCTGCGGTACGCGCGCGCTTGCGGTTCCAAAACGAACACCGCTCCGCCTTCACCCATCACGAAACCATCCCGGCCCTTGTCAAAGGGACGGGAGGCGGCTTGAGGCTGGTCATTACGGCGCGAAAGGGCGCGCAAGTTGCCGAAGCCTGCCAGAGCCATCGGCGTTACCCCCATGTCGCAGGCCCCTGCCAGGCAAATGTCCGCCCAGCCCAGTTCCAACCACTGCCGCGCCTGAGCTAGGGCGTAGTTGCCGCTGGCGCAAGCCGCCGAAACGCTTATTGCCGGTCCGGAAAATTTGAGCCGCCGGCAGGTTTCCCGCACCATGGAATTTGCATTGAGCGACGGATCGTAAACGCGATTTCCCCCCTGATTGGCGTCGGCTTCCCAGACCTCCAACCATTCCGCCCCCAGACCCAACACGAGGCCGATTCGTAGAGTATCACGGTCGTTCCAGTAATCGGCGTCGCGCAGGGCCGCCTGGCAGCAACTTAAAATAACTTGTTCGAGCCGATGGAGTCGAGAGAACTCAGCCGGGTCCATGTCCACCGGGCAGGGAATCGGATCCACCACGCCGGCAATTTGGCTCGGATGGTCCGAAACATCGAATTCAGTCACCATCCGGACGCCCGACCGCCCTTCCAGAAAGCCGTCGGCGATGGCCTGGTAACTATTGCCCAACGGGGTCACGGCTCCGGCACCGGTAATCCAAGCGGCGGCACCTTCGGTCACAGTCGATTCTCCGCACTGCTTTCCACGCGTTCGAATTCCAATGAGCCCCCGCAAGCCAATCGCCAGTTGGCCGAAATCATGGTATCCGTTTCCAATTCTTCCTGGAGCAATTCCAGGGAGAAGCGAGGCAACGAAGTGTTCATGTCCAGGAGCGAGCCGCGGTTCCAGCCGGCACCCGCCGGCGTAATCTGCAAGAGAGGTCCTTCCGCGTCAGAAACAAGCGTTGTCAGTGCCAGAGCCACTGCCGCATAAACTGACTCGGCAGGCCGTGGAGCGCCGGTCAGCGGCAATCCCGGTTTTTCCAGATGCGGTTCCGGCGACCATCCGGTAAGGATTACCCAGACGCCGGGAACCTGTCCCTCGGCCAGTAGAGCGGCGGCGGCGAGCATGGTTTCGGAAGCGCTTTCTAACCCGCCCGCCACGCCAAAATTCGGGCCCCGGATCTCCAGCGCCTGGCTGACCGTTCCGGAAAGGGAGTGCAACGAACGGTGCGGAATCAAATGGGGCGAAACACCCCATGCTCCTTCCGCGGCGAAGCGTTGCAGCGCAGTGGCAACCGCGAGCCGGCCGAATAAACGGGGACCTGCCACAACTCCCCACTCTGAAAACGCCCCTTCCGCCAAACCATACCGGCGCACGGCTTGAAAGACGGCAGCCAGCCCGACCACGGTTTGTTCGTCAGAGTGTTTGAGAAAAGAAGTAGGCAACGGGTCCCCATAAGGCCCCCCCATTTGTCGAAGTCCCGGCAACGAGGCAGGCACTGCCCGCACCGTTCCATAGGCGGCAAGGCGACAGGCGACCGTTGTTTCGGCAACCAACGGAGAAAGTTCGAAGATTGACTTCACGCGACACGAATCCTTTCACGCCGGTTGCCAAAAGGACTTGGGATCCCGAACTCCCCACTTCCGAAAAGACTTCCTGATTTATCCAGAATCCCCGAACTGATTACTCAGTCCCTGGCAATGCCGATTCCTACTGGAATTCCCGATCTCTGTCAACATCGGTTGAGATGCCTCCGGAACTGAAATGATGAACCGAATTGCGGCAAAATGCCGAATGTATGGGAAGAATGGCTTTGCGATTGCTCACGGCGGCGAATTTTGGTTTGATCTCGCCTGCAAAAAATGGCGGCCGACTTTTTCCTTCTTCAGATGGATGCCTGGGCATGACGACTTCCCCGATGAAGAATTTGGCAAACGCACTCCGGCAAAATGGCCTGGTCCGTTTTATCGAACACTACGCCCGGCTTTTGCCCACCAGCCATCGCAAAGATCTCGTGGTGGATGAGATTCGCCCCGATCGAATCATTTGCGTCGAAGGCCGGGAAGTCGTCAATTTCGGCTCCGACAGTTTTCTCGGTTTGGATCAGGATCCACGCGTTCAAGAAGCCGTCATCCGCGGCACCACCAAATGGGGAACCCACAACGGGGCTTCGCGGGCGTTTGCCAGCGTTCGGGCCAACGAGGATGCCGAAGAAAAACTGGCCGCCTGGCTTGGCACGCAAGCGGTTCTGATATATCCTTCGGTCACTTTGGCCAACATGGGCGCCATTCCCGGACTCGTCGGCCGGCAGGATGTCTTAGTCGTGGATGAACACGCGCACAATTCCATTCAAGAAGGATCCCGGATTGCCAAGGCGAATGGCGTACGAGTCCTGCCGTTTTCTCATTGCGATCCCTGCGCCCTCGAAAAAGCTTTGCGCTCGGCCGGGGAATATCGCAGTGCCCTGGTGGCGATCGACGGTGTCTATAGCATGACCGGGGCATTGCCTCCGCTGGCCGATCTGAACCGCGTCGCCCTGAAACACAACGCGGTGTTGTACATCGACGACGCCCACGGCACCGGTATCATTGGTACCCACGGCCGCGGAACAGTGCTGGATGCGCTGGGAAATTACGACAACACCCTCGTGATCGGGTCGCTTTCGAAAGGGTTTTCCTGCGCCGGCGGTTTTATTGGTTGCCCGGCCGAGTTCAAACAGTTGCTGAAGATCCGCTCCAACACCTATATTTTTGGAGGCCCGATCCCGCCGCCGTATTTGGAAGCCGTTTGCACGGTGTGCGACATTCTCGTTTCGCCGGAATATGATCTGCTCATCGGCCGGCTGCAAAACAACATCGCTCGCCTGACTCGGGGCGCCGCAGATCTGGGGCTGGCAATTCTCGGGGGGAAAACCCCGATCATTTCCGTTTTGGTGGGTGATGAAGAGGCGACACTGCAAGCCGGCAATTTCCTATTTGAACGCGGCTACTACGTGCAGTCGGTGACCTTCCCGGCAGTGCCCTATCACGCCGGCGTTCTTCGCATTCAAATCAATTCCAATCATTCCCATCGCGCGATTGATGGGTTGCTCGGCGCTATGGGTGCCTTGAAGAAGGTGATCCCGCTTCCCGGGCCAGGAGTGTTGCAACGATGTCCCGCATAAATGGCCGTGCGCTATTCGGCAACATTAACCCGCAGCATTCTGGGGGGTCTGACCCCTTTTTGAGTTAGTTTCTAAGCTGCCAGCGGTTCGGCGCCTCCAGAAGCCAATTTAGTTTGCAGCAAGTCAAGCACGTCCCCAACCGTCACCAGGGCTTGCAATTCTTCATGGCTTAGCCGAATCCGAAAACGACGCTCAATTTGCGAAACAATACTTACGACATCCAGGGAATCCAGGCCGAGTTCCTCGCGCAGCTTCTGGTTGTCGTTTATTTGCGGAAACTTTTCTCCTTTGTCGGCCTCAAGCAGCTCGATCAGGGTGAGACGAATGGTTTCGCGATCCGCCATGGCTAACCTTCCTGGTTTGTGTCGCCGCGGGATTTCGAATGTTCCTAAAGAATCAGTTTTGCCGAATTTTGGCAAGAGGGATTCTGCCAGATCCCTATAAACCATTGGCGAACGGCGGGCTTTGTACCTACCGCGATAAACCAGGCGGCTCGCAAAGGGAGCACTAGCGCCCAATACTGGCCAGCTTCAACACCGTCTTATGGCCATTTTCCAAACTTTCCTGATGCACAAGGCGTTCCTGGGAATCGAACCAGGCATTAACGCGGATCTTCTCTCCTATGATTTTGAAATGGGTACAATTTTGCATCCGGCCGGATACGTTCAACGAGCTGGTGCCTAGATACTGGATTTTCGCATCAATGGACCTGCCCGTATCTGCATCCAGAAGAGATATCTGACCGATCCGAAGTCGTTCCTGCGGCAATCGCCAGTAGGTGGTAGTCCAGACATCGGGCTGGACTGTGCGTTCCCTGCCATTGGTTTTGACTCGAAGATTGTATTCATCCCCAACGGCTGAAACCGTAAACTTTTGACCGTCATCGTTGGAATTACTTTCCAGGTGAATCAAGCGATTGCCGCGCCAGGTTTCGACTCCCTTGTACGTATAAGTGTATTTAAAGACCAAAAAAGTCACGTGCACTTTGGCCTCGGCAGCCACTGATATGCTACCGTCCTGATTGGCGGTGATAATCATCTGGTACTTCCCTGCTTCCTTATCGTCGACGAATATTTGAAAATTTCGGGTTTCAGTTTCTCCGGCAACTGCCTGACGCTTTGGGCCCAAAAAAATTATTATCCCTGTCATCAGTACAATTGTGGTCCAATACAAAATCCGGCCTCGGATTTGACTGCGCAACTGGGCCATTTCTCGTCTCCTTGGGACATTCAATATATTTTCCGGCGTTAGCGGCAAAACTATAACCGATGCTTGCTGCCGGGCCAAGGGGAATCACTGTGCCCCCGGCCGGCTTGCCTGGCCGGAGACAAAGTTTGAGGGATTACCGCGGAACCAGCAGCGTAAATGGATAAAAGTATCCCTGAAGCATTGTCAGAATTCCAACAACGGCAGCCAGGATGATGCTGTGCCAGATGACGGCCTTGAATATGTCGGCCTCCTTGCCTAATTGGTGGGTAGCGGCGGTCGCAACGCAAATGCTTTGAGCATCGATCATTTTTCCCATTACACCCCCAGTGCTATTGGCTGTGCAAATCAGCACTTGCACCTGTTCCTTGACGAGATGGGGAAAGATTTGCGGATCGTAAATCTGCGTGGCCGTAATCTTCTGCAAGCTGCCGAAAAGAGCATTACTCCCGGCATCCGTTCCGGTCAGGAAGACGCCTAGCCAACCCAGGATAGCTGCAAAAAATGGATAAAGGAAACGAGTTTCGGCAAAGGCGATGCCCAGCGTAGCATCCATTCCGGCATAACGCGTAACATAACTTAATCCTAACATGAAGGCAATGGTCGGAATGGGAATTTTCATTTGGATTATCGTGCGCCGTACAACTCGCCCGGTCTGGTTTACGTTCATCCTCAACATAAACATGGAAATAAGAGCTGCGGTAAACACCGCCGTTCCGGGTGCGGTCAGCCAGGCAAAATTGAATTCCGCCTTTTCCGGTTTGGGCGCCAGGCGTTCTGCGAGTTGCAGATTGAGCGCTGCATCAAATGGCATGGAACTTGCCAGCGCCAAGATCGCGGCTTCTTCGGTTTTGATCGGCACCAGGCGCGGATGGCGATACGCTTCCCTATCCAGAAGGGGAATCGGAATCAGATAGTTGGTATGAAGCCAGCCGACCCGAACAGGTCCTCTTCCTTCCATCTGCCGGACGATTCCGGTCATCAGGAGCAGCAACGACATGAGCACGTAAGGGGTCCACGCCAGGCTGACGCTCCGAATTGTAAGGGGAATATCGTCGCCGACTGCTGCATCTTCCCGGCGAGTGGCGGCCGCCGACGCCTCGGTTTGCCCGTTGCGTTGTCTCGAATCGGCAGCCGATTGCGTAGCTGGCAACCCTGCACCCCCGGGAGATTTGTCAAAGTGCCAGTTTTTCCACGGCTTCCAAAACTTCAAAAAGGTGGCCGTCATCACCAATGAAAAGATGCCGCCGCCGATATCCGTCATGGGGTACAAAACTATTGCGGGAAAAAAATGGTAATGGACGGTCGCGAAGACAAACTGAAAAACGGCGAATGATCCTCCGGAAACCAGCAAGGCAGGCCAGACCTCCCAGGTTTGTTTCCACGTGCACATGCACTTGGTCATATAGAGCGGCACCAGGAAAGAAAGAATCGGCAACTGGTGCCCGGCCATTACGCTCAACGTTTCCGTCGGCAGATCGGTTACGCCGTTTAGCACGATCAGCGGCGTGCCGAGACCCCCATAGGCTACCGGGGAGGTATTGGCAATCAGGCACAACACCGCCGCCAGGAAGGGACGAAAGCCGAGGCCGACCATGATGGCCCCGCAAATTGCTACCGGTGTTCCACCGCCGGCTGCCCCTTCAAGAAATGCTCCAAAAGCAAAACCGATCAGGATGGCCTGGATACGGGCATCTGCAGACAGGCTGGCCACCGATCGCCGGACTACGTTGAATTGACCGGTTTCCACAGTAATGTTATACAGCAGCATGGCGTTGAATATGGTCCAACCAACAGGCAACAGTCCGAATGCCGCCCCATGCACAAGGGCCATGCAGGCCATCGGGGCCGGCATCCGGTAAATGATTACGCTTACAAGAATGGCGGTGATCGCGCCTGCCGCTCCGGCTTTGGGCGCCAGCCAGCGCCGCGGCACAAGCAGCCAAAACAAAACGATCACTGGCAGCGCTGCAAATACCGTGGACCAAACGTTGGAAAGCAGGATACTGCCTTGAAAGGGATCGATTTGCTGATGATAGGCCAAAATCATGCGGCAGATCCTGCGCGGCCATGGACTTTCCGAAACTCCAAGTGGAACCGCCGGTTTTCGCCTGCACAGGTTAAATGCTGCGGCTGCAAGGAGTGCGGATTTAGGATTATGTCAACCGTGCCGATTGTAGAGACTGGTCGCCGAGATGCAAGCAGATTATGGCAATTGCAAAGAACCCTTCTTGGGTGTGTGATAATTCCCCAGGATGACGCGTTCCACGCCGGGAACGCGGGACACTGCCTGGGCAAACTCCATCATGTCTTCCAGGCGCGGGACGACGCCGCTCAGCTGAACGACTCCTCCGGTAATTTCCGGGCGGATTTGGCGAAAGCGCTCTTCCTTCATCCGCATTTTCTGCAGCACATTGGCCAGGTCGCCGGAAGTCTTCCCGATAACTGGCCTGGTACTAGCTTGTCGGTCGGTCGTAAAATTCGGCCGAAAACTCACTACCAAAGGCGGCATCATTGGAACTGCCGCCCCCTGTTTCGCCTCTTGGGGCTTTACGAAAACTCCAGGCTTCATGTCGAGCCGATTTTCTCCCGAAGCGCCTGTCAATGCTCCAGGTGTCGGTGGCCCTTTGGCGACAGCCGAATACTCGGGAGATAGTTGCAACGGCGCCGGCTGGACGAACAGTGTTTTTTTGGCTTCTTCCGGCGGTTCCACGCGGAGTTCGTTCACAACCTGCGCAACGCCGGCTACCTTGCGGACTTTTTCTTCGGCCCGCTTCGATAACGACTGCGTTGCAATGCCGCCCCAAACAGTGGCCACGTTTCCGTGGATGGTTACTCCCAAATTGAAATTGGCCAATTCCTGATCTTGTTGGAGTGCTTGCCGGGCGAAAAGCATTCGCTCGCAATCGGCCAGCATTTCCTCGCTGGTTTGCGGGATTTTTGCCGGGGAAGGCGCAGCCTCTGCGCCGAAGGTGAATGCCGAAGCATTCCCGCAAACATGGCAAACCAGGGCCAGGCGAAGGCAGCAATATCCCCAGTGCATGACCGGATACATTCGCGCGAATCTCATCAGTCCATGTTTTTGGAAAATACTCGCTCGCATAACAAAGATCCTTGGTAGCCGAGGCTCCAAAAAGCCCTCATGTTGAACTGAAGCTTTGCCAATGCTACCCCTCATTTTGCTAATCCTGGATAAGGAAAGAAACGGACCTTGAAAGAATTGGAAAAGAAATCTTACTCCGCGGATAGTTCCTTTTCTTTTGGGAAAAATGTGCCTGAAACACTATTTGGTGAAGCCTGGAAAAATTTGTGGGTAGTTGGGAATGCACGGGACACGGCCTCTCAAGACTCCTGCCATGTAGAGAAATCTAATCCGTTTTTGATAAAATCACCTCAAATTGGCGCAGCACCGGTTGATGCAATTGGGGAGATTGATCATGAAATTCCGCTTTGTTTTTTTCCTTACGTTTATCACAGTGTTCACGCCATTCGGCCTACTTCCGCCGCCGGTGCAGGGCCAGCAAGCAACAGCAGCCTATTCAGCTCCGGACGACATACACTGGCGGAAGTCACCCATTTTGAGTGAGGGTACGCAAATCATCGCGGAGTTGTTTTCCTTGAAATCCCTCGACGGGAAGAAATTGCCCACGATCATCATGTGTCATGGCTGGGGCGGAGTGGCGGCCGATCTGCGTGCCGATGCCGTTACCTTTGTTCGGGCCGGGTATCTGGTCGTGACGTTTGATTATCGCGGTTGGGGAGCCAGTGACGGTAGAGTAGTTTTGACCGGCCCGGTTCCCCGCGATAAAGTCGGTATGCCGTTCGTCGCCGAGGTCAAGGAGATCCGTGAGGTTGTCGATCCGTTGGATCAAACCACGGATCTGCTCAACGTCATTCACTGGGTCCACGGCGAACCCCAGTGCGACACGGGACGGATTGGTCTATGGGGCAGCAGTTATTCAGGCGGGCATGTGGTATATGCCGCAGCACGCGACCGCCGCGTGAAAGCTACCGTCAGTCAGGTGCCGGCCCTCGATTCTCGTTGGGTGGTGCAAAGCAAGGAAGAACAGGAAAAAACTTTTCAGGAAGCCACCGAAAGAGCCCGCGGCGAAATCGGCTATCCGGAACCTGGTGCCCGCGTCCTCAAAAACCTGCGCGGTGCGCCGATTCGGGAAAAGCACATGCGCTATGCCCCGGTCGAGGACGCCGACAAAGCCCCGGACTGTGCGATGCTTTTTATCCTTGCCGAAAAAGAGGAGTTATTCGACAACAAGGACCACGGCATCAAGGCCCACGACCGTGCCAAGGGACCAAAAAACCTCGTCGTAATTCCTAACATCACCCATTACGGCGTTTATTCGCAGGCTCGCAGTCAAGCTCAGAAGCTGGCCATCGAATGGTTTGATCAGCACTTGAAAGGTGTCCAAAAATAATCAGCGGGATTCACGACATGCATCATTCCTTTTTCAAATTCCAGCAAATGATTTTGTTATCGTTCCGCGCAAACAACCGCCCTTGCGACAGCGCGATTTGGGCCCAGCATGGTTTCGTTAGAACATGGGCTCGTGCTTTTTCCCGATAACTCTCCGGAGTTGCTTCCACAAGGACCAGGTCGCCATCCTCACTTAATATGATCAGCCGACTTTCTGCCAGGATCATGGATCCACAGCCAAACCGTTCTCTAGTCCAGCGGATTTTCCCGGTTTTGAGTTCGATGCATCGGAATCGCGCCCGTTCTTCCTGGCGGCCGTCGAAGCCGTACAGGAAACCGTTGTGATGGATACTGGTGGAGTAATGATTAGACATGATCTCGTCTCCCTTCCACAGCTCATCAGCTTCTCCATCCCGGAATCGAAGCAGGAGCGCTCCAGTGTTATAGCTTGCGGAAATGAATACTTGGTCGTCAATCACCAGGGGCGTGGCCGCGTTTACAGAAGCGGCAATTCTGGCCCGCCAGGGTTTACTGGATTGCACGGCGCCGCTGGCCGGATCGAGAGCCACCAATCCTGCGCGGGTGAAAAAGAAAATCTGCCGCCGGCCGCCGATCGTGGCCGCCACCGGAGATGAATAGCTGGCCGCATGGTCAGTGGCTCTCCATAATTCCTTTCCCGTATCTTTGTCGAAGGCGACAATGCCGGCATTTTTGGCTCCGACATTGAGCAACAATTTTTCATCTTCCAGAATGGGTGAAGTTCCAACTCCGAAAAAGTTTTTCGGGACCGGATAATCCTCATGCAGCGCCCGTTTCCAGAGAATTCTCCCCGTGTCGAAATCGAGGCAATCTAACTGGCCTTCCGGACCCAGAGTGAATACCCGTTTTTCCGCAATCAAAGGAGTCGAGCGGGGACCATCCCCTTTTCCGTAGTCGTCGACATAACCGGAGGCATATGCCGTTCTCCAAACCACTTTGCCGGTGGCCGCGTCCTGGCGCTCGATGACTTCTTCCGCTGCAATACGATGGAACAAGATTAGGCCCCCGCCGTTAACTACCGGACCGCTGTACCCGGCCCCGATTTCGTGTTCCCATAAAGTCGGCGGTCCCTGAGCGGTCCAGGATTGCAAAAGCCCTGTTTCGGTTGAAATGCCGTTGCGCGATGGTCCAAGGAATTGCGGCCAATCTGCTGCGCGAGCGGCAGGAACGGCCAAAAGGAGAAGAATTGGCGCCGCCATCGCCCACAAACGGGAAATGGGCTTTGGTTTGGCGGCATCAAACCGAAGCAAGGATGAACAAATACCCAATCGATTTAAAATAAAACTCATTACTGATTCCTTTCTTTCCAGAATGAACTATTGTAAGAATGGAGACGAAAGCTTACCAGGCACCTGCGCACGCCAAAACGGACCTAAACTGGCTTGTGCGCTATTCCCATTAATAATGGGACAAGAGTAAGAAGATTTCTAAGGGTCTGCCTTGTGGTTTACTATCGAAGTTTTCGCAACTACGACCCGCCGGGTCTCGTGGAGATTTGGAACGAATCATTTACTGGTCGGGGGGCCGTTCAACTCCGCCACTGTTCTCCGCTGGAACGCTACGCTTTCTGCAAACCCTATTTCGATCCGGAGGGGTTGGTTATCGCCTTTGACGATGCTACGCCAATCGGTTTTGTTCACGCCGGCTTTGGCGCCAATGTGGAGGAGAATGCCCTGTCGACTTCTACCGGAGTCATCAGTCTGATTGGAGTCCGTCCTTCTCATCGGCGCCGCGGCATCGGTTCCGAATTGATTCGCCGGGGCGAATCCTATTTGACCGGTCGCGGTGCCGCAACGCTATTCGCAGGCCAGATGCATCCAATCAATCCATTTTATTTTGGTCTGTACGGCGGAAGTGATAGTCCCGGTTTTCTGGCCAGCGATGCGGCGGCAGGTCCTTTTCTGGAATTTCATGGCTACCGGCCTCATAAAACCTGCTTTGTTTACCAGCGCAATCTCACGCAAGCCTTAAACGTCGTAGACGGCCGATTTCCCGTCCTCAGGCGCCGCTATGAACTGCGGGTCATTCCTCAAATGGGCCAGGGGTCCTGGTGGCAGGAATGTTCCCTTGGAATTCAGGACATGCTCGAAATCCGCCTCGAAGACACTGAGTCCGGCTGCTCAGTTGGCAAGGTGGAGATCTGGGAAATGGAAGGTTTCAAGTGGCGCTGGGGAATTCCGGCAGTGGGAATTCTAAACCTGGTGATCCAGGAGAGCCTTCGCCGACGAGGCCTCGGTAAATTCCTGCTAACTTCGCTTCTCCGATATCTTCAGGAACAATTCTTCGGTATGGTGGAAGTCCAGATCATGGAGCGCAATGAAGCAGCAACAAATATGTTTCTCGGCATCGGATTTGAGCAAGTCGATACCGGCCGCGTTTATAAGAAAGCAATAAGTTGACTGAATTAATGACAAAAGCTAATGGTGATGCGGGCCACGGGGTCCGGCACTTTGAGGCGGACAAAGGGAATCGGATCGTCCGCATCCGGTTCCTTTTCTATTTGCACACGCTCTGGAGAAACCTGCATGCCGGCATGGTAATGGAGGCTCAGAACTACCTTGCCGTCTTCGGGAACCACGTTGGCCAACGTGATTCGCCTCCCGTCGGCGTGAAGCCATTGGGCCTGCCCTTTGAGAATGAACGAATGAGGCTTCAAGGAAAAGAATACACCGGTAGATCCATCGTTTATGGAAGCAAGCGGCTGAGCCCCATTCCAAGCGCGGAAACGGGCGATCGTTGCGGGTGACCAACCTACTACCCAGCCGATGTTATACCTTCTGCAATAATTGTCGAGTTCGACATCGGACCAATCGGTGATGGGCCGGCCGGCCAAGTTTTGATCCATTAAGGAGACAAAGGTGTGTTCGATGGGAACATCCGGCCCAAGGCCACCTATGAAAACTCGCCCGGTAAACCGGGGCAGCAAAGCGGTCCAGCGGGAAGCCTCACTTGTACAGGGACGTTCTTCCCACATGATGCGAGCCTGGGTTGTGGTGCATTTCCGAATGATTTCTATCAGATCCTCCTGTTCGGGACTCAATCCGATTAAGAATCGAGGGGTTCCAAGTAATCGCTTCTCGAGTTCTTGTCCCACGCCCCACCCCCGGCGCCCCATGACTGGCCGGTAGACCAGCACAAGGGCGCTCAGTGCTGCCAACGCACAAGCGATCGAAACCACGCCGCCCGCGCCCCATCGTTCACGCCAGACTGCCCATGCCCTATGACCTATGCTCGACGCCCCACGAACAATCGCCACGAGGCAAAATACCGCAGGGATCACAGCAAACCACAGGGCGGGAAGAAGCAAGTTTGCGGTACCAAGCCGTCCCAATTGCGGTAATACCATCCCGAACCCCGCCAAAACCAGGAGGCCTCCCGCGGCGCATCCGAACACACGTGCGGTGGCTCGTTGCCGGCACTGGTTTAAACCATTCACGCCCACAACTGCGAGTCCCAGGATGGTTACCGCCAAAATACGGTCTGTTGGTTCTCCACATAACGACGAGTTCCAGAACGAACGGATCGTTCGATGGGTTAGGATCCATTCATCCAGGTGAAGCGGCAAGCGGAGCCACCACGAGCTGAGCCAATCCAGAAGCCAAAAGCTGTTCAGGGCCAGGGCCCCGATCTGACAGGCAAGCAGAACCCCATGCCAACCGAGCGAATGCCGGCGTCCGACGCTGAGGTAATAAATCAGCAGAACGGGAAAAAGGAGAATTAAAAGAATAGGATGGAAGAACCAGACGAGACTTCCCGCGCCCAATAAACCCAGCGTAGAACCCAAGCTAGGCCGGCGATGGAAGCCAATCAAATAGCCCAGGTAGGCAATGGCACTGATGGTTCCAAAGAGTAAATCCAAATCGCCCGCTTCCAGTGCACTGCGGCCCGGCTGCCCCCACCAGATCACCAGTCCCAGCGCCACGGCGATCCCGGATGCCGACCGATCGAGTCCGGCCGCCCGACAACCAAGCCAAAGTACGCCGGGTACCAATAGACAACCCATGGCCAAACCCAATTTGTATGCCGAACTGGCACAGCTTCCTCCGTCAAGAACGATGAATAATTCAGCCGGGCGGCTGCCGCTATCGAAGACGGGAGTTTTTGGAAAACCCGCCTGGAAAGCGGGGTCAAAACACTGGAGTTTTCCAGTTTCGTAAAACGACGATGTGCCCAGCCAGCCGAAATACAAATGAAGAGGATGGCAACCGGATACCAGGGGACGGTCGTCGCCTAGACTTTTCCAGTTCCCGAATAGTCCGTACGTTAACCACCCTTGCCAAAGAAACAGTCCCAAAAGCAGCAGGTACCAGCAGGGGTGGTCCCCGAACCTCCTTGCAGCCGTTCCGGCGGCGCCGTTTTGCACTGGCACGTCCATCGGCGAAAAATGTTAACTTTTCAGATTCTTTTCAACAAGACGATTTTACTACGGGTCGGAGGTTACCCCGAATCCCTAACCCCTCGGCTTCGCTCTCCTTGACAGGCTACCCTCCCCTGTTAGAATGGCGCAGAGAAGCCGGCGAACCGGCTTCAATTTCCAACAGAGAGCAAGGCGATGAAATGCCAACGTTGTCCAAAACCAGCTACCTTGCACATAACCGAAGTTATCAGCGAAGACCAGTTTGAAGACCTTCATTTGTGTGAGGAGTGCGCCGGCGACTATTTGCATAAGCCGCAACCCAAGGGGAAAGGACCCAAGGGCGCCCTGTCCGAAGCGCTGGAAGAGTCGCAGGAGGTCGCTGCATTGAATCAGCGCGAGTGTCCGTTGTGCGGCCTTAAATTTGTGGAATTTCGCAATTCAGGGCGGCTTGGATGTCCCTATGACTACCAGGAATTCCGCGAAGAGCTAGCAACGTTATTGGAGAATATTCACGGGGAGACTCGGCACTGCGGCAAAACTCCCCGCCATTTGCCCCAGAATAAGCAAGCGCAATCTGAATTGATTCAGCTCCGCAAACAATTGCAACAGGCCATTACACGGGAAGCTTACGAAGAAGCCGCCCAGTTGCGGGACCAGATCAAAAAGTTGGAAGATTAGGGGCTCGGAGGAACGTGGCGTGATTTGCCAAGTTTGTTCCACAAATGCGGCCACGGTTCATTTGACGGATATTGTAAATGGCCACAAGAAAGAGCAACATCTATGCCAGAGTTGCGCCGAAAAGCAACAATTGATGAATCAACAGGAACTCAATCTACCGGTCCTGCTGCAAACACTCATCGGCCAGCACATTGGCCAGCACACGGACGAACTTGCCCGGTTGACCTGCCCGGCGTGTGGGATAAAGTACATGGAGTTTCGCGCGGAAGGCCGGTTGGGCTGCGCTCACGATTACGAGGTGTTTCGCGTTCCGCTGAAGCCGCTTTTGGAGCGGATTCACCGTTCCTTGAAGCATGTCGGTAAGACTCCGCGGCATTTGCCCGCCCGCGTCGCCCGACAGATGAATGCTTTGGAACTCCGCAGTCAATTGCGCGCAGCAGTCGAATCGGAAGCATACGAGGAGGCCGCCCGGTTGCGCGATTTGCTTCGTGAAAAGGAAGCTATGGATGAATCTGGATAAGCTTACGCAATGCAGTGGGGAATGGTTACGCGGCACTGGCCCCGAATCCGACATTGTCATTTCCAGTCGGGTCCGCCTGGCGCGAAATCTGGCCGCTTATCCATTTACCAATCGAGCCGGCCCGGGGCAAAAGGCGGAGATCGAAGGCGTTCTGCGCGCGCGCATTGACAAACTGGAAGTGCAACCGAAGTTGTACTATTACAATGTTCCCACGCTTTCGACATTGGACCGCCAATTGTTGGTGGAGCGCCAACTGATCAGCCGAGAACTCGCTTCCTCAGAGGGACCCCGCGGCGTCGCCCTGGGAGAACTGGAAACCGTCAGCGTGATGGTCAACGAGGAGGACCATCTCCGCTTGCAGGTCATGCGCTCCGGATTTTCCCTGGATGAAGCCTGGCAGGACATCGATAAGGTCGATGATCTCCTGGAAGAACGCGTTAACTATGCCTTTAGTGAAGAATTCGGTTATCTGACCGCGTGCCCAACGAACGTGGGGACCGGGATGAGAGCGAGCGTCATGCTGCACCTGCCTGCCTTGGTGCTGACCAAACAAATCGAAAAAGTATTTCGCGCTTTGCAAAAAATCAATTTGGCCGTCCGCGGCCTGTACGGGGAAGGCAGCCGGGCTTCCGGGGATTTCTACCAGATTTCCAACCAGGTAACGCTGGGGAAAAGTGAAACTACCATTTTGTCGGAGATTCGCGAAGTCATTCCGCAGATTATCAACTATGAACGCCAGGCCCGCAACACATTGGTCCGGGAAACTCGCCAGGCGTTGCAGGACCGCGTCTCTCGTGCGTTCGGCACTCTCTGCTCGGCTACGATGATGACCTCTGAAGAAACCATGGATCTGCTGTCAAGCGTGCGCCTGGGTATCAATCTGGGATTGCTGGAAGAACTTTCCATACCGAAGGTGAACCAGCTGTTCATCCAGACCCAACCGGCTCATTTGCAGAAACTCATGGGCGCCTCCCTCGACGGCGAAGAACGCAACGCGGCCAGGGCCCGCTATCTGCGAACCCGACTCCGCGAAGACGGTCCGCAACTCAATTGACCTGATGCTGTCTATGAAATTATCTCAAGAAGGGGTCGGACCTCCCTAAAACCACGGGGTCTGACCCCTTTTTGAGATAGTCTCTATGCCGCCAATTTCAGCGGGTCCGGTCCTGCACTGAGCCGGATTTCGCCGATTCGCAGACCTGTGGAATCGTAGAACAAAATCCGATTCTCCTCACCGGCCCAGATCGCGTAGGTCTGGAGCAATCTGGGCCCGTGGATTTGAAAAAATAATCCACAAGGTTTGCCCGACCGGTGAATGATGGATTGGCGGAGAGGTGTGTCACTCGGGTCTAAATGATCGCGAGAGCAGAGATTTTTGTGAACATGTTGGCAAAGTTCCTCGAAGGTTGGCAGCGAGGCAATGGCCTCCATTGGTGTGTTCCTCTCGACAACGATGTTCCCTGTGCCGCCGGAGGATTTTTCCCCCAACCGCACTTCCGACTTCTAATATCGGCTGAACTTGTCCCAAGATATAGCGATCCTGGAAGTTGTTTAAAATAAGCAAAATGTGCATGTTACCATTTGTAAATTTGCCTTAGCGCCTCGTAGAGTACAATTCCCACCGCTGTGGCAAGGTTCAGACTGCGGACACCCGAACCCGGCATTGGAATAGAGAACGAGCGGTCTGCCAGCCTTTCGAGAATACTTTTGGGAAGCCCGTGCGACTCGCCGCCGAACAGTAGGAAATCGCCGGGTTGAAAGGCAATCTGTGTGTAACTCCGCTCGGCGCGGGCGCTAAAACCGAATAGACGAGCACCGCTGCTTTTCGAGTCAAAATCCTCCAGGCTGGCATAACGGAAGCATTGCACCGCTGCCCAATAGTCCACGCCCGCCCGCCGCAGCGAGCGATCATCTAACCGGAAACCTAATCGGCCGATGAGATGCAATTGTGTTCCCGTGGCGGCACAAAGTCGCGCAATGTTGCCGGTATTGGGCGGAATTTCCGGTTCCCACAAAGCGACATGCAACACGATTCTGATTCCTGAACGCCAAATACTATTCTTCGTTACTTTAAGAAAAATTGTAACTCTCCGCAAAACTCCTTCGAAAGGATCCGCAAAGGCCCCAAGCCAGGGTGATTTTCCAATTCCCTGTTTCCCTTCGCGGCAATTGATGTCATTTTCTCCAATAGACCTCAGGTGTTTCCCGTCGAAATAAGGAATAAAGGTCAAGGTCTTCCGAATAGGACGACAATACCGGCCGGCGAAATCCGGCAGGCTCTCGCCCGCACCTCAGGAGTTCCTTCCATGCTGGACCGAAGCAGGCTGAAACTGGATGTGGCGGCGTGCGCACTATTGCTCCTCTGTCTGGGACTGTTGCTGTGCGTTCTCGGTTTCCAGCCCGCCCATACCCAGGCTGTTTTCCCACCGCGTGAATCTTCCCCGCATTTGTTGGGTCCCATCGGCCACTGGCTCGGGTTGATTCTGCTCGAAACGTTTGGGCTGGGAGTGTACGTATTCCTGGCCGGTTGGTTTGTACTGGTTGTAATGCTCCTTTTAAGACGGGGGCTAGTGAAGTGGACCTTGCGATGTACGGGCTGGTTGTTGTTGATTCTTTGCACCGCGGTTGCCTCGGACAACTCGAATCTGCATTGGTCCGGAAGTCCGATCACCGGCAATGGGGGCAGCCTGGGGGCCTGGTTGTCCTCTCGGCTGTCGGCGCATTTTGATCCCCCATTTCAAGTCATTCTTGTTTCCGTTGCGTTGGTTCTGGGTCTTGTTCTCGCGATGAACTTCGTTCTTGCTTATTCCTACAAAATCCTGGGGCGGATAGTTTCCCGCACGGCCAAAATTGCGGCGAGGTTGCTTTCCTTCTTGCAGAGAAATCAAACGCAAGTCGTCGATGGGGAAACGGCGAATTCTCGAAATTCCCAGACCGATGATCCCTTTCCATCTTCTTCTCCCAACAATGATCACATTCCCATCAATCACCCGCGGCCGATTGGTTCCAAGGACACTCAGCCAGAGAAAAGCCTTGCCGGCGCAGCTCCGTTCCTTGCGCCGATTGCCCGGTCCGGACCTACCGGCGATGCGGAACGGTTTGCCGACTTCGAGCTTCCTCCCCTGTCCCTTCTTGAAGTCCCGGAACCCTTTCCTTACGAAGAGCAAGATCAACGCCTGCGCGAGCGGGCGGCGGTTCTGGAAAAAACCTTTACCGACTTCGGCCTCAATGTCAAGGTTGTCGGCATCAATACGGGTCCGGTCATCACACAGTATGAAGTGGCCCTGGAAACGGGTTTACGGCTCCACAAGGTAACGCGCCTGGCGGACGACCTGGCCCTGAACCTCAAAGTCACGAGCGTGCGCATGGTTGCGCCGATTCCGGGAAAAAATACGGTCGGCGTTGAAATCCCCAATGAGCACCGTGCGGTGGTCCGTCTCAAGGAAGTGATTTTGACCGCCGGACAATTGGTGGCCAATGCCAAAGTGCCGATGTTTCTCGGCAAGGATACAGAAGGCCGGCCCCTCGTTTATGACCTCGCGGAAATGCCGCACCTGTTGATCGCGGGCCGCACGGGCACCGGGAAATCGGTGTGCATGAACGCCATCATTCTCAGCATCCTCATGACGCGCCGGCCCGATGAAGTCAAGATGATCATGATCGATCCGAAAATGCTGGAATTGAGCGAGTACGGCAAGATCCCACACCTGATGCATCCGGTGGTCAAGGATATGAAAAAGGCCGAGGCGATTCTTTCCTGGGCGGTCGACAAAATGGAGGAACGCTACGACATCTTGAGCCGGGCCCGCGTCCGGAGTATTGCCGCCTATAACGAATTGACTCTCCGCGAGATCCGGCGCCGGGTCAACCCGGTGGACGAGGAAGAACGCTCCCGCTTTCCCGACCGGATGCCCTACATCGTCATATTCGTGGATGAGATCAACGATTTGTTGATGACCATGAAAAAGGAGGTGGAAGGTCATATCATTCGCCTGGCCCAGAAATCGCGAGCGGCGGGTATTCACCTGGTGGTGGCCACCCAGAAGCCGACGGTGGATGTGATCACCGGCCTGATCAAATCGAACCTGCCGGCGCGGATCTGCTTCCAGGTTTCCAGCCGCTCGGATAGCCGGGTCGTCCTCGATGAAATGGGCGCTGATAAATTATTGGGCAAGGGGGACATGCTATTCCTGCAGCCGGGATCCAGCACCATCATTCGCGCGCAAGGCACCTATCTCAGCGATGAAGAAATCAGCAGGGTGGTGGAGCATTTGGAATGCGATCCGTGCTATCTCCAGGAATTGATCCAGTTGAGCGCCACCGGTAAGGACGGCAAGGGCGGTTTCCTGGAAACACTGCGGGCGCGCGATGAAGTGTACGAACCGGCCATTGAGGTGGTCATTCGCGAAGGCCGCGGCAGCGTCTCGCTCTTGCAGCGCGCACTAGGCATCGGCTACGGCCGTGCCGCCCGCCTGATCGATTTCATGGCGGAAGACGGCATTGTCGGCAATTACAACGGCAGCCAGGCCCGTGAGGTCCTCTTCACCCCGGAACAGTGGGAACAAATGAAACAGAACGCCCAGGCCGAGGAACGCGTCGGCACTTCTTAGCCGATTTTCTCGCGAAGATCGCGGAACTATCCGCTAAACACGGCCTGGCGTCGGACCAACTCGTATCTCACGCGAATGCACGCCCGCGGCCCGCCACGCAACCTGTTCGGTCGAAACACCTTAACGCGTTTTTCGCCGCCGTATCTCACGCGCGCGTGAGATACGACACCGCACCGCTATGCAACCATTCTCAGTGTCCACCCTAGTTCGCCAATGACCAATAACCAATAACGAATGACCAAGGTCAATAAGAGTCCCTATTTTTCGGCCGTTTCGTTGACACCTCCATGTCCTCGTAAATCTGGCCTTTGCCTTCGTAGGCACAGGTAGACGGCCAATCTCCCTTCCAGCGCCTGTGCCTCCGGACTACCCTTCGCGACAGATATTTGTCATCTTCCAAACAAAAAAACGGCATGGTCAGCAAAGGTCCGTCCATTGGCCAACCTGCGTTGCCCTCAGGTTCACGCCAACGACATCGCCGCCAGCCGATTGCCATGGTACCGCCGGCTCGAGCGCAGTCCAAACCCGATCCGGAGTACTCACTACTGACGCGGTACTGCGTGCTCGAAACCCTCAACCCCGAGAACTGCACCGCGTCGTTGCATCATCGCCTGCAACGACGAACCAATGACAAATGAGTACGAGGGACCAACTCCCAATGACTTTCGACTACCCGATCCATGACTTTTGTCGACGTCGTTGCGTCGTTGCACTCACCCCGGCCCGGCTGCATTGCGTGCAATGCGTGCATTGCACGCAACGACCGCATTGCACGCATTGCAGCCATTGCACGCAACGACTGCAATAACTGCAACGACGAGGAGACTTTGAATGACGCCACTACGTACTCGGTACTGCGTACTCGACACCGGTGGCCGGGATTTCGCGACAGATCTGTGTCATTTCCGAACATCATCCCAAATTGGGACACTCCCAGTGGGACCTTCTGCCCAAATTGGGACCCTCTACCGTTATCTGCTTTCTCATTAACAGCCTACGATTCGTGCCGCAGCCGCCGAGGTCGTTCCAACGACAGTGGGACCCTTGCACCCTTGTCCTTTAGAATGTTCGATTGCCATTACCCCTTTATCCCCTCCCGCCCGTCCGTTTGTCCCGCCCGACCTGACGTCTGTCCTCACCGTGGCCGCGCCTGGGCTTCGAAGCCCGGTCTCTGTGACACCAACGGCAACACATTCCATTCTCGCCACCAGTGACCAATGACGAATGACCAATGACAATTTCCAAAAAAGAGAATTTGGGGACGGTTCACGTAACCTTCGGCCAGAAGTCCGTAAAGTCCGTAAGTGACAGCGTATGGAAGCGTTTCTGCCGGGTCGGTTTACGGACAATCACGGGTACCGATTGTTCCGATTGAAGCGGACATACATATCTGGAATTGTCTGCGGTTAAAGCAGTTGCTTACACTCTCACCTGGATCCCCTGGATCCACACTGGCACCTGCATCCACTGTACGAGTGGAACAACGTCGAGGCTTGGCCAAAGTGTTGGATCATTGCCTCGGTTGTTGAAGTTGATTTTGACCAGTGAGGTTAGTGAGCCCGAGAGAGAAACCGGGAAAACTTCGCAATCACTCGTGGTGAGCCTGGCCACCCACAAATTCTATAGATTCGGGGGAGTTTCCTGCACGAACAATTATCTGCTTGTCCACCGCTATCCGGTATTTCCCCGGCCGCGGGATGAGTCGTCGATGCGACCGAAGCGCGCCGCGCTCTGCCCATGGGGCCGGGGAATATCCATTACCGCGCTTGCACTCGGCTGATATCCTTGACCTAATGAAGGAGGTCACCCGTATCCTTACCGCTATTGACCAAGGCGAGCCCCACGCTGCCGAGCAGCTCTTGCCGCTGGTCTACGAAGAGCTGCGCAAATTGGCGGCCCAAAGGTTGGCGCAGGAGAAGGCCGGTCAGACGCTGCAAGCGACGGCGCTGGTCCATGAAGCTTACGTCCGGCTTGTGGATGGGGACAAGGCGCAGCACTGGACCAGTCGGGGCCACTTTTTCGCCGCCGCAGCCGAAGCGATGCGCCGAATTCTGGTCGAGAATGCCCGCCGCAAGAATGCGCTCAGACGCGGCGGCGATCGACAGCGGTTGGACCTGGATTTGGCCGAACCGGAGGCGCCCCCGCTTTCCGACGACTTGCTGGCCCTGGACCAGGCCCTGGAAAAGCTGGCCGCGAAGGACCCCGGGAAAGCCGAGGTCGTCAAGCTCCGCTACTTTGCCGGCCTGACGATGGAGCAAACGGCCGAAAGCCTGGGCATTTCACTTGCGACTGCGAACCGTTGGTGGAGTTACGCCCGGGCTTGGCTGCATCAGGAAATCTCTGGTTCCGAGGGATCGACCTGATGTCTTTTGAAAATCCGTGAGATGTTTTCGACTTGTTTTACGCACTGGGGATAAGAACATTCCCAGCAAGGGGTCGAGCCATGCCGATATCAGCACGAACTGAAGAATCGATCTTCGCCGAGGCTCTGGACAAGCGTTCCACGGAGGAACTCGCAGCCTTCCTCGACGGCGCTTGCGGGTCCGATGCCGCCCTGCGCGCTCGAGTCGAAAACCTGCTCAAGTCTCACGAGCACGCCGGCAGCTTTTTACGCAAGCCGCCCGCCGCGACCGTGGACGAGCCGGTCGCCGAGCGCCCCGGCACGGTCATCGGCCCTTACAAGCTGATGGAACAGATCGGTGAGGGCGGGATGGGGCTGGTGTTTGTGGCCGAGCAACAGCAGCCGGTCCGCCGCAGGGTTGCCCTCAAGATCATCAAGCCCGGTATGGATTCGCGGCAGGTCATCGCCCGCTTCGAGGCCGAGCGGCAGGCGCTGGCGCTGATGGACCACCAGAACATCGCCAAGGTGTACGACGCCGGCACGACGGGCGAGCCCGGTGGCGTCAGCCCCGGGAGACCCTACTTCGTCATGGAGCTGGTCCACGGCGTGCCGATCACCGACTACTGCGACGCCAATCAACTCACACCGCGGCAGCGGCTGGAGCTGTTCGTCCCCGTCTGCCAGGCGATCCAGCACGCGCACCAGAAGGGGATCATCCACCGCGACATTAAGCCGTCGAACGTGCTGGTGACGATGTACGACGACAAGCCGGTGCCCAAGGTCATCGACTTCGGCGTCGCCAAGGCCATCGAACAGCGCCTGACGGAGACGTCCGTCTACACGCAGTTCGGCACCCTGGTGGGCACGTTCGAGTACATGAGTCCTGAGCAGGCGGAGATGAACGCCTTCGGCGTCGATACCCGCTCCGACATCTACGCGTTGGGCGTGCTGCTTTACGAGTTGATGACCGGCTCGACGCCCTTGGAGCGCAAGCGATTACGGGAGGCCGCCTTCGACGAGATCCGTCGCATCATCAAGGAGGAGGAGCCGCAGCGGCCCAGTGTCCGGCTCAGCACCTCGGACACCTTGGCGAAGGTGGCGGAGGCGCGCAAGACCGACCCGGCCAAGCTGTCGCGGCTGATGCGCGGCGAGTTGGACTGGGTGGTGATGAAGTGCCTGGAGAAGGACCGTTCACGGCGCTATGACACGGCCAGCGCCCTGGCCCGCGACGTGGAGCGCCACCTGAAGGACGAGCCGGTCGAGGCGCGGCCGCCGTCGACCTGGTACCGCCTCCGCAAGGCCGCTCGTCGGAATCGGACGGCGCTGAGTGTGGCCGGGGTGGTGGGCGTGACGGTGCTCCTGGGGACGACCGTGGCCGTCTTGCAGGGCAAGCGCGCCAGCGACGAGGAGGCAAGACGGATTCAGGAAAAGACAAACCATGACGCGGAGGTGGCGGAACTCAAGCGGATACAGGACGAAGAGCGGCGGCAGGAAAAGCTGGACCGGGCGATCGAGGCGGCGTTCAGCGGCGACCTGGAGCGGGCCGACAAGGCCATCGTCGAGGCCGAGAAGGCCGGGGTCGCCGCCGATCGGGTTCGCTGGCTACGCGGCCTGGTTCACTATCAGCAAGGCAAGCTCGAAGACGCCATTCGGGAATTCAAAGCGTCCGGCGACTTGAAGCCGAGCGTGGCCGCCTACGCCATGCACGCCGAGGCCCTCTTCGAGGCGTCTCTTCAGAGCGGCAATTCGATCACCCGGTACTATCAAGAGGCCAGGATCGATCTCGTCAACTCGACGGCGCCCGAGACCGCGGAAGATTATCTGTGCCGGGGGTTCACGCTCGGGACTTTCATCATAACGCACCACCTGGACATCAAGAGGACTCAGCCGTTAGCGGACATCGACAAGGCCATCGCGATGCGCGACACCCCGATCGCCCGCGCCTTCCGGATCATCGTGGATGTCGGCCCGAACGATGAAGGGGACTGGCGCCCGTCGCTGGAACGCGCACTTGAAGGCTGGCGGCGGGCCAATGTCCGGCTGTGGGACAACAAGTTCGTCCGGCACGAGAGCCTCGGCCTTCATATATGGGCCGCTACCCGCTACGAGGCGATCGGTCAGCCCGAGAAGCGGAAGACCTTCTGGGAGGAGGCCGAGCGGGACGCCAAGGAACTGGAGGGTATTCGCAACTACAACTACGTCATGGCGCGGGTCTATTATTTCGAACTCATTCGCAACACAGATGCTGCCCTCAAAGAACTCGAAGAGGCCTCGCGCCACCCGGAGACGAGCGACCTCGTGGCGAATTACGCCCTGGCCCTGTACGAACGGGGACGCGACGCCGAGGCCCTGAGCGTCCTCAACGCGGGGTTGAAGTTGAAGCCGAACAACTCGGCGGGGCAGATGCTGCGGTTCCTTCTGTGGGCCGATCAACCCGAAATCGGCCGCGACAAAGCTTTCGAACGCTGGCGGGAAAAGAGAGGCCCGCTCAAGGGGGCGAAGGGGCCGTCGTGGAATCCGTACGATCACGTGGTCCTCTTGTTGCTCGGGAAGAGCAAGGAGGTAGCCGAGCAGAGCGCGTCGGTATCCGTTTTACGGCCCTCGGCGACGTACCTGATCGAATCGCAGTCCGAGGCAAAATGGCTCGAAGCCGAGGCGAAATTCCTTGAACCCCTGAAGGACCCGTTGTGGTTGTGTTTCGCGCACTTCATGATCGGCGAGGTCCGGTTGTCGAAGGGCGACCGCGCGGGTGCTCGCGAGCACTTCCAGAAGGCGGTCGATACCAAGTTCTACGCCAACAATCTCCACCCGTACGCCCGAGCGTTCGTCGCGCGGATGGATCGAAACCCCAAGTGGCCGGTGTGGATTCCGGTCAAGAAGTGAATTACCCGGGAGGACTGGTCACACGCAGCGACACCGATACGAGTTTCTCGCTGTCGTGGCACTGCTCACGGTCACGCCGTGCCTGTCGGCACAATAACCCGCAATTATTGACAAGTCGGGGAGACGGGATTTGTACCGATTCAGCGCACGTCCGGCGCTGCAATCCTCGCACCGGCGACTTCGGCTCCGGCGTCGCTCTGCGCGCGTCGGTCCGACACTCGGCGCGGCAGTCTGAGTCGGATCTCTTTCGTGTGCTGATCGAAGAATCCGTGTGACCCCGCCAATCGGAGCCCAGTGCTTGCTCAGCCGTGCTTCGACGCTGCGCGGGCCTGCCATGCCTGTACGAATTGTTCCGCTGGCGTATCCAGGAAAGGCTAGTTTTTTTCGTTCAAGACCGTGCGCAGTTTATACAGATCGATATTTCCCCCGGAAACTACGCACGCGATCTTGCCGCGGCCTCACACTTGCAGTTTAGTTCACCTCTTTTCCAGTCCCAAAAAATACGTTGCGGAGAGGTGCGGCCGACTTGCTATATTGGTAGGGAGTTCAGGCGATTGAATTGTCAAAAGCGGTTGGTTCTCAGGGGGGTGGTGCCGAGTGAACTTTTCTGAACAGCCTCCCTCGAAACAATGGGCAGCCTTGAAGTTCCGGGGGGAGAAATTTGCAGAGGTCTGGTTCAAACCCGAGGGCGACCCCTTGGCGCTGATGTTTCGTATCCCCCAGAACAGTTTTCACATTCCGGAAATCGGTGAGCGATTGACGACCGAAAATCTTCTGAGGGCCGTGGGTATAGCGACGGAGGAGGTTGAATCATGGCGCCGCGGAGAAGTCTCGCATTCCGGCCTGAACGGAGCCAATCCGGAACTGAAGAATCCTCTCCCGCAGCCGCCGCAAGACGCTGCCCACCTGGATATTCACGTCCGCCTGAAGCCGCCGGCCCAAGCTGTTGCTGGCAATGAACGCCCTGCGCTCGAGATTGCCGCGGCAAAATGGCAGGACCTCGAAGCGCGCTGGAAGGCCGTATTGGGCCTGGAAGCGGCCATGGACACTTTGCGTATCAATGTGGAAGGCCTTCGGGCAGATTTGGAAGGCTCGATGAACAGAATGTTGAAGACGGAAGAAAAACAACATGCCCTGTCCGCCGACATGGTTCAATGGAACAAGGCAAAAAGCCGGGTCCATTATGCCCTGCCGAAGGCGAGAGAGTTCATCCATCGTGCCACCTGGGTGAAGGGCACGCCCGAGTGGAAGAGGCTTGACGAGCTGTTCAAGAACCCCAGTAGAGCTCACATGCCTGTTCCTCAGATGGAAAAAGCGCTGGAAGAGCTTGAAAACCTGCGAAAAGACCGGCAGGTTTTAACCGCCCAGGGTGCGACGGTCTACCAGGAGTGCAAAGCCATCTCTGCCGATATTGACGCGGCCTTGCGAAGACTGCAGAGCAATGCCGCTGCGAGGGCATCGCAGAAAAAGGGCGCAACCGGTCCCAAAGGCAAGTCGTTCTAGGACATGCCGAGCCAGCGGATCAGCCTGACGCCTACCCCGATTCAAGACATGACCGCCGCACTACGTTTCTCAGAGCCGGCACTCAAGGAGCTTGCCAAAGCCAAGATCCTCGGTGTCCGCGCCGGGAACGAGCACCGCTACACCGGCGTCTGGATCGTTGTCGTCGAGGGCAGGGTCTTCGTGCGATCGTGGAATGACAAGCCAACAGGCTGGTACCGCGCCTTTAATGCTCAGCCGCTAGGAAGCATTGAGCTTGCGGGCCGAGAGATCGCCATCCGCGCAAGGCGGCTTTGGGGCGAGCGACTCCGGGACGCTGTCACGCAGGCCTACGCTGGGAAGTACAATACAAAGGCGTCCAAGAAGTGGGTGCGTGGTTTCGCGAGGCCGCACCGCTTGGCCACCACGTTGGAGCTATTGCCCGTTCGGCGAAAGCGGTCGTCCGCTTAGGAGATCGCCTGGTGGGGGGCGCATCAAGGGCAGGAGAAATGTTCGATGTTGACACAGTTGCATGGCGTCCCCCGCCAGTTGCACGGCTCGGCGATGGCATCGCGCGGCACCGTGCCACGCAAATGTGCAAACTCGACCTACGGGCGATGACCCACCCTAAGCCATTTGGCCCGAAAAAGAACAATGAGAACAAGTGATATGGCCAATAAAACGCCCATTTCTATCACCCAGAACGGAGTTCCCTTCAGCCATCCGGCATTGCGCCTGTCAAGGCGAATAGTTAGAACCCAAGCAAATGAAAATGTTGACAGGGCCAGGAGAAGCCCTGACAGGCCGACCGCCGCCTTTCCAAGCGGTTTGCGCCTTGCTTTAAGCCCAACGGCAAACGCAACCAACTCAAGTATCAGGAAGAGGAGGCTGCAAAGTAGGAACAGCGTTATCTCTTCGTCTGTTACCACCACCCGGTCATGCTTGACGAAAGGGTAGACACCAATAAGGAGGCAAAACGGCAGGACGATACCGACGATGGACAAAATTAAACCCGCGGCGGAACGCCAAAGGCGGCTTTTCCCTTGTGTTGGGCCTTTGCTGTCCATAAAGCCTCCTTTGTTCGTAGCCTTGCCCCTATTCCGCCGAAAAAAGTCATACCGGAGTCGGAGGGCGTTCGTGGAGTATGTCTTCCATCCGCGAGCGCACAGCCTCTTTGCCTTCGGGGTGCGTGAGGATGTAGAATTGGTTCTTCCGTAGAGCCAGGAAGACGGCATCGGCGACTTGTCCCGGAGGCATCCCAGCCGGCACGAGTTGGCGGAGGGTTTCCCAGCGTGCTCCGGCTGCGGGATTGAGCGGCTGCGCCGTCGGAACGTGCCCGGGACGGTTCCGCGCTGACTCCATGAGTCGCGTGTTCACAATCCCCGGACAGAGCACCGAGACCTTGACTTTGGCACCGCGCTCGGCCAGTTCGTGGTAGAGCGTTTCCGAAAGTGTGACAACGCCGTGCTTGGTTACCTTGTAGGCGCCCACTCCCGGACTTGAGATGAGTCCTGCCATGGAGGCGGTGTTAACGATGTGACACTCTGTGTCCTGTTCCAGCATGATGGGGACGAAGATGCGCACGCCATGAATCACGCTCCATAGGTTGACGCCCATGACCCATTCCCACTCCGGGAGGGTGGTTTCCCAGACGGCCGCCTCCGTTGCGACACCGGCGTTATTGCAAAGCATGTGGACGGCCCCGAAGGCCTCAAGGGTCTTGTGGGCCAGCGTTTCAACGTCCCCGGGCTGCGCAACATCGGTGCGTACAGCCAGTACGGTCGCGCCAGAGGCCTTCATGCTTGCTTCGGTTTTTGTAAGCGTCTCTGCTTCCACATCGGCCAGAACGACTTTCATGCCCTTTTGCGCGCAGCGATCAGCCAGGGCCCGTCCAATGCCACTCGCCGCCCCGGTGATGACCGCCACTTTGTCCTTGAAATCCTTCATGGCTCGTCCTCGCTTTGTTCCATTTGCTAGCGAGTTCGGCGACCGACGGCGACAGGGTTCCCACGCGGGACGCCGAGTCCGTAAATGCACAGTGTATGCAACACCTGCAGTCGCGCCATTGGTTTTCATGCTAGAGTTCTTACATGCTTCCTTGCGCGCTCAAGGCACGGAATGGGCCCATGAGATTCTTGTCCTCTTTGCGAATACCAACCAGGACAGTCCTGCTCATCGTCTTCTGGGAAGCATTCATTTTCTTGAGCACCCTACTCCCTTTCTATCTGGCAGCCAAGATCGTCCCGCCAGCTTCAATCCTTAGCCCGCTGGCAGCCCTCGCCGCGTTGCTGGGAATGTACCAGGCGTTTGACTGGGACACTCCCCTTACGACTAATCTACTTGATAAATTCCGCGTTTCGTCCCGCACGGTGCGAATCATCTACTGCCCGGCGGTTTTCGCAGGATGGTTCGTGCAGAAGCTGTTCTTTTGGTTTGCCTTTTCTCTGGCCCTCATCATGGCCTCGCCTTTTTGTTGCCTCGCACGGTGCGAACCGCATGGCAAGACTATCGTTTTCTCAGCAAGTTGCGGTTGAAGGGCCGGTTGCTCAATTGGCGGCAAGTGCTTCCCTTGGTCAAGCTAGGCAAGGGATTTTTGTTGCTTGAATTGATCACTGCGATTGAATATATCGGATGGATGGAAGAGAACCTGTCGCGGCTATGGTGGGTCCCGCAATTGCCCACGGGCGCTGCGAACCTGGCTTTGCCGACTTACCGGCAATTGCAGCACATCCACATGTTCTCAGGCGCGGAAGCCGATTCATGCCTGCGACGAGCGTTTCACGTGTACCAGCATTTCGAGCAGGGTACAGCAGTGCTTGTGCGAATTCCGCGGACAGCTCGAAAAACCATCAAGCAACTTCTGGCGAGGCATCTTCCGGAAGCCGCAGTGCGGGTGACGTGGATCACCGAGGGCATTGACCGGAGGCGAGACGATGGATGATACGCCGCCCATGATCCAGCATGTCGAAAGCCACCTCGGCCTCATTGACCCCAAGGCCGGGGTTTGGGGATGGGACCATGCCGACGGCACGCTCCTCCAAGTGGCGGCCTTCCGCGACCGGCCGAGAAAAGGGGCAACGACGCTGTGCAGCCTCGGGCTCAGCCACCATCAGCTCTGCTCGCCCCGCGGCCACGTCCGGCAGGAATTGTTCGTGTCGTGCCTGGACCGGTTTGTCAGCCGCCGGCTCGCAGGGATCCTGCCTGTTGCCGCGCAGTATGCTCTTGAGCAGCACACGGCGCTTCGGGCGTGGCAGGTGCTGGGGCCGGCCGGGACTCTGCTCCCCGACAGCGTGCTTGAAGCACTGTTGTGTTTGGAGCCATTGCTATTTCCCGAGTCGTTCGCCATCTGCCAGGACAGGAACCCGCGCACGGAGTTTGTCTGGCTGGTCCCGATCTCGAGGTGGGAGGTAGCCGAAGTTCAAGCGGGGCGGGGGGAGCAGCTCTTGACCCGCTGGGAACGGGGCGAGACGGATATTCTGGACTGGGATCGGGCGTAACGAGGCAATGAAGGTGACGGCAAGCACACTGCCCTGGATTCGTCGCTCAAAAAAGGAGGGTAAACGGCGTACAAATCGATCGACATCGACTTGTCAATCGAGCTGCAAACTGCGCGCCGGCGCGCCAAGGGATCGCTGCTGGATTTGATGACGGCATTATGCGCGTCTGGGGCATCTGAGGCGGCCAAGGTTCTTGTCCTGGAAGTGACACACGTTGGCCCGAAAAAGGAGACAGGTGTGATTTCCGGAGTGATGACCAAGAAGACTCTCACTTCGAGTCCCGACCGCGCCCATGCAGCAGTTCGGCAAGTTTCAATTGCTGCGGCATGCCGCCGCGGGGTGCTCGTTATTCCTCCAGCTCTTACTGCCGAGTAGGAGTGTTGAGTAGCACTGATTTCCTCACAGGAGGCGTAGCTTCTTCGCCGACTGGTTGAGTTGGAGGCCCACTAAAGAAGAGCATCAAGGTCGTCGACGGTGCCCACAGCTACCAGATAGAGTTTCGTCTCCAGACTGTGTCCGAAGAGCATGGGCGCAGGTATGACCATGGCAGGTGTGCTCTGTTCCTCGAGCATGACAGTCCGCTTCATTGCCGATGGGGCCATTTCTCCACTCTCGTCTCGCCGCTGAATATCGACATGGTTGGCCGGCGCCGATATCCTTGTTGCTCGAAGATCGCTGCTTGGACGCTCCGCTTGGCCTTCTTTGGCGTCACCTCCGGCGGCAAACGCCGCCAGATCCACGAAATGAACCACGCTGGTATCGAAGGGCGCGGCCCTGACGCCAAGAGGATTCGCCCGGAATGACAAGCCCGCAGGAGTTAGATCAAGGACCGTCATGGAATAGGCGGGGAATACGTCGGTGAAGCTCGAAGCTCCGGTCAACATGAGCTCCTGGTCGAAGTTTGCGAGGCTGGAATGACCATCGCTGGTGTGGCTCTGGGCGTCGTCTTGCGCCTTGCCGTATTGCCAGACGACTGCCTCGGGGTTTAGGGTGAAGCCGGTGAGCGTGAAATCCGCGGTGAGGTCATCTGTCTGGTTCTTGTTGATGACGAGCAGGTCTAAATGGCCATTCTGCTGCTGGACCGCGTAGACGGACAGGTCCAGATTGTCGCTGGCGGCCTGAACGACCGTGTCGCCGTTGTGCGCGAGGATGGCAGCCAACTGCTCGGCGAAGTAGGTTGGGTAGGGAACGTACGTCCCAGTTGCCGGAGCCGGACCATTGCTGCCGAGCATGCCGTAGTCGCCGCCTCTCCGCCAGCCGTACAAGCTCGGATTGTAGTGGCTGGTGTCGTAGCCGTTACGCAGGTCCCAGAAAATGGCAGCGTTGTACTCGGTTTGCAGGATCCCTCCCAGGGCGTCGGCCAGGAACAGACCATTGACCAAGCTGGTTGTCTGATTCGACGGATTGAAGGATACTGAGTTCAATTCGGTAACCAAGAGTTCGACATTGGCCGCGCTTTCACCGAGGTATTGCTGGAGGAGTTGGCGATAGGCCTGCGAGCGTCCCACCCAATCCTTGGCTCCCTCATAGCCGATGAAGGTCGGGTCATTGATGGTGTGGAGGAGCAACCTCGAGTCATTCTCTTCGCCGGGGTTGAACATGTAGTTATGGTCGCTCAGGAAATCGGGGACGAACCCCTGCCGGGCGGATTGGTCCAGGATTTCGTGAGCCCAGTTGCCGCCGACGCTGCCATAATTGCCGCGCGTCCCCTGTACGCCCAGACCGATTGCTATGGCCGGGTCGATCTGCCGAGCCAGCCTGGCAAAGTCCTTGGCGAAAGCCACATAAGTCGTCGGGTCGTGGGCAGGAGTGTGGTGATCGGTTTCCCAGCCGCCGTAAATTTCGTTGCCGACTTCGAAGTAGTGCCAACCAAACGGATCCGGATGGCCGATGCGCAGATAGTTGAGACCGTCGTCGGGGCTAATCGGCGTTGCGGCACGCAGGTTGGCCCAGTAGCCGGCAGTCCGCCAATCCCTGGCCACCCAGCTATGGCTGGCGCCGCTCCACTGAAGCCCAGTTCCCAGCACCGTTGGGTCATCGACTGCTGCGTTGCTGTAAGACAGGTAGGCAGCTGACTCCTGGGGACTGCCGGTGCCATAGTTGAGCGTGACCAATCCCGCACCGCCGAGGGCGGCGGTCAAGGAATCGAAGGTCGCCGCGGTAGCCGCTCCAGGGAACACCGGGCCGGCGTTGAAATGCAGTTCATCGGAACTGGAACCGCCCGGCTGCCGGAAGATTCGCACACCTGCGTCCTGGACCATTTGCTGCGTGCGGGAACTTGAGAGAGCGGAATCCCACCAGGTGAGGTTCGTGCCCAACACATGGTCGTTGACAGTACGAACCGCGTTGGTCGTATCGACGGTCACAGCTGCAAGTAGGCGGCGATCCTCGAGTTGTTCCACCCGCGGCGGAGGCGAAGAGCGTGACTGGAATCGATTCTTGGTCCACCGGTTACCCAGCATTGGATCTGCTCCCTAGGCGTTGCGGAAATTGCCATAAGGTAGATGACGCCTCACCAGCCTGACTCGCCGGCCAAGAGGCTACGACATGCTTGGCGGGAACCATGAGCATTCTCCGTATGCAAGAGAAGAGACTGATGCAGGTAGAACGACGCGCTTGGCAGCATTATAAAGACCCGGACAGGCCTTTTCACGCAAAAAATAAGATTGGTCGCAAGTTCTCACTGAGATCTGGTGTTAACTACTGTGTCGATGTTTCCAGTCTCTTTCGGGGAGTTTCTGGTGTCAACTCGAACCAAACATGGCGGCAGCGCCTGAGGCGGACGGGTCAGGGCTGTTCACGATTGCGCGGAAATCGATCCGCAAATCGAGCGCGCACTCTCAGATGAGCGCCTTTGCGGCGTCTCGGTATCGGCGGCAGTTCACGGTAGCTTGTCGAAAGAGAGATAAAGGGCGGCAATCCGGCCGTCCCGGGCAATGATGAAATCAGTCCCGGCGTAGGCTGGCGCATCACAAGGGCGGCCCGATACCCATTGGATTCGCCCGCCATTGCCCAATTCCTCGGGCTCGGCAATCTGCCGATAGCTAAAGTCCGGGTGAGTGGCCCTGATCTTGTCCGCGACGCGATCGATCTCGTCGCGGCCTCGGTGGACGCCCTTGGGCTCGTAGAACGCGCAATCTTCGGCGAATATCTCGTCGATGGCCGCGCGCCGACGCGCGGGGTCATTTTCACCGAAGACGTCGTGAAGATTGCGGGTCAGCAAGGTCGCTATGCTGTAGGACATATTGATAATGCGGGTTTTAGCGCCTAACGAAATGGAGATAAGCCATAGCAGGGTGTCGTGGCAATCACATTTGAGTTTGTTCGCGACGGGGCCGTTGGCTTCATCGATTCAGTCCCGATGGCTACCTTCTCGGCTCATACCGCAACGCCACTGCCCCCGAGCGGAACTCCAGCCGGCTCAAGAGTTTCAAGTCGACATGCTTCGATAGCCCCGCGAACAACGTCGGCCCATGGCCCGCTAGCCTGGGGTGCACCACGAACTCGTACTCATCGATCAATCCTAGCTCCGCCAACGCCTGCGGGAGCTTCACGCCTGCTACGAACAGTCCCTTACCCGACTCCCGCTTGAGCTGCTGAACGGCCTTCCCTAGATCCCCGCGCACGAGCTCCGCGTTCCAATCGACCCGCTCCAGGGTGCTCGACACGACGTACTTTTTTGCCGCGTTGATCGTCCGGGCGAAGGGTTCCATCCATTCAGGCCTCGCTCCCGCCGGCGCCAGCGGTCGCCAGGCTGCCTCCATCATTTCGTAAATCACCCGGCCAAAGAGGAGGGCATCGGCCTGGGCGAGGTTCTCGACCGCGTGACGATGCAAGTCTTCGTCCGGGATGATTGCTCGATGATCGCAGCATCCGTCCAATGTGACGTTGATCGAATACCGAAGGGGTCGCATTACGTGCTCCTGAATCGCGTTGACTAGAATTAGACGGCAATTTGTGGTCTATTTCTGCCTCCCTAGAGGTAGTTTGCCAAAAAACACTGCAAGATCGCAACCCCTACTTCAGGCAAGAATCATGCCCGATAAGTTCTCACTTGCTATATGTCAGACAAAATCGCCCGCGGCTGAGCAGTGCTACAGCTCTCAGCGGCCTTGATCAAGAACACTCCAGTCCTGCTTACGTGCCCACTCCTCGAAAGTATGCCACTTCACCTCAGGGAAATCGCGGCGCAGGCCCTTGATGTCGGCGGTATACCCTGTATGATCGAACCACTCGAACATCCGAGCCATATCCTCGCTCTGGGCACGTAAGACGTCTGGTGGAAACCCCTCATAGTGGACCTCGCGGCCCGTCACCTTGGACAACATGGCTGCGGCTTCTTCGCCCGTTAGCTCATCCCCGGCGATATCAAAGCGACGACCGAAGACGGTGTCACCGCGTTCGATGACCGCTGCCACGAACGCCCCGATGTCGGCCACGGTAATTTGTTGCAGAAAGCGGCTGGCAGGCAATGCCATCGAGAGCTTCCCCTGACGTAGACTCGAGAGCATCCACGGCTGCAACAAATTCTCCATGAAGAAGACCGGGGCGACGATGGTGTAGGGCACGCCGGACGCTTGAAGGTGCTTTTCGACAGCATATTTGCCATCAAAATGCGATATGCCCGTGGCGCGGTTTGCACTGGCGACCGAACTGTAGATGAAATGAGCGACTCCCGCCGCTTTGGCAGCATCCGTGATGGTAATGCCCTGAGTCGTTTCTTTCTCGGCCCCGTGTTCATACGGTGTACTCATCGCGTAAACAGCGTCAGCGCCGCGTGCAGCGCGCACTAAGGAATCATGGTCAGTGAAGTCGCCGACAGCGATTTCAACCCCCTGCTGACGCAGTCGGTTAGCCGCCGGAGAGGCAGAGTTTCGTGTCAGGGCCCGGACTTGATGCCCCCGGGTCAATAACGCCAGGGCGACGGCGCCGCCTTGTTTACCGGTAGCACCGGTCACAAGCACAAGCTTTGATTGAGGCATTGTAAACTCCTTCCTTATGGACAGTTGTGCTGAAACCACGGGCGAAGTAACCGGGCGATCTGATCCGTCCCGACCTGGTTCACGATAAGAAGCATTTACTCGGCCTGGGCGAGCATCGCTGGCTTCTGGGCGATGGCCGATGTTCGCTTTGCCAGCCACGTGCCGTCAGGCCACGAGGGCCTTCCTGGCGTTCGCGATCGGTGGTTCTGTCGGCGAGGAGCCGGCAAAACTGGCGAACGTCTCCGGGACGCGCAGGTACGCCCCCACCCAGGTCAGGAGGAGCAAGACGGACTGTAGCACAAACGGTTCGCCCTTGGACATGTGCAGGCAGATGGCGCCTCCCCAGAAAGCGCTGCTAAGCAAGAGCCCCAGCGAAGAGGTGCGTGGAATGAGCAGCAGGACCGCACTGGCCAGTTCGCCCGCACCGATGACTACGATCGGTAGGCTCAAGCCCTTCTTCGCAACCTGGTCCGGCGGAAAGAGTCCAAAGACCTTCGCCGAACCAGCCAGGATCATGATGCCCCCAATCAATCCATGCAGCACCCAGCCAGCGATGGTTTTCCAATTCCGATTCGCTTTCATGGTTCAATCTCCTTCTGTTTGTGGTTCAGTGTTGCACGATTCAGACAGAAAATCACTTGGTCAAAAAACTCACTGGACGGATGGCCGTCTTGCCCCCTCGCGGCGTCTCTTTGAGGCGGATTAAAAGACGCTCTCCTCCATTCTCCTGCGGATCAGTTGTCGAGGAACGCCACGTTGTTCTCGATGGGCTCGCGCTTGACGTGCAGGCGATTGGCGGGGAAGTCCGGGTCGGCGTAGCCGACCGCGAGCCCGCACAGGATCGTCAATTCCGCGGGGATAGCTAGCTGGGCGTGGACAGTCTCGGGGTAGCCCGCGACCGAGACCTCGACGCAGGTGCCGAGGCATCGTGCGGTTAAGGCCAAGAGCAACGTTTGCAGAAACATCCCTACGCTGAGGGCGTCCGCCGGCCCGAGATCCCGGTGCATGCAGACAATTCCGGCCAGCGGCGCGCGGAAGAACTCCCAGTTGCGAAAGACGGCAGCGTCATGGCCAGCCTTGTCCTCACGGGTGATTCCCATCGCCCCGTAGACGACAGCGCCCAGTTCTGTGCGAAAGTGCCGGAAGGACTCGGGCAGCGGCGGGATGTTGGGTGGCCCACGGTGCGCCTCCTCGAGCAGGGCGGCGACGAGCCGGTCGCGAGCCGGCCCGGAAGCGAACACCACGCGCCACGGCTGGATGTTGGAGTTCGACAGTGCATGCACCGCCAGGGCGAGGGCCTCATCCACCAACTTCCGCGGCACCGGCTGGGATAAGAACAGCCGGGTCGAATGCCGCTCTCGGATCGTTTGCTCAAGATCAAACATTGACTGCCTCCTGTTCTTTACATGCAAATAGGTGATATATCGACTATATAGCCAAAAAAAGAGCCGCTACCCGTCCGCGGCGGCCCACGGCTCCCGGAGCATTTGCAGTAGCCCGATGAGCTCTTTCAAATCGCCTTGCGCCAGATGGCCCATCAGCTTGCGGTGCAAAGCGAGCAATGGCTCATCGAGGTCAGCGAGGATCTTGATTCCCTGGTCTGTCAGCGCCACATAGATGACCCGGCGATCCTTCTCGCAGCGCAGTCGATTGACGAAGCCCGCCTGCTCGAGCCGGTCAATCAGGCCAGTAATCCCCGGCACAACGGTAATGGTGCGGCTGGCGATCTCCAGGATGGGCAACGGCTTGCCTTCGCCTCGCAGGATGCGCAGGATGTTGTACTGCGTGGGGGAAGTCAGCCCAAATTCGCGCAGCAGCCGGGCGAAGCGTATCTGAAGCTGATCGCTGGTTCGCACGATGTTCAAGGCGGCCTCCTCTTCAAGCAACTCAAAGGGGCGTTTCTTCTTGAGTTCGTGCTGCAACTTCGGGGTCGTCATCGGTCGCTCCGCTGTCATTCATTCACCTATAGGTAGTTTATACATCATCTATTGGCATGTCAAGCCCGTTCCTTGGTATTTTGGAATTGGGCTGGGCGACCCTAGAAAGCTCCTCGGCGACAGGTCGTTCCCTGTTCACTCCGGAAGGCAGGCAAGCGCCATCACGCCGTCTGCAAGCCCGGGCTCTGGCCAAGGGAGGTCCAGACCCTTCCAGCTCTGTCCTGCATCATCCGATCTGAAGAGCCCGCGGTTGTTCGCGCCATAGATGACGCCTGGTTCGCCAACATGAGTGGCGAACTGGCTCACCGTTGTGCCGTTCGCATCCGGCAGGCCGCTCATTGCCTGCTCCCATCGCTTAAGCCCAGTCTTCCGATAGACGTACGCCTCGGCCGACCGCGGCCAATAGGCGGACCCGGGGCTGTCTGTTGCGGAGACAATCACGGCATCCGGATCCGCCGGATCCACCGCAACTCCCACGAGGTAGAGGTGCTTCAATCCATCCTCAGGCGATCTCCACGAACCCCCGGCATCGGTGCTTTCGAAGTACCCGTCGCCGGCGGCCGAGTAGATCCGGCCAGGTGCAAGCGAGTGCGTCACCGCTGTGTGCGTGTCGTACGGACCGCCGCGAACGTGATCACGCCAGGTCCGCCCGCCGTCGAACGTGCGCACCAGCGCACCGGCCTCGATCGCGACAAACACGCGATTCGCGACGCTCGCATCGGCTCCGATCCACCGAACATGATGCGTGTGGGGCCGTGGGGGAAAACTCCAGGTGTCCGCTGAAGGGAGTGCGCGCAAGCCGGCGAGGTCCACCCAGCTGTCGCCCCGAGTGTCGGAACGAAACACCGCACTTGGTTCGGTGCCGGCATATACGATACCGAGCCCGTCAGCTTGTTCCGCGTGAGCGACCGCAACCGCGGTGACCTTCGGGTGCGCGATGCCCGGTCCGACTAGTTCCCAATGCCGGCCGCTGTCGCGGCTTCGGAAGAGACCCTCACGCGCAGTTCCGCAGTACACGCGCGTCAGGTCGCGGGGATCGACCGCGACACAAACGGGCGATCGTCCGTTCAAGTGTTCGGCAACGGTCCAGGTGGAGGCGCGCCGAGCGATCAACAGGGCCGCTCGTGTTACGACTACGATGCCGACCATGACTCAATCTCCTTCTGTTTATGGTTCAGTGTTGTACGATTCATATGTGAACCACCGGGTCAAAAAAAATTCGGGATATCCTCTTACTCAGGAAGACCAGTCATGAGGCCTGCATTCTAATTATCTGTGAGTGCCTCTCCATCCTGCCAGAACCGGTACAATTTGTCCCACCACCGCGCTGACTCCGGGCCAAGATAAGGGCGGAACTGCTCCGCCGTAGTGCCATTCTTGTGCAGGTTGAGATTCTGAAGCGACTCCAGCAACCCAACAGTGGCCGCTTCCCGGACGTAGTAGTCGCCCTCCACATGCAGCCGCTCAACTGCCACGAACACTGCGGGCAGTTCAGCGGTCTCGCGCTCCTCCAGCTTACCGATAAGGTGTCGGGCGAACTCCGCAAGCGCCAAGTAGAGTGGTGGATCATCGGTTTCATCCCGCCACTCTTCTTGGAACGCCTTCCACTGCGGGACGAACGACGGACAAGCACCAAGCAGGACACCCATCATGTCGTTCTTCGCGATCATCCGCTCGGTGACTCCGCTGGTTCCTGACTCAAGGGGATAGTTCCCAAAAAAGTTTACTTGATAGCATCCAACGCGCGTTTCAGCACTTTGGGATTGACCTGGGCAAGCTCCTTGGCGACCTCCTGGAGCACCGCGTTGACCACTTTGGACCCGGCGGCATGCCGTTCCCGTCCGAGCCGTGTCACTTCTGCGCGCACGGCTCTCCGGTCAGCTGGATCGTCGATTCGTTTCACCAGGCCGTCCGCCTCAAGGCGATCCACGAGCTGGGTGACATTGGAGCGTACGCAGGTGAGCTTCCCGGCCAGCTCGCTGAGGCTAATCGGCTCGTCTTGGGTCACTAAGACGGACAGCGCAGCATGTTTCGCGCCGGATAGCTTCACGCCAGCTAACGCCTCCTCCAGTCGCGCCTCGACGCGATGACCGGCATGCATCAGTGCGAAAGCGATTGCATCGTTCATATATGAATCATACAGCCGTGGCCAATCGGTGTCAAGGGGCCAATCTGTGTCGCTGGTCAATCCGATCGAGCTCGGCCAGGCCACGAGAGATGCCCCCGAAGGACCTGCTCGACCAATTCCTCGCCGAACCGCTTGGTCAAAACACTACATTAGGCCAAACGGGTGTATTCATCAGCTCAGCCTTCGCAGCACCTGCGTAACCCTGGGCCGGCTGATGCCGAGGTAACGGGCGAGCGCCGCCCGGCTCTCGAACTTGCCGGAGTCCATCAGTGATTGGTAGCACATCACGCCTGCAAGAGCCAGTGTTGCTATTCTCGGACGAAAGAGGGTGACCGGACGCTGGTGCCCTTCCAGCACCCGGCCTGGGCCGAGCGCATCACGACCAACGCGCCTTGGTTGCGGCCAGTGCCCCCGGGCGACATCAACCAGTTCGCCATGCTGGGCATCAATCCGCCGACCGCGTATCTCTTGCTGACTGACGTCGTAAAATTGCCCCGCGGCTCCCGAGTTACGCATCGCCATCGCCTTCAAGACGTGGCCGCCGCGCTCACCTCCCGTGGCGTCGTCATCGACTGGTCGTGCTCGTGCCACCAGCGGGCGGCGTGGGACTGTGTCCACTGATCGGCGGCGGCGCACTCGGACAGGGCTTGTTCCAGACTGTCGGCGTCCTGAAATCGGTCCTCCGGGCGCTTGGCCAAACAACGGAGAATGATCCGTTCGAGATCAGCAGGCACGTCGGGCTGCCGTTGCGACGGCGGCACCACCTCGTCGCGGGCATGGGCGACGATGACTTCCAGGGGACTCGTCCCTTCGAACGGCGGGCGGCCGCTGAGCAGGGTGTACGCGACGGCGCCCAGCGAGTAGATGTCGCTTCGGGCGTCGAGGTCACCGCGACCCTGGGCCTGCTCGGGGGACATGAACAGCGGGGTGCCCGAGACGCCGCCTTCCTGCGTCAGGCGAGCCGAGGGGAGCTCGGCCACCGCTTTGACCAGGCCGAAATCCAGCAGCTTTGCCACGTCGTAAAGGCCGCCGCGCCGGGCGACGAAGACATTGCCCGGCTTGATGTCGCGGTGGATCAGGCCAATTGCGTGAGCCTCGCGCAAGGCCTGACACGTCTGCCGCAGCAGATGGACGACACGCTCGGCCGGCAAAGGGCCGTGGCGCTCGATCAAATCCTCCAGGCTCAGGCCGGGCAGATACTCCATCACATAAAAGAAGGTGCCGTCTTCGGTACGGCCGTAGTCGTAGATCTCCACAGTGTTCCAGTGCGACAGCCGGGCGGTCATTTGGACCTCGCGCTCGAAGCGGGCCAACACCTTCGGGTCGCCGGCTTGCCCGGGGCGAATCAGCTTGATGGCGCAGGGCCGCTTGAGCATGCGGTGCTCGGCGAGGTAAACGTCACCCATGCCGCCCGTGCCCAAAGACTCGATGAGGCGGTATTGGCCGAGTTGCCTGGCTTCGAAGGCTTCGCGCCGAAGCGTGTTGATCAGGTGCGTGCCGAACACGGCGGCGACGGCCGCGACCACCATCGTTAACACCTGCTGCATGAAGGCGGTCCCCGTCATCACAGCGTTTACTTCCGAATACGTCAGCATCAGTCCAACAATGAGCAACTCCGGCGCCAGCGCCATGACGCCGATCACGCAGGCAGCGCGCCGCCACGTGTTCGGAATGAACATCCCATAGGTGAAAATGAGCAGCAGCCAAAAAGGCAGCGGTGGCGGCATAAAACCATGAGCGACGTCATCCAAGGTCACGCGGCGCTGCAGGAGCAGGAAGAACACCGCGGGCAGGCCGAAGATGACCAGCTCGGCGACACGGAGCCTCCGCAACGACACTGGAAACGTCCGGCACAGCGGCAGCGAGCTGAAGCCGAGGACGAGCACGACTAGAACGTGAAATCCCAAGAGCACCGGATCGAGAGGCTCGCCCGAGATCACTCCGACGACGTGCCGGACCAGGAAAACGCTGAAGCCGACCAGCAGGATGAAGGCGGCGGCGCGCAGCCGCAAGCGCAGCAGCACCTGCGTCTCCGCGGTGAGGTGCGGCCCGCTGCCGGTGACGATCGCCCTCTTGGGACGGCAGACCTTCGGCTGCGCGCCTCCGTTTGCCGGGGACGGGATGGTCTCGTCGCCAAGGGGGCTCAGTGGCCCTTGCTGGAGTCCGCTGTCCATGGTCGGGCACCGCTTTCCGTAATGATCGCCTCAGTTAGTGATGCCAGGTTACTCCGGGCGGCGACTTCACTCCCGAGCAAGAGACGCGCCCACTGTGGGAGCCGTGGGCGGCAAGAAAATGCAACCCTTCATTATTATACCGGGCTGTTGCCTGCCGGCGCACCGCGTCCCTCGACGGCCGGGTGCAGTCATTTCGACAGGGATACCTCCAGGCCGATTGGCTCTTCGTGGATCGCGCACGCCGTGAATGGCGTCCGGAAAGCCATTTCGCGAAATTTCGCTCCAATTCAGCTACGTCGCCGAAAGAGACTCGAAACTTCGTCACAGTAGTTAACACGAGGTCTGAGATTTCCCTATTTCTATAGGCCCCGGTTATCGAAGGCGGGCGGTGGTGGTTATGGCGGGGACATTTTGAACGACTATGGGAGCCTAACTCTCAACAATAGTACCCTGGTTGATCCACCGATCCAAAGCGGTGTGCACCACAGTCCAAAAGCACGTGTCCCGGCTGTTTGCGCTGAGCTTGCAGGATCGGTACGAGAAACTGCTTGACATTAGTGGGGCTGAGGTAATGGAAAAGCCACCTGGGCCGAATTCCGAGTCCCTTCCGTAATGCCGTTTCGCCAATTCAGCGGTCGATACCCTTCCCCCGATTACTTGCGGCTGCAGAGGTAGGCGAGCAAGTCAGCCGCCTCCTGGGCGGTCAGGCCGGCGAGCTGCCCGTCAGGCATCAGCGACCGCCGCGCCGGCTGCAGCAGCTCGATGTCCTTGG
>Ga0306920_100000101_pt1 | contig 108290 bp, 95 predicted proteins | sample flu12Cox44000170_FD_204666 | JGI IMG/M metagenome (GOLD analysis project Ga0306920, IMG submission 204666) | Lab enrichment of tropical soil microbial communities from Luquillo Experimental Forest, Puerto Rico - flux4day.12C.oxic.44.000.170 (v2)... | ecosystem: Environmental > Terrestrial >...
CCGACAATGTGCTGAAGTACAAGTACATCATCAAGAGCGTGGCCAAGAAGTACGGCAAGACGGCGACGTTCATGCCCAAGCCGCTCTTCATGGACAACGGCAGCGGCATGCACGTGCACACCTCGCTCTGGAAAGACGGCAAGAACTTGTACGCCGGCTCGGGTTACGCCGGCCTGTCCGACATGGCCATGTACGCCATCGGCGGCCTCTTGAAACATGCTCCCGCCCTGTGCGGCATTACCAACCCGACGACCAACAGTTACAAGCGGCTGGTGCCGGGGTATGAAGCGCCGGTGAACCTGGCCTATAGCCGGCGGAACCGGTCGGCGAGCGTGCGCATCCCGGTGTATTCGCCCAGCCCGAAAGCGAAGCGGCTGGAATTCCGCTGCCCGGATGGATCGAGCAATCCGTACCTGGCGTTCAGCGCGATGTTGATGGCCATGCTGGATGGGATCAAGAACAAGTTCAAGCCCGGCGAGCCGCTGGACAAGGACATCTACGACCTGGAGCCGGAAGAACTGGCCAAGGTGCCGAAGGCGCCCGGATCACTGGAGGAAGCACTGACCCATCTGGAAAAGGACCATGAGTTCCTGCTCCAGGGGGATGTCTTCACCCGCGATGTGATCAGCACCTGGATTTGGTACAAGCGCGAAAAAGAAGTGGACGCCATCCGCCTGCGCCCCCACCCTTACGAATTCGCACTGTACTACGACATTTAGCGATTAGTCCTTGGTCCTTGGTCATTAGTGATTAGCAGGTGCCCGCGAATGACCAATGACTAATATCCAAAATACGTTTCGTCCACACCCCCCGTGGCCCCCGTGGACGTATCGCAAAACCGTGGACGTATCGGCATCAATGCGACGTATTCCCGAACCTCATGGCAAATAGGCACTTAACGGTTGCAACAAGAGTCATTCTTCGTGAGACGTATTTTTCGAAGCGCGGACGTATCCAGGCAAAACCAGAACGTGTCCGAATTTTGCATTTGACCCTGGTTCCCAAACTCAGTTTGGGAACCAAGGCGTACTCAGTTTGGGAACCAAGGCGTGCTGAAGGACAAGAACATTCGCCTCCACACGGACCGCCTTTCTCCTGTCCGAATTTTGCATTTTGCATTTTTTGGTCGTGTTGTTGACACCCCGATGTCCACTTAAATCTTGCCTTTCCCCTCCAAGGCACAGGCGGTCGGCCAATCTCCTTTAGCCATCTATCGTCCAATTCCATTAAAGTCCCTTGCTTGCATGTCAACTTCAAAACAAAAATCTTGCGCGAGTGACCGGTCGACACTCCTGCGCCCTCGGTCCCCGGTACCCGGTACTCCGTACTCGAACACCCCACTTCATCTGCGCAACCAACCGCGGCCCAATCCATTCTTCACACGAATCGTCAATGACCATCGACCAATAGCGAATGACCAATGACCGATGCATGCCCAAATCGTCGTTGCATCCTCGCGTGCAACGACAATCAGTGACCAACGACGACTCACCAATCACCCATGATGACGGTCCAGTGACAATTGGCGACGTCATTGCGTCGTTGCACACACCCCGCCCCGGCTGCATTGCGTGCATTGCACGCATTGCACGCAACGGCTGCAATAACTGCAACGACGTCAACCCGGGTCACGAATGACCAGCCTCACATATTGAACCCGGCAATCGGCATTATTCTCTTGCAATCGGCAAATCGCCTGGCATAATAGGGCGCAATCAAACCTATTGCCAGAGGTGCCTTATGAGGAATCCCCGCCGGGCTTGGCGACAACAAGTTGCAGTTGCGCTTCCAAAAAGACCTGGTAAACGGCTTTCTAAAATGTATTTTCGTCCCCAGGTGATCCGTTTGGACGAACGCCTGCCGTTGCGCGATGCCCCAATTCTGAGTTAATGCCACTGGATCGAGGAAATTCTTTTATGAAAGCTACCTTTCTCTTTGGCATTCACCCCAAACCCCGTTTCATACCTTATTTGGAACTCCTGGAGTCCCGGCTCCAACCAGGTGAAGCGATATTGGGTTTTTCCCTTTTCAGCCTTTCCTTGGGGGACCTGGGACAAAGCCTTGGGACGATATGGGGGAAGCCCGATGTGTTCCTGGCTGGCGTGTCCCCTCCATCCCGGCAGCTTGTTTTGAACGAACAGGCGTTCATCGAATCATCGATCGCCGAACCGGAACTTCAAAATCAAACCCCTTCCTTACTATTTTCCGAGAGAACGGAAAACAGCCAATTACTTTCGACCAGCACCAGCGATGAAGGCATGCAAAACTTTGCCACGCAACTGGTTTTCTCCCTACCTCCTTCCTCATTGACAGCCAGACCCGAAATTCGAAGTTCTTCTCCCATTCAATCCCGCGGCCCGGATTGGCTGGAGAATCCCGGCGCGTTGAACCTGAATGAACCCATTCTTACTACGCCTCAAAACCAAGTTGCTCGATCCACCGTTCTGCCGCAGATTTCTCCCATCGACCGGGCCAGTATCCAAACCGATGCACCCGGTATCACCCGCCGTCTGACCACCCACGCCAGCCATCTGCCCAATTTGCACGTAACTCACGTCAGCAAACCAGCCAATTCCCAAATCGGCATCCAGTCCGCGACCCTCGAATTTCTCACCACCTTTGCCGAGCCGGGAATGGCGTCCGGCAAGGGGATCGTCGTGGATGAAAAAGGCAATTCCTATGTCACCGGCTATTACGATACCCAGGATCCCAAGCAAGGAACCGATGTTTTCGTCGCCAAGTTGGATCCCACAGGCGAAAACCTGCTTTGGTTTACCGGTTTTGGCGGCCCTGGCCGCGATGAAGGTCACGGCATCAGCCGCGATCAAAAGGGCAACCTTTACGTTGTCGGCACCATTGACACCGGCGACCACGAGCGCGGCACCGACGCTTTCGTCGCCAAACTGGACCCTGATGGCAACTTTCTCTACGAACCGCTGCTCATCGGCCGCCCAGGCTACGATCAGGGTAACGGCATCACCGTGAATCAAGCCGGAGAAGCCTATATCACCGGCACGTTTATTGCCAGAATCCGAGCTGACGGTTCGGACGTGATCTACGCCTTTGCGGACGGGGGCTACCGGGGCAACGGCATCGGGGTGGATGCCAAAGGGAATATCTATTTGGCTACCGGTCCCAACATGGCTCGCATTGCGAAATACAATGCCGAACAACCAGGGGAATTACCCCAGTACGCATGGGGTTATATTGCTGGAGATGCAGCCAATGCCATCGTCGTGGCGCCCGACGGCACGTATTACTGGGCCGGCGAACAAAGAAGTGGGCCCTACCAAGTCAATGCCCTTATTGGGAAAGGCGGCCCGGGTGGCATTCCTGACATTGTCTATGTGAGCAGTATTTACGGCCACCTTGACGCGCGAGGTTTTGGCGTGGCTTACGACGCCGCCGGCTACGGTTACGTCTCCGGTACGCAGCTGACATCAGCTGGCATGATAGCGAAGCTCAGCCCGGACGGCCGACGAACCGTGGACTACCTGGAGTTTGGGTCAGGATACATTATCGGTTTTGGAATGACATTGGACAACTCCAAGCCTAATCCCAGTGCCTTTGTGACCGGCATTTTGGCGACTCGCGAACACCCCGATGAAGTCCCCGCGTTCATAGCCAAGGTGAATTTCAACTAACATGAAGATTGGTCTGGAAAAGCAAAACCCAATTTTCAGCGGGAAGATAAATGATGGGTTTCTATTCTTCAATGAATTTGAGCTTCTGGAAATTCGCTTGCATGAACTGAACGATGTTAAATGCTGCTTGGTTTCACCCATCATCCTTTCCCTCTTTCCTTCTTCTCTGCATTCTCTGCGCTCTCTGCGGTTTATCTTCTTGATGACCCTATCCCCTGACCCCTAACCCTTGATCCCTATTCTCCCCCTTGCACATTCCGCAAGGGCCTTTTACATTGTCTGTACACCTTTCTCTCTATAAATATGCCGAAAATGAGACGGCTTAGAGGACAGGAGGCGCTAGTCAACACGAATCTTCCCGAACCTCGAATCCCTGACCGCTAATCTCTATTGGGAGTGCACCATGTTATGGAATCATCGTTGTATCGGTCTTGCGGGAATCATGGCGCTCTGCGCCAACGGCTGTTCCAATTCCGGACTCCCCTCGGCCAATAACGAGAATAATCAGAAGAGCGGCAGGGTCGTCAAGATCATGCCCGGACCCAAGGTGCAGGAAGAGACGCAGACCGCTCTGATCAAGGCAGAGCCCGGGGATACCATCGAATTCGGCGAAGGCACCTTTGAATTTGTCATGGGCCTGTCCCTCGCCAAGGATGGAGTCACCATCCGCGGCCAGGGAATGGACAAGACCGTTCTTTCTTTCACGAAACAAAGCGCCGGCAAGGAAGGATTGCTGGTGACTCGGGGAAATTTCGTGATCGAAGATTTGACCATCCAGGACACCAAGGGCGATGCGATCAAAGTAAATGATGTCGAGGGCGTGACATTCCGGCGCGTAAAAGCCCAATGGACGGGCCCCCCCAAGGAAACCAACGGGGCCTACGGCCTCTATCCGGTGCAATGCAGAAATGTGCTCATTGACGATTGTGTCGCCATAGGCGCTTCGGACGCCGGAATATATGTCGGCCAATCGAAAAATATCATCGTTCGCAAGTGCCGGGCGGAACAAAACGTGGCCGGCATCGAAATTGAAAACTCCATCGATGCCGATGTGTATGACAACGTTGCCACGAATAACGCCGGGGGATTGCTCGTATTCGATCTGCCCGGTCTCCAGCAGAAAAACGGCCGGCGCGTGCGTGTATTCAACAACCAGGTGTTTGCCAATAATCATGTCAACTTCGCGCCAAAGGGAACTACCGTATCCGAAGTGTCTCCCGGTACCGGAGTGATAGTCATGGCTACCGACCAGGTCGAAGTCTTCGAAAACCTCATCAAGGATCACCAGACGCAAAACATGGCCATTGTCAGCTACCACATCATGATGAAACCGATCGAAGACAAAGACAAGGATTACGACCCGTATCCGGAAGGGATCTATGTTCACGATAACGAGTTTGCCAACGGCGGCACCAAGCCTGCCGGACAGCTCGCGGGTTTGTTTACCGCGTTGTTCTTGGGCAAACCGGTGCCGGATATTCTTTATGACGGTGTGACTCCTCCGCACGCCCCCGCGGGCAAGAAATTCATTTTCCTGAAAAACAACGGCAACGCCACGTTCGCCAATATCCAGTGGAAAGAAATCCCGGACAAAAAAGGGGTCAGCGACGCCGTTTGGCATGGACAGTTGCTGAAGCATGCGGCAACCAGAGTGAAAAAGGACATCAAGGAATACGAAGGAGAATTGCCGCCCTTGCCACCGGTCAAGCTTCCAGGAGTGTGACCCGTGAAGCGTGGAGCGATGAATCGTGGCGCGTGGACCGTGAAGATCAGAAGTCGGAAGTCAGAGGTCAGAGATCAGAGCGCCGACTTCCGACCTCTGACCTCTGACCTCTGGCCTCTGATTTCTTTCTTCCTGACCATATCGCTCTTTTTTTCTGTCGGTTGTGGATCGCGCAAGCCTCTCGCGGAGCAAGAGGGCAACGGAAATAAAACCAATATCGCGGACGCCAAGTGGGAACCGCCTGAGCAATTATCCGGGTATGGATTATTTCGGGGCAACAGTTCAACCCAGGAACCGGTCGATTCGTTGATTCCTTACGATATCATCACCCCCCTTTTCTCCGACTATTCCGCCAAGTTTCGGTTCGTGAAGCTTCCGCCTGGAACCAGCGCTGCTTATCACGATACCGACGTCTTTGATTTTCCCGTCGGTACGATCATTGTCAAAACATTTGCCTATTGGAACGATTTGAGGGATCCTGCCAGGGGCCGAAAACTCATCGAGACCCGGTTGCTGATCCATCGGCCCGCGGGCTGGATCGGCCTTCCCTATATTTGGAACGAGGAACAATCCGAAGCCGTTTTGCAAATCGTCGGAGGCACGCGGGATGTGCGCTGGATCCACACCGACGGCACCGAGCGGACCAACAACTACATCATTCCCAATGTCAATCAATGCCTGGGCTGCCACGAGAACAACAAGGTAATGCGGCCCATCGGCCCCAAGGCGCGGAATCTCAATAAAGAATTTGCTTACTCTCACGGAACGGAAAATCAATTGGTTCATTGGACCCGGGCCGGCATTCTCAAGGGTGCCCCCTCCCCGGAGCAGTCGCCCCGGCTTCCGGTCTGGAATGACCCCGCGACCGGTACTCTCGATGAACGGGCGCGGGCCTGGTTGGAAATCAATTGCGCCCATTGCCACAATCCGAACGGTCCGGCGAAGACCTCCGGGCTCGATTTGCTCGCCGCGCAAAAGGATTCCTTCAAGTGGGGAGTGATGAAACCGCCTATCGCTGCCGGCCGCGGCACCGGCGGCCGATCGTACGGCATCGTTCCCGGCAAGCCCGATGAATCGATCCTGTTGCACCGCCTCCAATCCACGGAACTCGGCGTCATGATGCCGGAACTGGGCCGGCGCATGGTTGATGCAGACGGAGTGGCGTTGATTCGCGAGTGGATCGCCGCCATGAAAGAACTCCAATGACAACCGCCGTTCTTCCCCGGGGCCCCAGGGGCAATTTCATCAGCGGCAATTTACCCGCCTTCAAGAAGGACTGGCTGGGCTTTGTCACTCACGTGGCGCGGGAATTTGGGGATATCGTACAACTCCGTTTTGGCCCCAAGCCCGTCGTTCTCTTGAGCCATCCCGATTACGTCGAATATGTCCTCGTTACCAACAATCGCAATTTCACCAAAGACTTTACCCTGCGGCTCTACAAGGTCATCCTGGGCAACGGCTTGCTGACCAGTGAAGGGGATTTTTGGCTGCGCCAGCGGCGCATGATTCAGCCCGCCTTCCAGAAGCAACGCATCGCCTCCTTCGGCCAGACCATGGTTTCGTACACGGAACGGATGCTTGCGAACTGGAACGATGGCGCGGTGATCGACATTCATGCGCATTTCATGCAGCTCGCACTGGAAATCGCGGCCAAGACGCTGTTTGACGCCGATGTCGCCGCGGATGCTCATGACGTGGGCGTTGCGCTGGAGACGGCCCTCGCGAGCATCAATAACCGCTTCAATTCCCTGTTCTGGCTGCCCGGCTGGTTGCCCACGCCGAATAACTTGCAGCTTCGCCGCGCCGTCCGCCGCCTGGACGATGTTCTCTATCGCATTATCGACGAGCGCCGCAAACGCGGCGAAGATCGCGGCGATCTTTTGTCCTTGCTGCTCCAGGCGCGCGATGAGGATGGCAGCTGCATGACCGATCAGCAACTTCGCGATGAGGCGATGACTCTGTTTCTCGCCGGCCATGAAACGACGGCGCTCGCCTTGTCCTGGACCTGCTACCTCCTTGGCCAACATCCGGAAGTTGTCGCAGATCTCGAAACGGAACTGGCGACGGTGTTGGGCGGGCGGTCTCCCGCTGCGGAAGATTACAGTAGACTCCGGTACACGGAGCGGGTCGTCATGGAATCGATGCGGCTTTATCCGCCGGCATTCGGCATCGGCCGGGAAGCGATCCAGGATTGCGAAATCGCCGGTTATCCCATTTCCGCAGGCATGCCCTTGTTCTTTCACCAGTGGGTGATTCACCGCGACCCCCGCTTCTTCACCGATCCGGAACAATTTCTCCCCGATCGCTGGGCGGATGGCCTGGCGCAACGGCTTCCCAAGTATGCCTATTTTCCGTTTGGCGGGGGACCTCGTCTGTGCATCGGCAATACCTTCGCCATGATGGAAGCCGTCCTCATATTGGCGACGATGGCGCAAAAGTTCCGCGTGCAACTGGTGCCCCATCATCCCGTGGAGATTTGGCCGACAATTACTCTCCGGCCGAAACATGGCATCAAGGTCGCGCTCAAAAAACGCTAAGAACCGCGTACGATGGCAATAGTGTTTCCCGACCTATCGCGGGACGGAGGGAAATGATGGAACTGGTTCACTTTGCCCCGTGTGTTCCCGGCGAAGGGGAACCCTGGGATGCCAAGGGCGCCGCGGCGCATTTTCTGCGCCGGACCGGTTTCGCGGCTCCGACGCGGGAAATCCAAACCGTTTTCGATAAAGGACTCGAGACAGCCGTCGCCAACCTGTTTGATGAGTCCCGGGATCAGGAAGCGGAGTTTCAGCACATCTTCGACGGCATCAAGGGCTCCTTTGCCAATTTCGACGACCTGGCCCAGCTCCAGGCCTGGTGGTGTTACCGCATGCTCAAAACGCGGACGCCCCTGCGCGAAAAGCTTACCCTTTTCTGGCACGGGCATTTTGCCACCAGCAATCATAAGGTCGGCGACCCGGTCAAGGTCCTCCGCCAGATTGATACGCTGCGCGCTCACGCCTGCGGCAACTTCCGCGATTTAGTATTGGCCGTCAGCCGGGATCCCGCCATGCTGGTGTATCTCGATGGCGAAGCCAACACCAGGGAACATCCCAATGAAAACTTCGCCCGCGAGCTGTTGGAATTATTTACCCTGGGGATCGGCAACTACAGCGAAAAGGATGTTCGCGAAGCCGCCCGGGCCTTCACCGGCTGGCACCATGATGGCGGCAAGTTTGTTTTCCACGCCGAAGCCCACGACGATGAGGAAAAACAGTTCCTCGGCCGCCGCGGCGGCTTCAACGGTGCGGACATCATCGACATCCTGATGCAACACCCGGCCCTGCCCCGGCTCATCGCTCGCAAATTGCTTGTCTTTTTTGCCTGCCCGGAGCCTCCCGAGGAAGTGGTCCACGAGGCTGAACAGGTTTTCAAGCAATCGGGCTTGAACATCAAGAGTTTTCTGTCGGCGTTGTTTTTGTCCAAGTTCTTTTACAGCCCGGCATGCCGGCACACGCGCATTTCCAGTCCGGTGGAATATGTCATCGGCATTTGTCGCATGCTGGAAGTCCGCTTTCCCGCCGTGCAGCTCCCGGAACACTTGACCGCCATGGGTCAGGAATTGTTTGCTCCGCCCAATGTCAAGGGCTGGGACGGCGAGAAAAAGTGGATCAACGCGACGACCCTCGCCGCCCGCGCTGCTTTTGCCATTCAATTGGTAGAAAAGTACAGCGAAAATGAATTCGGCCCCCATCTCGATTTGACCCGCCTGGTTCCGGATGAATTAAACCAGCCGAAAATGATTGTGGACTTACTGGCCGACCGGGTGCTGGAGGGCCGGCTGGAAAACAACAAACGCCTGGACATCGCCGATTTCTTGATTACCAGGAATGGCATGCGCCAACTGGATGGCTTCCGCAACGACGGGGAGTTTCGGGGCCAACAAATCCGCGCGGCCCTGGCTACCATGTTGAGTTTGCCGGAATTCTACGCTTATTGATCGGAGTCTCTTGCGACATGATTACCCGACGCCGGTTTTTGGGCCAGACTTCTTTTTTGGCACTGAGCGGCGCCCTTCCCGGCTTGTTTGCCCGCGCTGCACTCTTGGCTGCCACGGCCGACCAGAATGATCATATTCTTGTCGTGGTCGAACTCGCGGGCGGCAACGACGGTTTGAATACGCTCATTCCGTTTGAAAACGACGTCTATCACAAGAACCGCCCGGTCTTGCGAATTCCAAAGGAAAATATCCTTCCGCTCACCGATCAGCTTGGTTTGCATCCGGCCGCACCAGGCTTGGCGGAGTTATTCAAGGCCGGCAAATTGGCCATTGTCCAGGGCGTGGGTTACCCGAATCCGGATCGGTCCCATTTCCGGTCGGCGGAAATCTGGCACACCGGCAGCACGGCGCCAACTGCCCCTTCCGCCGGTTGGCTGGGACGGATTCTCGATCATCAATTGGTTCCGAACGATGAACGGCTGCGCGGCCTTTCTCTGGCCGATTATCTTCCGATTGCCTTGCAAGCAGAAAAGGTCGCCGTTCCCGTGATCACCCAGCTCGAACAGGCTGCGGGGGCGGACTCTCCGCAGCAAAAACTGCTGCGGCAATTGAGCACCACGCCGGCCACTGCCGAGGAGCCCATCGGCTATCTCCGCCGTCAGGCCGCCGCCGCTTATTTTGCCGTAGAGCAATTGCGCAAAAAATCCGCGTCGTTTCAAAGCAATGTCGAATATCCCGGCGACTTGGGCAAGCAATTGCGCCGCGCTGCGGAAATCATCAGCGCCGATCTGGGCATCCGCCTTCTCTATGTTTCCCAGGCAGGTTACGACACTCATAGAGACCAGAGTACCGAACATCCCAAGATTCTCGGCGAATTGAGCGGCGCCCTGGCTGCTTTTCAAAAAGATCTCGAAGATCACAAAATGGCCGACAATGTCCTGGTACTGGTCATTTCCGAATTCGGCCGCCGCGTCCAGGAAAACGCGAGCGGCGGTACCGACCATGGTGCGGGTTCCTGTCTGTTCCTCCTGGGCACGCGCATCAAGGGAGGACTCGCTGGTTCCTATCCCAGCCTGGAAAAGCTCGACGAGGGCGACCTGTTTCACACCGTCGATTTCCGTTCCGTCTACGCCACCCTCATGGAAAAATGGCTCGGCTGCCCGGCAGAGAAGTTATTGGGGCAGAAATTCCCGCTGCTCGATGTGCTTTGAATTTCGGTAGTGGGCTAACAATGTTTGGTGTAGGATGGTGGCAATCATTGACTTGATTCCCGGGATCCTTGGCGTTGTCTTCGGCGCTATCTTCAATGTGGTGCTTATCCATCCCGTCTACCTGCTAATCTCGCCGCGCCGCATTTGCCCTGATTGTGGAACGCGACTACCGCGGTTTAAATCCGCAAATTGGTGGCATTTTCTCCTTGAACGCAAAACGTGCCCGGCATGTGGCTGCGTTATCAATCATGAAGGACGAAAGGTATAGGTTGACCATCTGTGGATCAACATTGAGTTAGCCCACTACCGAAATTCCGGTCGTCGAGTTCTCATTGCCTACTCATTATTCCCGCGTAAGTTATTTCGGTACCCATACCATTTCTTCCATGGAGGAACCGCAATGAGACCGCTAAATACGCTGCTGCTGTTGTTCGCCGGCTCGACTGTGCTCGCTGCTCCGCCGGGTTACCACCTGCTGAAAACAGTCCCCGTGTCCGGCGACGGCGGCTGGGATTATGTCACGGTAGACAGTGCTGCCCGCCGCGTGTACGTCTCGCACGGCAATGAGGTCGTCGTGTTGGACGCCGACTCTTGCGAAGTAAAGGGCAAAATCGCCAACCTCAAGGGCGTCCACGGCATTGCAGTCGCGCCGGACCTCGGCCGCGGCTTTATCAGCAATGGCCAGGGCAACAACGTCACCATCTTCGAGCTGAACACGCTCAAAACAATCGGCTCCGTTGACACCGGCAAGAACCCGGACGCCATCATTTTCGATGCCGCCACCAAGCGCGTCTTCGCCTTCAACGGCCGCAGCAACAGCGTTACGGTCATCGAGGCCAAGGACGGCAAGGTCGCCGGCACGGTCGAGCTTGACGGCAAACCCGAGTCCGCCGCCGCCGATGGTGCCGGCAGCGTGTACGTCAACCTGGAAGACAAGAACGCGCTCGTCAAGATCGACTCTCGCAAGCTGATGGTTCTGGAGCAGTGGCCCATTGCGCCGGGCCAAACGCCGGTGAGTCTGTCCATGGACACGAAAAATCACCGGCTCTTCATCGGTTGCCGGAACAAGCTCGTCGTCGTCATGAATGCGGACACCGGCAAGGTCATTGATAAGCAACCGATCGGCGAGCGCGTGGATGCCTCGGACTTCGACGCGGAAACGAAACTGGTCTTCTGCTCCAACGGCGAGGGGACGGTCACGATCCTCCATCAGAATGGCCCCGACAAGTACGAAGTCGCCGAGACGCTCAAGACGCAGGTTGGATCGAAAACGATGGCCCTCGACCCGATGTCGCACAAACTGTTCATTCCCGCGGCCAAATTCATGCAGACCGCCGCGAGCGCCCGCCCGCGCATGCAGCCCGGAACATTTTCGGTGCAGGTGTACGGCAAATGAGTCGAGCCGTATTTCCGTACTTTCACTGATTGCTTTCAATCTATGACCCATGTTAATATTGCGGCCCTTTTAATTGTGTTCTTTCGGTGGGAGGGCAGCCGACCTAAGGATTGGACTCATGGCACTCCCATCGTCTTTTTCACAATCCAGGAAAGCCTTTCTGCTTTTGGAGGAGCTGGAATCCCGCTGGCTTTTGAGCGGCTACCAGCCCACCGATTTCGAGCAGGTCTTCCTGGAACGCGTCAATGATGCCCGGGCCAATCCCGCTGCCTATGGCGCTGCCATAGGCATCGATCTCTCCTCCGTGGCGCCGTCCCAGCCGTTGGCTTTCAACACGCTCTTGATCCAGGCCGCCCGCGACCATTCCCAGGATATGGCCATCCGCAATTACTTCGGTCATAACACGCCCGAAGGCGTCGACCCCGGCGGCCGCATCGCCGCTGCCGGCTTCACGGCCATTGGCTGGGCGGAAAGCATTGCCGCGGGTTATGCCACTCCGCAAGAAGCCCTCAAGGGCCTGATCATCGATGCCGGCGTTCCCGGTCTGGGCCACCGCCGCCAGCTTCTTTCCATGGATCCCTTTTTCCAAAATCAAACCCAGGTCGGCATCGGCATCGCCACCGGCGGATCCTACCGTTTTTATTACACCATTGACACCGCCGCCGGCACCGACCCGCGGCCTTTTCTCACCGGCGTCGTTTTGAATGATGCCAGCGGGTTCTACACTCCTGGCAAGGGGCTGGCCAATGTTACCATTAACGTAGCGGGTGTCGGCTCGACCACAACATTCGCCTCGGGGGGCTATAGCTTCCAGGTTAGCCCGGGCACCTATACGGTTTCGGCAACCGGGGGCGGTTTGAGTGCGCCCGTTGTACAAACGGTCACAATCGGCAGCGCCAACTCCCGCCTGGTTTTTGGCAACAGCCCTCACCCCAACCTGAATCCCCTTCCCCCTTCCGTTGTCAACGACGTTTTGGGCCGCCCGGTGATTTTTGTCCGGGGGCTGGATGACCAAATCTATGCGCAGAAATTTGATCTCGGCGGCAACCCGACCGGCGGCTATTTCCTCGCTGCTCCCGGCGCTGTCAAGTCCTTCGTCGCCGGCAATGATGCCGGCGGCAACCCGTTTCTTTTGGTCATCGGTCTGGACGACCAGGTCTACGCGCTCAAGTTCGATGCCAATGCCGATCCGAACGGCGGCTACTATTTATCGTCCGAAGGCGCGGTGAAAACTCTGGCTTTCGGCCGCGATGTCGCCAATCGGCCGGAGGCTTTTGTGATCGGCCTGGATGACCAGGTGTGGGCACAACGGTTTGACGGGGCCGGCAACCCCAATGGCGCTGGTTACTTCCTGACTCAGCTTGGTCAAGTTCTGGCGCTGCAACTCGGCCGGGATACCGGTGGCCGGCCCGAACTCTTTGTGATCGGCCTGGACAGACAGGTATACGGCCAACACTTTGACAACCATGGCCTGTCCGCCGGTTTCTACTTCCTCGCTGCTCCCGGCCAGGTCAAGACCCTCGCCGTCAGCCACAATGCCTTCGATTCACCCCAACTCTTCGTCATCGGCCTGGACGACCAGGTTTGGGCACTCTCATTCGATGGCGCCGGTAATCCGCTGGGTAACTATTTCCTCATTGCTTCGGGTAGGGTCAAGGCCATCAACAGCAGTTTTGATGCGGACAATCGCCCGGAGCTTTTTGTCATCGGCCTGGATGACCAGGTTTACGCCCAAAAGTTCACCAGCGCCGGCGCACCCAGCGGCAGCTACTTTTTCACCCAGAGCGGGGCCGTCAAATCGATCTCTCCCGGCCGCGACGGCGCCGGCAACCCGCTGCTCTTCGTCATCGGCCTGGACGACCAGATCTACGGCCAGCAATTTGATGGCTACGGCAATTCGGCCTCGCCCTATTTCCTCGTCCAGCCCGGCCGGGTGAGCTGAGTTGCCAATAACAAGTTCGACCAAGCGGAGAACCTCGATGAATATCCTGGTGACCGTGGTTCTTTACGTTATCGCGATTGCCGTCAGTACCGCCGTCTTCGGAGCGAGCCTGTTTCTGGTCGAGGACATCAAGGAGAGTTCCTTTCGGACTGGTGGTCAGATGGCCACTTGGGGAAAATGTGCCGCTATTGTCGTGGCGATGACCCTGATCGGCCTCCTGCCTTTCGGCACCCTACTTGCCCTGGTAGCCTTCTTCCTCGGCGTCATGCTGCTGTTTCAGAAGACCTTCTTGCAAGCGTTGTTGCTGCTGATCATCAATGGCTTGTTCTCGATAGGCGTGTGGTGGCTGCTGGACAAGGTGCTTGCCGCGATTTTGTCGACCAGTTGAAGCAATGCCGGGCCCAACTTTGCCAGTGCAACCATATATCATAAGTTAGTTGATGGCCACAACTCACGGAGTTCTTCGATGCCACCTACAATGGCAAGCGGCAAAATCTGCCACATCGAAATCCCCGCGGTCGATATCCGTCGCTCCGCCGCCTTCTATGAAAAAGTCTTCGGCTGGCGGACCCGGCAGCGGGGCGATGGCTCCATCGCCTTTGACGACGGCGTGGGCGAAGTGAGCGGCACTTGGGTTCTCGGACGGCCGCCGGCCACATCGCCCGGGTTGCTGATCTACATCATGGTCGACAGTGTGGCGGCAACAATTGACGCAGTCCTCGCCCACGGTGGCGAGCTCGTTCAGCCTATCGGCGTGGATGCGCCGGAAATTACGGCCCGACTCCGCGACCCTGCGGGTAATGTGTTAGGTCTCTATCAGCATCCCAGTTGAATAGCCCTGGCATGCGGGTCAATGCCCACATAAGGTTGATCCTGACTCGTGGAGAATCTCTCCATGGTCTCCTTGTGAATTGCGGCTTGATCCCGGGTCGTCGTCGGAGCGCGCCACTACGGGTGCCAGATGCTGACATTCGACGAGGTGATAACATTCGTCCGAGAACAGACCGGTTACCGCCGGCCGATGACGGAAGCGACTTCATTACAAGCCGACATCGGCGTATACGGCGACGATATGAGCGAGTTCCTGGACGCCTATAGCAAACGATTCGCCGTCGATCTTTCAGGGTATCTTTGGTATTTTCACACAGGCGAGGAGGGCTTCAATGTCGGTGGGCTGCTCTTTCCCCCACCGAATGCCCGCGTACGGGAAATTCCGACTACGCTCAGCATGCTGCACGAGTTTGCCCAAAGCGGTCGATGGACGGTTGCGTACCCCGAGCATGAGCCGCCGCGATCGCGGCCGGATATGCGCGTCAACCAGGTGATAGCCGTGGGGTGCCTCCTGATGCTGTTGGCGTACCTCGGCGGTCTCTTGGCGCTGGCTGTGCGCGGCTGTCAGTCGTGAACAACCGAGAGTGGTCGCGCCGGCTCAATTTCGCTGGCGCACGATAGGGCTTCGATTACTGTCTCAGGCGATTGGATCCAGCCGCCGAACGCGACGCGGCACGTCCCCCAGCCGTTGCGGTTTGGTAGTGGAGATACAACCGTGATACAGAACGATCAGGAACTGAAAGTCACGCGTGAGCGGATCTCTTCCGCTTGCTACAATGAACGCGGAGGGCGACCATGACCGAGTTCATTGAGCAGCACAGACCGGCGCTGGCAGCCCTGTGCCGGCGCCACCACGTCCGAACGTTGGAGTTGTTCGGCTCAGCTGCGGACGGGAGCTTCCAGCCTGACCGAAGCGACTTGGATCTTCTGGTGGATTTCCAGCCGATGGCTCCAAGCGATCACTCACGAGCCTATTTTGGCTTATGGTTCGCTCTCGAAGACTTGTTCGGGCGCAAAGTAGACCTCGTAGAAGTGCCCGCCGTGACGAACCCTTATTTCCTGCAGACGATCCGTCGCAGCCGTCGGATGGTCTATGGCTCCTGAAGTTGCCAAGTGTCTGTACGACATTCTGATTGCGTGCCGGCTCTTGGACGATTTCACGCGCGGCAAGTCGTTCGCGGACTATCAGGGGGACGCATTGCTCCGGGCCGGCGTCGAGAGGGAATTCATCACGATCGGCGAAGCCTTGGCACAAGCGGAGAAACTGGACTCCGCCGCCGTCCAACCCGTCACAGCCCTGCGGCAAATCATTGCCTTTCGCAACGTACTGGTCCACGGTTACGCCGCGATCCATCACGCAACGGTTTGGGGCGTGATGGAAAATGATCTGCCGTTACTTAAGCAGCAGGTCGCAAGCCTGCTGACTCAAGCCAGCCCGCCGTAGCCCAACAGTTCAGCGGCCGTAACGCCGCTCTCTTGCCCGACGCTCGGTCGCAAGCGCCGATTGCCAGCGAAGCCCGCCGGGGGTATCATCTCTACCAGATGCCCTGGCGTTTTCCCACAACAACAAGCGGCGAATTAAATTGATTCAGGTCGTTGGGTCTTTTAATGGTGCTTCTTCGGAGGAAATATGGCAACATCGACTGGTCCAGAGGGCTCTTCTGGCTCACCACCCGCGCAGTATGAGTTTACCAGCCGGCAAAATGCTGTGATTGGGCCGCTGGCACGCGACATGGTTTGGGTGGCGGTGCCTCTAACGGTGGTGGGGGCACTGTACGGCATCGGCTTGGTCGTCTCCGTGCTCCGGTCATTTCGTGACCCGCACTTCCTTTTCCAGGCGGCGCTCATCGGCCTGGCGATGCTGTTCTACCTGGCGCTGGGAATCTGGACGAGCAGGTCGGCGCGAGCGTTCCAGCAGATCGTTTCGACACAAGGCCAAGACATCAATCACCTCATGGATGCCCTGGACAACCTGCGCAAGATGTACGGGCTGCTCGGCCTGATCATTAAGGTCTATGTCGTGATCGTCGGGCTTGCGGTGGTCATCGGTCTGATCGCTGCCCTGATCGCCGCCTTCTCGAATTGACGAGCCGTTGCAGCCGGCCAGGCGACTGAACGGGTTCGTTCGCCCATCAAACCTATTTATATGTAGAGGAATCCCTATGCGTCTGATCCTTCCGGTGATCGCGGTTTTCGTCTTGATTGGCGCCGCCGGCGCCCCGGACCCCGTCAAGAAAGAGATGGCCCTACTCGAGGGTGAGTGGTCGATGCTGTCTGGCGAAGCCAACGGGCAGTCGATGCCCAAAGAAACCGTCAATACCGGCAAGCGGGTCTTAAAGGACGGAGAGACAACCATCACCATCAGCGGGCAGGTCTATTTCAAGGCGAAGGTGGTCATTGACCCGACCAAGAAGCCCAAAGCCATCGACTATACCATGACGGAGGGGCCGACCAAAGGGAAGACCCACCTCGGCATTTACGAGCTGGATGGGGACACGGTCAAATTCTGCTTCGCCGCCCCCGGAAAGGAACGCCCGACGGATTTTACGGCCAAAGAGGGCAGCCAAAGGACCTTGAGTGTGTGGAAGCGACAGAAGAAGTAACTAGACTTCGGCGGAGGAAGACTACTCAAGCTGCAATGACCGAGTGCGCATTCGACCCTCGGATTTCGGAGCTCCATAACCATGAATCATCCGGCAGAAGTTCTGTTTGCGTCGCTCCATGGCTCCCTCCTGTCCTGTTCGAGGTCACTAGCTTCGCGCTTGAGAGCCCTTGTCGGTCCGGAAAAGCTCTCGGTGCAACAGCACAAAGATCTCGAGACGATAATCCAGAGTGAATTGGAGCCCTTCGTTTGGGATTTCTTGGGCCGCTTTGACAACGTCGGATGCACCTTGCCGCCGGGTATTCTAGGGTACAACATCATCGCAAATCTTAGTGCCGAGCGCGAACGCTTGCCGCCCATTCGCCTTCAGGCAGTTGACATTCGCGAAGGCGAGCAAGACTACTCAGACATGTGGTACGAATATCTTGCACTAAAAACAGCGAGCGGCCGAGGAAAGCCGACCCCTGATGATTGCAAGTAGTGTTTCCGCGGAAGTCCAAGAGTGTCTAAGCGAAGGAGGTTTTCGTGATGCACGTCGAGGTGACTTTTGGGTGAGCTTTGGTTGCCCCTCTTGTCGGATACAATCGATGAGCCTACAACGCCGAAGGAATATTCACAATCGCTCATGCGCCGTTTTTTCGCAGCAACACGACGCCGCCATTGCGCATTTCGATGAGGCAATCCGCCTGGATCCCCAGTTTGCCCGCGCTTACTACGGACGCGGGGTGGCCTATTTCCACAAGGGGCTGTACGAGAAGGCGGTGGCCAGCTACTCCGAGGCGATCCGCCGGGAGCCTCAAAATGACGGGGCCATCTTCGACCGCGGGCTGGCCCGCTGGCAGAATGGCGAGCCCAAGCAGGCGGCCAATGATTTCACTCAGGCAATCCGGCTCAACCCGAAAAACGACAGCGCACACAACGTGCTGGCTTGGGCGCTGTCCACCGCGCCGCAAGCTGACTTGCGGGACGGCAAGAGGGCTGTCGAACTCGCCACCCGAGCTTGTGAATTGACGGAATGGAAGAACCCCTTCCACCTATCAACGCTGGCGGCGGCCTATGCGGAAGTCGGCGACTTCCAACGCGCGCTCCACTGGCACAAGAAGGCAATGGCTTCCCCTGACTTCCCAAAGGACAAGTTGGAGCGCACGCGGCACCGCCTCGTGCTCTACGAGCAGGAGAAGCCTTACCGTGAAGTCATCATGAAGAAATAAGGGGTCTTAATAGACGATAGTCGAGGTGACGATGCAAGTCTTCGACACTGAACTGAGCGAAGCCCAATCGGCTATGTTGGTCGATCCCGAGGGCCGGTCTGTCTCCGTTCAGGTGGAAGACACGCCCGAGCGGCTTGTTGCGCACCCCCGCGGGTTTCCGCTCGGGTTCGTAATCGCCTGCGTGGCGATTCCCGTCTGCATCTTCACCGGCTACCTGGCGAACAAGGCGCTTCACGCCGGCCTTCACCCCTTCGATGTCCTCGGCCTCGCCGCCGGCTGCCTGGCAGCCGCCACGCTAATCGGACTCGCCTGGCGGATGAACCGGGAGCAGGTTAAGAAAGGCGACTTCTTCGTCCTCGACAAAGTTCAACGAACCCTGGCCTTGCCCCGAAGTGGGCTCCAGCTTCAGCCCGACCAGATCCAGGGTTTTGTCGAGGTGCATGCCTGGCACACGGTACGTGACAACGAAGGGTCATCCAGCGAATGGCTGGCGGAGCTGACCGTACTGGTGCGCACCGCCAGCGGCGAGGTCGACCGCTACCCGGTGATCGCCTGCCAGCGCACCGGGGCCGTCCGCAGGCTTGGCAAAGCGCTGGCGGAGTTCTTCGGCGTCGAGCGCCGGGTGTTGACCTTGAACCGGAGAACGCGGAGGCGCCTGGCAAGTCGATTGCGTGCTCTTCTTTAGACGTGAAAAGGCTTAAAATATTCGCGGTCGCTGCGCTTTGCAGTGCCTCATCTGGGGTGGATTCTCCCAGAAAGATCAATCTCTGCTATCGCCTGATTCCGGTCATGCAGCTCTGCTCGGCGCTGGATTTGGCTGCTTGGGCGTGTTCTTCTTCGGGCTTGCCGAGGTCCTATGGGCAAGCGAATCGGGTAGCACCATGAAACTCATGTTTGGAATCGTCGGTATGATCTTCGGCGGTATTGGAGCGGACTGCGTTGGTAGACTCGTATTCACCAAACGTCCCTCGGTGACGATTTGTCAGCACAACAGGGGGAAGCGATGACCAGGTATGAGTACAAGTTCGTGAAGGTCGAATTGAAGTCCGGCTGGCGAACGGACACACCCACGCAGGACTACCACAAAATTGTCGAGGACCACGCCAAGGAGGGCTGGCGTCTGTTCCAGATCTTCGCCCCGCCGACGACTGGTACTGGCTGGGCCAGCTTTCTTGAACTGATCTTCGAGCGGGCGGTGACGTAATGTGCCAGGGTCGCGGCCGAACGCGACCATGCTGATTGCAAACGTGAGCGAAATTTGCTAAGGTAGGCACGTTGTCGTTATGATGCAATTGCGCGCTGGATTTACTGCACGAAGGGCGCAAACCAATAACAAGGTCGGGCTTTCGGCCTCGAATGCGATAGGGGCACTCGAGACAGGGTATCGCAGTGCCCGCTTCGGCGAACTCTGGCCCCCAAGCCGAGTTGGCTTGGGGATGAGTCGCTCCGGAAGGAGGTCTGTCATGGGGATGGTCGGTTCAATCGCCACCGCACGGGCGATCAATTCTGGTCCGGCAAGTCATGCCAAGAATCCCGGTTTCAATTGCACTGCCCTGCGCAACTCTTTCACTCTTCTCCTGGCCATTGTTCTGGGCATCGGTGGGCCCTCAGCCGCGCTCGGCGACTACGTATTCACCAACTTCGACGTCCCGCAGAGCATACATACTTTCGCCTTCGGGATCGATAGCGCCGGGCAGGTCGTCGGGACATATATCGACAATTCCGGTGTCCACGGGTTTCTGCGGTCGGCCGATGGCTCGACTTATACCACCTTCGACGGCCCGGATGGTATCGGCTCAACTCAGGCCTACGACATCAACGCCGACGGGTTGATCGTCGGGTACTACCAGGACAGGTCCGGCCTTGCCCACGGATTTCTGCGGTCGGCCGACGGCTCGACCTACACCACCATTGATCACCCGCTGAGCGCCTTTGGTACCTTCGGATCCGGGATCAGCGACGCCGGGCAGGTCGTTGGGGCATACAACGATAGTTCCGGCGTAACCCGCGGGTTTGTGCGCTCGGCCGACGGCTCGACCTACACCACCCTCGACGCCCTGCCCGGCGGCACCATCGCCGACGGGATCAACGCCGCAGGGTTGATCGTCGGGGGGTCGGGCGGCCACGGGTTTTTGCTGTCGGCCGACGGGTCGACCTATACGATCTTCGACGTCCCCGGGGCCGTCGGTACCTCGCCTTGGGGGATTAACACCGATGGACAGATCGTCGGATCATATGCGGATAGCTCCTTCGTAGCCCACGGCTTCTTACTGTCGGCGGACGGGTCGAGCTATACGAACATCGACGACCCGGACGGCGTCATCACTCTCGCTTACCGCATCAACGACGCTGGGCAAATCGTCGGGTACTACCAAGACAGCTCCGGTCAAAATCACGGATTCATTGCTACACCGATCTAACCGTAGCCATCGACACAGGTGCTTGCCTATCACGGCACTTTTGCCCGAACTATCTTCGCGCGGCGGGCAGGTGGCCTGGCAATGATCGGCGCCTCTGTGTTGGTTTCACGCGATGCAATGTCGTTGCTGGCGGCACCGGGAAATAAGATATTGGCGTGCATAACTCCAGCGGCTCATCCCAGCCTCCGTTGCAGCGCATCCATCTCGATGCAACTTACCACTCTGGTGTGGCGAAGCTCGCCCTTGATCACTGGCGGCAGCAGTCAACGGACGCCATCGTCGGGTCACTCGCTCCAGGTGGCCGAGAAGCCTTGCGGGTGAAGCCCGATGGTAGGATCATGAATGGTAACACGCGCATCAAGGTGCTCGAAGAGCGCGGTTTCGATGTAAACGGTCTGCCGCGCGAAGTCGTCCCCTAAGGAGCCTTTATGGACACCACTCAAATTGTAGCTGAATTTCGAAGTTTACCTCCGGCCTCGCAGATCGAGAGTCTGGTTCGCCTCGCATACGAGTTGACCATCGTGGGCCGGGATACCTATGAGCCGGCTTCGCTCGGGCTGCAGCATCCGAATCGGCTTCGGTCTCTCAATGAAATTCAGCATCGTGTTACGAGTCACGTGCTAGCCCTTTATGCAGCGGATTCCGGGCGTTACCCGGATGAGGTGCTTGCGTCGATCATCCTCGAACAGGACGACCCCGAACTGCGTCGGCAAGTCGCCGCGGCGTTCGCTCGGAGTCTTTCCCCCCAAGCGCTGGTCTGATGGGTCTCTGTTCTGACCGCCGCCGCCTTCGAGCTCCTCACGATACAAAGGCCCTCTTGCAGCCCGCTAGTTCGGCTTGGCAGAGATGACATATGACTTATTCGATCTTGATGCTTGCTTGTGCTTTGGCTGCAAGCGCGCCTGCTGATGAAGCAGCCCGGACCGTGAAGGAACTCCAAGGCACCTGGACGCTGGTGGAGATGGAAGAGAAGGGAGAGAAGGCCACCGCGGAGGACCTCAAAAAGGAAGGTGTTTCCTTCGTGATCAAGGGAAACGAATTGCTGCTGAAGGAGCACGCTGTGACAAAGATGCGTTTCTCGTTCACCCTCGATCCTGCCCAGTCTCCCAAGCACATCGATTTCCAACGGCGCGATAAAACAGTCCAGGGCGCCTGTCATGGGATTTACTCGTTGAAAGCGGAAGAACTCAAGCTGTGCGTTGGTACGAACTTCAACCCCGACGAACCGGAAAACCGTCCGCAACGGTTCGCGACGACACAGGGGAGCAAAGCGAGACCAATGAAGCGAAAGCTCTTGTTCATCCTCAAACGAAACAAAGAGTGAGCACGACCCGGGTCCAGCACTTCTTCTCCGGGTGCTGTGGCGGGTAACCGAAGATATACTCCCGGTGCGGCGCGATACTGCGACTCACGTGTTGGCTGAAGCAAGTCACCAGCGCAGTGATCCGCACATGATCGGGGCACGATTGCCCCTTGTCGCGGTCAATCGGTCAACCTAAAACGCTGTATGTATTTTGACCACCGTTCGCGCGGCCGTTTTTTCGTCGCACGACGACGTTGCTGGTGTCAAATCGCGCAATTGTTTGATCAGCCTTGCGGAGGTGTTATGAGTAGTAATGTCAGCGAGATTGTGTCGCGCCTTCAGATGCTGGGGCTGAAATGCGACAACGTCCCTCTTGATAAGGTCAGCTCCCCAATCGCCGCGCTAGCCTGCTTCCCCATGTACATGGTGGCGAACGTACATGGCTGGACGTCTGACCGCCAGTTCAAAATTCCCCTCCTTGACATCCAGGGCCTGGAAGCGTTCCGTGAAGCATTCGTAATCGGGGAAGAGGAGGGGCGCCTGCAGATGACTCCCGAGCACCGCAAAGTCGTCGACAGCATGTTAAGCACGGCACGCCCTCCGGATCGGGTTGTCTACGAATACGCGCTTGCGACGCTCAAGCAGTATCTGGCCATCGCCGGGCCGGCCGCAGTCGACCGGATTCGCACCCTGGTGGCGCGGATGGTCGTGGACGTGGCCAAGGCCTCCGGCAAAGGCATCTTCGGTACTGGGGAAAAGGTCAGTCCGCAAGAGCGCGAATGTATCAACCACATCGCTGCCGAGCTGCAGCTGATGGACACTGCCGGCGCCGCGGAGATCCTTAAAACGCTGTAGGCGGGAGTAAGTAACCCGCCGTCCACACTCTCCCTCTTCCGGGTAACTTGAACTACAATCCCCCAGAGCAGTCGTACTAGAAGATCCTCGAACAGGAGATCACGGAGTTCTTCCCTGCAAAGGCGAAAATAATCGTGCCGTCCGAACGAATACCTCAATTGGGAAGCCGTCCAGCAGTTGGACGGCGGGCATACGGTTTCTGACTCAGGAGGCCACGATGAATGCTACTTTGCTGACGGTTCTGGCTTTCGGGCTGGTTCTCGGCGCTGAGGCTCCGAAGGACAGCGTGAAGAAAGAGAAGGAAAAGATTCAGGGTACTTGGAAGGCGATGAAGGTGGAGGAGAAAGGCCAATCAAAAGACGACGATGGGGACCACCGGCTCATCTTTTCCGGCGACGAGTTCACCATCAAGGAAGCCGACCAGGCCGTTATCAAGGGCAAGTTCAAACTCGACGCATCCAAGTCGCCGAAGGAAATCGACATGGAGATCACCGAAGCCCGCAAGGAGGAGCACAAGGGCACGACTGCTTTGGGTATCTTTACGCTGGAAGGCGACGACTTGCAATTGTGCTTGTGCCAGCCGGGCGGCACGGAGCGACCCAAGGAGTTCTCGGGCCAGGGGAATTTCTTCGTGACTTTCAAGCGAGAGAAAAAGCCCTGAAACGCATTGCGTCGCCGAGATTGGTTTCGGCATGAGCATCCACGGATGTCAGCGCAATAAAAACCTGCTCGGCGTTGCTGGCCGAGCAGGTTCGTTTTTCGCTTCCACGGCGGCTCATGTCACCGGAATGGGAAGTTCGTAATGGCCATCACGCAACTACCGTTTCACGCCAGCCTGCAGCGCTACAAGGGACAAGCAACTAACCTCGTTAAAGCCTACAGGTCGGGGGATCCCGAGGCGATGTACTGCATCAGGCAGTTTCACCCGCGCCTGCGGGGCAGGGCCCATACGAATGATCGAAACGCGGTGACGGATGCGGAGATTCGAAAGGCCAGGGTTACGCTCGCCGATGCTCAATGCGCTGTGGCCCGCTGGTATGGCTTCGAGAGTTGGCCGAAGCTCGCGGAATTCGTCGGAGCGGTCACCTGCAAGGGTTCTTCGGTTTGGCAATTTGAATCGGCAGTGGAAGCGATCATCACCGGCGACGTCACGACTCTCAAGCGGTTGCTTCGAGAGAACCCTGATCTGGCTCAAGCGCGTTCGACACGCGAGCATCACGCGACCCTCTTGCACTATGTGGGAGCCAACGGCGTCGAGGGATATCACCAAAAGACTCCGAGAAACGCGGTGAAGGTTGCCGAGGTTCTCCTCAAAGCCGGCGCAGCGGTCGATGCTGATCTCGATTACGGTTCTATGCGAAACGTCTATCCCGAGCGCACTGGCTCCGCGACGCTGGGCATGGTGGCAACGAGCGTCCATCCCGCAGCGGCGGGCGTACAAATCGCGCTGCTGGAGCTGCTGCTGAGATTCGGCGCATCGGTGGACGGTCTTCCTGGCGGATGGAACCCATTGATCGCGGCGCTGCACAACGGTCGTGGTGAAGCTGCCGCGTTTCTTGCGCAGCGCGGGGCGCGGCTAGACCTCGAGGGCGCCGCCGGAGCCGGGCGACTCGATGTGGTCAAGAGCTTCTTCAAGAAAGACGGCAGTCTGAAAGCCAATGCAACAAAGGAGCATAAGGAGCTCGGCTTCGCTTGGGCTTGCGAGTATGGTCGAATCGCTGTCGTCACTTTCCTCCTGCAAAAAGGCGTGAATGTTGCCGCGGAGCCTCATGGGGAGACCGGACTCCATTGGGCCGCTTACGGCGGACATGCCGATATCGTCAAGCTACTTCTGCAACAGCAAGCGCCCATCAACGTCAAAGACGAAAGGTACAATAGTACGCCATTGGGCTGGGCGCTTCACGGTTGGCTCTATCCTCCGCCCGAAGCCGGGCGCCGAAACCATTACCAGGTTGTCGCACTGTTGGTTGCCGCGGGCGCGACGGTGGATCAGCAATGGCTTGAGAACTCCGCTGAGGGCCGGAAAGTGCGCGGCGACCCGCGCATGCGCGCCGCGCTCGCCAGCAAGATGCCGCCAGGGCACTAAATGATCGCGCGCGATCCTGCAACCTTAGCCCGCAGCGCCAGCAAGGGACCGAAGGGTAATATTCATGCACAGTTCGGAGGCGATCGACCTACTCTTTGGCGCCATGGAAAAGCTCGGGCCCGGTGGCAATGACCATACTCTGCATGTCTTGCGCCTGCTTCCCAAATGGGAGTTTCGTGTCGTCGTCGATGCCGGGTGTGGCACGGGCCGCCAAACGATTGCGCTGGCGCAGGAGCTCGGCGCTGTCGTCCACGCCGTTGATTCTTATGAGCCGTTCTTGAACGACTTGATGCGCCGCGCCATGGAGGCAGGCGTCGAGCGACTGATGCTGCCGCATTGCATGGACATGAAAGACATACCGCAGGTCTTTCAGGACATCGATCTGCTCTGGTCCGAGGGGGCAGCCTACAACATTGGCTTTGCCAACGCATTGGCGATCTGGGCATCCGCCCTGATCCCTCACGGCTACGCGGTGATCAGCGAATTGTCGTGGCTGAAGGAGCAACGGCCTGCCGCAGTAAGCGAGTTTTTCCGATCCGGCTATCCGGAAATGCAATCAGTGCAACACAACATTACGATTGCGGAAAAAGCGGGGTACAAGGTGCTCACCACCTACACGCTGCCGCGCCAGGCTTGGGTGGATGGCTTCTATGACATCCTCGAGCCCCGGGCGAAGGCCCTTCTTGATCACCCGGACCTCTCCGTCCGAGATTTTGCAGCCGAAACCGTCCGGGAAATCGGGATTTTTGAGTGCGCCGAAGACAGTTATGGGTATGTGTTCTACGTGCTCCAGCGCGCCTGAACTGAAATGCCCCCAAAAAGAGAGCGGCATCCGCGCTTCGCAAGCCCGACCGGCTATGTTATACTGATCCCTCGTAACGTGGGCCGAGGACAATTCGCTATTCCATTGGGAGGGATAAAGTCATGGCGAGTGAACCGGTTTCGAACCCGACGAAAGCGCCGGCGCCCCCGTGGTTTGCCCGGCTGGGGCTGAGCGGTAAGCTTCTGATCATCGGGGGCGTGGCCGGGACCATCGCGGCGTTCCTCCCCCTCATCTCTGTGTCAATCGCGATGCAGGCCCCTGGGGGCACAGACCCGTTCGGGATGCTGGGGGGTAAAGGGGGAGTCAACTTCGGGGGAGTGACCGTCAGCAAAACAGCCATGGTCGTGGAAGACTGGCGCGGAAAAATTGGCCTGGCCGGCTATCTTGCGACCCTGGTACTCGTCTTCGTGCTGTACCCGCCGAATCGCTTGCAGCAGAAAGCCCTCGGCTGGGCACCGGTTGGCGTGGGTCTGTTAGTCGGCGTACTGTCCATCTGGCTGCTGGCTCTGGCTCTAGATACCGGAAGCGCTGACATTTTGGGCATGGGCTTTATCAAGCCAAAAACCGGCGCCGGCGCCTTCCTCAACGTGGTGGCGGGCGTGGTTGTGGCAGCTGGGGGGTTGCTAAAGGCCCGCGAGGAGAAGCTCATTTGATGTTCGTTCCAGAGCAGGGCCTAACGATCTGGCAGCGACTTAGCTCAGCCGATAAGGGGGACCGCGACGGAGAAGCCACATGTCTTACTTCCGATACGAAGGCGGATTTCGACCCGGTGATGCAGTAACTGTGGTTGATGGTACTTTTATCGGTATGCCCGGAAGGGTGATCAGTCCCACTGAGGCCGCCAACAGTAGGCAGTTATCCGTTGACAAGGCCTCTGTCTTCCGAACGGCGAAAGGAATGGTGTGGGTTGTCGTCGAGATTTTCAGCCGGCCCGTCGCCGTCCCGTTGCAGCCGCTTCAAATCACGTGGTCAGCCGAGGCACTTTAATGGCGTGGTTGTCACTCTAAATGTGGTTCGTTTCTGGGAGGTCCTGAGGGGCGATGGACACGAAACACCAGCGTGACTTTAGGGCTTCGCGATCACGAATTATCAGCCGGCGACACTCTATGACAGTGCCCACGCACGCCCCTGGGTGTCAGAGGACGAGGGGGTGTTAGAGTGGTTGAGAAACGAACTGGCGTAAATCATGGCTGGCCCTAGAGTTACTCAGTAACGTTCGTTTCCCGGTGACAAACAGGCGTATTAGACTGACCGCCATCGGTGCCTTTGGAGGGCAAAACGGTTGCCATGAACACGGTTCTGCGTGTTACCGGGGCCTGCAAGCGCTTCGGGCCGACCCAGGCGCTCGATGGCGCAGAACTTGCGCTCGAGCGCGGCGAACTGCTCCTTTTGCTCGGGCCGAACGGAGCGGGCAAGACAACGCTGATCCGCGCCGTCGCCGGGCGGGTGCGCCTGGATCAAGGCCAGATCGAGCTCCTGGGCCAACCGACTACGCACTCCCGGGCGAGCCAAGCTGGTGGAGCGGCACGGTCCCTCGGCGTCGTGCCGCAGGAGATCGCGCTCTATTCCCTGCTCACGGCACGGGAGAACCTGGAAGTTTTTGGTACCTTCCACGGCCTTGCCGGGGCCTCGTTGGCGGAACAGGTAAAGGCAGCGCTCGACTGGACCGGCCTGGCCGACCGCGCCGATGAGCCCATCAAGGGCTTCTCCGGAGGCATGAAGCGCCGGCTCAACATCGCCTGCGGCGTATTGCACAAGCCGGAAGTGGTTTTGCTCGATGAACCGACCGTCGGCGTCGACCCCCAGAGCCGCGAACGCATCTGGGACATGCTCGACAAGTTGAAACAGGCCGGTGCCTCACTGGTGCTCACCACCCACCAGCTCGACGAGGCCCAGACGCGCGGCGACCGGATTGTCATCATCGACCATGGCAAAACCATCGCTGCCGGGACGTTCCGCGAACTGGTTGAGCAGACCGTCGGCACGCGCCGGCAAGTCACACTGATTCTGGACCACCCCCTGCCCTCGGACCGTGCACCGCTGGACGGTGTCGCGGCGGACGCCCAGGGCCGGACTGTCCGCCTGCAGGCTTCGGACGTCGCCGCGGAGTTGCCGCCGCTCCTGGAGCGCGTGCGCGGTGCCGGCTGCCGCGTTGAGGACGTGGGCGTGCAGAGCCCCACGCTGCAGCTTGTCTTCTTGCACCTTACCGGACGGGAGTTGCGCGAATGATCGCTACCCTCCTCCGCATCTTCTGGATCCACCTGCGGCGCGACCGCATCGTCTGGCTGTTGACGTTCATCGTTCCCATCGCGTTCTTCTCCATCTTCGCGATCATTTTCAGCGGGTCGGGCCGCACCAGCACGCCGAATGTTCGTGTTGCGGTCGTCGATGAGGACGGTTCCGACTTCAGCAAGAAACTCGTCGCGACGTTGCAGAACGACAAGAGCCTGCGCGTCACGACCGAGTTCGAACCGGCGGCTGCGGAGGGGAATGGTCCTCAGAAAGCGCCGCTCACGCGCAACAACGCGGAGGCGCTGGTTCGCGACGGCAAAGTGGCGGCGGCAATCATCCTGCCGAAGGGCCTGGGCCAGTCTTTTCCGAGCTTTTTCAGAGACCGGCCGACGGTGGAGCTGCTGGCGGACACATCCGACCCGGTGGCGCCGCAAATACTTTCCGGGATGCTGCAAGGACTGGCAATGACGGCCGCCCCGGACGCAATGATGAAGGGCGGCATTGGCCAGTTAACCAAATGGGGCGGCCCGCTGACCGCCGAGCAGCAGAAGGCCATGGACCAGGCCGAACAATTCCTGAACCGCCCTGCCCGGGACGATGGACAAACCGGCGGTACCGCTACTTCCGGGCTGCTGAATGTCAGGGTCGTGGATGTTCTGGGGCAGGAGAAGGCCAATCCCGTTGTCTCCTTTTACGCGGCAGCAACTGCGGTGATGTTCCTCCTGTTCTCCTGCGCCAACGGCGCCGGCGGTTCGATGATCGAGGAAGTCGAGAACGGCACGCTGGATCGCCTCCTTTCGTCGAACATGACCATGACCCAGTTGCTCGCCGGCAAATGGGTCTCATTCCTCTTGCTGGGGGTGATGCAGGTCTCGGTGATGTTCCTTTGGGGCTGGCTGGTGTTCCGGGTCGAACTGTGGACACATCTGGCGGGCTTTTTGCTGATGACCATCGTCACCGCAGCGGCGGCGGCCGCGTTCGGCATCATGCTCGGCACACTCTGCCGCACGCGCGCCCAGCTCGCCGGCCTGTCGACCACTTTCATTCTTCTCATGTCGGCGGTCGGCGGCTCGATGTTTCCGCGCTTCGCCATGAGCGAGGCCTTGCAGAAGGCCGGCCTGTTCACCTTCAACGCCTGGGCCCTGGACGGCTATCAGAAGGTCTTCTGGCGGGATGCGTACGTGTGGGAATTGTGGCCGCAACTCCTGGTCCTGGCCGGCCTGACGGTTGTTTTTCTTCTCGCAGCGCGCTGGCTGGCCCGGCGCTGGGAAATCATCTAACTTGAGCATTTCAGCGATGGGAGGCGAAGAGAGTCGCCGCGTCGACGAATGAGGAAAACAGTCGCCGCGCTTCCGCCTGCGCGGGCGTCAGTTCTTCCGGATGCCACTGCACGCCGATCAGGTACGCTCCATTAGTCCCTTCAATGCCCTCGATGCTATCGTCCGGCGCCCACGCGCTGGCGAGCAAGCCGGGGGCCAGCGCCTTGATGCCCTGATGATGCATGCTGTTTACCATGATTGATCCCGCACCGAGGATCCGCTCGAGTTGAGTACCGGGAGTGAGACGAACGTTGTGGACCAGCGCATCGCGCTCAGGAAAATAATCGTGCGTGATGCTGCGGGGACAAAATGACTGAATGTCCTGAAAGAGCGTTCCCCCGGCCGCGACGTTGATGACTTGGATTCCCCGGCAAACTCCCAAAATCGGTTTCCCATCGCGCATCGCCCAGCGAATTAGTCGTAACTCCGTCCAATCGCGGGCCGCGTCGGTTTCGCCGAGTTTTTCATGCGGTCTTTCGCCGTATTGATAGGGATCTACATCGACCCCGCCGGTCAGGTAAACGCCATCAATCTGTCGGTAAATAGACTGCAAATTGGCTTCATCATCCCTCAAGAGCGGGATTAGCCAGGGTATGGCCCCTTCCATACACAGCGCGCGCACATATTTCTGTCCCATTACCCAGCACAAAGGCATTTGTCCGGGAATGGGCTCCTGCGTTTGCATCGCAATGCCGATCACGGGTCGAGGTTGCATAACCAATTAAGCCTAGACGCACCGGTCTCCACTGTCAACGCTCTGGCGGCACCTTCGGATTGCCAAAACCCCTGGAACGAGTTATTAGTTATTAGTTATTGGTTATTGGCAATTGTCCGCTAATAACGAATAACTAATAACTAATAACGGTGCTGTCATGTCGCAACTCGGTGCATTAAATCTCCATTCCTGGATCGAGACTAACCGCCATTTGTTAAAACCACCGGTCGGCAACCAGGTGATCTGGAATAGTAATTTCATGGTCATGGTGGTCGGCGGACCCAACCAGCGTACCGATTTTCACGTGAACCCTGGTGAGGAATTGTTCTACCAGGTGGAAGGAGACATTGTCCTCCGCGTCATGGAAAACGGCAAAGCGCGCGATATTCCAATCCGCCAGGGAGACCTCTTTTTGCTGCCCGCCGGCATTCCCCATTCCCCCCAGCGACCCGCGAACACCGTGGGCCTCGTGGTGGAGCAGCCCAAGATGGTCAGCGGCAATCATCACTTGCGCTGGTATTGTCCCACGTGCAATGCCATTGTCCATGATGCCGAATTTGCACCGGCAGATTTTTCCAGGCAACTCAAAGCCATGATTGAAAAGTTTAACAGCAGCACTGAACTGCGCACCTGCAAGTCGTGCCGTACAGTGTACCAGGCTCCGGCGCAAAGCTAGGGAGTTTCGCCGGTGGAAGAAATCCCTTTGAAGATCGACCTCCACACCCACATCCTGCCCGAGACCTGGCCGGATCTTCGCAAACGCTTTGGTTATGGCGGCTTCGTGCAACTGGAACACTACGGACCCGGTTGCGCCCGCATGATGATCGATGGCCAATTCTTCCGCGAAATCCGAGACAATTGCTGGGATCCCAAACGCCGGCTGGACGACTGCCGCCGGCATCGCGTGGACATGCAAGTGCTTTCCACCGTGCCGGTGATGTTCAGCTACTGGGCCCAACCGCGGGACACCCTCGATCTGGCCCGCATGTTGAATGATCACATTGCCGCCGTCGTCCGCGAGTATCCCCGGCAATTTGCCGGATTGGGCACCCTGCCCTTGCAATCGCCGGATTTGGCCATCCGGGAAATGGAACGCTGCATGAAGGAACTTGGCCTGCGCGGCGTGGAAATCGGCAGCCATGTCAAAGACTGGAACCTCGATCATCCCGCCTTGTTTCCCTTTTTTGAGGCGGCCCAGAATCTCGGGGCGGCGGTCTTCGTTCATCCCTGGGACATTCTCGGCAACGAACGGTTAGAAAACTACTGCCTCGCCTGGCTGGTGGGCATGCCCGCGGAAACATCCCTGGCCATATGTTCGCTCATTTTTGGCGGCGTGCTGGAACGCTTGCCCCGATTGCGCATTTGCTTTTCCCATGGCGGGGGCGCCTTTCCGGGCACCCTCGGCCGCATCCAACACGGCTTTCAAGTCCGGCCCGATCTCTGCGCCGTCTACAACGACAAAAGTCCCCGCAGTTATCTCGGCAAGTTCTATCTCGACTCGCTCGTTCATGACGCCGACACGTTGCAGTTTTTGCTTTCCTTGGTAGGATCCCAACGCATCGCCCTCGGATCGGATTACCCGTTCCCCCTGGGTGAGGCGGAACCCGGCCGGCTCATTGAATCCATGACGGATCTATCCGAGCCAACCAGGAATCGACTTCTGGCCGGCACCGCCCTGGAATTCCTGGGACTTTCCATTGCGTGAGGCGTCTGAATGCCTTTTCCGGAAATCGATCCCTCTGCTCTTCCTCTCGCGGAACGAGAGGGCTACTTCAAAACTGATGAATCCTTTGCCCTGCAATTGGATGCTCAGGATCCCTTGAAGCAGTACCGTGCTTCCTTCCACATTCCCACCCGTCCGGATGGCAAGCCGGTGATCTATTTTTGCGGCCATTCATTAGGGCTGCAGCCGAAAACCGCCCGGGCCTTCCTGGATCAGGATTTGGCAACCTGGGCCACTCTCGGTGTCGAAGGCCATTTCCAGGGGCCGACGCCCTGGTATTCCTACCATGAAAATTTTCGCGAGGTGGGCGCCCGCCTCGTTGGCGCCAGGCCGGGCGAAGTGGTCATGATGAATTCGTTAACCATCAACCTCCATTTGCTGATGGCCACATTCTATCGGCCCACGGCCGAGCGTTTCAAAATCCTCATCGATTCTCCGGCTTTTCCGTCCGATCTCTATACGGTCCAGTCGCAAATTCGGTATCACGGCTTTGATCCTGCTCAAGGCCTTCTCCAGGTCGATCCCCGACCAGGAGACTTCCTGTTGCGCGAGGAAGACGTCGAGTCCATACTCGACGAACACGGCCAGAAAATCGCCCTGGTTCTTTTCAACGGCGTCAACTTTTTTACTGGACAATGGTTCGACATGCCGCGCATTGTCGCGGCGGCAAAACGCTGGGAGTGCACGGTGGGGTTTGATCTCGCTCATGCTGCGGGAAACGTGGAATTGCATTTGCACGACTGGCAAGTCGATTTCGCCGTGTGGTGCAATTACAAATACCTGAACAGCGGTCCGGGGGCCGTTGGCGGCTGTTTCGTCCACGAGGTTCATGGCAAAAATACGGCCCTGCCCCGCCTGGCCGGCTGGTGGGGCAACGACCCCGCGACCCGGTTTCAATTTCATTTGCAGCCGGAATTTGTTCCTCGCGCTGGTGCCGACGGCTGGCAGGTCAGTAATCCGCCGATTTTCTCGATGGCGCCCCTCCGGGCATCACTCGCTCTGTTCGACCAGGCGGGCATGCCGGCCCTGCGCGCCAAATCGGCGCGCCTCACCGGTTACCTCGAATTCCTGCTGCATCATTACTGTGCTGGCCGCTACCAAATCATCACGCCGCAAGCCTCGAGCCGGCGCGGCTGCCAGCTTTCCCTTCTTGCCCGCGAACATCCTCGGGATTTGGTTCGAACCCTGGAAGATACCGGCGTGATCTGTGACTTTCGCGAGCCGAACGTAATTCGGGTGGCTCCGGTACCCCTGTATAATACGTTCCATGAAGTCTGGAGATTCGTTCAAATCCTGGCCCGATAACGGCGACGCGCAATTCTCAATCGTCGGTTCCGGCCTTGCCGGCGCTCTGCTGGCTTGCTACCTCGGCAGGGCCGGTTATCGCGTGGATTTGTTCGAAAAACGGCCCGATCCGCGCGACCGGGAAAAACAAGAAGGCCGGTCGATCAACCTGGCGATATCCGTCCGCGGCATTCAGGCCTTGCGCGAAATAGGCCTCGCCGACCAGGTGCTCCAAGACGCCATCCCCATGCGCGGGCGGATGATCCATTCCCGGACCAGGAAACTTACCTTTCAACCGTACGGCAAAGACGATTCCGAATCGATTAATTCCATTTCTCGCGGTGGCCTCAACGTTACTTTGTTGCAAGCGGCCGCCCAATACTCCTCTGTTCGTCTTTTTTTTCAGCAACGATGCACTGGGATCGATCTGCACGCGCCCGCCATCGAATTGCAGGATGAAACCAACCACCAAACCCGGAAAGTTTCCTGCAACATTGTGATCGGGGCTGATGGCGCTTATTCCGCGGTCCGCGCTCAGATGCAAAAACAGGAGCAGTTCAACTTCCAACAGGATTACCTGAGCCACGGCTACAAGGAACTGACCATGCCCGCGCTGACCGACGGCTCCTTCGCCATGGAAAAATACGCGCTGCACATTTGGCCGCGCCGATCATTTATGCTGATCGCCCTCCCCAACCTGGACGGCTCCTTCACCTGCACCCTCTTTTTGCCTTTTTCCGGGCCCAACAGCTTCGCGGTCTTGAAAACTCCTACGGATGTCGGCAAATTCTTCCAGAAACAATTTCCCGACGCGGCGTCTCGTATGCCCGGCTTGGCCGCGGACTTTTTCGACAACCGGACCGGCACCATGGTGACCGTCCGCTGCAGCCCCTGGCACGTGGGCGGCCGGGTTCTCTTGATCGGCGATGCCTGCCATGCTGTCGTTCCTTTTCTCGGCCAGGGCATGAATGCCGCATTTGAAGACTGCACGGTTCTCAACCACTGTCTCGCTGAATTCGGATCCGAATGGGAAAAAGCCTTCCAGGCATTCGAGGCCCGGCGCAAAGTGCACGTCGATACATTGGCCGATCTTTGCCTTCTCAATTTCCTGGAAATGCGCGATCTGGTCGGTTCCCGGATTTTCGTCCTGAAAAAGAAGCTGGACAATTTACTCCACAAGATATTGCCGCGCTGGTATTTGCCGCTTTACACCATGATCACCTTTACACGCATTCCTTACGCGGATGCGCGCCAAAGAGCCAAAACCCAACAGCGCGTTATCCGCGCGATCCTCGCCCTCCTGGGTCTGTTACTTTTGTCGCTTCTTATCCTCTGGCTACGGACATGACATATGGATTTGACTTACTCCACCTATTTGCACCTGGACCGGTTGCTCGACTTACAGCAGCCGCGCTCGCAGCCTGTCGAGCATGATGAGATGTTGTTTATCGTCGTTCACCAGGCCTATGAGCTCTGGTTCAAATTGCAACTGCACGAATTTGAAAAAATCAAACACGACTTTTCCACGAACCACCTTTACGGGGCCATTGCGACTTTCAAACGCGTCCGCACCATCATGAAGGTCATGGTCGAGCAAGTGGATATCGTGGAGACGCTTACGCCGATGTCCTTCAATAGTTTTCGCGATCGCCTGGAAAACGCCTCGGGATTCCAGTCGGTGCAATTCCGTGAATTGGAGTTTCTGCTCGGCTACAAACGGTCCGCCATGCTCCGCTTTCATCCCGAAGGCTCCCCCGCATACCAGTGCCTCCTCCACCGCCTGCACGAGCGCTCTGTGGTGGACTGCTTTTATGATTTTCTCGAACTTCGCGCCGTCACCATTCCCGCGGAACTACGCGCCCGCGACATCACCTTGCCGACGCTTCCGGACCCGACTGTCGAAGAAGGTGTTCTGCACCTTTACAAGAACGAGCCGGACCTGGAAATCCTTTTCGAATTAATGACCGATTTTGATGAGGGATTTCAAGAATGGCGCTACCGCCACATCAAACTCGTCGAGCGTACGATCGGCAGCAAACACGGCACGGGCGGCTCGCTCGGCGTTGAGTTCCTGAAGCAATCTCTGTTTATCCCGGTATTTCCCGACCTCTGGGCGATTCGCCACAAGTTATAGCTTCCACCACTCACCACTCCACCGCTCTACCACTCTCCACTGCCAACAAGTAAAATGTTTCCATTAGCATTCTCAGGAGATAAGCGATGGGCTCCCCAAACCCCGGCGGTTGTTGCGGTATGACCCGGCGCGGCTTTTTGGCGGGAGCCGGCCTCGGCGCGGTCTTGGGCGGCGGCATCGTTGCCGGTTTTTCCCCTTCTTTTCGGTCGTGGTGGCAAGAACAGTTCGGCCATTCCCCCTCCGAGCCCTTGAACTCTTCCACCGGGCGCAGCCGTGAAGTTGCCAAACCCCAGTATGCCATGCCCGGTCCCTTTCCCGGCCGGGTCATTGAAGTCCATCATCCGGGTAGTGTCGACACCGATCACGCCATTCGACCTGAAGCCGTCCAGGCCATGATGGCCCGCGGCATGACGGAATTGACCGGCGCGGACCATCCCCAGGAAGCCTGGCGGCGCTTTTTCGATCCCGGCGACGTCGTCGGCATCAAAGTCAACCCCGTCGGATATAAACGCAAAAAAGACGTCGTCGGTTCCATTTCCAGCCCGGCCGTCGTGGTGGAAGTCGTGGAAGGATTGAAGAGTGCCGGCGTCAACGCTCGCGACATCATCATCTTCGAACGCTACGCCAATGAATTTCGCGAGGCCGGCTATGACAAGATGATGACGGTCCGCGCCCTCGACGGAGTGCGCTGGTACGCCTCGGGTTCCGGCTTCGACAACGGCCAGCTCCGCATCGACGGCCAGGATACGCGTCTCCATCGCTTGAACCGTGACAACCACGTCGTCGGCTACGACCCGGATGTCTTCGTCCACATGGGCTTTGCCACGCCCGGCTACGAAGATGATGAGCGTTGTTTTCGCTCCCATCTTTCCGTGATTGTGACGCGCATGGTCAACAAATTGGTGACCATTCCCGTCCTCAAGGACCATCGCTCCGCTGGCGTAACCCTCGCCTTGAAAAACCTGTCCCACGGCCTGAACAACAACGTCGCGCGCAGCCACATCGGCAGCATCTATCGCCTCGGCAACGAACGCAGCGGCCCGAACCAATGCAACACCTTCATCCCCACCGCCGCCGGCCAGGACCCGATCCGCCAAAAAGCCACCCTCCACATCCTCGACGGTCTCATCGGCGTCTACGAAGGCGGCCCCGGATGCTGGAATCCCACCTGGGGAACCTGGCACTGCCAGTCCCTGTTTTTCGCCACCGACCCCGTCGCCATGGATCACGTCGGCTGGGACATCATCGATTCCAAGCGCCGGCAGGAGGGCTGGCAACCCGTTGCGCAGATGGGCCAACTTTTACCCGGCAATCAAAAAGATGAGCAATTCGATCGCCGCCAGCCGGAACACATCATCCTGGCCGGCACCATCGGCCTCGGCGTTTTCGATGCCCATCACATCGACCACCGCCGCCTGGCCCTCGCTCCGAGCTGACTATCGACGCTGACCAAGGACCAATGGAATGACGAATGACCGGCCAACCCGTATCTCACGTGAATGCACGCACGCGGTCTTCTGCGCAACCGACTCAGCCGGAATAACTTAGCGCGCCCTTCGCCGCCGTATCTCACGCTCGCGTGAGACACGGCGCTGCACCCCCATGGATCAGTTATTGGCCATCCATTAGTCATTCGGGCACTACCAATGCCCAGGGACGAATGACCAAGCACTAATAGCACCAATATCATCCCAACACGCGAACATTCCCAGTGGGACCTTTTCAAAAAAAGTGGGACCTTCTGCCAATTTTGGGACCTTCTTCCCGATCTCATTCTCTGCTCTGGCATTGTAACTCGGCTCCCAATTGGTTAGGTCATCCCAACGACCGTGGGACCTTCTCCTTGCTGCCATGGAGAGTTGCTCCAAGTCATCGGCTCCAACCCCATTCGCAATTGACCCGAGTCATCGCCTTGCACTTCGAACCCATTCCGCCGAAAGGACCTTCCCCAAGGACCCTCGTCAATGACCAATGACCAAGGACCACATCGTCGTTGCATCATCGCCTGCAACGACAACCATTGACTGATGAGTACTACTGACCAATGACCAATGACAAATGACGAACTACTGTTGACGTCGTTGCGACGTTGCACGCACCCCGACCCATCTGCATTGCGTGCATTGTGTGCAATGCCCGCATTGCATGCAACGACCGCATTGCACGCATTGCAGGGATTGCATGCAATGACCGCAACGACTGCACCGACGTCGGCCCTTCGCTACGCCGCCCGCGACCCCTGGTTTCTGATGACCAATGATCAACGACCATTGACTAATGATGAATGACAATGACAAATGACTGATGACCCAATAGCAATGACATGGCGCCAGGTGTCACATTTTGCATTCCGCTACAGGTAATTCCTCAGGAGGCCAGAAATGGAGGACGTCCCGCCCGATTCGGCCGAAACGCTGCGCTTGCTCGAAGAGGTAAACCGCGGCAATGCCCAGGCCTTCAATCGGCTCTTCGCCCGGCATCGGCCCGCTCTCCGGCAGGCTATTGCCATGCGGCTCGACCCCCGCCTGCGGGCGCGCGTCGATCCCTCGGATGTTGTGCAGGAAACGCAAATGGAGGCCTTTCGGCGCCTGGCGGACTTTTTGGAACGCCGGCCCATGCCGTTTCGATTGTGGTTGCGCAAGACCGCCTACGAACGCCTCCTCATGCTGCAACGGCAGCACGTCCATGCCGCCCGGCGTGCCACCGCCAGAGAAATGAATTTACCGGACCGGTCCTCCCTCGTGCTGGCACAACAGTTACTCGCGCGCGGTTCGACACCCAGCCAACGCCTTGACCGCGAAGAGCTCGCCCGGCGACTGCGCCAGGCGCTGGCCCAACTGGCCCCTACCGATCGTGAGGTCCTCCTGATGCGGAACTTCGAAGATTTGGGCTACGAAGAAATCGGTTGTATACTGGAAATCGACGCGGCCGCGGCCCGCAAACGCCATGGCCGGGCCTTGTTGCGGTTGCACAAGATTCTCACCGAAGGCGGTCTCACGGAGTCGCAGCTATGAAAGAAGTACCGGCCCAAGAGCATGCCAACGTGGAATCGTTGGTGGCTCTCGTCACCGATGAGTTCATGGATCAGCTCAATGCCGGGGAAAGGCCGCAAATCGAGGAGTATGCCCGGCGCTATCCGGAGCTTGCCCCGGTCCTCCGCGAGGTGCTGCCCGCCCTGGAGATATTGCGCTTGCTGCCGGCGGAGCACGCCGCAGAATCCGATGCGCCCGCTTCGCCGGTTCAAGCCGCCGGTTGCCTGGGTGATTACCGGATTATCCGGGAAGTCGGCCGGGGCGGCATGGGCGTGGTTTACGAGGCGGAGCAGATTTCGCTCGACCGCCGCGTGGCTCTCAAGGTATTGCCCCTGGCCGGCGCCCTCGATGCCAAGCAATTACAGCGCTTTAAGAACGAAGCCCGGGCCGCCGCCCAGTTGCACCACAACAACATTGTCCCCGTCTTCGGCGTCGGCTGCGAGCGCGGCGTGCACTACTACGCCATGCAATTCATCAACGGCCAGACCCTCGCCGCGGTCATCCGCCAGCTACGCCACCTGGCCGGCGTCGGCACCGGGAACGGCGCTTCACAAGACGCGGCCAATGCCCTCGCTCGTTCTCTCGCCTCCGGCTCCTGGGCCGCCGATCCAACCGGCCCTTATCGTGGGGCAAGTTTTCAACTTGCCGAATCGCCTGAGGCCATTTGCCAACCTCACTCACCTCCCGCAGCGAATTCAACTCCGAGTACGCGGTACTCAGTACCCCCCGCCGACACCACCCCGCCCGTCGCAGCCTTATCCACGGAGAACTCCCACAAGAATCCTGCCTACTTCCGCACCATCGCCAACCTGGGCGTGCAGGCAGCTACGGCGTTGGAACACGCGCATCAAATGGGCATCGTTCATCGCGACATCAAACCGGCCAACATCATGCTGGAAGGGACCGGCAACCTGTGGATCACGGATTTCGGCCTGGCCCGCCTCGGCGACGATGCCGGATTAACCATGACCGGCGACCTCGTCGGCACCATCCGCTACATGAGCCCCGAGCAAGCCTTGGCCAAGCGCCTGTCTGTCGATGCACGGACGGATGTTTACTCGCTCGGCGTGACCCTGTACGAACTGCTGACCTTGGAACCGGCCTACAACGGCAAGAACCGCGAAGAAGTGCTACGCCAAATCGCGTTTGAGGAGCCGCGGCCGCCGCGACGCCTGAACAAGACCATCCCGGCAGAGCTGGAAACCATCGTTTTGAAGGCGATGGCCAAGAACCCGGAAGAGCGCTACGCTACCGCGCAGGAGCTGGCCGACGACCTGCGGCGCTTCCTGGAGGACAGGCCAATCAAGGCCCGACGGCCCTCGCTGCAGCAGCGGGCGGCCAAGTGGGCGCGGCGGCACAAGACCGTGGTGCGGGCGGCGCTCGTGGTGTTCCTGATGGCAGTGGCGGCCTTGGCGGTCAGTACTGGCTTGATTTGGCAGGCAAAGGAAGACGTAAGGGAGGCCAACGATGGCCTTAACCGGGCCAACGCCGACCTGAAGGAGGCTTTAGAGCGCGAGCGGCAGAACGGCTACTACCAGCGCATCGCCCTGGCGGAGCGTGAATCGTACGCCAATAACCTCAACCAGATGCTCCAATTGCTGGAAGATTGCCCGCCCGATTTGCGCGGCTGGGAATGGCACTACCTCCAGCGACTGCGGCTCAAAGTACTTCCGCCGCTGCGCCATGACGGGGCCGTTTTTTGTGCCGTCTTTTGTCCCAATGGCAAGCATATCGCTTCGGCCAGCCAGGACGGCAAGGTCACTATCTGGGACGCCCAAAGCGGGAAGCAACTTCTTCAATTTCGTGCACACCAAGATAATGCCCGCGGCGTGGCGTACAGTCCCGACGGACGACTCTTGGCGACGACCAGTTTGGACAAGACCGTGAGAATCTGGGATGTGCGGACGCTCGCCCCCGACCGCAATCCTTCACCGCTCTATACCTTGGAGCGCTTGGGTGAGGGCTATAGCGTCGTGTTCAGTCCAGACGGCAAGCGGCTGGCGTCCGCCGGGCAGCGCGGTATTCGGCCGGATGGGTTAGGAACGCGCGTCGCCGAGGTCATAATCTGGGACTCCAACTCGGGGCAAGAACTTTGCACCCTCGAAGGGCAAGAGCATGGCATGTGGTCGGCCATGGCATTCAGTCCGGACGGCCAGTCGCTGGCGACCGGACATCGAGGCGCCGACCTCGGGGACGACCTTGTCGGGAAAGTTGTCCACCTTTGGGACGCGAACACCGGCCGAAAAATCCGCACCTTTACCGGGCACACCCAGAGCGTTCTGAGCGTGGCGTTCAGCCCCGATGGCCGATTCCTTGCCTCGGGCGCCGGGAATATTTCAGGGTTTGGCGGGACTGACGGGGAACTGAAGCTCTGGGACCTGCTAGACGGTCGCGAATTGCTCGGCCTGCGGTGCCACGAAGTCTGGGCGCTGGCGTTCAGCCTGGACGGCCGGCGCCTGGCTTCGGCTGGCCGGGACCAGACGATCAGGGTCTGGGACACTTCCACCGGCAAAGAGGCGATCACCCTCCGTGGGCACCGTGGCAACGTGCGGACCTTGGTCTTCAGCCCCGATGGCCGGCGGCTGATTTCTGCGAGCCACGACAAGACAGTGCGGATTTGGGATGCCACGCCGCTGAATGGTAAGACGGATTCCGCGCATCTCACCCTACGCGGACACCACGGCGACGTTGTCCATGTAGCCTACAGCCCGGACGGCCGGTGGCTGGTCTCGGCCGGACTGGATCGGAGCGTCAGGGTTTGGGATGCGACAACCGGGAAAGAGTCGAAGATTCTTCATGGTCCCGAGGGCATCGTGCTCAGCGTCGCGTTCAGTTCGGACGGTCGGTGGCTGGCCACAAGGGGTAGTGGAGATCCAACCGTGAGAATTTGGGATACCGCCAACTGGGAAGAGATCCGTCAATTCAAACAGCCCTCGAATGTCTATAACCATGCTGTCGCATTCAGTCCTGACGGGAAGCTCTTTGCCGCGGGAGGCGAATTCCCCCTTGAAGGGAGCAAGAGGAGTATTTCGGTTCGGGACACGACGACGGGCAACGAAATCCACCGGTTGCGCGGACACCGCTGGAACATCAACGATCTGGCATTCGACGTCACGGGCCGGTTTCTCGCGTCGGCCGGCAACGATGGCACGGTATTCATTTGGGACGTGCGCGCCGGGCAAGAGCTCCGCAATCTCCAGCCGAGCCACGAACTGGACGCCACGAGCGTTGCTTTCAGCCCGGACGGAGGGTATCTGGCTTCGGGGAGCATGGACCGCACGGTGAAGCTCTGGAGCGCCAAGAACTGGAAGCTCGTTCGTACGATCCCGGATGTGCATGGGGGGGTCAAGAGCGTGGCGTTCGCTTCCGACAGCCGGCGCCTGGCGTGGGGCGGCACGGACGCGACCGTCAAAGTGGCCGATGCCGCGACCGGACAGATTCTTGAGACCTTTTACGGCCATACCGGCTGGGTGAACAGCGTGGCGTTCAGCCGGGACGGGGAGATCGCTTCGGCGAGCGCCGACGGCACCGTGAAAATCTGGAAGGCGCCCCCGGTCGCCGAACCGCCGGCAGGGGAGACAAAGAACCATGACCCGTGAGAAGACTCGACTGGACCAGGAGGTTTAGTCCCATGTTTGACGTCGATTTGGCACTCTCCCAGGGGCGTCGCAGCACCGAGAGGCGTGGAACAGAATCAAACCTGTTCTTGCGGCGTGGCTTCACGTTGATCGAGCTGCTGGTGGTCATCGCCATCATCGCGGTGCTCATTGGGTTGCTCCTCGTGGCCGTGCAGAAGGTGCGCGAAGCGGCCAACCGCGCGGCTTGCCTCAACAACCTCAAGCAACTGGCACTGGCGGCACAAAACCACCACGACGCCAAGCGCCGGTTCCCTGTCGGAGTCCACCCGGCCGCTCTCCAAAAGGACGGCCGGTACGCCGACGCAACCTGCTGGAAAATCGAGTTGTTCCCTTACCTCGAACAGGACAACTTGTACAGCAGGTGGGACTACCGCGACTTCCGCAACAATGTCACGGGCGGCAGGGACGCCACCACGGCCCAGGTGCTGCCGATTCTGCTCTGCCCTTCGGACCCGCTGCCCGATGTGGTGTTTCATTTCGACAACCAATCCTTACCGCAGTATGCCTGGGCTTACGGGTACTATGCGATGAGCAGTTATGGCGGCAACGGCGGCCGACGCTCATTCACCGGCGACCCCAGCGTGGCCCCGACGTACGACGGCATGTTCTACCGGGACAGCAGGATTCGCCTTGAGAACGTGACCGACGGGGCCAGTAACACCTTCCTCTTGGGAGAACGCAATCACCGCGATGCGGAATACGATCGCCTCACCTACACTTCGCAACCCAGCTTTTATCCCCTGGCGGGGGCGGGGGGGTGGGGCGCAGTCTACAACCCTAATGGAGGGAGCAACGCGGCCCAGCTGCTCAGCCCTCCCGTGCCAATCAACTACCAGATGCAACCGGACTCGGTCGTGGGTGACGGCCACATCGTTAACCGGCTGTGCGCCTACGGCAGCGGCCACCCGGGCGGGGCCAACTTCGCCTTCGCCGACGGCTCGGTGCGCTTCCTGAGCGAGAGCACTCCGGTGGACACCCTCCAGGCGCTGAGCACGCCACGCGGCGGGGAAGTCGTGCCTGGTGATTTCTGACGGGCGTCAGTGTAGGACGGTTTTGCAAACCGTCCTGCTTGCCGGACGGTTTGCAAAACCGTCCTACATGGACAGTGAACTTGGAAATAAAGTGGCCGGTGCGTGTCCGCCGCCAAGCAGTACCCGCACCGGCCTTCCCCCTCACCCTACCCTCTCCCCCCGAGGGGGAGAGGGTAGGGTGAGGGGGCGGCATCGCCCCGGCGCTCGGTCTGCGCGCCAGGGAGCGATGGCTCTTCATTGTATCGCAGACCGTTCTGTGGGACCGATTTCAAATCCGTCCTACGGGCGGAGGAACCTCGCGATGAGGTCCCCCGCCGATACGGAGCGATGATCATGCTTCTCACGAATGTGTTCAGGCGAATGATGGCTCGATCGGCGTCCTCGCGTGGTCGCGCGAAGGCCTCTTACCAACTCGCGCGCCGGGCGCGGTGGTTCCTCCCCCGGCTCGAAATCCTCGAAGACCGGACGGTTCTAAGCACTTGGACGGTTACGAATCCTGCCGACAGCGGCGATGGCTCGCTGAGAGCGGCCATCGCCAACGCCCAGAGCGGCGACCAGATCGTCTTCGACCCTAGCCTGCACGGCCAAACCATCACGCTGACCACCGGCGAGGTGGCCCTTACCAAGAGCCTGGACATCGAGGGTCCCGGCGCCGACCAGTTGGCCGTCAGCGGCAACCATGCCAGCCGGATTTTCCACATCAACGGCGGCGTCACAGTCACCATCGCCGGGTTGACGATCACCGACGGCCTGGCGTTCGGCCCGCCCGGCCAGGGCGGCGGCGGCGGCGCTATCTTCAACATCGGCAGCGACTTGACTCTCGCCCACGCCGTCCTGTCTGGCAATGAAGCGCGCGGCCTTGGGCCTCCCAACCGCAACGCCGGGGGCGGGGCCATTAACGACTTTTCGGGCGCCGCCCTCACCGTCACCGACAGCCTGTTCACCCACAACCAAGCCGTCGGCGGCGACGGCGTCGGCAGTGGGTTCGGCGGGGCTATCTTTAATGATGCCAGCAGCCTCACCGTCACCGATAGCGCCTTCATCAGGAACCAGGTGGTCGGCGGCAGCGGGACCGCTAACGCTCAAGGTCAGAGCCTTGGCGGTGGTCTTGACGCCGTGGACAACTCATTCCTGACCGTTAGCCACACCGTGTTCCTCGGCAACGAGGCGATCGGCACCGAGGGAAGCAGTTATGTCCATGGCGGCGGCCTCTATACCAATACGTCCATTGCCACCGTCATGGATAGTACGTTCATCGGGAACCGGGCCATCGGCGGCAACGGCGGCAGCGGCAATGGCCGCGTCGGCGAAGCCGCTGGCGGTGGCATCGCGAATACCGACCAGGCCATCTTGTTCATTGATGGCAGTACCTTCACGGACAACCAGGCCATCGGCGGTTCGGACAACACCGGGGGCACCAGCGGCATTGGCCTGGTCGGGGAGGCCGACGGCGGGGGCCTGTTGAATGCCGGCGAGGCCACCATCACCAACACCAGCTTTGAGCACAACGAGGCGATTGGGGGCAGCGGCAATAGGGGCGGTACTGTCTACAGTCGCTACGGCACAGCGGTCGGCGGCGGAATCGCCACTTTCCAAGTCCAGGCTCACCCTGCTACCCTGACGCTCGATCACGTGACTCTCCGTGGCAACCGAGCGATCGGTGGCACCGGCAATGCGGCCGGCCCCTTCGCCGGCACCGGCATTGGTGGCGGGCTGGCGAGCTTTGTCGGAACGGTCTACTCCGACTTGGTCATCAGCAGCACGGCCACGATTAGCAACAGCACGTTTGCAGATAACGAGGCCGTGGGCGGCCAAGGAGGAGCTGGTGGCCCCGGGGGCGATGGGCTTGGCGGCGGGATGGCGAACCTCTTCGGGGCGGTTCTTACAGTATCGGACAGCAACCTCACCAACAACCGAGCAATTGGTGGCGATGGTGCGGGCGGCGGCGACGGTGGCCGCGGCTCCGGCGGAGGCCTCTTCAACGACGGGCCATCGACCTACCCGTACAACCTCGGCGACCCGACCATCCTCACGGTCCTGAGCAGTACCATCACCGACAACGAAGCCCAAGGCGGCACCGGACCCGGCGGCAGCAGCGCCGGTCTGGGTGCGGGCGGCGGCATCGCCAGCGCCGGTATCCTCACCATCCTCGGCAGCAGCCTCTCTCACAACCGGGCTCTCGGCGATGACGGCGAAGGCGGGGCCAACGGCGGCGACGGCCTCGGCGGTGGGCTTTATATCGCCGGCGGAACCGCCTCCGTGCTCGCTACCGCTATCACCCACAACCGAGCCATCGGCGGCGACGGCGACAGCGGCAGCAACGGCGGCAATGGCCTGGGCGGCGGCGTCTACGTCGCTGCCGGCACAGTGCTCGTTGTCGCGTCGGAGATCAGCTACAACCAAGCGCTCGGCGGCTTGGGTGACGGCGATGGCACGGATGGCCAGGGCGTGGGCGGCGGCGTCTACAACCTTGGCACGTTCCTCTTCGACGCGTTGACCGTCATTGATCACAACCACGCTTCAGATAGTTACGATGACTGCTTTGGGTGTTAGACCTGCGGAGACGCACGAGCCCCGGAGGGGCGGCAGTCAATAGCCAGGCGTGCGAACGCCTGGAGATGGGGCGACCTGCGGTTGGGTAGCCCTGGAAGGGCGGGAGAAACGCCGCGTTGAGCGACCGATGGTAATCGAGACAGCCCAATGAGTGCGAGGCGATGGACCTCGCGAGGCTTCTGCCGCCCCATCCGCGGCTTGGTACATGCGGTCGGCACCGGTCTGTCGCCCCATCCGGGGCTAATGTTGGCAACCAATCTGAGGGGATATCATTTTGAAACGGGAGGTACTTCCATGGTTTGGCTTAAGACTCGAATGATGAAAACTACTTTCGTGCAGAGCGAGAGGCGCTTCCGGAGGCGGCTGCGTATCGAACTCCTGGAAGACCGCTCCGTCCCATCGACCATTACGCCGCCGACGTTTGCCGACGGCGGTCTCGGAAGCGGCAGCCTGCGCGACGCCGTGCTCCAGTTCAATGCCGACACCGGTACCAACGACGACATCATCCAGCTCTTGGCCGGCACCTACACGCTGACCATTCGCAATGCCGACGGCCGCCACGAAACCGCGGGCCTCACCGGCGACCTGAACCTGACCCAGACGAGCCACCGCTGGATCATCCAAGGGGCCGGGCCGTCTACGGTCATTGACGCCAGCCAACTCCAGGATCGAGCGTTTCAAATTGTCAACCCGGGTACGCAGGTCGTCTTCCAGGACCTAATCATCCAGGGCGGCCTGGCCCAGGACGACGGCTCGGACGGTGCTGTGGCCGGGACCGCCGACGCCCTGGGCGGCGGCCTGCTGAACAACGGCAGCACCGTCACGCTCGATCACGTGGTGGTGCAGAACAACGTGGCCCGGGGAGGCGACGCAGCTATTTTGACAGCGCCTGGTCGCAACGCGAGCGGGGGAGGGATTTATTCCACCGGCGGCGCGCTGACTATCGCGGGGGCCACGCTCGCAAACAACCAGACCATCGGCGGCCGCGGCGGTGACCATAACGGCTTCCAATGGGCCGGTAACGGCGGGTCGGCAGTCGGCGGCGGCCTGTATACGACCGGCGGCTCCTTGGACATTTCCGACAGTATAGTCGCCAGCAACCGGGCCAGCGGCGGCCGGGGCGGTGATGGCATGGTTATCCAGACTACATCGTCCGGGCGCATGATTGGAAACGGTGGCGGCGGTGGATATGGCCAGGGAGGCGGGCTGTATGTGAACTGCGGCTCTCTTGCCATTGCGACCACCACCATCGCGTCCAACCGGGCAGCCTGGGGCGACGGCGGTGCCTTTGGTTCCGCTGCGAGCGATGCAGCCGCGGGCTTGTATAACGCTGGCACGCTGACGGTCAGCAACAGCACCCTTTCCGGCAACTCCGCCATCGAAGGCGGCGGTATCGAGAACCGTGGCACGCTGACGGTCAGCAACAGCACCCTGTCCGGCAACACCGCCTTGGACGGCGGCGGTATCGCCAACTATGGCATCCTGACGGTCATGGGGAGCACCCTGTCCGGCAACACCGCGGCCAGGGACGGCGGCAGTATCGCCAATTTTCGCTTTGGCACGCTGACGGTCAGCAACAGCACCTTGTCCGACAATACCGCCGGCGTCAACTACGGCATCGGCGAGGGCGGCGGCATATTCAACTTCTACGGCACGGCGACGGTCAGCAACAGCACCCTGTCCGGCAATACCGCCAGCGGCAGCTACGACAACAGCGGCGGCGGCGGCATATTCAACTTCTACGGCACGGTGACGGTCAGCAACAGCACCCTGTCCGGCAATACCGCCAGCGGCAGCTACCGCAACATAGGCGGCGGCGGCATCCTCAACTTCTCTGGCACGATGACGGTCAGCAACAGCACCCTGTCCGACAATACCGGCAGCGGCAACTACACCTACGGCGAGGGCGGCGGCGGCGGCATCGCCAATTTTGGCAGGCTGACGGTCAGCAACAGCACCCTGTCCGGCAATACCGCCATCGGCCGCGACCTCTACCGCGACGGCGACGGCGGCGGCATCGGCAATTTTTTCTTTGGCACGCTGACGGTCAGCAACAGCACACTGTCCGGCAATACCGCCAGCGGCAGCTACAGCGACGGCGGCGGCATCGCCAATTTTGGCACGCTGACGGTCAGCAACAGCACCCTGTCCGGCAATACGGCCAGCGGCAGCTACGACAACCGCGGCGGTGGCGGCATTTATACCAGTGGCCCGAATCCCGTTATGCTCACAAATGTCACTCTCACCGCCAATCGCGCGACCATCGGCGGCGGCGGCTTGTATGTTAACCCATTCGGCACTCCGGCCGCGGTCCTGCACAACACGCTGATCGCCGGCAACTTCAGCGGCGCCACCGGCACGACGCTCGACGATGTGAATGGCAGCCTCAATCCAAGCAGCAACTACAACCTGATCGGCGACGGTACCGGCATGACGGGTCTCAGCGACGGCGTCAACGGCAACCAGATTGGCACTGCCGCCGCGCCCATCGACCCGCTTCTCGGCCCCCTGCAATACAACGGTGGCCCCACCCAAACGATGGCCCTCCTGCCCGGCAGCCCGGCGCTGAACGCCGGCAGCCCGGCCCAGCTGGGAGTGCCCGACCAGCGCGGCGTGGTGCGCCGCGGCGGCGTGAACATCGGCGCCTACCAGGCCAGCGCCACCGCCTTCGTCCTCAGCGCTCCGGACAGGGTACAATCCGATGTGCCTTTTGACGTGACCGTGATGGCAGTGGACCCCTTCGGCCAGGCGGCGGTCGGCTACCTCGGCACGATCACCTTCAGCGCCACCGATTCCGATCCCGGCGTGGTGCTGCCCGCCGACTACAGCTTCCAGCCCAGCGATGCCGGCCAGGTGACGTTCCCCGGCGGTGTCACGCTCGTCGCGCCCGGAGAGCAGATGCTCACCGTCATGGATACGGCGGACACCACCATCACCGGAAGCGCGCTGATCACAGTGGGCGGCACGGCCCCCGGAGCGCGGTCGCATGGGCCGGAGGGCCAGCCACAGCCAAGTAGGTTGCAGGGCAGCGCACCGTGGGCGAGCGAGCCATCTTATCTCGAAGAGGTCGCTGGGGATCATTGGTTTGCTGCGCTCCGCCAGAGGGACTTCCGTTTCGCGTGGTTTCCTCCCATCCCTCGCGCTCCTGCCGGAGCGCACTTGTGTGCGCTCGACTCCTGGTGGGGCGGTGAGCCCTTGGTTACTTAAAGCCGGTGCCGTGCCCGACCGAGTGGCACGGCAGAACGCACGAAGGAAGTCCCCGGGCGCGGCGAGGCCGGGACTTCGTTCGTTGGCTCGCGACCTTTCGAAAGCAAGCCATCCGCCTGAGCGCGCGTTGGCTTCGTCCGCTCGCTCGCACGTGCTCCGCCCCGGCCTGCCCTGGCAAGGGCTCGGCACCGCCTCCGGCGCGGGTCGCCAAAAAACTCCTTTTTTTCTCTTGCTTGGCCGGCCGCCATCCTTCATACTGTCGGGTTATCGTACTGCCAGATGGGGTGATTGCTCTTTTCCCTCTTTAGGAGTTCCGTCCATGCCTCGCACAAGCAGAGCCGCTCGTTTTCATCCGTCCGTCGAGTTTTTGGAGCATCGCTGTGTCCCGGCGACCATTACGCCGACAACGTTTGCCGACGGCGGCCTGGGCAGCGGCAGTTTGCGTGATGCCGTCCTGCAATTCAATGCCGATACCGGCACCGCCGACGACACCATCCAGCTTTTGCCCGGCACCTACAGCCTGACCATCCGCAATGTCAACGGCCGCCACGAGACGGCTGGCCTCAGCGGCGACCTGAACCTGACGCAGACCAGCCACCGCTGGATCATCCAGGGCGCCGGGCCGAGCACGATCATCGACGCCAGCCAGCTCCAGGATCGGGTGTTCCAGATCGTCAATCCGGGCACGCATGTCGTCTTCCAGGACCTGGTCATCCAGGGCGGCCTGGCCCAGGACAACGGCGCGGACGGCGCGCTGGCCGGGTCTACGGATGCGCTGGGGGGCGGCATTCTCAACAACGGCGGCAACCTGACGCTCGACAACGTGGTGGTGCAGAACAACGTGGCCCGGGGGGGCATGAATTTTGACGGTTACAACGCTCGCGGAGGAGGCCTTTTCTCTACCGGCGGTTCCGCCACCATTTCCGACAGTACCATCGCCAATAACCAAGCAGTCGGCGGCGACGGCAGGGACGGCTATCCCTACGCAGGGAACGGTGGAGACGGGACCGGAGGTGGGATCTACGCCGTTGGCGGGCCGCTTAATCTCACCAACACGGCGATTTCCGGAAGTGCCGCGCGCGGCGGTCAAGGTGGGAGCTACGGAACTTGCAGTAGTATTTGCTCTGGCGGACACGACGGGCGCGGTCAAGGGGGTGGTATTTACGCCAGTGGTGGCCTGCTTACCCTCACAACCTTGTCCGGCAACTCCTCTGGATACGGCGCCGGCATCTATAACCAGGGCACGCTGATAGTCAGCAACTGCATCCTGTCCGCGAACGTCGCCGCATTCGCCTCCTACAGTGACGGCGGCGGCATCTACAACTCTGGCACGCTGACGGTCACCGACTGCATCCTGTCCGCGAACGTCGCCGCATTCGCCCCGTACGGCGGACATGGTGGTGGCATCTACAACTCTGGCACGCTGACGGTCAGCAACAGCACCCTCTCCGGAAATAGCGTCGGCTACAGCTACAGCTACGGCGGCGGCATCTACAACTCTGGCACGCTGACGGTCAGCAACAGCACCCTCTCCGGAAATAACGCCAACTGCAACCAATGCACCGGCGGCGGTATTTATACGATGGACGCGAATCCCGTTACGATCACAAATGTCACTCTCACGGCCAATCGCGCGACCATCGGCGGCGGCTTGTCTGTTCGCCCATTCTTCACTGCGGTCCCGGTGCTGCACAACACGCTCATCGCCGGCAATTTCAGAGGTGCCACTGGCACCACCCCCGACGACGTTAACGGCCGCCTGGATCCGAGCGGCGACTACAACCTGATCGGCGACGGCACCGGCATGACCGGCCTCCAGAACGGCATCATCGACATTGGCGCGTTCGAATACCAGGGCGACGGCTCCCGGCCGGCTCCAAATTTAAGCCGGGACACACCCGGCGCCCTGGGCGAGCTGATTTCGGTTACGACTTCGAATCGCGAGCATCGAGCCTTTTCGTCCTTGGCGATTTCCTCTACCGCAGCTCCGCGCCAGATGGAGCCGAATCGTGTGGCCGATGATGCCAGCTCGGTTCCCAACGCTTCATCCGTCGATCGGATATTTGCCAGCCTCTACAAGAAAGAGCCATGGCAACCAGGCGTCTGGTGCGATGACCTGGAGCCATTTGATGTCATCCGGCTGATTGTTTCTTAGACCGGCATGGGCAGCAGCTGGCAGCTTACAGTGGAAACCGCGCGGCTGTTTAGCCCCCTGCGGGGCTTATATATTCCTATATATTTACCCAGTACAGTCGCCCCACGAGTTATCACGCGAATCCACCATGCAAGACGACCTGAACACCGCCGTTCAGTACCACCAATCCGGCCGGCTGGAGCAGGCGGCGCGGATGTACCAGGGCATCCTTGCCCGGCAGGCCAACCATCCGGATGCACTGCACCTGCTGGGCGTCGTGGCGCTCCAGCAGGGAAGGCCCCAGCAGGCGGTCGAACTGATCGGGCGGGCGATTGCGGCCAACCCCAGTGTGGCTGCGTTTCACAGCAACCTGGCGGAAGCCTATCGCGCCGTGGGCGAGCTGGACCGGGCAATCGGGTGCTGCCAGGTGGCGCTGCGGCTCGCGCCCAACTACCCCGAAGCGATCAACAACCTTGGCCTGGCGCTGCTCGCACAAAACAAACCCGAGGCCGCGGCCGCCCAGTTTCGCGAGGCGCTCCGGCTTCGCCCCGGCATCGCCATGGTCCACAACAACCTGGGCAACGCCCTCCGGCTGGCGGGCGACAGGACCGGGGCAACCGCCCAGTTTCAAAGCGCGCTGGCCATTGATCCCGGCCTTGCGGAGGCCCATACCAATCTCGGCCAGTTGTTGCTGGAGCTGCATCAACTCCCGGAGGCAGCCCGCCATTGCCGCGAAGCCGTCCGGCTACGCCCGAACTTCCCGGAGGCGCACAACAACCTGGGCAACGTACTGCGCGAGCTCGGGCAGCTGGTCCAGGCCAAGGCCTGTTACGCCGAGGCCCTGAGGCTCAACCCCCACCTGGCCATGACCTACAACAACATCGGCCAGGCGGTCCAGGAAGATGGCAAACTGGAAGATGCCGCCACCTGGTATCACAAGGCATTGCAACTCGATCCGAAATCCGCCCGCACCCATTGCAACCTGGCCAGTACCCTGCATGAACAGGAGAAGCACGCAGAGGCGATTGCCGAATACCAAACAGCTCTCGGGCTTGACCCGGCCTACGCCGAGGCCCATCACGGCCTGGGAACGGTCGTCCATGACGATGGCAATTTCGAGGAAGCCGCGGCCCACTTCCGCGAAGCATTGCGGCTGAAGCCCGATCTTGTCTCCGCCTACGCCAGTCTCGGCACCGTGCTCGAAGAGCTGGGCGAGTTCGAAGCGGCCCTGGCATGCTTTCGGCAGGCGCTCGCGCACGATCCCCGCTGCGCCGGTGCCTACAGCCAGCTGGCAACGACGCTGCGGGCCAAGCTCACTGATAGCGACCGCACCGCCATGGAGCAACTACTTGCGGACACGGAGCTGCCGGCGGCCAAACAACTGGCCCTCCATTTCGGACTGGCCCAAGTGTGCGACGCCCGTGGTGACTTTACCCGTGCGGCCGAGCATCTGCGCGCAGCCAACGCCCTGCGCCAGGCCGAATGGCAGAAGCGCGGCCAGGACTACAACGCGGCCGAGCACAGCAAGTTTGTGGACGACTTGATTACGACATTCACGCCGGCCTTCTTCGAGCGCATCCGCGGCTTCGGGCTGGAGACGGAGCGGCCCGTATTCATCGTCGGCTTACCGCGGTCCGGGACCACGCTCATCGAGCAAATCCTGGCCAGCCATTCGCAAGTTTTCGGAGCGGGTGAGCTGCGCCATGTGCGCGACACCTTTGAGGCTCTTCCGCGGGCCATGAACCGCGACACAACGCCGATCGCTTGCGTGCCGGAGCTGGACCGTGCGACGGCCCTGCTCTTGGCCCAACGTCACCTGGATCGGCTGGCCCAGCTAAACGGGTCCGCGCTGCGCATCGCCGACAAGATGCCGGATAACTACCTGCACCTCGGCCTGATCGCGACGCTGTTCCCCAGGGCGAAACTGATCCACTGCCGCCGGGACTTGCGTGACGTGGCGGTCTCGTGCTGGATCACGAACTTCCGACAAATCCGCTGGGCCTTTGATCTCGACCACATCGCCTCGCGTTTCCGCGAGTATCGGCGGCTCATGGAGCACTGGGGCCGCGTACTGCCCGTGCCGGTTTTGGAAGTGGACTATGAAGAAACGGTCGCCGACCTGGAGGCCGTGGCACGGCGGTTAGTGGCTTGGTGCGGGCTGGAGTGGGAGCCGGGTTGCCTCGTCTTTCACGAGACGCGCCGACCGGTGCGCACTGCCAGCGTCACCCAGGTGCGGCAACCGATCTACAAGCGGTCGGTAGCGCGCTGGAAGAATTACGAGCCGGCGCTCGGGGCGCTGTTTGCGCGCATGTACGACAGCTGACAGCCGACTCGATCTCGTAAATCGCCCCGTGCGGATCGCGGGGGACGACACGCTGCTTTCGGCAATCCACCAGCAGATCGAGAGCTTCAAGAACGATCGCGCCGATCAGGGCGGTTTCGCGTTTTGGTTCCACAACGGCGGTGAAAGTGCTGTACCGGCCCAGGAGTTTGACGTAGACTGCCTCGGCGTCGCGGCGCCGCGCTTTGCGGCCATCCGCGTAGCGCACCGTGATCGGGTCCATCAAATGAAGCCCGAGGTTTTTGGCCACAGTCTGCGGCAGCACCAGCATGGCGGCCCCCGGGTCCACCACACCGCTGATCTTCTGCCGCCGCACTTGGTTCGGCTTAAGAAGACCATCCCTTGCCTTAATTATGTCGCCGTAGTTGGAAACCTCGAACTCGATGTTGACGCGTCCCGCGCCGTTGACTCCTCGATTTCCCATGATGTTGCTCCTCTTGTTCCCAAGAGCCGCTTCGGAAATTCAAGTGGATCATACCACGCATTCTTTGCTTGACCAATAACTAACGACCAATGACCAATGACTCTTTCAAATACTTCGCCGCCAACCCATGAAAGTGATACCCCGCCCCCTCCCGGCGCACGCTAAACCGTCCCGTTTCATACGACCGGCTCGCCAATCCCTTTTGCACCTCCTCGCAGATCCCGATGTCCTCCAACTGAATCTGATGCGCCACCGCCACACTGTCGGCGATCGCTTGCCTTCGCCCGGGAGCCTCGGCGTCCGCAAAATAAAAATCGAAGATCACCCGCCACTCATCCGGCCCCGCAGGCATCACCAGGTTGGTATCCATCACCCCTTCGTAAATGTTGATCATGAAATTCGGAAAGATCCACCAGTAATACGCCCGCTCTCCCATGCGCACCCGCCCAATCTTCTCCTCCGGATTCGAACCGCGTAACGGGCTGCTCTGCACGCTGGTCAGGCCGGCGATCTCGGTCCGGTACTCCGTGTAGTCCAAAACCCCGGCCAGTCCCGGATGCACCGAGTTCAGGTGATAGCCGCCGTCCAGGTAATTGTCGATGAAGACTTTCCAGTTACACGCTAACCGGTATTCCCGGCGCTCCACAAACTGCAATCGCTCCAAACCCAGGTTCGCCGTCCGCTCGGGGAGCGGCGCAAGATACTGCGTCAACGCCGGCGGCTGGGCGCCGAGATGCACCCACACAAACGGCCCCCACTTGGCCACGGCGACGGGAATCAACCCGTTTTCGCTTCGGTTAAATTCTTCCACGCCGTCGAATTCCGGCGTGCCCCGCAGCCGGCCTTGAAGATCGTAAGTCCAGCCGTGATACGGGCACCGAAGCCGTTTGCTGCAACCTTGCGCTTCCGCAACCACCCGTGCTGCCCGATGCCGGCACACATTGTAAAACGCGCGCAATTCCCCCTGCCCATCGCGCACGACGACAATCGGTTCCCCGGCCAAATCCGCTGTGAAAAACGTCTCCGCCGCGGCCACCTGATCCACTCGGCCGATCGCTTGCCAGGTGTTCCCGAAGATCGCCCGGCATTCCAGAGCATACATTTCCCGATCCAGATACCAGGAACTCGGAATCGTCCGCGCCCGCTCCAGCGGCAGCTCCAGATCGAATTGGTCCAGTAATTCCTGCACATGCTTGCCAGACTCATTGCTCATACGTGGAACTATACCGTCCCCGCTAGCGCTCTGCAACTGGCGCGTCTCGTCTAATGACCAACGAACAAGGACGAATGACTAATAACTAATAACCAAAGAAATGACTACTGACGATTCAGCGCTTCGATCGGATTCAGTCGCGCTGCTTTCCACGCCGGATAGATGCCGAAGAATATGCCGATGCCGGCGCAAACCGCAAAGTCCACCGCGATCACGGTGGGAGATAGGACGAAGGGCCAATTGCCGACTACCGACAGGCCGAACGCGCCGCCGATGCCGAGCAGGATTCCGACGATTCCCCCAACGAGGGCAAGCACTATGGCCTCGGTCAGAAATTGCAGGAGCACATCGCGCGACCGCGCCCCCACCGCCATCCGCAAGCCGATTTCCGCCGTCCGTTCCTTGACCGAAACCAGCATGATGTTCATGATGCCGATGCCGCCGACCAGCAGCGAAATACCGGCGACCCCCCCGATCAGCCAGTGCATGGTACGCGTGAGCACCTGGGCCATCTCCGCCTGTTCGCGGACGCTGGTGACGTCAAAATTATCCGCGTCGCTGGCCCGCAAATGCCGCTGTTGCCGCATCAACCGCGTGATCGCTCCCTTGGCCTGATCGATCTCCTCCTCCGTTCGCGCCGAAGCCAAGATCATCGCCACGTGATTGGCGCCGGCCAGTTTGCGCTGCAGCGTGGTGATTGGCAGGAAAATCTGATCATCCTGATCCGCGCCGATGGGATTGCGCCCTTTTTCCCCCAACACCCCGATCACCTTCAACGGCAAGCGATCGATGCGGATCAATTCGCCGACCGGATTGGCTTTTTCCGGGTACAGTTTTTTCCGCACCGTATGGCCGAGCACACAAACCGCTGCCGCATTCTTGATGTCCTCATCGCGGAGGAAACTACCGTGCTGCACGTGCCAATCGCAAACGTGCTCCATGTCCGCCGTCGACCCAACCACCGCGGTCGACCAGTTGCGCGTGGTGGTCGATGCCGTCCGCAGCGTAGCCTGGGTCGGCGCCACTCCCAGCAGCATCGGCCCCATGTCCCGTCGGATTGTGTCGGCGTCCTCGCGCTTTAACGGCGTCAGGTCGGCGATCCCGCCGGCTTCCGGCCGCGAGCCCGGACGAATGATGATGAGATTCTTGCCCACACTCAAGAGCCGATCGTCCAGCTTGCGTTTTGCTCCAGAACCGGCCGATACCAGGGCAATCACCGCGCTGATGCCGATGACGATTCCCAGGCTGGTCAACGTAAACCGGCCTTTATAGGCGACCCAGGTTTTCAAGGCTGTGCGAAGCGAAGACTGCCAACTCATTGCTGCATTCGGCCCACTGCGAAAATACGTCTGGCGGGAGTAACGGGTGCGGACTGATTCGGAGGGCCTCGGAATCCTCGGATGGGATGCCTCTTACCAGTTCCACTTACCTATTTTCATTATAGTACCTTCCCCATCCCAAGGGTAATTTTGCACTTTGCAATTTGCATTTTTCATTTTGCATTTCGAACCCCAACTCAAATCGAGAGCTTCTGCAATGACTAATGGCCAATGACTTGGCGCAACCTCTGCCGCAATTCCTCCGCCACTTTCCGCATCGGCACGCGCCATTGCTTGGTCGTATCGCGATCGCGAATCGTTACCGTATCATCCTGCAGCGTCTGGCTATCAATCGTGATGCAGAACGGAGTCCCGGCTTCGTCCTGGCGCCGGTAGCGCCGCCCGACCGCGCCCTTGTCGTCGTAGAAAACGTTGACGTCGATTTTCAACTCGCGATACAGCGCCTGGGCTTTCTCGGGCATCCCGTCTTTGTTGACCAGCGGAAACACCGCCGCCTTGATCGGTGCCAGTCGCGGATGCAAGCGCATCACGACGCGCGGTTCTCCCGCCACGACGTCCTCGGCGTAAGCTTCGCACAATACCGCCAGCGCAAACCGATCTGCTCCCGCCGAAGGTTCCACGACATGGGGCAAAAAGCGATACGGCGGATTGGCCTTCGCCTCCTGCTGTGCCTTCGCATCGGTGAAGGTGCCTTTATCGTGTTCCCACGCCTGTTCATCGAAATAGCTAAGGTCTTTCCCGCTGTGCTTTGCGTGCTGGGTCAGGTCGTATTCGCCGCGATGGGCCACGCCCTCCAGTTCCTGCGGTTCATCCGAAAACGGAAACAAGTATTCAATGTCCGTCGTCCCGACCGAGTAAAAGGCCAATTCGTCCTTGCCCTGTTCCCGCGGCCGCAGATTCGCGGACTTGATCCCGAGTTGCGCATACCAGCCAATGCGCACGTCGCGCCAGTATTGGTACCATTTCATGGATTCGCTGGGATGGCAAAAAAATTCAATTTCCATTTGCTCGAATTCCCGGCTCCGGAACGTGTAATTCCGCGGATTGATTTCATTGCGGAATGCTTTGCCGATCTGGGCGATGCCGAACGGCAGTTTGAGACGAGTGCTGTTGAGGACATTGGGAAAATTCACAAATATTCCCTGCGCTGTTTCCGGCCGCAGATACGCCTTGTTTTCTTCATTCCGCACAGCGCCGGTATAAGTGTCCAGCATCAAGTTGAAGAATCGCGGCTCTGTTAACACCCCATCGCACCCGGGTGAAGGGCAGGTCCGCTGCCAATCTTCCGGCGCCTCCAGCGCTGATTGCAGTGCCAGGGTCAGATCAGCCGGTACTTTTTTCTTCTTCACCAATCGTTGATATTCCGCAGTTAGTAAATCGCCCGCTTCCATCTTATTTTCCGCTTCCACGGCCAAAACCAATTTCGGTGCCCGGGGAGGCGGGCCGTCCAAGAAACCTCCAAAGAAAACTTTGTCCGCGCGGTAACGCCGATTACATTTTTTGCAATCCACCATTTGATCGGCAAATCCTCCGACATGCCCGCTTGCCTCCCAAACTTTCGGATTCATGATGATCGCACAGTCCACCCCCACCATCTGGATTTCCTGGCCGTCCGGCCCCGGCGGCGGATTGCGAACCATGTCCTGCCACCACGCATCCTTGATGTTCTTTTTCAGTTCCACGCCGAGCGGCCCATAGTCCCAGAACCCGTTGATCCCTCCATAGATCTCACTCGATTGAAAAATGAATCCCTTCCGCCGGCACAACGCCACAAGCTTTTCCATATCCATTTGCAGAGCACCCTTTGTCTTTGCGAATGACGAATTTGGCCCGAATGTCTTCATCATAGCCGAGCCTTTTCCGGTTGGCCGTTGGAATTAGCAAACATCAGTTGACATTTGAACACTAGCTCGCTATAGTGTACTAAGGTTCATTGAAGTCGCCGGCTATAGGAGATGCACCATCATGGAATCGATCGTTTCTGTTACGGAAATGGTTTTCCCAAAAACTCCACGTTATCCCGCTCTGCCGGTCTGCCCTGCCTGTGGCGCGAATATGGTGGAACTACGAAGTTTTTGGCGCTGCGATCGATGCTCCTTCACCATTTGCGAGGAATGCGATAGCAAAAATGGGGAAGATTGAGTGCTTTGGCGACCTGCGGGAGATTGCCCAGCTGACGGCGGCCGTTTTATTCGCAGCTGAGGCAATCGCCGCCAGCTGTTCTTTGGGCGATAGCAAGGAAATCGATGTCGATCTTTTTTTATTTTTCTGCGGGCGTTTGGCTTAAACCCTTATCCGGGCCAGAAAAAGACCACTAGATATAGTTTGCAGCTGCTGATTTTCCCTACATGTTGGGAATCTGGCATTGATTCTCGTCATTCCAACCGTAATGATGAGATTGTAGCTCGTCAGGTTGAACGCAACGCAACTTTCGCTGTTCATGGAGGAATGTCACCATGCTTGTTCTCACCAGGAAATCGGGAGAGAAACTTCGCCTCGGGTCCGAAATCACCGTCACGGTTTTGGAAATCAAAGGTAACCGCGTTCGCATCGGCATCGATGCCCCGGATCAGGTCTCAATTCTTCGCTGCGAACTGGAAAAACCCGAAGACGATTCTCGCGGCCAGGGTTCCCCGACCACGCTTCCTATGCAAGCCCAACCTGCTTGATTTCCCTTGGGGAAAAAAGCAACCCACGGAGCCACATCCGTGGGTGGGCTGGGGCAATTCCCGTTTTCACTTCCCGATATATTTCACCAGATTTCCGACTACCGTGACAATTTCCCCGACTTCCGCCAGCGCTCCCACTCCAACGTCGCCGCAGGCCAGACGCTTATTTTGCGGCGGTACGACCTGCAAGTTTGGGCAACTCCGATTAATCCACGTCATTAATTCGTCCAGATCCATTGGGCACGGTATCTTCTCCGCTCCCGCGCCTTCCGCGATTTGTCGCAGATGCCGCGCTGTCAGCGGATGCTCCCACATCAGCGTGTTCATCGCCGGCGCCAGCACTACCGGCCTGCCTGGGTCCCACGCGCGCCATACGCATGTCAAACAATTATCCGCCATGCCGTGCGCCAGTTTCGCCAGCGTGTTCGCATCGAGCGGCGCAATAAGAAACAAATCGGCCCAGCGCCGCAGCTCGATGTGCAAGACGGGATCATCGCGCCGGTAACGCTTGCCTTCCGTTCGTCCCGGCCATTCATCGGCATCGACAATAATGATGTCCGGGTTGCGGCCGCCGTGGCCGGCGTCGAGAGACCTCGGATCAAAGAAATAAAGCGCTGCTTGCGTCGCCACGACTTTCACTTGATGGCCGGCCTTGCAAAGTTCTTCGAAAACTAATGGTGTGCGCACTGCCGCCACCGACCCGGTCACTCCCAGCAGGATGTTAGCCATGCTCCCGCTCCTTATCGCAACGCTCTAACACCTCGAATAAACGAGCGGCCAGATCCGGCCGGCTAACCCGCTCATATTTGCCGTCGATCGGGCCCAGGAAAGCCCAATCGTTCATTCCTTCCAGCGTATTGGCAACCATCAAATCCGCAGCGGAATGTTGCCGCGACTGTTCTGCGCGCTCCAGCAACTGTTTGTCCGCACAGCCGACTTCCAGTTTGAACTTGACCAGGATTCCCGTAAACCCCCAGTCGGCGCGCATCCGGTCGATGAGCTTGGGAGCGCGGACCAACCAGAGCCATAGTTCCGGTTCATCGCTTTTGATCTTGCCGGCGCTGCGATCCGCTAACCGCGGCGGCTCCGGCCGGGCATTCTTCCATTCGCCGGTTTTTGCATCAAATGCCGTCCCCTTGACCGGTGCGTACGTTCCCGTTGCCAGATAATCGCTCACTGCTGCGCAATGAATGATGGCATCGAATTTGTCTGAGCGAATGCTGCCGGCCAGCAAGGTTTGCAAATCTTCAAAGGTCCGGTACGACTTAACCGTCCATCGGTCCCCCGGTACGGGGCCAGCGCCAGCGCATGCCGCGACGACTTCCGGATGGGAGGTCAAAAGCGTCACGTGATGGCCGCATTGATGGCCATGCCATGCCAGGCGCGCTCCCGTCCCGCCGGTAAAAATGTTCGTGAGACAGCGGACCTTGTCGATGGGAACCTGCGTGTTCCCCGCCGTAATGAGAATGCGCATGAGGAACTCACCCTTCTCTATTGTATGCCGAGCGCATTCTTGGGCCGTGGCAATGCCTTCACGATATCCAGCTTGGCTATATGGTTCGCAAGTGCTTCGTTCAGAGACAGGTAGATGGATGCCAGACGCGGCCCCAACGGGCCGGGATTGGCATTGCTTCGAAGTTGCTGCAAGTATTGGGTTAGCACCGCTTTGGCTTCCGGCTTATCGTCCAGCAACATGTGGACCCACGCCCATGCCTCGCGGTATTCGGCAGGGGTCATTTGCGGGACCTGGCTCAACTGTTCCAGTCGCCCCAGATCCGGTTTAAACGAGTCGGTCTGTTCCCGGCGAATATTTTCCAGGTGCTTGGCGTTGATCCCCTTGCTGTCCGGTGGCAATTCAAAGTACTCCGCCAATCCCTCGTCGAGCCACAGGGGAACGTTTTTGAGAACGCTGTGCAGGAGTGCGTGTGTCAATTCGTGCCGGAGGTCTTCCTGAATACGATCGCCCCAGTACGTATACACCAGCAAATCTTCGGTGCTGCCCACCGCGCGCGGTTGCGCCACGAAGAATGCCCGGCGTTTCGGCAGGTCGGGGTATTTCGCCTGCATGAACCGTTCGTAACGATCACGATCCTCAAATAGATACACCTGAACGAGGTTATTCGACCACTGCAGTTGCAATTCCTTGGACACCTGGTCGGGAAGACGGGCCAGCTCTTTGAATAGCGGTTGCTCCTGCTTCAATTCGAAATCGGTCCAGAACACAAACTGCGATACGCGGAACTGGCGCTTGCCGGGAGCCGGCGGACCCTGGGCGATCTGCTCCTGTTTGGTTTGCTTGTCGTCCCGGGCGATCAGGCCTTCGAACCAAAGCGAATGGCATCCCAAAGGCGCGCAGGTTGCCCCCAGAATGAAAAGCCAACCGACGCCCTTGCGACCCAACCTCTTCATGCCGGTCTCACACTGGAAAGAATCCAAGGTGCGGGATTGTACGTTGGCACCATGCAATTAACCAGACGATTTAGCCGCTATCAGGCTATGGCCCGGCCGTTGCGAATGTTTTTTTGCAACTTGGCCTGCGTTGCTTGCTCTATTTCCATCCACCATTTTTTCCAGCCTCTCCGGCTTTTCAGTCCCCACTGGAGATATGTCCGCAGAAAGCGCAACCGGTCGGTGCGGGAAAGCGCGGCGTTTTGCATCACGCTGGCATTCAATCGCCCCAAATTCTGCACCGGCCGGCCATGCGGCAATCGGCGGTATTGCCGTACGCCGACGAGGTCGATTAACCAGATCCCCGGATCACAATCGTTCGAAATTTCGCCGGCACCAGCGGTTTTCAGACCGCTTGCCAATTTTCCCCAATCGATCTTCGACACGAGAATATTGGGCGCTTTGAGATCGCGATGGGACAATTGCCGTTGATGTAAATCGCAAAGCAACCGGGCAACTTTCTCGATCACTCGGCGAAGAAATGCGATCCGATACATTCGCGGACAATGGCCGAGTTCCTGGACCCATTGTCCCAGATTAACCGCAGCCTCAATTTTCTCTGTCAGAAGATACCCTTCCCAGGACAAGCCAAACCGGCGGCGGTGGAACATGGCCAGCGGGCGCGCAGTCGGCAGGCAACGCTCGCGGAGACCCTGCCCAAAGATCCATGATCGCAATGTTGGCGAGGGACGCAGCACATTCACAAGCGGATCCGCCCAAGAGGTGATCCGAAACTTTTTATAGATCACCCTGCGCAGTATGCCATTTACAGGGAGCTCCCACTCCACAACTTTCGAACTGCGCGATTCTTTAAGTACGCGAACCCCCGGCAGATGAAACGGCTTTTCGGGATCGGCCAGCAGTGCCTCTACCGTCGGCCGATCCAGATCCCTTACAGCGTAACCCGCGGCGAAGCCATTGCGGATACGTTGATAATGCCGGTTGGTTTCCCGGCACCGGCGGTCGCGGTGCCTCCAAAATCGCAAGTTGGACCGCCAGGTCCCCAGCTCCAGATCCCGCGCCAGATCGGCACGGGCCGGCGGCATGAAACCTATGTGTTGCTTCTTGGCGAATTCCGGCCCGCACGCCTGAAAATAAGCCTTCCAGAATCGGAACCGGTCGGTTCGTTCGGCGCGCAGGATGAACCACCGATTGAGGATGACCAGATTGGCCCGGGCGGTCCACCAATTCAACCGCTTGCCCAGATGAACGGCATGCAAGTCAATCATGTAGAGCCGAATCCGATCACCGGGATCCAGACCGATGAGTATGTTCCCGGAATGCAAATCCTCATGATAAACTCCCGCCTGATGAATGCGGGCAATCATTCCCCCCAATTCTTCCGCGAGCTTCTGCCGCAATTGTGTCCGGCGAACCCTTGGCAGGGTCGATAACGTGTCTTCCAAAAACACATTGAGAGGTTCCACATCGGGCAGGCTTTCGACGATCAAGAAGCTGTTGGCGGGTGCGCGCCCCGCGATCCCGACTCCGACGCCGAGCGGTCTGATCGTCGCGATTGCGCGGCCCGCTACGCCCAGCGCACGATCAAATTCCATCCGCGCCTTGGGCGGACGGAAGAGCTCCCTTAGCCAGGCTCGCATATCCATCAGGCGAAAGTGTTTGAGATAGAAATCCAGTCTTGGCAGAGTTACATGATAAACCGTCCGGTGCGGCCCGTGTTTGACGACCTGTGCCTTCCCTTCTGCGAGCCATTCATTCAAGCGCAACCCCTGCGGTCCCACCAGGCAATCCCGGTATTCGGGCCGAAGGTGCCAGCGGTATCCTCCGGCGGTCACCTGCACCATGGGAACCGTACGCGCCGTCACGCCGACTTCCTCCACGTTTGCGTTTCTTCAAAAACCGACAGCCAGCGAGCCGCTCCCTCCACCAGGTGATAATGCGTTTCCACGAAGTGTCTTCCGCGGCGCCCCATGCGCTGGCGCAAGTCCGGGTCGCGGGCCAGCCGGCGGATGGCCGCGATCCAGTGTTCGGCCGTTTCAGCCAGAAAACCGCTTTCCCCATGCCGGACCATTTCCGCCTGGACTCCGACTGGATTGGCCACCACCGGTAGGCCGGCAGCCATGTACTGCAATACCTTTAACCCGCATTTCCCTCGGCTCCACATATCGTCCGGCACCCAGCTAATGCCGATGTCGGCGGCGGCCAATAACTCTCTTTCCGTGTCTTCGGACCACGGACAGTCAATCACGCGGAGATGTTGCAAATGCAAAAATCGGTCGCAAATCACCTTCAATTGCAACCGGGGAAGAGTCTGTCCCAACTTTTCCAAAATCGGTTGAATCCGCTCCAGTCCATAAAGAGTGCTCGATGAACCGATCCAGGCGAGTTGCACGTCGAGACCGCTGCGCCTGTGCTCCGCCGACGGATAGACCGATGGATCCAGGCATGTCGGGATAACGCGGCTAATGCTTCCATTCGTAAAATGCCGGACCTGATCCCTCAGAAAAGCGTTCCCGGCAATGACCCGGTCCGCGCTTTGAACAATGGCCGTGAACCGCCGTTGCCGGCGGCTGCTCCACAATCCCTTGGCTGCGTAGGAATCGCGCAAAAAAACCGCGTCATCAAAATCATAAAAGAACTTACGGCAAGCTTTGCGCAACAGGAAAAGCTGCCAGGGCTGGATCAGTTTTCTTTGCAGGATGACTGCATCGACCGATCGCACTTCCCTTTCCAATCGAAACCAATCCCATATCGACTCCGGAAAAGGCTTGAGCTCCAGCCGATGACCGGCCATTTCCCAATAGGGACGAAAAGCGGCCAGCCGATAGCGGCAACAAACATGTTCCGGGCTTTCTACTAACGCTGTGATGTGCAACTGCGGTCCTCCGTGACCTCTATCAATCGCTATATCAGCGTGTGCGAATCAGCTGTACCTTGGCCCGAAGCGCCAGCGAGGTCCTCGCTGGCGCTTCGGGCCAAGATGCAGTACAATCGGGCACGGTCATTTAGATTATTTTCTCTTCTTGTCCATCATCGCCCTCCTGATTTCGCGATCGGCTTCGGCTTTTTTCTTGGCTTGCCGTTTGTCGTGAAGCTGTTTGCCGCGGGCCACGGCCAGTTCGACCTTGGCGCGGCCGCCCTTGAAATATAGTCGCAGCGGCACCAGCGTAAATCCGCGCTCCGAGGCCTTCCCGGCAAACTTGGCGATTTCGCGGCGGTGCATCAGCAGCTTCCGGCGCCGTTTCGGCTTATGATTCAACCGGTTGCCCATGGTGTATTCCGGAATATCGCTCCCGATCAGCCACACCTCTCCGCCTTCGATCTTGCCGTACGCATCTTCCAGATTGGCGGTTCCATCGCGCAAACTTTTTACCTCGGTTCCGGTCAGCACCAGGCCGCACTCCAACGACTCCATGATGCTGTATGCGTGGAACGCCCGTTTATTCCGGCAGATGACCTTGATGCCGTCCTCGTTTGGGGTGTTCTTCTTGGCTTGTGCCATCCACGAGACTCCTTGGCAAAAATAGTAGCACAACCGCTGCTTGGGGAGAACAGAGGAAAAAACGTGAATCGGAACTCGCCCATTTTATCATGTTTTTCAGTTTTCCTCCGCCGGGTTGGGTTTTGTTCTTGACACGTCGCAAAGCTTCGCTATAGTCGCCGCTCTTCTGCCTGCAAAAAGAAATTCATCCGTTTTCGCTGGTCGGCGACAGGGGGTCGCTGGCGCCGGTTCGAATTGACTGCGGGCGGAGTTTTCCGAACTGAACTTCAACGATGTCCGATGCCGATACGCCTTTGGCGGTTCTCAAAGCAGCAGTGCACCAGTTTGCCGCCGACCGTGAATGGGAACCGTTTCATAGTCCGAAGAACCTGACCATGGGCCTGGCGGTGGAGGTGGCGGAATTGATGGAGCATTTTCTCTGGATGGAAACCGAGGCTTCCCGTCAGGTTGTTCATGATCCAGAGAGGTTGGGGAAAGTTGCCGATGAAATGGCCGATGTCGCCTGTTATCTCTTGAACTTGAGCGATACTTTGGGAATCGATCTAACGCAGGCCATCGTGGACAAAATTGCCAAGAATGCCGTCAAGTATCCGGTGGACCTGTACCGTGGCCGTTACCGGGTGGAACCCCAATAAGAAAGGGGAAGACTGCCGTGAGCCGTATTGCCTTGCTAAGCATGCTCTTATCGCTGGGAGCGCTGGGACTTCATTCGTACGGGATCGCCCAGCAATCCCGAAGCAAAGAATCGGCGCCCGATAGCGAATCCGCGCTTCCGCCGGCGGCCTCCGGAAAAAAGGAGACTTCGGCGCCGCCGCCGAGTTCGCAATGGACTCCCACGACGTCTTCGGCTGTGCCGACAAACACCGGCACGGAATCCAAATCGATTGCTCCTTCTCCTCAAGGCCTGGACCTGGAAACACCGGCCGAATCGGATTTCCGTCGCCTGGTTCCTCCTCCATCGCCTTTCGCTCCACCGGCCGCAACCGATTTGCCTGACAAAAATACCGAATCCGTGCCCGCACCGAAAATGGCACACCCGAATTCTCCGGCGGCAGCAATGAAGAAATCCTCGGCGCTCGAGTTCGCGTCGCCGCCTTCTTCAGCTGCCCTGTCACGGCCTGCTTCTGCGGTCAACGAATCGGGAAACGTCGCACCCCCGGTAAACCAGACGGTAACCCAATCTCCCGTGGTCTTCTTGGAAAAAGTCGGGCCGGCTACCATCTCGGCCGGCAAGCAGCTCACCTATGAAATCGTCGCCCGCAACGTGGCCAGCGTCCCGCTGAGCAAGGTAGTGGTCGAAGATCAAATCCCCGCCGGACTCCGCTTCATCGGTGCGGAACCCAGTCCGGAAGTTCGCGGCGAACACTTGGTATGGAATCTCGGCAATCTCGATTCGGGGGCCGAAAGTCGCATCAAAGTGGAAATCCAGGCAACCGGCGATGGCGAACTCAACTCCAATGCAACGGTGACCTTCTCGGCCTCGGCTGCCATGAAATTGCAGATTACTCGGCCCCGGTTGTCTCTGGCCATGTCCGGGCCCGAAGGTGTTCAGGTGGGCGATGTGGCAGAGTTTCTGGTCACTGTGGTGAATGAAGGGACTGGCCCGGCTTGCGGTGTGGTCTTGCACGCAAGTTTGCCGCAAGGTTTATGGCACGTTCACGGCCGATACATCGACGCCGAGATCGGTAATCTCGCGCCGGGTGCAACCAAAACCATTCCGTTGCAACTAACCGCCGTAAAGTCCGGCTCCCAGATCAACGAAATCACCGTGACAGCTGACGACGGTCTGAAAGCTTCTGCCAAGGCCACCGTTTTGGCCACGGAAGCGGTACTGACTCTACGCCATGCCGGTCCCAAACGCCGTTTTCTTAACCGGGAGGCCCAGTTTGAGATTGAGTTGGCCAACGGCGGGACGGCCCCGGCAGAAAATGTCCGTGTTATGGACGTATTGCCCGAGGGTCTTGAATTTATTGCCGCCAGCGAAGGCGGTATTCACGACCCCGCCACCCGAACGGTGTCTTGGAAGATTGATGCCTTGAACCCGGCGCACAAACGGTCGATGTCCGTCAAGGTAGTGGCGAAGACCCCGGGTGAACTGGTGAACCGCGCTGTCGCCCAGGCCAACCGGGTCCAGGAAATAAAGTCGGAAGCCGCCATCCGCGTCGAAGGCATGCCGGCCCTCTTGTTAGAAGTAGTCGATTTGGAGAACCCGATTGAAGTCGGAGCGGAGACTACCTACGAAATCCGCATTCTTAACCAGGGCACCGCGCCGGCCACCGGCATTCTGATTACCGCGGACGTCCCGGCCGGCATGACTCCCAAAAGCGCTTCCGGGCCGACGCAGTTCCGCGTGCAGGGTCAGCAAGTCATTTTTGAGCCTGTAGTCAAATTGGCGCCTCGCGCTGATGCCCTGTATCGAGTTCGGGTGATCGGCCTGCAACCCGGAGACTTGCGCTTCAAGGTTCAGATGAGTTCCGAGCAGATGCATAATCCGGTGATTCAAGAAGAATGGACTCATGTTTACAATGACCGCGATGAAATTGGCGTGGATATTCAAACCGGAGGCGCCGCAACGGATTTGACCCGGAAAATGCCGGAAGCAGCCTCTTCCGCCAAATCAACGACTCCCAGTGAGCTGCCCCGGAAAAAATAAGAAAAAAAATGGCTGGAATTTCCGTTAGTTGTTAATAATAAACATTTGGAAAATAATAGCCACGACGGCGCGGTTGGGGAAAGGATTCCCCGTTCTCGACACTTCCCCAAGAGTTATGCCAGGTCGTGGGTTGGGTTCGGCAAAGCGTCTTGACCTTGAGCCAAAAATGAAGCGTTGCTAAGATCCGGCGGTGGTTTCGAGCCTGGCAAGGGGCAGAGACCCAACTGCGAAATCCCCGCCTGATATTGTCGGTCCGGAATGGAACAAAGGGGAGGCGTGGTGCGCCCGTGCTGGGGGCTTCGCGCGCCGTGCCCGCGGAAGGGAGTCCATATGAGCACGGGTCGAATTGAAAAAGAGCAGGCGCGCGTTCATATCCGCTGGATGATTCGCCGCGATATGCCGGAAGTCTTGCAAACCGAACAGGAAAGTTTTGAGTTTTCCTGGACCGAAGAGGACTTCCTTCGCTGCCTCCGCCAGCGAAACTGCATCGGAATGGTTGCCGAGGCCGGCGAAAAAGTTGTCGGCTTCATGATTTATGAACTTCACAAAGCCAAGCTGCACATCCTGAATTTCGCAGTCCACCCGAACTACCGCCGCACCGGAGTCGGCGGGCAAATGATTACCAAGTTAATCAGCAAACTTTCCAATCATCGCCGCACCAAAATTACGCTCGCGGTCCGCGAACGCAATCTCATTGCCCAGCTTTTCTTCCGCTCTCAAGGATTCCGTGCCGTCCGCGTTCTCCGCGCCTACTACGAGGACAGCGGCGAAGATGCATTCCTGATGCAGTACTCCTTCAACGGCGACATGGTCGACGAAGCCGAGCAAACGGTCAATCGCATATCCCAGTACGAAGAAAACTAATATTCACTTGCTCCGGGGCAATTCTTCGCATAAGCTCAATTTATCCAGGTCCATGGGTTCCGTAATTGCACACCGAGGAGACACGCTATGAGAAACATTGGCAAATGGGTGCTTCTTGCAGGGCTCTTGCTGGCATCCCCGGTTTTCGGAGAGGATTCCGATAAACAGAACGATAAAGGAGGTAAGACGGATGCCAGCGCCGCTTTGACCCAGCAACTGGAACAGGTGAATAAATCTCTGAAATCCCTCACGTCGCGCTTTGAAACCCTCGAACGGAATTTGGATAGCGATTTGAAAGATTTGCGGGCAAAAGGAACTACTACGGATCTAAACCTTGCCAAGGCCCAGGCAGACCTGCTTACCGTCAAAAAAGAAATTGCCGCGTTGCGAGATGAGCTAAACAAGAAGACGGCAACCACGCAAATGTCCGGTTATTCGGGACTCACAACCAGCACGGGACGAGTTCGCCTGGTGAATACGTATTTCTACCCGCAAACGATTGTGGTCAACGGCACCGCTTATGAAGTGCTGCCGTACCAAGAACGGTACACGCTTCCGCTCCCTGCCGGATCGTTCACGTACGAGGTTCTGAGTGTTGAACCCCGGCGGGAACGGCTGCTGGCCGCAAACGAAACATTTACGGTTCATGTTCATCCGCGATGAGCATGGTCATAACGATCGACGGCCCCGCTGGCGCGGGCAAAAGCAGCGCCGCTCACGCGTTGGCGCAGCGGCTCGGCTTCGAATATCTGGACACCGGCGCCATGTACCGGGCCGTGACTCTGGCTGCTCTGCGCGCCGAGATTGATTTGCACGATCAAACCGCGCTCACCCAGTTGCTGGTCGGTCTGCGCCTCGAATTGCAGTCCAACCGGGTGTTTCTCAACGGCGCGGACATCACCAGGTCCATCCGCACGACTCAGGTGACAACTGCTTCCGGCCCCGTGGCGGACAGCCCGGTCGTGCGCCGGCGGATGGTCGAGCTGCAACGCGAATCGGCCGTGGGTCGCAATTTGATTTGTGAAGGTCGGGATCAGGGAACGATCGTTTTTCCCAATGCAATTTGTAAGTTCTTTCTCTTCGCCGACCCGGAAGAAAGGGCCCGCCGCCGCCAGCGTGAACTGGCATCGCGCGGGGAAACCATTCCCTTTGAAGAAGTTCTCGCGGCCCAGATCGAGCGCGATCAACGCGACGCCGCCCGCGACATTGCTCCCATGGTTCCTGCCGCGGATGCCGTTCGCCTGGATACTACCCGCCTCGGACTGGACGAGGTGGTTTCCCGAATGGAAAAGGAAGTCCGCTCCCGGTTACTCTGACATCTGCGAGGTCGTTGCATGGCCACCATTCCAAGTTCCCCTCCGGCGACTGGGCGTAGCTTTTGGCGCTTTTGGTTTCCCCTTGTGGTGCCGATTCTTGCTGCCCTGGCTCTTGCTGCCATTTGGGCTTGGCCCGAGACGGACAGCTACGTTCTCGCCAACCGCGTATTCAACACTTTGATGATTGCCTCCATTGCTTTGCTGGTGCTTTTTGTCTGGGGTCTCGTGTTTTCGAATTATCGCTGGTCTTTTGTGGTTGCCGGCGTATTGATCGTCGCCGCGGTGGTTGGCGCGGTGCGCAACGTCCGATTTACCGGCGACATGATTCCCATTCCCCATTTTCGCTGGGAAAAAACCGCGGATGAATTATTGGCGGAGCACAATGAAAATCCCGTCAATCGCCAAAACGTATCGCCCATCGCGGCAGCTGCAGAAGCAGATCTTTCCTTTGCCGAGTATCGCGGCTGGAACCGCGATGGGGTTGTAAAAGGTCCGCCACTGGTCCGCGACTGGCAGACGCACGCTCCGCGACTTCTTTGGCGGCGGCCTGTGGGCGGCGGTTATGCCTCGGTGGCTGTCGCCGGCAATTTGGCCATCACCATCGAACAACGCCGCGACGAGGACGCCGTCGTTTGTTACGACGCCGCCACCGGCGAAGAGCGCTGGAAGCATGAATATCCGGCTCATTTCTCCGAAACCTTGGGCGGTCCGGGACCGCGCGCGACTCCCACGATTGCCGGCGTTGAAGTCTTTTCCTTGGGCGCTGACGGCATGTTGGTCTGCCTCGAGCTGCCGACCGGAAAGGTTAAATGGTCCGAAAACACATTGCAGGACAATGAAAATGTCCACTGGGGTATGAGTGGCTCTCCTCTGGTGGTGGATGGCAGCGTGATCGTGAACCCCGGCGCGCAGAAAAGTTCCGGTTCCGGAAAAGCCTTGCGCGCCCTGAGCCGAAGCAGCGGGCAGCCGGTTTGGAATAGCGGCACTACCAAAGCCGGCTATAGTTCCCCGATGTTGGCGACTCTGGCCGGGCACCGCCAAATCGTGTTATTCGACGGCGATCAGGTGGGGGGATTCGACCTGGAAAATGGCGCGGAACTATGGCGATTCCCGTGGCAAACCATGAACGGCATTAATGTCGCCCAGCCCTTGCTCTTGCCGGAGAATCGGGTCTTTATTTCCTCCGCATATGGGGTCGGTTGCGCTTTGCTACAGGTGACGGAAAAAGACGGCCGCTGGTCAGTCGAACCGCTGTGGCAAAATAAAAACTTGCGCTGCAAATTATCCAGCCCGGTCTACTACGACGGCCACATCTACGGCCTCGATGAAGGCATACTAACCTGCATCGAGTCGGCGACCGGCGCTCGCAAATGGCGTGAGGGCCGCTATGGTCACGGTCAATTGCTGCGGACGGGCAAGTTGTTGTTGATCCTTTCGGAAACCGGTAAACTGGTTCTTGTCGAGGCAACTCCGGTTGCCTTTCGCGAACTTGGCAAAGTTCAGGCCCTCGAAGGAAAAACCTGGAACGTTCCGGCCCTTGTCGACGGCAAAGTATTTATCCGCAATGCCGGCGAAATGGCTTGTTACGATCTACCCCGGGATGAGAAACAATAAGAAATGAAATTCTTGCTCACCAACGACGATGGGATCGACGCTCCGGGTCTGCAGGCGTTGTATCAGGCCGCTCAGCAGTTAGGGGAACCAGTGATCGTTGCTCCTCTCGAAACCCAGTCCGGTTGCAGTCACCGCGTAACGACGGATGGACCGATCCGTGTTGAACAGCGTTCGCCGCTGGGTTTTGCCGTCGCCGGGACGCCGGCCGACTGTGTTCGCGTAGGCCTGCATCGCCTGGTGCCCGAAACAGCCTGGGTACTTTCCGGAATCAATGCGGGCGGCAACCTGGGGGCGGATGTCTACCATTCCGGGACAGTCGCTGCCGTCCGGGAAGCCGTTTTGCACGGCCGTCCGGGGATTGCCTTTTCGCAGTATCGCAAAAAAACTCTTGCCTGCGATTGGAACAGGGCTGCCGGCTGGGTCGTGCCGCTTCTCAAGGATTTGCTCCGGCGACCGTGGGTCTCCGGAACCTACTGGAACATAAACCTTCCGCACCTCGAGCCGGGGGCTGCTGATCCGGAAGTCGTCTTTTGCCCCCTCGATCCCATGCCGTTGCCGCTGGGATTTCGCGAAGAAGCAGAAGGGTTCCATTATGAGGGCAATTACCACAACCGGCGCCGCGAAAAGGGCGCCGATGTGGATGTCTGCTTTGGCGGTAAAATTGCCGTGACCGCCATGCGGCTTGGTTGCTAACAAATCAGTCGAGGGGATTATTTTATCTTCGGCGGGTTTTCCAGGGCCTCTTCAACTTTCGCAAAGTCGAACTTCTTGGCAACGGTCTCGAGCACAGCGCCGTAACCTTTCTGCTCGATAATGATCGCCTTGTCTTCGCCGAGCAGGACCACGAGCCGGCGCGCGACCTGATCGATATTTTTGGGTACGCCGGCGAATTCCCATTGCCAGGCTTTTTTCTGCTTGACCTCCAGCTCTTTGGGAGGGTTTTTTTCCTTCGTCAAGACTTGCGAGGAGTATTTTTCTTTAAATTCCGGGTCGCGGGCGAGGGTCATTTCCACGACTTCGTACCGGCCGCCGGACCAGAGATAGCTCACTTTCTGCTGATAGATCTGCGGTTTCTCTCCCCGCCCCACGATTGGTTTCTCGTAGGTCGCAATGTATCCGTCCATTTGGAAGAAGACACCGGGCCAACCGGGCTCGTTGTTCATTGGTGGCGGCTTACCGTTTAACGCACTGGCTTGGCTCAAGGCTCCGACTTCCTTTACAATCTCGTTGAGAAAGACCCGCCGGATGGCATCATAGCCGCGGTCGTTGGGGTCTTCCAGGTTCGGGGCATACCAGTAATGCGGGTCGCCGGAGCGGTAATGTGGACCCCAGAACTTCCGGCAATGAATGCCGTGCCCCAAAAAAGCATCATGCATCGGCACGACGCGGACACACGCATGCCGGCCCGCGGCCCGGCGCAGCGCTTCGTTGTACGCCCCGTGGACGCCGAGCACTTCCGGCCAGGGCGGCAGCCCGGCCGACTCGGGATCTCCCCGACCATCGGAGGGGTCGTAGATGTCAGCAACGAAAATCCGGCAACCGCCGGGGAACCGGACTTTCAGCAGGCTGAACATTTCCTCCAGCCTCTTTTCGTACGCGGCGATCCATGGCATAGCTTGCTCGAGCGTGGCGCCGTACATCGCTCCTTCGCGCGGGGGCGACTTCCCATACCAGTGGATGAGGTCATTGCCGCCGCTGGTCATAACCACCAGACCGAAGACACCGTTGGCTTGTTCGTCCAATTTCGCGGCCACGCTACGGACATGGTCGAGGGAGTTGCTTCCGGACACGGCGATGTTTCGCGTAACCAGGTTCGGCAGAACTGCTGCCAGCGATCGGCCGCGCATATCCTCGAATTCGTCAGCCGGGTTGGCAACCAGTCGGTCGAAATACGAATGCCCGCGCGTGGCACCAAACCCGGCGGTCACGCTATCCCCCACTCCCAGCAACAAGACGCTGCGCTGAGTCCAGGGCTTTGCAAAAGGTTCCGCCGCAACCGCCGGCCCGGCCGGTCCAGCGCCTTCGGGAAGATGATAGTGGAATTCGACGTAAGCGGCCGCGGCCCCGATCAATACCGCACCGATGGCGAGAATCCAAATAAGTCGCCTTCGACGTTTCATGTGACCCTCATTTGCGCCGTTCTCCATCTAATAATTTAGCGATGGCCGCCGATTTACTCAAAAGCAATCGCCGCTTGCGGATTGGTGCTGCCCTTTGAGATAATGAGTCGCCTCAAAAAAGGTCCCGAAACGGCACAGGGTTATTCTTCAAAGCAAAATCAGTCCCATGAATCCCGAAGAGTTCCGCGCCATTGGACATCGATTGATCGACTGGATCGCGGATTACCGGGCCAGGGTGGCCGATTTGCCGGTCATGGCCCGGACCGCCCCGGGCGAGGTCAAGGCACAGGTCCCCGCTTCGCCGCCCGACCAGCCCGAAGAGGATTTTGCAGGCATATTCCAGGACCTGGAACGAATCATTGTTCCGGGCCTTTCGCACTGGCAACATCCGCAGTTCTTCGGCTACTTCCCCTCCAATGCCTCCCTTGCCGCGGTACTCGGCGACTATCTCAGCACGGGCCTGGGCGTTTTGGGACTCTCCTGGCAAGCGAGTCCCGCCCTCACGGAGTTGGAAGAAGTGGTCACCGACTGGGCTCGGCAAATGGTGGGCCTCTCCCGGGCATGGAGCGGCGTGATTCAGGACACCGCGTCCAGCGGCACGCTTGTCGCCCTGTTGTGCGCTCGGGAAAGGTCAACGAACTTCAGCCTCAGTCACGGCGGAATGCAGGCCGAAAAGCAGCCCCTGGTGATCTACGCATCCAGCCAGAGTCACAGCTCGGTCGAGAAGGCAGCGCTCCTAGCCGGCTTTGGCCGGAACAATATTCAGTTGATTGCCCCGGATGCCGAATACGCCCTTGACCCCCAGATCCTGGACTCAGCGATTCGCCGCGACATTGCCGAGGGCCGAAAACCCTGCGCCATCGTGGCAACTACCGGCACGACCACTTCCACCGCTCTGGATCCGCTTGCGGCCATCGCCGCCATCGCGGCCAGGCATAACCTGTGGTTGCACGTGGATGCCGCGATGGCCGGTTCCGCCATGATCCTTCCGGAGTGCCGCTGGATGTGGGAGGGGATTGAACGGGCCGATTCGGTGGTGCTGAACGTGCACAAATGGCTTGGCGTGGTGTTCGATTGCTCCTTGTACTACGTTCGCGATCCCGAGCACCTGGTACGCGTGATGTCCACCAACCCGAGCTACCTGCAATCGGCCGCCGACGGCCGGGTCAAGAATCTGCGTGATTGGGGAGTACCTCTGGGCCGCCGTTTCCGCGCTCTCAAGCTCTGGTGCCTGATCCGGGCCGAAGGCGTCCAGCGGTTGCAAGCCCGTTTACGGCGCGACCTGGCAAACGCCCGCTGGCTGGCCGATCAGGTGAAGGCCACACCACACTGGAAAGTACTGGCCCCGGTGCCCTTGCAAACAGTCTGCGTGCGGTACGAGCCTCCGGGGTTGGCGGGCCAGGCCCTCGATCATCACACGCAGGCCTGGGCCGACCGCGTGAATAAATCGGGCAAGGCTTATCTGACGCCTGCGCAACTGGACGGGCGCTGGATGGTGCGGGTGTCCATCGGCGCTGAACGGACGGAACGAGGACATGTCGAGGCGCTGTGGCGGCTAATGCGGCAAGAGGCCGAGTCGTCTGAAGGATTATGCGCTTTTCTGTAATACAAGCCCGCGGCGCCAGCAAGGGCCCTTACTGGCACCGCGGGCTTGTGTACTATCCGTTATCGAACTGGAACGCGCCGATATCCACATGATCGCCGCGGGCGACGCCGCGCTGGTCGGTGAGCGGGGCGCCATCCGGGTCGCCATTGGCGATAGCCAGGCTGCCTTCTTGCAACGCCATGGTGTGTGTCGGCCCGCCGTTGTCCTGGAGTGGGCCCAACGTCGGGTCGATGGGATTGTCCGTGGTGCCCACAAAATCTGACTCGACAAAGCCGCTGCCGCCGGTGCCGTCGCCGATCAGGTTATGGCCCATGGAAACTACGACACCATGAACATCGGCACCCATTGCCGCGTTGTTCAAGGCAATCAGTGTATTCTTCATCTGCACCGTTGGGCTGCCCCCCGATTCCACAAACAGGCCGCCTCCGCCGCTGGTGCCGGTCGCAATGTTTCCGGCAATAGTAACATTGGTGAAAACGGAAGTACCAAAGCCGACGACATCGATGCCGCCGCCTTGAGATGCCGTGTTGTTGGCAATCGTATCATTCGTAAGCGCCATGGAGCTCTGGTTGAAAATGCCGCCGCCCCTGCCGAACGGATCGGGAGTGGAATTGCCCGCAATCGTGCTGCCGGTGAGAGTCAACATCGAATTATTAAATATACCGCCTCCCTGACCGCTGCCGAAGTTGCCCTCAACGGTCGTGTCGGCGATTGTCATGGTGCCGCTGTTCAAAATGGCGCCGCCCTGGTCCGCGACATTACCGGCCAACGTGGAAGTCAGAATGGTCACCGGGCCGTTGCCGAAAATGCCGCCGCCGAAGGTCGCTGAATTGTTCGTGAGTAAGTCATTATTGAGCGTCAAATGCCCGGCATTATAGATGGCGCCTCCGAATGTGCCCTGCGCGTTCATCACGGCGAGGCCGGAGATGCTGACGGTCGTGAAGAATCCGATATCAAAACCGCGATCGAGGTAGTTGGCGTCGATGATCGTCGAATCCGAACCGGCGCCCTCGATCGACAAGTTGATTTGTTCCACTCCATTTCCGACCGTCAGGTCGCCGCTGTCGTCGCCGTCTGAATTCCCCGGAGCGATGGTCAATTGATACGTCCCTGCCGGCACAATGACGGTATTCTCCCCACCGAGATCGTTTACCGCCATGATCGCGGAGCGCAGGGAGATATTGCCTGAGGCGTCCAGGCCGGAACCATCGCGAGCCGCCTCGATGGTATCATCGGTCGTGTTCACCGTGAAAACCGCCGGCGCCGTGCGCCATTCCAGCACCTCCAGCCGCGGCTTCGCTGCCAGATGTCGACTGGCTTTAACATGTAGAGATGGATTTCGGAATCGCCGCCAAATGAACCCCATGAAATTCTCCTTTGATTAATTGAGGGCAATCCCTAGTTTCGCAACTTTCTTGCGATTTGCAAGCAATTTTTGCTTGACTTATACTACAAACAACGAGCATCTGTAATCGTTTACGGATGCACTGCCGGAAAGAGTCCTTGTTTTTCGGCCTTTTTATTGACACCTCCGCGTCGCGTTTTGTTCGCTTACTCCATCCGAAGGCACAGGCAGTCGGCCAATCTCTTTTGGCCACCTGTGCCTCCGAATGACTTTTTTTCCCAAAATCCTGTCATCTTGCCGACAATTTCTTTCCACAGTGTCAACTTGTCAATCGCTGTAACTCTTTGCCTCCAGCTGGCTCTGGGCCGTACCCTGTGACTCGTTGCGTTCGCTCATTTACTTTTCCAGATCGAAGTTGATGGTGTTGCTTCCGGGCTTGATGGTGGCGGTCAGGATCGAGTTCGCGTGGTACTTGTCCGGAAGGCCCTCCCGGGTCACATCGAATTCTTCCTTGAACTCGTTGTGGTACTTCTTGCCGGTCGGCTTTGCCCAGCGGATCTCGACGTGGTGCTGGCCCGGCATCGGGCCGAACTCCGGCTCGATCTTGTAGCGCCCGTTCTCGATCCGTCCGCCGCACTTGATTCCCGGCTGTGCTGCCGGCAGGAAGGTGATGGTCCCGACTCCAATCGGTTCGCCGTCGTACTTTATCGTCCCCTCCACGCCGACTCGCTTGTCCGATGAGCAGCCGGGCACCAGCATCGCTCCGCATAGCAGAACGGCGAGCCGGCCGATTCGCATGGCGTGTCTCCTTCGCAGGGCGCGGTCATCGCCAGGCGGTTTCATTCAAGCATCACCGGGAAGCCATCGTTCATGAAAAACAGTTTTTGATACAAGAAGTTGGATCGGGGCGGGCCGCCGCAGTTCGCCCCGGCCGGATCCGTTTCGATCGTGTCTTGGATGAAATGCACTGCCCCGTCGCAGAAGACGAAGTTCACTCCTCCCGGATGCCCGCTGGCAAAGCCGCCGCGCCGGCACGGGTCTGGAGGCGATGGCTGTTCACCGCCGCAGCACGAGGCGCCGCGATTGCCGAGGAACGGCACATTGGGTCGCTCGCGGGCGCTGCCGCCGACCGACGCGCCCGTCCGCCGCATCCCCGGCCATATGGCGGCGATGCCGATCTTACCGTCGCGCTCGCCGGCCAGGAATGTGTTGCTCGTTCCGTCCGTGATGTCCGAAAACCGCGTCCGGCCCCGGCCGACATCGACCCAGCTGATGACCCCCTCGCTGATGACGTAGTTGCTCGTCCCGTAGTTGTCGAAGTTCGGATTGGTATCCGCCGGCACCGGGTCCGATGGGCATAGGTAGGTGGGGATCTTCGTTTGCAAGAGCGGCGTGGCCGGGAACGGCATCGGGCTGGTCGAGTAAATCTCCGGCGCGCCGAGCTGTTTGTACAAGGGATCCTGCTCGACATAGGACAGTATGCCGGTCGCCCAGCCCCAGCGGTTGTTGGCATCGGAAGTGCCTTCGCACGGGAAATGGCCTTGCGCGTCGTGGAAGTGGTGCAGCGCGATGCCGATCTGCTTGAGATTGTTTTGGCACTTGGCACGGTTGGCCGCCTCGCGCACCTTCTGGACCGCCGGCAAGAGCAAAGCAATGAGCACGCCGATGATGGCAATCACCACCAGTAGCTCGATCAGCGTGAACCCGCCTCGCATACTCTGTTTCCGGCTTGGATGCATGGAAAGCTGCCAACCTTGGGGGCTTCAATCGATCCTAGCTAGTTGCCGAGCACGGGTCAAGCAATGACATGGCATGGCCTGCCTGCGCGTTACAAGTCTCAGTCCGCAGAAATCGTGGCGGGTTTTGCCGGGCAATGCGGAGCTAATAAATAGGGGGACAATGGCCAAAAAATTGGAGGACCGCCACGTTGTTGGATTATTTAACAACTGATGAAGTGAAATGAAACGCTGGACGTCATGACCCGTGGTTCCCGCCAATTGTTTCGTCAAAAAAATCGCAAAACGCTGTCACAAACTGCGACCGTCGACTATATGAAGATGTTCAGCCGATGATCATGACAATTGCTTGCTTTCTGGTGCCCAAGGAAGATAATAAGGCAACTCCATTCTCTTTCTTTCGGGAGCGCCTTATGTCCAGGTTTTATGCCTGTGCCGAAGGCCATCAATGGGAAGCTGTCGACAGCGATGCGTCCCCAGTGCCCGCCCAGGGCAATGTCTGCCCTGTTTGCGGCGGCGTGCCCGAAAGTGATTTTATTTCGGAACCAGCGCCCAGCGGCGGAGAAAAAACTGAGGACGATACACCGCCTCCGACCGGATTATCGCCGAATCCAACACCCGTGGAGCGGTTGCATATTCCCGGATACGAAGTCCTGGGCGTTTTGGGGCGTGGCGGGATGGGAGTCGTCTACCGTGCTCTGCAGCTGAAACTAAAGCGCCCGGTAGCCCTTAAAATGATTCTTGCCGGTGCCCACGCCGGACCGCACGAAATGGCCCGCTTCCAGAGGGAGGCCGAGGCAGTGGGACATTTACAACACTCAAACATCGTTCAGATTTTCGAGGTCGGAGAACAAGAAGGGCAGCAATATTACTCGATGGAGTTGATGGAAGGGGGCAGCCTGGCCAAGCAACTGGCCGGGAAACCGCTGCCTAACCGGCAGGCTGCCGTCCTGGTTGAAACCGTGGCCCGGGCGATGCAGGCCGCTCACGACCGCGGTATTGTCCACCGCGACCTGAAACCATCCAACGTTCTCCTCACCGCCGACGGCACGCCCAAGATCAGCGACTTTGGCCTGGCCAAGCGGCTCGATCAGGATGGCGACCTGACGTATTCCGGTATCCCCATCGGTACGCCGAACTACATGGCGCCTGAGCAAGCAGCGGGTAAGGCCAAGGAGGTCGGCCCTGCCGCCGACATCTATGCTTTAGGAGCAATCCTATACGAACTGCTGACCGGCCGGCCTCCTTTTCGCATGGAAACGGCGGCTAAAACTCTCCAGGAGCTGCAGATCCGAGACCCGGTGGCGCTGCGGACCCTCAATCCGCGGGTTGATGCCGAACTGGAAGCGGTCTGCTTGAAGTGCTTGGAGAAAAACCCCCAGCATCGCTATCCATCGGCCCAAGCGTTGGCGGATGATTTGGAAAGGTGGCTGAGCCGGCTTCCGACCAAAGAGCGGCCCCGGGGCCGGCTGGCCCGTGTCCGAAAGGCTGTTGCGCGCCACCGAAGGTTGACCGCAGTTACCGCCCTGGTCGGATTCGCGGCCCTGATAGCCGCAATCGTCGCCTACCGGATCAGCCCGGACCGGGAACTGGAGAAGATCAATCGAGAGTTAGTCGCTGGAAAACCTGTAGTCCTCATCCCCGACAATGGCCCGCCGCGGTGGTTTCAGCCGCGCACCCGTCTCGATAAGATGAACATACTAAAGGAAAAATACAAAGAGTTTTCCCTTGAATCCTTCTCGGGTCCTTCCCTCATGGCACTTCATCCCGCTCCCCCGATACGGAGTTACCGCTTCAGCGTACTGGTCCGTCATGACGACTGGGCCGGCACCGAACAAGGTGCGACGGTGGGGATTTACTTCGCTTACGGCAGCACGGACGTCTCCCGGGGAGGCACTGTTCATGATTTCTGCACGGTGGAGTTTTCCGATTTAACGGACATTCGAGCACGAATTGGCGATCCCAAGCTGGAGGGTAATCCTGTGGAATTCACTATTCAGCGCTACGTCGAGCCGCCGGAGCAGGACAGGTTAAGGAGAGCTCGCTTATCCCGCCCGTTTAACCCATCTCGGGATGCCTTTCGCGCGCTGGCCGTTGAGATAAATCCGCGCACAATCCGCGCCTTCTGGGAGCGACAGCTCCTGGGAGAGCTAACATTCGAACAAATTCGCCGAAGTGCCGAAATGCAGTTGGCCACTGATTCAGGGACGGTGAAGCCTGTCCTTCGGGATTTCAGTCAAACCGGTGGCCTGGGGCTGTTCGTTTACAGGGGGAAAGCAACGTTCCGGAGTGCGGAAATTACGCCGATTGATCCTGATGACCGTTAAGACTTCCTTAACTTTATGAAAGGAGCGAGTCATGACGCAACTGAAAATCACCTACCCTGGACCTGGTGCTATCGTTACCAGCCCTTTTGTAGCCTGCGGAACAGTGTCCCGGCCGAGTACTCCGGTGACTGCCATTGTCACTTCCAAGAAGACACAGCAGACGTTCAATGGGATCCAGGTCAATCCTCCGCCCGGCGCGGACTGGGCTTTTCTGTTTCAGGTGCCGGAGGATGAATACGCCCTGACGGCGAGCGGACCCCATACCAGCGATTCAGTTGACCCCGTTACTGTCGTTAAAGCCTACATGAAAATCTCGCCTATTGTACAGCCGGACATCCCGGCTCCCATCCACTATCCCACAGCTGGTAGTATTGTTACCAACCCTTTTGTAGCCTACGGAACAGTGAACCCTCCGACTGCGCCTGTGACGGCCTATCTCACTTCCGACACGACGCAGCAAACGTTCAATGGGACGCCAGTCAACCCTCCGTTGGGTGAGAACTGGGCTTTTTCGTTTGACGTGCCAGATGACACGTATTGCGTCACGGCCAAAGGAGGTGGTACGAACGATTCAGTTGACCCTGTTACTGTTGTTCATCACCTTTGAGGTAAGAACGTCGAAGCAGCCGAGGTCGGGGCGCTTACCGTTCCGCTTGCCGCGTGCGCCGCTTCAACGCCGATCGGCAATACGACAGCAAGCTCAGGTCGATCAGTTCCTGTTCCAACTTTTCCGGCGCGGAGGTCTGCAAGGACCGCTCCACTTCCTCCAGGAGCAAATCCGCAAACTTCTGCCGGGCCCGGTGCAGGGTCTGGCGAACACTCGAGCTGGTGAACTGCTTTCCCAATCGGCTGCCGAGTTTTTCCGCCATCTCCTCCGACCCGACGTCGGGGTTTTCGGCCCGGAAGCGCAACACGGTGTGATATGGCTGGCCGGTTTGCTCCTCCAGTCTCGCCAAGGCTTCCCAGGAGCGTGACAACAACTGCTCCCGCCAACGGTCCTCGAAGTCCTTGTCGCGGTTATCCACTTTCGGGGCTGTTGCCGGAACGCCTTTACCGCGGGGCAAAGGCCGGGCGTGCTTCTTTTTCCCTTTGCGGTACTTGTTGATCAAATTGATGATCGCGGTTTTCACGTAGTCCCGGAACCGGCCTCGCTCGGGATCGGCGCGCTTGAAATCCCCTTGCACGAAGTGAAGCGCAAACTGTTGGAACACATCGTCCGCGTCGTCCCGGTTCCGCAACGCGGCGAGGATATAGCGGTATATCGCCGTACTGTAGCGCTCCAACAACGCATGCTGGGCAGCGATCACCGCATCACCCGAACCTTGATGCGCCTGGAAGATGACGGTCCAAGAGGTGGAGATTCGGCTAATGTGGTCGCAAAGATCCTTCTCGTCCATGGGGCCCGGCTCCTGGAAAATAGCGCTTGATCCGCTGGCCCAGCCAACAATATCAGCGTGCGCAATTCGGCAGCAAAGAAGAAGAGCAAGAGCAGGATGAAGATTAAGATTGGGAAAATGATTAAGAGCAAGATTAGGATTAAGATTAGGATTGGATCGGGAATAGACACTATGTCTCGAAGATCCTAGCTCCTGCGCTTTCTCTTGCTCTTAATCCTCTTCATAGTCTTAATCCTCATCTTAATCTTTCTCTTCTTGGCCGCTGCAAGATCGCGCACGGTGATTTAAGAAGAAACAATGGACTTTTGCCCTTATATGGGAATATCTAAGGAGAGATTTTACCACATCCAGCTGGATAGAAAAGAAAAATCCGGTCACAACCGGTGAATCGCAACTACATGAAGGTATGAACAAGTTGCTCGCGGGAGTCAGAACCCGCGAAATACTGGGAGAGCTGCCATGCTGGTCGCGTACTTGACAACCGATGAAGTGAACTGGAATTCAGCGGCCCAACTGGCTGAGGAATCCGGCATCGTTTTGTATCCGTTGACTTATCATGAGCAGTTCCTGGACGTCCAATTTGATGCGGTTCTTTATGATTGGGATTTTATTCATCCGCTAAAGAGACAAAAGATAAAAGAACAACTCCTTGCCGATCAGTTCCATGTTCCGGTCGCCCTGCACAGTTACCATTGGGACAACAAAGAACGGCGGCGATTGCGGCAAAAGGGCATTCCTGTTTTTCGCCGCCTGGGCTCGGAGATTTTTCGATTTCTCCAAGGGGCAATCAACCACGGACTGATCCCGAACTTTGCCGACAAAAAACGTCCATGAAACCTTTGATATTTGCCATCCTCTGGTTTTTCATCGGTCTGGTTTCGGCTTACGATGGGTATCTCAACCTGCGCTATCCCGTCACCGTGGAATCCGAAGAAAACCCAATCGCTCGTGGGATATTGCAGGCGACGGGTAATGATGTTCCATTGCTAATCTCGGCGAAATTTTTCGGGACCTCCTTGTGCCTGGCCTTTTTGTTGTGGTGCTACTTTCAAAAGAAAGAATGGGCCTGGATGTTTACTTCCGTGCTGACGGTAGTCCAGACCGGGGTATTGGTGTACCTGACCGAGGGTTTGCTGTTTTTTGGATAATCCTGCTTTGAATGAGATTTGCTAGAGAAATTTACCATGCAATCTCACGCCAGCCCTGGTCAGATTCGAAAGGAGACTTCCATGTTGGTTCGCACGCCGCCGTAGTAAGGCGCGCAAAGTTACATTCGCAAATGTTGTTATTATGCGCGTGAGCGCTGGGTTTGCTGCACAAGCGGCGCAAACCAATAGAAAGTTAGGTCCTTTTTCGGCGAGGTGCTCATGGCCTATGAAGGTGAGGTTTTAACCTACAGTCCTGCCAACTTGGATTTTTCTGTTGTCTATGCGGTTATTGTAAGCGGAACTTTCGTAAACCCCTGTGGGCACGCCCTCCTTCCGTTACGCCGACTCCCCAGCCCCGAGGAAGGAAGTGGATGTATTGACATTGCCATGTCAAAGTCTCGCTTAGAAGCTTCGCTTTTTGGTCCAAAGAATGGGGTCCACTTAATACTTCAATTGCCCACGATGGGAACGGTTCAAATAAGTGGGGAGTCGGGGCCAACGTGGAGGACAACGCTTGCTGTGAGGGATGCTGGTGAGCGTGCCTGGAGATTGCCACGGCAATCGAGCTGGCCACGAGATCTAGGACCCGGTGCGATAAACGATTTAACGAGATTATCACGCTCCTTGAAGAGAAGCGCCAAAGTGGCGCCTGAGGCATGATGGGTCTTGAGACCAAGAAGAAAAAGCAGCGGGAGCGTTTTCGGACAAAAGATACCACCCGACCAGGGCGTTGCCGTTGCCGCGGACGCGGCCGGAAGCCGGTTTGCCTTTCATAAAAGGAGAGATCGAAATGGCGGCCATACCCGTCTCCTTTGACAAGCTGAAACAATACTATCCAGCGCGTCCGAACTTAACGCCTGAATTGAAACGATTCATGAAGAGCATACCAGGAACCCCCTGCTGCGTTCAGGTCAGTCATTCCTTGAACATGGCGGGGGAGAGGATCAGTCAGAAGTATGTCGGCCAACGGCGCGATAACTCAAGAATAACAATCAACGGAATAGATTATTACTATGTTCTTGCTGTTGATGAGCTCGAAAAATACTTGACCCAGAAGTATGAAGCTGGAGAAGACGTCAGCCGAGATGACGCCGGTAAGCGGCGAAATGCCCAACAGATTAAGGACTATTTGCAAGGCCGCACCGGCATTTTGGTTTTTCGAAATACTGGTGCCGGACATCATACAGAATTGTGGGACGGCAACCAAATCGTGCAGCGTGACATGAATGAGGGCGCTTGTTTCTCTCAGCCACGAGTGTTGTATTGGGACTGCAGGGCACCACAATGGCTCCAAGATTCCATGAGCGACTTCGAAGACGATTAAAACAGGTGCGTGTGGTGGAGTCGTGGGTGTGGCCGGTCCCTGAATCTTACTGCTGTTGGCCCTGCCAGCGGTCCTTCGCCTGTTGCTCGGCTGTATCAGGTTTGTCATCAATTGCTCCAATTGTGGTGTCACCTTCGGCTTTGTCGCAGCCGCCGAAGCTGTCGATCAACATGAGCGCCAAATCGGCCCGTTAAAAGTGGTGCATGAAAACCCTTGCTTGGTTGATGCCCTGACCGCGGCAGTATGACGGCATTCCGAGGTTCAACTGCTCTCCTGCCGGCGCGGCATGTGAGCTTTGTGATCAAGCAAAGAAACATGATCAATAGACCTCCCAAAGACTGGAACGACAAGGACGCCTGGGACCGCTACTTCGACGCGGAACTCATGACGGGTCCCGCTCGATCTTATCCAGACTTCATCGTCTTACGCTTCTTGTCCTTTGCACAGGAGAAGCGCGGACGAATCTGGTTCCCCGGTTGCGGACTGGATCCCTATCCGTACACCTACGCACAGCAGGGTTGTAAAGTGCTCGGGACCGATTTTTCATCGGTGGCGGTCAGGTACCAACAGCGGCGTGCTGCGGCCTTCCTGAAGGAAAACGAGTCGGCCAAGGTCCAGGGCGCTTTTGCGGTCGCGGAGCACGATTTCACCCAGGCCGCTCCCGATGGAGAGTTCGACGTTGTAATCAACTGCCGAGCCTTCCAGGGGTTGTCCTCCGGCGCAATGCGCGCAGCGGCCGGTCATTTTTACGCTTCGCTACGGGCCGGCGGCGCTTGCATAATCGACACGATGAACGTTCAAGGATTGGACCGGAATCTGATTGAGGACAGCTTGATAGCAGCCGGGTTTTACATTCCATTTCAGAAGTCAGAACGCTGGTATCGCCAGGAACTCGATAGCACCGGCATTGTTTACGGGATGGTTCTCGGACGCCCGCACATTCCGGCCCGCGATCAGTACTCACCGGAGCACTTCAGTGAACTCGCGAAGCGTGACCAGCAGATCCTTGATTCCTTCCGTGTTGAATACGAGACGAGACGGCAAGATGAGGCCACTGAAGTGCACGCCATTGTCAACGATCCGGCGACCATTGTTGCCCATGTTGTCTATGCGACCGGATGAGAATCTTTGATATTGGCAACGAAACCTTCAACGCAAGTCCGGGAAATCTTGGTAAGGGAGGCATTCTAATGCGCCAGACAACACTTCTTGAGTCATTGCGGTTGCTTTTAGGGACGGCGTTGGTGTTCTCAGGGCCGGGAGCGACTGTGCGGGCCGAACAACCGGCCGAGAAACCGGCCGAGAACCGGCCGTCCATAATGATGGCGAGGCCGCTGAAGGCGACTTCCGGGGATGATCAGTTGCGCCGGCTGCTCATCGCCCGCTACAACTCGGAGGTCACGGAAATGCAAGCGACCGTCCGTGAATTTCTAGCCGGTCGCGCATCCTATGATCTCATTGCCGATGTGGCCAAACGCCTGGTCGAATCAAGTTTGGAAGTTTACAAGAAGCGAGCGGATCAAATTGCCCTTCTGGAACAATTTCTCGAAATTACCAAGAAAGCCGAAAGAATCCAAAAACAACGATTCGATCAGGGTCGGATTACACTTCAGGATTACGAACACAGCCGGAATTTGCGCCTGGATGCGGAAATTAAATTGTTGCGGGCCAAGGGCAAGGGAAAATAAACGCCGGGTATTGGACAATCAACACCTGGCCGTTTTTAATTCGCCGCTGCCTTTTTTCCCTTGAAGAGTTCTTCCGCTTCCTGGCGCAGAATGTTCCATCGTAATCGAAGCTCCCAAGAAGGATATTCGTCGGGTTTATCTTTTTTGGCAAGAGCCGTATCCATTTGGCGAGTTGCCTTGTTCAACCAATCCTGGCCGGTCGATTGACCCGCCGGCAACGCGGTAACCGCGAGAAGGCAGCCGTTCCCATGAGGGGAAAGCAGCAATCCGAGAGTTTGTGGTCCGCATATCAGCTCGTCCATTTTAAAGTGCGCCATGGCCAGGAAAAGCTGCATCTCCGGGGTTTCCTGGTCTTCACCTTCGCGTTGCATTTGTGCCGCATACATGAGACGCTTGATGGCATCGGAATATCGGCCGGCTCGGTAACAAAGAGCACCGGAGTTTTTGAAATCAAAGGCGCCCAAGATTACTTTTTCGTCCAGTGCTAAAAGGTCGTGAAAATCGCTCACGGAATCTGGCCGCAAGACCGCCAAGGCCACAACCTGATTGGCAATTGTTGCATGGTCAGTCTTTCCAAAACGGCCGAGCATTTGTCGGCAATGGTCTGAAAAGGATCGGCTTTTTCCCGCAGCGAGAAGCGCATGTCCTTCATCAGACCAAAAACCGATATTATCAGGTTGGAGCCGAAGAGCTTCGTTCCATTCTGCCGTCGCGTGGTCCCATTGTCCCAATTGCGCATGGGCCTTGGCTCGCAAACTATGTTCCAAACAGTTCTGATGCTTCTTCCGGAGTTCGCGGGCCTTTTGGGAAAGAGAGAGAGCCGTTTCGTATTCCCCCATGGCTTGGTATACCCCGGCGAGGCTTTTGAGACTGGTGGCGTAGTCGGGGTCGTCCTCGCCCAGCCGGTTTTTGATAAGGTGCCGAGCCTGCTGGTAGAGATCGAGGGCCTTGGCGTATTCCCCCATAGCACGATATACCCCGGCCAAATTGTTGAGGGTGGTCGGGTAGTCGGGATGGTACTCCGACCCCCCATAGGGTTTTTTGAGGACATCTCGGGCCTGCTCGTAGAGGGCGATGGCCTTGGCGTATTCGCCCATCTCCTGGTACAAAGCGGCTAGGTTGTTGAGGCAAATGGCGTTTTGGGTGTACTTTTCTCCATAGATCTTTTTGGTGAGATCTCGGGCCTGCTCGTAGAGGGCGACGGCCTTGGGGTAGTCCCCCATGTCCTGGTACACGCCGCCTAGGTTGTTGAGGCAAATCGCGTCATAGGGGTGGTTTTCTCCCACGGTCTTTTTGGTGAGGTCTCGGGCCTGCTCGTAGAGGCGGAGAGCGTTGGCGTATTCCCCCCTGGCACGGTACAGGCCAGCCAGGTTATTAAGGCTGTTGAGCTTCTGGAAATGATCCTCGCTCACAACGGAAGCTTGGTTTTTTTCCAAACTGTCAAGAATCTTGTTTAATTTTGCGAGCGCCTCTGTGGCGTCTTGTTCATTTTCCTGGGCAAACTTTTTAGCCGCCGTTTCTCGGCTTAGGGCTATTTCTATTGCTTGTTCATTTTCTTGGGCAAGCTTCTTTGCCACTCTTTCGCGATCCAGGGCCGCATTAATATTGAGAAAGGCAACCACCACTCCAAGGACCGCTGCCAACAGAACCCCGGCCGCTACACTTATCGCAACCCGGTGCCGCCGGAATTGCTTCCCCAGCAGGTATGTCAACGATGGCGGTTGCGCGTGGACTGGTTCCCCGTTCAAATAGCGCCGCAAATCATCCGCCATCTCCCGGGCACTCGGGTAGCGCCGCCCAGGCGCCTTGGCCAGCGCCTTCAAACATATCGTCTCCAAATCGCGCGGTATCTTGTCATTGATCCGCCGCGGCGGTCGGGGATCTTCGTGCAACACCTGGTGAATGATCATCATTTTCGAGCCGCGAAACGGCAATTCCCCCGCCAGCATCTGATAAAAAATCACTCCCAGGCTGTAGACGTCGCTGCGGCGATCGGCCTGGTGGCCTTTGCCGGCGGCTTGTTCGGGACTCATGTAGGCAGGCGTTCCCAGGATTTGCCCCTCCATGGTCATCGTCACGTCGGCCTCCTCGCGCAGGGCCAAGCCAAAGTCCATTACCAACGGTCGGAGCTGTTGGTCATTAGTCATTGGTCCTTGGTCATTAGGAACTAATGACGAATGACTAACGACCATTGACTCCACCATGATGTTGGCTGGTTTCAGGTCACGATGAACCAGGCCCATGGAATGGGCATAATCGACTGCTTCCGCCACCTCTGCCATCAGGGCCGCCGTTTCCCGAAAGGTCAGCTTCCGCACTTCCAGGAAATCCTTCAGCGGCACGCCTTGGATAAAATCGGAAACAATGGTCGGCAAGCCGTCGAGGGTTACGACTTCATGGACGGTGACAATGCCCGGATGCCGCAACTGGGCCGCAGCGCGGGCTTCCCGGTGAAAGCGTTCGAGATCGGTTTCATTGGTCAACAGGCCGGTGTGGGGAATCTTCAAGGCGACGATGCGGTCCAGTTCCGTGTCCCGCGCACGCCACACCGCGCCGAACGCGCCCAGCCCCACGCGATCCAGCAATTGAAACTTGCCCAGCTGGCGCATGGGGCCGGTAGTACTGGTTTGGGCGGCTTCGCGAATGCGAAACGAACTTCCGCAGCCGGGACAGAGGACTTCGTCCGATTGATCGTCCGAAAGTTCAATGGGATTGTGGCAATGCGGGCAGCGCACGCGTTTCGTTTGCGTGAGGGCTGGGGAGGAAGGGGGCGGCGCTTTTTGCCGGCCCTTCTCGATCATCGCTTGCACGATGTTGGTTTCCAGGGCAGGAAACCGCACCCGGTATTCATCGGCAAGCGGTTGTTCCCCTTGTTGCAGGCGCAATTCAATTTCCAAAGCGACTAATTCGCGCAAAAGAACGGCAACTTCCGCTTCGGTCGCGTTGGCAACTAGATCCTCAATCCGCAGCCGTTGACCCGCTTGCCATGCCTTCTCAAAGCGATCACAGACGGCATCAACTCGGCCAGCCATTTGCGGCGGAGGCGTTTCATCGCTCGTCTGGGAAAACTCGCTCATGGGCTCATCTCCCCGGCCAACAGCAAGATGTGCAACAAGGTCTGGCTGTACAATTTGGCCGCTCCCAAACCAATGCGATTTTACCCCAATCGAGTGCGATTGCAACTTGTTTTGGATGCGCAAGGCCTGTAGCCGCAGGTTTCAGCCAGTGGAAAATGGTGGACTATGCAGGGCGTTGGCGTAGTGCCGACAACCGATGTCGTTCCGAGGCAGAGGCGCCGAAAGGGGCGCGTTGCGTGCTGCGGACCTCACCAGGGGGATGCCGGGGTGTACATCTTACTCGTGCTCTAATTTTGTCATGAGCGTGACAGGTCGAGGCTGGGGGGTGTGACAGCGTATCAGAAACGAACTGTCCTAAGTGGGTAATGGACAAAGGGTTCTACAGTGACATTCGTTTCCGAGTTAAAGGTGGCGGCTTGCAGGGATGTAAGATTGGCCGCCTACTTGTGCCTTCGAAGGGAGAGAAGAGATCTCAATGGACGTCGAGGTGTCAATTTAACGGCCGAAAAATGGCGACTCTTATGGACTAGTTAGGGTGCCGAATGAGAGCAGCAACGGCGGAAACTTTGCGTGGGAGGAGTTCGTTTCGGCGACTGAAATTCGTTTCAGGGAGGGGTGACAGCGATGTCGAATGAAATCCAGGAATTTGCCATGTTTTTTCGAGGAAAAATGCGATCGTAAGAGCAGGCGCGGGCCAAGGTCCAAAATCGACAAGTGAGTTGGAGTGACAGTCATTAGTCAGTCGTCATTAGTCATTGGCCATGGTGAGTGATTTTGCCAGATATGGGACGACATCAAGAGAAGGTCCCACGGTGAGTGGGACTTTCTCCAGAAATCGAAAAAGTCGTAGAAGTTGAAGGCGGTGTTGGTGTTAGAGCAGCGGCTCACACAAAGGTCCCATTTCTTTAGCAAAGGTCCCATTGGGTGTGTCCCGGTGGTGGGACCATGATTGTTATTGACAACCCTTCTTTCACCACGTCATGATAAGGACACTGCGTTGACTTGCTTTGAGCATTTGTCCATAATTGGAAATTCCTCTGGGAAAGGAAATTGCCAAATGCGTTACCGGTTCATCGCCGTCGTCGCCCTTTGTTGGCTTCTCCCGGTTTCCGGCAGCCTGCGAGCGGAAGATGCCTTTTTCGACTCCAAGGGCGTCAAACTCCATTACACCGTGGAAGGCAAGGGCGAACCGGTTCTGCTGATTCACGGCTTTGCGGCCAATATTGATTTCAACTGGGTGCTGCCCGGCGTCACCAAGGCCCTCGCCAAGGATTATCAGGTAATCAGCATCGATAACCGAGGTCACGGCCGCAGCGACAAACCGCACGACGCCAAACAATACGGTACCGAAATGGTGGAAGATGCGGTCCGCCTTCTCGACCACCTCAAGATCAAGAAAGCCCACGTAGTCGGCTATTCCATGGGAGCCATGGTTACGCACAAATTAATCGCCACCCATCCCGACCGTTTGCTCTCGGCAACGCTGGGCGGCGGCGCGGCGGTCAAATTGCCCGGCGATGACCAATTCATGGACGATCTGGTGGAATCGCTGAACAACGGCAAGGGCCTGGCGCCGTTGATGACGGCCTTGACTCCCATGGGCAGACCCAAACCGACCGAAGAGCAACTGAAAACCGCCAATCAAATGATCATGGCCGTGAACGATCCGAAAGCATTGGCGGCCGTTGTCCGCGGCTTGAGCGACCTCACGATTCCCGAGAACAAACTCAAGGCCAACCGGGTGCCGACTCTGGCCCTCGTCGGCGCCATCGATCCCTTAAAAGCCCGCGTCGATCCTCTGAAAGACCGGATGGCCAATCTCACCATCGTCGTCATCGACGGCGCGGACCATATCGATGCCGTGGGCAAACCGGAATTTATCAATGGTCTCAAGAAATTTCTGGGCGAACATCGTGCCGCCGGCGAAAACGGCGAAAAGGCAAACGAACCAAAGCGAAAGGAACCAATCCCATCTCGTCCCTAGCTATAGGCGGGATTTCCTCCGCTATACCTTAGCCCGATGCGCGAGCGAGGGCGCGCAGGCGGGAGTTGTCCTCGCTTAATCCTCTAACCGGATGTGATCCCTTCCTCCACACAGAACCTGGAACTCAAAGCCCGCTACCGCGATTTGGCTGCCGGTAACGAGGCTGCCCTGCGGTTGGGGGCCAGGCACTTCGGCGTCGAGCTGCAAACCGACACCTACTTTCATGCTGCCAATGGGAGGCTCAAACTCCGCGAGATCAACGGGCAATCGGCCGTCCTGATCTGGTATCAACGGCCCGATCAAACCGGCATGCGCACTTGTTTGTACCACCTGGCCGACGTGACCGATCCGGCGCTTATGAAGACGGTTTTAACCGCCGCCTTGGGGATTCGCGGCGTCGTGCAAAAACGCCGCGAGGTTTTCCTTTGGCAAAACGTACGCATTCACCTCGACGAAGTCGCCGGACTGGGAACCTTCATGGAATTCGAGGCTGTCATCACTTCTCGCGAGGAAGCGGCAGCGGCACCGGGCCAACTGCAACAACTCTGCGAGCATTTCGGCATCGCTCCCGCGGATCACCTTGCCCATTCCTACGCGGACCTCCTGCACACACCTTAGCCCGACGCGCCAGCAAGGGCCCTTTGAGTTGCGACTGACACACGAGCCCGAAGCGTAAGCGAGGATGCCGGCGCAAATTGCCTTCGGCTACGTGAACTCCAAGCTATATTTCCAATGTGCCACGGCATTGGCATTGGCAAGCCGATTCGATTTGCAAACGAAAGTATTTTCTCATGGGCCGGACTACCTGCTTTCTTCTTGCTTTTTGGTTAATTTCCTTGACCGGTTGCGGCCGCTCGCCGGCTCTCCCGCAGGAAGCGCCGCCATCCGCTGACCAAAGTTCCGAAAATCCGGAGCAAGCCGCGGCAAGTTCTGAAAAGACTGGCTCCCGGCCATCGCCAATGTCGGACGGCGAACGACTACGCGCAACCTCGCCGGAATTTCCGCGAGCGTTGCCGCCCGCGCCCTCCTATTTGGGCTGGTCCGGTATCGTAATGCGCCTGGAGTTTGAATATCGCGAAAAGAGAATCAAGTTTTTGGGAACCGGTTTTGTAATCCGCGACCGCAACAAGCAGGATTATCTCCTCACCTGTGCCCATTTGATCGGCGAAAGAGCGTGGCAGCAGCGCTACCAGGTAAAGATGCGGACCATGAACGGCCAGCGCCTGGTCGACTCCTTTGGCGCATCCCTCCACGTCGGTGCATCGGTCGACCTCAAACAAAGCGGCCCGAACCGCTGGCCGGACATGACCCAAGACCTCGTGATTCGCGCTGTCGCGGGCGATTGGGCCAGGCCCATGCCCCTCGCAAGGTCGGACCCGGTAGTCGGCGAGTGGGTCTGGGCCGTCGGTTGTGAAGCCTCCAAACCCCTCAGCAATGAGAAACTGTTTCTCGGACAAATCGTGGATGTTTCCTATGGCGGTTACGTCCTGAAAAAAATCGACCAATTTGATCCCCATGGTTTTAGCGGCGGTCCCATTGTCAACACCCGGGGCGAAGTTCTGGGAAACGTCTTGGCAGGCCGCGACCCGATGGTCAGCGGTGCCACCGTTACGGTCTTGCGCCAGCGCCTTCAGGCCAAAGAAATCCCCCTCGATTGAATTGTGGGGCAGGTTTCCAAACCTGCCTCTTCCGCTTCAGACTTTCCCACGACGTGGTGCGGAATCCGGAGCGGTCCTATAAAATACCTGTCTAAAATATTTTTTGACTAGATGTCAACAAACGGAAAACTTGCCGAACCGGGGACAAAAACGATGGAGCAACTTTGGGCGCCCTGGCGCCTCGCTTTCGTGGCCGCCGCCCGGGCTGCCGGACCCAACGACGACTGTTTCATTTGCCAGGGCTTGGCGGAACAAGACGATCGCCGCAATCTCATTCTCTTGCGAACACCCCGCTCGGTCGTGGTTTTGAATCGGTTTCCCTATAACAACGGTCACCTGCTTGTTGGGCCACGTGCCCATAAAGGAAAGCTGAGCGAATTGGATTCCTCCGAAACTCTGGAAACCATGGAGACCTTGAACCGCATGATCGAGCTCTTGCAGGAAGTCATGCGCCCCGACGGCTTCAACATTGGCGTCAACCTCGGCCCCGCCGCCGGTGCCGGCTTGCCCGGACATCTTCACTGGCACCTGGTTCCCCGCTGGAACGGCGATACCAACTTTATGCCTGTTCTGGCGGATACAAAAATTATTGTTCAGTCTCTCGAGGCCCTCTACGACCTCCTGGCCCCGCGTTTGCATGAAGAAAGGAAGCCGGTTTCAACCCAGCCATGACCACCACCGGCGAAGTCTTTGAACCACCCGATTGGCTCGATCGCGAAGAAGAGGTCCTGGCGCCATACGCCATGAAAACCCGGGTCAGCCGCGGCCGCCGCTATCCCGAAGAGCGCCATGCGTATCGTACGCTGTACCAGCGCGACCGCGACCGGATTGTTCACTCCACGGCCTTTCGCCGCCTGATGTACAAAACCCAGGTACTGGTCACTGCCACCAACGACCACCATCGCACCCGCCTGACTCATACGCTCGAAGTCGCCCAGATCAGCCGGACCATCGCCCGGCAACTGGGCCTGAATGAAGATCTTACGGAAGCCATCGCCTTGCTCCATGATTTGGGGCATCCTCCCTTCGGCCACGCCGGGGAAGAAACTCTCGACGAGTGTATGCGCGGTCACGGCGGCTTTGACCACAACCGCCACGGGCTGCGCATTGTGGAATTACTGGAATATCGCTATGCCGATTTTCCCGGATTGAATCTTTCCTGGGAGGTCCTCGAAGCCCAGGCCCGCCATAGCAAGAATCACGAGGCCCCCGAAGTCCAACCGTTTGCCGCGGTCGGGCAACCGCTGCTCGAAGCCCAGGTCGTCGAGGTGACCGACAGCCTTGCGTACGATACGCATGACATTGATGATGCTTTGTGGGCCGGCATCATTTCGCTGGACGACCTGCAGAAAGCAGCATTTTGGCGGCGCGCCGTCGAACGCGTACGCCAGCGGCATCCCGGCTTGCGCTCCGAGCATTTTCAGGCCACTGTTGTTCGCGATCTCATCGATTGGCAGGTCACGGATTTGTTGGAACACACCCGCGAGCGTATCAATGAGGAAGGCATTCGCACGGTCGCGGATGTCCGCAACAGTGCCGCGCCCTTGGTCCGTCCGGGTCCCGAAGTTCGCAGCCTCAAGGCGGATTTGGAAGATTTTCTACATAAGTCCGTCTATGGCCATCATCGTGTCATGCGCATGGCCGCCAAGGGCCGCCGCCTGGTAGGCGCTCTATTTCACGAGTTTTGCCGCGAACCCGCCCTCCTCCGCGACCGCTATGCTCTCAAGGCCCAGACCGGCAACATAGAACGCACCGTTTGCGATTACATTGCCGGCATGACCGACCGCTACGCGCAGGACGAATACCGCAGACTGTTCCAACCCGATGCCGATGTGTAAGATAAACAGCGGCCTGGGGCGGCACACCGGAACGATTCTTCTCCTGAATTCGCTTCCCTGTAACCCTCTCGCTCCGTGAGAGGCTCGCGAAAAATCACACGGAGGTCTTTATGTTGCTTTGGATTCTGCGGGGTTTTTTCGCCATCATCGTCCTCGGCGTGGCGACCAGCGCCCTTTCCCAAATTGAAGGGGAGAGTAAAAGCGGCGTGAGCCTCGTTGTTTTTGCCGCGATCATGGCCACCGCGTTTTTGGCTGTAATTCTCGATGTGTTTGTCCGCAACAAACAAATTACCACGGTTTCCGCAGTTTATTTTGGCTTGCTCTTGGGGTTGCTATTGGGCAGCCTCTTTGCCGAGGCTCTGGATCCACTATTTGTAAGCTTCTTGTCGCAAAAGGGCGAATCGGCGAGCCAAAAAGATTTGGTGAAAATATTAAAGATTCTCATTACCGTGGCCTGTTGCTATGTTTCGGTAACCACCCTGGTGCAAACCAAGGATGAATTCCGTTTTATCATTCCGTATGTGGAATTCTCCAAACAAGTTAAGGGCAGCCGGCCCCTGGTTCTGGACACTAGCGTCATTATTGACGGGCGGATTGCCGATATTTGTGATACGCGGATCATCGACAATAAATTGGTGGTTCCCCGTTTCGTGTTACAGGAATTGCAAAGCATTGCCGATAGTTCCGATAAACTCAAGCGCAACCGCGGCCGGCGGGGCTTGGATATTCTCAAACGTCTGCAAGGTAATCCCAAAGTCGAATTGCAGATGCATGAAGCCAACCTCCCCGAGTACCGCGAGGTCCATAAAGTCGACGAGCGCCTCGTGGTCTTGGCGAAAGTCCTTGGCGCAAGGGTAGTTACGAATGATTACAACCTCAACAAAATCGCTCAATTGCAAGGTGTTGAGGTTATCAATTTAAACGAGGTGGCCACCGCCGTAAAGTCGGTGGCTCTGCCCGGAGAACAGATGACGGTTCGCCTGGTAAAACCCGGCGATCAAATTGGTCAGGGTGTGGGATACCTCGACGACGGCACCATGGTGGTGGTAGAACAGGGCCGGCCGTTCGTCGGCCAAGAAATTATGCTGTCCGTTACCAGTGTTTTGCAGACACCCGCGGGCAGAATGATCTTCGGCAAGGTGGAAGGCAAACCGCCGGCACCGGCGGGGCAAACCGCCGCCGCCGAAAAACAGCGCGCCGAAACGTAGCCCTCTCGCTCCGCGAGAGGTAAAGCCACCCCTGCCACGGAGGGTAAAGGTGTATAGTCGCAGGCACATTGCGTGTGCCGTCCGCAACTGGACGTTTCATCTGCTCGGCGTGGTTGTCGCCCTGGGCCTGACGCACGCCATTGGCGCACAATCTCCAGTCAAGTCTTCTGCCCCCAACGGGAAACCTCCGGCCGCCCCTTCCGATATCGAACTCGTTGAACGCCTTTTGGCCGCCCGCCGCGAATATCAACTTGGTTTGGAAAATCTGCGCACTCACTATGCCACGAACGGCGATGTCGAACGCGCGCGCTGGGCCGAAGAGGAACTCCGCCAATTTCACCGTATCGCCAAACAAGCCTATCGGCTCGAACTCGACGTTCCGCCGCCGACCTTGCAAGCGTCCTACAATATTCCGGAAGCCAATGATTTGTACCGCAAGGCCATGCTCTTCAAGGACAAGGGCTGGGGCACGGATTTCATCGACAACCAGCGCCGGGCGGAACTCCTCTTGCAACAGCTTCTGACCAATTATCCGCAGTGCAACAAAATCGGCGATGCCGCCTATCAATTGGGCGACATCTACGAAAGCAAGGCGTACAAACAGTATCGCCGCGCTGCATATTACTTCGAGCGCTGCTTCCAGTGGAACCCCAATACACAGTGGGACGCCCGGATTCGAGCCGCCAGGCTCTACGACAAACAACTGGCCGAACGCGCCCGCGCTACGGAACTCTACCGCGAAGTGACCACCCACGAAACCGACCCGAAACGCATCCAGGAAGCGCAGAAACGATTGGGTGAACTGAGCGCCAAAAAATAATTCCGGCATGCCATGCGCGCCAGCGCGGCACTAATGCACACCTTAGCCCGACGCGTCAGCGAGGACCCCTGCATTTCACCACGCATCACAAGCCCGACGCGTCAGCGAGGCCATCTTCATTTATACGAGCCGGACGCATCAGCGACGGTCCTCATTTCGGCCCCAACGGCCCCCACATTTCCTCATCCGCAAACGGATGCGCCGGCCCGCTCGGTTTCGGCTTCGGCCGGGATTTGAGAATGGCCTCCGCCAGCGCAATATCCCCCTTTGTGGTGATCTTGATATTCGAGGCCGATCCTTCCTCGACATACACGGGGTGCCCGGCCGCCTCGACCAGTTGCGCATCATCGGTTATTTCGCCCGTAATCTTCGCGCGCTGGCCGTAGGCTTCGATGAGCCAGTCCCGGCGAAACACTTGCGGCGTTTGCGCCAGCCATAAGCCTTTCCGCGATAGCGTGGCTTGAACTTTCTCCTGGGCGTCGACTTGTTTCACCGTATCTCCCACCCGTACCGCCAGCACGGCGGCACCCGTTCTTGCCGCTTTCGCAATTACGGCATCGATCTGCCCATCGGTCACGCATGGCCGAACCGCATCATGGATCGCCACCAGATCGGCTTCTGGCTTCACCAGCGTCAGTGCATTCGCAATCGACTCAAATCGCTCCGCCCCGCCGTTCGCGACTTGAACGTTCATGAAAGCGAGATGCGCGCTCGAGCGCCGGCGAAATGTTTCCTGGTCTTCCTTCGCGATGACGATGATGCATTGAATGACGTTCGGGCGCGTCACAAACAACTCCGCGCAGCGCAACCAGACCGGCCGGCCGTCCATATTGACAAACGGCTTTTTCTCCTTATCCTTGAACCGGGACGACCGGCCCGCGGCTGGCAGAATTACAGCAATTTTAGCCTGAGTCACTTTACGCTCCGCACAACGCAATTCGAAGTTCCAAGCTCGCACTGTGGCGGCATTCTTATTTTATGAACTGGGCTTCCCAATTCGCCAGTCGTTGACGTAAAGACTCCGCCTTTGCTTGCCATTGACTTATGCCATCCAGTCCGGAATCCAGGAACAGTTCTACTTCTTGGGCTTTTTGATCCGCCTGCTGCAAACAGGCATGAATACGAGCCAGATGTTCGTCGAATCTATTCCGGCAGTCTTGGCCATGCTTCAAAAAAGCCGACTTCTTGCCCTTCGCAGAGGCTTCTTTTTTCAGCTTTTGTTCCCGTTTGGTTGCCGTGGCCAACGTCGCTGACAAGGAAACTTGCATTTGGTCCAGGATCTCCGTCCAGCCCGCCGCCAGCACCGTCTTCCCGAACGTCTCCACTTCCATGCCCAATCCTTTCTCTCGTTACCCCACGTTCGTTTGACCCGGAGCCGGCGGCGACAGCGCTATCGCGAGGCGTACCGCTATCGGCATACGGACATTACTGCTTCTCATATACCAAAGAAAACGAATTATTCATCCTGTATTTTACTTTGCCGGAATTTCCCAGAACATTTTTCCCGACATCCTGTTGAGAAACTGGGGCGGTTTGGAATAATAGGTGGACTTATAAACCGTCCGAAAAAAAGCCAATGGTCCTTGGTGGTGAGGATTCTCGATGCAACGCTACGGCTGGGCAAAATGGGGAGATGTTAACGGCTTCTTCAGTTTGGTAATTGACAATGTCGCGGTGATGATGCTGCTGGCACTTATCTTGCAAGGATTCGGTTTCTCCCAGGACTTTGTGCTTTCCCACATGATCCCCGGCACTGTCTTGGGTGTGGTGATCGGCGATCTGGTTTACACCTGGCTCGCCTTTCGCTTGGCCAGGCAAACCAATCGTCCCGATGTGACGGCCATGCCGCTGGGAATCGATACGCCCAGCACCTTCGCCGTGGCTTTTTTGGTGTTGGTTCCTTCCTTCCAGGATGGGCTGAAACTCTTTCACGGCAATAAAGAGCAGGCCATGCTATATTCCTGGCACATTGGGGCAGTGGTCCTTGTACTGGTTGGCGTTTTCAAAACGCTTTTTGCCCCCGTGGGAAATCTGGTTCGCCGCTTCGTACCTCGAGCGGGCTTGCTCGGCTCCTTGGCGGCCATCGCCATTTGCCTGATTGCATTCCTGCCGATGAGCAATCATATATTGACGGTTCCCATTGTGGGGCTCTTGGCGGTCACTGTGATTCTGGCGACCTTGATTGCCGATCGTTCATTGCCTTTTAATCTTCCGGGTACTTTGGCCGCACTGGCAATTGGTGTCGCCGCGTATTATCTTTGCCAAAATATCGGGGGTCTTCTTGATTTTCCGTTAGTTCCTTCACATGAGATGCCCGAATCATTGCACGTGGCGCCAACTTTGTTTCCTTCCATCGATTGGCAGATGGTCTGGAAGCCCGCCCTCGAAAAATTGCCCGCAATTCTGCCGTTCGCATTGGCAACGATTGTAGGGGGCATCGATTGTACGGAGAGCGCCGCAGCCGCCGGCGACGAATACGATACCCGCACCATTCTGCTAACCGAAGGTTTGGCTTCTCTGGCGGCCGGCTTGAGCGGCGGCGTGCTCCAAAACACTCCCTACATTGGTCATCCCGCATACAAGGCGATGGGTAGCCGCGCCGCTTACACGCTTGCTACGGCGGCGTTTGTCGGTGCGGCCGGATTTTTGGGATGGTTCCCATACATATTCAACCTTTTGCCCCACGCAGCCATGTTTCCCATCTTGGTTTTTGTCGGTGTGGAGATTACCGCCCAATCATTCAAGGCCACCCCCGTCAAACATTTCCCGGCATTGGCTCTCGCCATGCTTCCCGCAATTGCCGCGCTTGGCAACATCTTGGTTAAAGAAGCTTTGGGAGGAGGCGAACCACAGCCTCATGGAGAAGGACCCGGTCATATTCAGACCCTGCGCTGCCTCAGCAACGGCTTTATCGTGACCAGCTTGATCTGGGGGGCTGCGCTGGCCGCTTTGATTGATGGCAGGTTAAGAGTTTCCTCTTGCTATTTCGCAGTCGGGGCCGTTTTTGCTTTGTTCGGCATTATTCATTCTCCTCTCAAGGATGAAAGGATTGCCTGGCCCGCCAACATCTTGGCCCAGCTTCCCGAAACCGCAAAAATTCAGACTCCCTATCATTGGGCTGCCGCCTATGCGCTTTGCGCCCTCTTTATTCTGTGCCTCGATTTCCTCCCCAACAAGGCGACACCCGGAACTCATAATGATAATCTAAAGTAGTCCTCTCGCTCCGCGAGAGGGATTACTCCGCGAAAGGCATCGCAAAGGAAAAAAATGGCTTCCTCCAAAGATTTCTATTGGTTGGTCACGGCGCTTTTGACGGCCGCTCTTTCATGCGTCCCTTCTTTCGCCGATAACCTCACCGAAGCCGACGAAGCTTTCCTAAAGCAAAACAGAATCGGCACTGATGGCCCCAGCCTTCTGGCTTTTCTCCGCTCGCGTTCGCTTACTGAAAACGACAAAAAACAAATCGAATCCTTGATCCTCCAACTCGGCAATGAGTTATTTGCCGCCCGCGAGCATGCCTCGCGCAAGCTTTTGGCTTATGGCCCTCCGATTCGTAAATTCCTGGAAACGGCACTGACCAATGCCGATCCGGAAGTTTCGCGCCGGGCCCGGTTCTGCATTGAGGAACTCGACCGAGGCCCCGGTGCGGCCCTGTCTTCGGCAGTTGTCCGTCTCGTAGCACTTTGCAAACCTCCCGATGCCATTCCGGCAATTCTCAACTACCTTCCATTTTGCGACGATGAAACCGTGGAGGAGGAAGCGGTAAATGCCCTAGCCGTCCTCGGCCTTCCGGAAGGAAAAACCGATCTCCATCTGGCCGCTGCCCTGAAAGATCCGCTCTCCATTCGCCGGGCCGCAGCGGCTTTTGCTCTGGGCCGGTCCCCAAACGAAGAAATCCGTACCGCCGTCCGCAATCTTCTTACGGATCCTGATCCCAAGGTTCGCCTGCGTTCTTGTCAAGGGCTGGTTGCCGGCCAGGACAAAGCTGCTGTTCCCGTATTGATTCAGCTGTTGGCAGAGGCGCCTTTGGCTCTGAGTTGGCAAGCCGAAGAACTCCTCTTTCGCGTTGCTTCGGACAAGGCTCCCATGGTGTCGGTCGGCGATGGCAGCCCCGAGTCGCGTAAAAAGTGCCAGATTTCCTGGACCGATTGGTGGCGCGATCACGAGGCCTCCGTGGATCTGGCCAGGGTCGACGATAGCCGGCGGCAGCTGGGTCTTACTCTCATCGCCGAGCTCGATCGCAACATCGTTTCCGAATGCGGGCCCGACGGTAAACCGCGTTGGACTCTCGAGCGCCTTCAGGGTCCCATTGATGCTCAGGTGCTCCCGGGCGGCCGGATCCTCGTCGCCGAAAACGCCGGCATGCGCATCACCGAACGCGATTTGCAAGGCAACATCCATTGGGAAAAAAAGATGTTGCAGAATCCCATTTGCTGCCGTCGCCTCCCCAACGGCAACGTCTTTATCGGTTCCTATCAAGGCGTGATGGAAGTCACCCGCGAGGGTAAAGAATTGTATTCCTACAATCCCGGGCGAGGTTCGCTCATCTTCGGCGCGCAAAAATTACGCAACGGCCACATCCTTTGCATTACCGCGCAAAATGCCATTCTTGAGCTCGATGATAAAGGCAAAGAATTGAAAAGAATCCCGGTCAACACCCAGCATAACTGGTGCAGTGTTGAAGGATTGCCCGGTAATCGCTACCTGATCGCCACGATGACGAACAACAAGGTCATCGAAATCGACTCCACCGGCAAATCCGTGTGGGAATGCACGGTCCAGGGCGCCTGCCACGCTACCCGGTTGCCCAACGGCAATACGCTTGTCACCTCCATGACTTCCAACAAAGTGCTGGAAGTCGATCACGCCGGCAAAACCGTCTGGGAAAAATCCACTTCCGGTCGCCCCTTCCACGCCTACCGCAGATAATTCTCGGTCTGGCATGTGGTATCATGGGGTAGGGCTGGTAGTTGTTTTGACTACCATTTTTATGGTATCTATAATCAATTAGCGGAATCTTGCGCTCAGCTAGGTGTTTTCCCGCGAATAATACGCTCTTGAGTGTGATTTTTCGATTTTCTCGGCACCGGCGGAACAAGGAAGGGAAATCGCACAATGAATGCAACCATGTTCGGCGCTAACCGGCGCTCCACCGGGCGGACGATTGATATTCAGTGGGCGCCCTGGCTTGTGGGCCTGTTTGCTGCCCTCTGCCCTCTGACGTCCGACCTCTGTCCTTCGCTTGCCGCGGATGACGGCAAACCGCCTGTCGATGGACTCTTCATTACCGTTGCTCACCCACTCCGTTCGGATGGATTCAATCACATCAAGTACCTCACCGAATGGCTGCGCAATCAAAGAAAGGGCTGGGAACTGAAAATTGTCTATGATTTTAATCCCGACGACGCTCCCCGAAATCCTGTGGATGGTGCCGGCGACTACGGCACTTGCCGCGACCTCGCCAGGTACTTGCTCGATCTTCAAGATGTCACCACGATTGCGTTTGTTCACAACGAGGTGACGGGACACAATATTCTGCCGGTTTTGGCCTGCCGGGAAATCGTGATGTCGAAAAAGGCCAAACTCGGCAACGGCTTGGGAAAACTGGCCAAATCGCTTGAAGATGACGAGAAGGTCTTTTACGAACGGATCATCCGGGAGCGCAGTTATGTCCCTGCCATTGTTCTGAAAATGATCGACAAGAATATGGATGTTCTCGAAGGAACTAAGGCGGGAAGTGCTTATTACATTGATAAAAGTCTGGAAGCCCAGGAGACTCAAAAGGGGTTTGTTCCAAAATTCAACGGACCGGTCTTGCCGAAGGGAACCACAGCTATTTATGACTCCGTTCAGGCGTTTAATTTTGGTCTGTGCAAGGTACAGCTGGAATCCCGCTTGGAAGTAAAGGAAGCCTATTCCCTCCCCGCCAGAAGCCTTCGCGAACCGTTGCAAGGGACCCCCAATGCTTGGCTCATAAAGGTAACCGGCCAGGTTGACAAAGCGCTTTATGAAAAACTCGAGCCCAAAGTCAAATCTGTTATTCGTAACAATGGGGCCAATTTAATCATCCTCCAACTGGAATGCGACGGCGGCGAAACCGAAGTGGCGTACCGGCTTGCGGAATTCTTTCGTAATCTAAAGGATGACAATGGTGAAAATTCCGTTATGACGGTCGCTTACGTGACCAAGGGTGCCCGCAACACCGCCACTTCCATCGCCTTGGGTTGCACGCAAATTGTCATGGACAAGGACGCAGTCTTGGGGGCCTACGAGCGCATCTTGCAGACTCCCGAAAAATACGAAAAATATGCGGACCATGTTCGTATTCCCTTGGAAGAACTGGCCGAAAAACAGGGGTATCCTCCCTTGCTCATCCGCGGCATGCTGGACAAGAAAATCAATATCCACCAGGTTGCGCTGAAAAATAAAGCGTTCGAACGCCGTTTAATGGATAGCGATGAGCTGGCTCTTGATCAAAAAAAGGCATCCCCGAAGTGGACCCCGCTCCGCAAACTCAAGGAATCCGGTCAACTGCTATCGTTGACCAGCCGGCAGGCCAAAGAGCTGGACTTGGTGGTGGATATTTTTGCAGGCAACCCGGGTGAAGCGAACGAATGGTTGAAAGGTATTTACGGCCTGGAAAAAATCCATGATACGCCGTCCGGCTGGCGCGAGACCCTGGCCAATTACTTGTGTAGTCCTGTCCTGTCTTATTTCCTGGTAATTCTCGGAATCACCGGGCTGATTTTAGAAATGAAAATCCCCGGTTTCGGCTTACCCGGCGTGGTGGCCGCGATTTGCTTCGTCCTCTATTTCTGGGCACACTCCCAGATGCATCACAATCTTACCATGCTCGCGGTACTCCTGTTTATTCTCGGCGTGATTCTGATCATAATTGAAGTTTTCCTGGTTCCGGGTTTGGGAATTACGGGAGTTAGCGGCGTAATCTTGATCATTGTCAGTCTCGGACTGGTTACCTTGGTAAAGAAGCCCGAAACCACTTACGAATGGGTGGAATTCGGCAAAACTCTGACCATTTTAAGCCTCAGTCTCATGGGTTCAGTAGCTGGCGCCTTAACCGTTGCCCATTATTTGCCCAATATTCCCTGGGCCAACCGCCTGGTTTTGACTCCGCCGGGCGATCGCCTGGAAGTCTTGGAAGAAGAAGCGAATCGATTTGAAAGCAACGCGGCCCTGCTCGGTGCCATCGGCGAAGCCGCAACCGTTTTGCGTCCCGCCGGCAAGGCTCGCTTTGGCGATCAATATTTGGACGTAATCGCCGAGGGAAGTTACGTTCCGGCAGGGGCACGATTGCAGGTGATTGAGATCGAGGGCAATCGCATTGTTGTAAAGGAAGTTTGAGGTAATTTTGTAGCCGGCACACTCCGTGTGCGGTTGGCGCACTGCGTGTGCGGTTCGCACGAGCGAAGTGATTATGGAGCCACTTACTCTGGCATTTCTGTTGATTGCTGCCGGCCTGGTACTGCTGTTCGCCGAACTGTTGTTGCCTTCCGGAATCTTGCTTGCCGTTTCCGTTTTCGGTATCGTTTGCGGCGTCGTCATGATTTTTACTTACGGGAATGATCCGCGCATCGGCTGGGTTACTCTTGTAGTTCTCTTTGTCGTCGTGCCTTATTTGATTCGCCTGGTGTTTCGCTTTTGGGCCAGAACTTCTGTGGGCAAACGGTATTTCCTCTCCGGTTCGGAAGAAGATGCCACGTTGGCCAACATGCCGGTGAACCTCGAACTGGAACAATTGCGCGGGCGTTTCGGCCGCGCGCTTTCAGCGCTCCGGCCCTCCGGCGTCGTCGATTTTGACGGCCGCAGGGTCGACTCCCTCACCGAAGGCATCATGGTGGAATCCGGCCAATGGGTCCGTTGCATCGATGTGAAGGCCGGTAAGGTGATCGTTCGCCCGGTCGAAAAACCCAACCTTTCCGATCTTGAAAAAGCAGATTTCGGCTCTTGATTGGTAAATTTTTGCTATATTGACACTCGGATTCAAAACGCGTTTGGAAAAAGCGGGAGGCCATTATGTTAGGCGTTTTATTTTTTGCTGCCGATAGCCTTTCGGACTATGTCTGGCTAATTCCAGCAATTATTGTGGGCGCGCTCGCCCTGATTTTGGTGTTTTTCCTCTACAGCTTTCTGGGCCTCTATATTCAATGCCTTTTTACCCGCGCGGAAATCGGTCTCTTGGACTTAATTTTCATGAAAATCCGCAAAGTGGATTACGCCATGATTGTCCGCCAAAAAATCGCGCTTGTCCAGGCGAATGTCAAGATTGCCACCGGCGACCTGGAAGCACATTTTCTTTCCCGCGGCAACGTGCCGAAAACCGCCACCGCCGTGATCGCTGCTCACAAAGCCGGCATGGATTTACCTTGGCGCACTGCGGCCGCGATCGACCTAGCCGGCCGGGATATCCTCGATGCGGTTAAAACCAGTGTCAATCCCAAGGTGATCGATTGCCCCGACCCCAGCAAAGGCCGGCTTACTCTCGACGGCGTCTGCAAAAACGGCATTCAGCTGCGCGTCAAGGCGCGCGTGACCGTCCGCACCAAGCTCGACCGGTTGGTCGGTGGGGCCACCGAAGAAACAATTATTGCCCGCGTTGGTGAAGGTATCGTCAAGGCCATTGGCAGCGCCGAACACCATACCGAGGTGCTGGCAAATCCCAATCTAATCTCGCAGGCAGTGTTGAAAAACTCCTTGGATTCACAAACTGCCTTCGAAATTGTGTCCATTGACGTGGCCGATGTGGATGTCGGCGAAAATATTGGTGCCAAACTCCAGGCGGACCAGGCAGCCGCAGACTTGCGCGTGGCCCAGGCCCGTGCGGAACGCCGGCGGGCAGCTGCTGTCGCTCGCGAGCAAAAAATGCGAGCGCTCGTGGAGGAGAATCGGGCCAAGGTCGTTCTTGCCGAAGCCGAAATTCCTTTGGCCATTTCCCAGGCTTTCCGCGGCGGCCAGCTCGGCGTAATGGATTACTATAACCTCCGCAATTTACAATCCGACACGGAAATGCGCACTTCCATCGCCGGCGCCAGCAGCGGCAACAACGAGCGCGCCGAAAAGCCGGTTACTGGTGTTCAATAAAGTTCGCGCCACTGCCCGGAAACGCGAATCGGTTGGAGTTTCGAGAGGTCGGTTGTCATGTGGGAATCCTTCCTGGTCATCATTGTTGTCGTCGAGGCGGTCTGGATTCTGAGCAGCATTTTTCGCGGCGCTGACGAGGAACGCAAGGGTCCCCGCGCTCCTCAAAATCCCCGAGTGCCAAATCAACCCTCCGTTCGCCAGCGCGCTTCTCCAACCAGCGTAGATCGCTTCTTGGAAGAAATCAATCGGCGCCGTCGCGAAACAGCGGAACGCCAGGCCGCTGTCTCTCCTCAGCCGCCTCGTGCTCCCGAGCGAGCCCGCCCGGCTCCGCGCTCGGAAACCCTCCCAGCGCCTTCACGCCAAACTCGGATAGTTCTCGGTTCGCCGCCGGTCGCCGATGTGATTCGCGAAAAAACCCGCCAGCCAATTGCCGAGGATACACCTAAAGTATCGGTGTCTCCGGTCCCCGTGCCGCCTGTGTCCCGGGCGGTGCCTGCCCCTGGCTCGGCGTCGCCGGTGACACTTGCCGTCCCCAAGATTCCCGCTCACAGAAAAGCTCCTGATTACAGTATTTTGCTGCCCCTTTTGCGAGATTCCGAATCGCTTCGAACAGCTTTTGTGCTTCAAGAGATTTTGCGTCCACCGCTTGCCCGCCGCAAACGACGTTAGCCGCCAAGCACCGGTAAATTGGGGCCATTTTTGCATTCAGAGACAAAACCTTGGTGAAATCCAATTTTTGAGTTGACACTTTCTGTGCCGCTTTTATAATTACAAAACGCTCGGCATTCCTCAGTGGAAGTGCGCTTTGCAACTATCGAGGGATTTTGTTCATGATCCACCGGATTATCGGCAATAGTGAGGAGGGGTGAACGCTCTATCCGCATCATTGGCTTGGATAGGGCCAAACCGGAACGGGTTTGGCTTTTTTATTTCCCTTTAACCTTTTTTCTCGAAAAATTGGCCAAAGGGAATAACCAGCTTGGGATAAAAGGGCGTATAGCTCAGTTGGCTAGAGCGCAGCTCTGATAAAGCTGAGGTCCTTGGTTCGAATCCAAGTACGCCCAGTGGTACTGAAGTGAGCCGAAGGCATCAGCGTTGGGAGCGAAGAGGGGGATGTAGCTCAGCTGGGAGAGCGCGTGGTTTGCAACCACGAGGTCACGGGTTCGATCCCCGTCATCTCCAAATCGTTGCTGGATGCGAGTCGCTGCATTGCTCTTGTTAGTGCACCGACTCCTGGCCAGTAACAAAGACAGAAGTCAGATCGCAGACGACCCCTGATTTCTGACCTGTGAGTTATTGGCGCGGAAAGCGGATTGCCAAAATAGTTCCCCTGGAACCTTTGCAATCTGTTGGTTGTTCTTTGACAATTCGGTAGCGGTAAGAGTTGCAATCACAAGATCTCAGCGTGGGCAGTCGGCGACAAACCGCCGGCGCTGTTCACAAAAAGTTTCTTGCGATTTCTCTGCATGAGCCCTTAGGAGAAAAGGATCGTTACTAATTCCCACGGTTGCCACCGTGGGTTGGTAGCTGGAAGCAATCTTTTCTTTTGTGCGAATCTCTCCCAAAGCGCAAGCGCTCGGGGAGAATTGGATGGAGGACGGGATAAATGCGGCCAAGCTACTAAGGGCGTGTGGGGGATGTCTTGGCGCCAGAAGGCGATGAAGGGCGTGGAAGACTGCGATAAGCCCGGAGGAGCTGTCAAACGAGTGTTGATACCGGGATCCCTGAATGAGCGTGTGCTGAATCCATAGGCATACGTTGCGAACGGGGGGAACTGAAACATCTCAGTACCCCTAGGAAAAGAAAGCAACCGCGACTCCGTCAGTAGCGGCGAGCGAACGCGGATCAGCCTAAACCATCGGGACTCGTCCGGATGGGGTTGTAGGGCCGGTGTTTAGAAAATGAGTACCCTAGCAGAACAGATCTGGAAAGATCGACCATAGAGGGTGATAGTCCCGTACGCGGCAGGGGAAAGTGGACGATCCGGTACCTGAGTAGAGCCTGACACGTGAAAGTAGGCTCGAATCTGCGAGGTCCATCTCGCAAGGCTAAGTACTCTCTGGCGACCGATAGTGTAAAAGTAGCGCGAGCGAAAGATGGGAAGAACCCCTATAAGGGGAGGATAGTGAACCTGAAACCACATGCCTACAAGCGGTCGGAGCCCTTCTAGAGCACCGTCGCGGTGCTCCCGGGGTGACGGCGTGCCTTTTGCATAATGATCCGGCGACTTACGGTCATCAGCAAGGTTAAGCCGCTCTGCGGCGGAGCCGAAGCGAAAGCGAGTCTTAAAAGGGCGCTAAGTTGACGGCCGTAGACGCGAAACCACGTGATCTACCCATGGGCAGGATGAAGTGGGGGTAATACCTCATGGAGGTCCGAACACACCAGTGTTGAAAAACTGGGTGATGACCTGTGGGGAGGATTGAAAGTATAATCAAACGTGGAGATAGCTCGTTCTCTCCGAAATAACTTTAGGGTTAACGTCTTGGTAGTTGGCAACGGGGGTAGAGCGACTGAATTCGATAGGGGGCCCACCAGGCTA